>Ga0307515_10002979_pt1 | contig 35949 bp, 24 predicted proteins | sample 17_EM_MG_FD_194513 | JGI IMG/M metagenome (GOLD analysis project Ga0307515, IMG submission 194513) | Populus trichocarpa ectomycorrhiza microbial communities from riparian zone in the Pacific Northwest, United States - 17_EM | ecosystem: Host-associated > Plants > Roots > Unclassified | place... | reverse complement strand
TTGCCCACTCCAGTTTTCTGTTGCATTTCACAAAAGGAATGACATTCAGACTTTAGCTGAATAACCCAAATGGGTTCTTCGTGTGTTGACTCCCTTCTCCTGCCATCACGACCGATAGGCATGACTGGGTGTGGGGTGGGAGCCGGGGAATGCGTCGGGGGTTGCGTGATGTGAAACTAGCGCGGGTTCGCTCAATTTCTTCACTCGTCTGGTACGTACTGCGGCTCTGAAAGCGTGGTAGCTTGGCACTGGAAGGACATTTGATGTTTCTGTTCTGTACTGTACTGGCTTTTTACCATCATCACTCTCCTTTTATTAGACTGCCAATTAACGATTTTATTCTCTCTCTTACAAGCATTTCGACTCTTAGTACTCTAGAGCTCTACTTAATATGTTTGTTGGTCCTCTCACATACTGTACCATTCACTGTGGTTGGGACGTCACCGGTCACTAAGGGGTGTCCGTCCAGTATCTTTGACGGGTTTGTCACTGTCATCACCTGGTGTCCAGAAGTCAAAGTATGTCACTGGCACATTGTTTGAATATATATTCGAGATCAGCCCTAAGGTTCTAACATCTGAAGACTATTTCTAATTCCCTTGAGAATGATATAGTGTATATGTAGGTAAAGTTGAGTGAAGCATTAAATTTAGAAGCCTGAGTACTGAAAAGCACCCCTTGTCACTCAGACTTGTCTACAATACTAAACCTTGTCACTATTGACCGTCTTATAATATACTAAATATGTTGTCACTGGCTAGTGACGTCCCAACCACAATGAGTAGTACAGTAATCACTTGTATCACTCAAACGCTTTAGCAGTCTTGAAGGTAGTCCTAAAAGCTCTAGGATTACAATTGGTGGTTACTTGAAAACGGTCACCTATGCTCCCTCTAGTAAAATTTATCCTCCCCTGGGCCTGTCTTCATGAAGAGCAACCTTATCCTTCACTTGGTTTGGGATTTTTGCCATCAAGAGATACTCTCAGAGACTTAAACAGGTATCAATCTGCTCATATACGAGGTGGTGGAAATCTACTAGCCAACTGCGCGTGGTTAGCCCGAATGTCGTTTCAGTCCTGGCTGAGAACCAAGCACATGAGCTGACCTGCGTTCATTTGGGCAAAGGAGCTAGGTTGAGACGATTCCATTTCTGAGGTTTCGGCAAAGTGTAAAAGTCGAAGATGAGGTTCGTCGAATGGTTGACTAGTTGTATAAAGAGATAGTGGCGTTACGCGAGGCGAGTTTGGTGTAAGTGTGAGAGGTGAAGAGCTCTACAAAAGAATAAACCTTGAGTCTTATAGAAATGTTGTAAGACGTAGAATGGTGCACCATGGCGTCATTGAAATTCAAACTGGCAAAATATTCGAAGTCGTTGCGTAGTAAACAGGAAATTTGTTAAAGTTTGAACTTTGCTATGTGATTTACACTTTGAGATGTTGAGCTGAGCTTTACTCTCATGAGTTCATTTTCCCTCTCGTTTGTAGCATCACCTCATACACACCAATTACCGTTTGTTTTCGTGCTCTCTGTGACATTCTCTCGTCCGACCACACAGTTTTCCCAGGTTTCGCTCTTCATCGGTCTCCGTATGCGTGCACGTGTCCTTACGCATGAGACGTCCGGACGTGTGCTATCACTAGCCACGTCGACGGGAAAACAACTTGCAAGAGTCCGCGTAATGCGTAAGGGTGTTTTTTTGCAGGTGGTGAGGATATCCTAAAGGTTTGAAATAGCCATTCTCCTAGAAGTTACCACAATATCTCTTTTAAACTCACCATTGAGCGCATCGCTAAAACCATTCAGCTATACACCTATATCGCAAACAAGCCATCTTATATGGACAGAAATGTTCTATGCGATCAGTCAACGATCGCGAGATCCGTTCCGCCTGTATGTTTTCGCTTTCATCCGGCGTGGTGGGCAGATCGTATTAGACAATTTCATCCCTCCAAATGCCACTCTTTCTAGGTGGTCCTCAGTTTTCTTTCCGTTCTTCCCATAGATAAAATGGAATCGGTTCAGACTGTTTCTGTGATGAATGAATGAGAAACTGTTTGAGTGAATTAGAATAGTCCAAAGGAGAAGGCAATGAGATAGTTCGGCCAAGTCAAGGTATTACTGCCTTATGTACGTATACGTAAAGTGTGTGCACCACCAAATTCCTCAGGTCATTATCAACTTTCTGTATCATTCCCCGTACAACTCCCTATATAATTGCCATATTTAGTTCCAAGCCTCTAGTAGAAACTTTTTTTGGGTGTTCGGCTACCGAGGCGCACCACTGCCGAACAGAGACGCTATTATGGCATTAACAGCAAAATTGACGCATAGTGTTCTACTATTCCCTAGCTACATATACTCTACATTTAATGCTTGCGGATATGTATGCATGTCATTATGACATACATCGAAGTTCTTACAAGTAGAGTACAAGTTATGCAGTAAGCACTTTATCTACTCATGCAAGTTTAATGATGTCCAATTTCATTAATCCCAATAGATTGACTTGCAGTTTCTGCCTATTCTGTGTAAATAGATGTCATAAAAACGAATGCATTCAAGGCGCCATATTAACGTTCTCTGTTCCTAAGAGCAGTATAGTAGTCATTTAATGACGTATTGTACGTATATTTGGCATATCCTGCATATACGTCGTGTAAACAATAAGTTACATAATATATATGCGCAACGTGCATTACAAATCTTTTAATTCGCCTTCCACTAACCGAACCCGATCCACTCCTCACATCCCAGGTCACGATATAGTCTTAAGTAGTTTATATTCATCGCCTTTAATTGGCTCAGATAGTACTAAATTTGGAGGATATTCTTAGCCGATGTATATTCCATTCCCCCCATAGCGCAACTTTGTATTCTAGCTCATTTTGTTTTGTGGTTTATGCACCAGTTTATCAAATGTCACTCGTCTTGGCACAGGCTCAGGTTCTAGAGTTCATCGCCATCATTCAGCATATTTACCGCTGCAAAGAGTGAACACAGATAACCGCTTTCTGCGTCTCTTTTCCCCTCTACTTCTCGCGAGGCGCCGGCGTTGGCGCTGTCTTCTATTCTTGGCTATGCTCTATTCTTATCAACCGCTGGCGCGTCACCGGCCACCGCGGCTACAGAACCGCTTGGCAACGGGTGAGCCTGCGCGCGCTTACGGGGCGAACCCCAACATGCAGATTTGTTTTGGATACAGGCCAATGAAATCATCCACAGATCCCCAGCACAGCCTCAGCAAACAGTCTTATGTACTGTTAGTTACCGTTTTCAGTTATTACGGTACAACAATCAGTCGACTCGGCCACCCAAAAACAACTACCAGGTCAGTCTGGCGTTCAGCCGGCCAATCAGCATTCAGCTTTAAGACTCGCAAAGATCCATGGTACCTGAGCGGGTAGGGATAAACGCGGTAAACAGGGAAAGAACGGCATTGAGTCATACTAGATCCATGGATTGGATGAGCAACCGCATGCCGATTCATCCCCACCTCAAGCCTCCCGGTATGCCTCGTTTAGTACAATCCTATTAAAATAAACGCCGTATTTCCCCCACAGATAGATTTAGATAACACTCCATATCTGTGACAAATCGAGGAGTGATTCTATCGGAATCTATTTCGACCAATGCCCGTAATCGGGAGAGGGTACATGGACCTCACAAAGCCACTAACGAATATTGTAACCATAGAGATAGCTTTACGGGTGGTTGAAAACGCATTCCTGACGTATCTGCGCATTTGCCTAGCATGTCAGTTTTGTTGGTTATTTGAAGATGACCCGACTTTGCAAGTTCTGTCTATCACTGGCCGTGAGTAAATTGCACCACAAACGTTCCGTGCTATTGCTTCTTTGTGAGACCAACTCTTGGTGGGGTAGTAGGTACGCGTGGCACATATCACAAGGAATCCCAGATCATCGGAAGACTATCCCGTGACTGTAGTAGCCATAGTAAGATGCGTAAGCGCGTAGGCGATCTTCAAGGTATAGGCCTAGGTCTCTGAGCATTTGTGGAGAAAGATGACAGTAAACCCAACTCCCGAGAGATCCCAGAAACTACCGGATAAGCAAAACATCCAATAGATCCCTGAATGAGCAGCATGGCGGCCGCCGCCATGGGATTGTCGCTAACGTTCACCAGTTCAGGCCGGCACTTACGGCACCGCTCGTCCGTCTGAGCTTCAAATTCCGAGGAAAAAACAAAAGCACAGTGTAACAGCTAGATGGAAAAGATGATCACATACAGCTGTCTGGCATGCAGCGGCCATTGGTCATGTGTTTGTATATGTTTGTATGTGGCGCGAGTGGCTTCGGGAGTCAATTTGATTAGCTTGAGCTCAAGCTCAACACGCGGAAAAGTTGGATAAATATGTGGATCATTGATGTCCCAATAGTCTCATTTGGTAGTGAATGGAGATGACTGCAGATAAATGATGTTGATAGCTAGAATCCTGTATTCCGATCCGCAATTCACGATTCCTATTGAATTGTGATTTGGACTGCAAGAGTGCTTGCTTGACCAGGTTACCAAAGTTACGGAAACATTGCCAATCAAACTCCAGTTTGGTTTGGTCAGGTTTGGTTCGGAAGACAAACTACTTGATAGCAAATGCAAGTGACCCTGATGGTAAGGCCTTCGCGTAATCCGTGGAATACCCCGGAAATGCAACTACTCGCTTAGGCATTGCACTTTCGCTACAGTAAGGACTTGAAGATACTACAACACCTCGGTGTTAGGAACATGTTTTAACGGAATCGGACCCATGAGAATGCTAGCTTCAGATATATCCTTCTCTGACATCAATTGAAGGTAAGGCAAACGCAAAACTCTGCTTCTGCATCCAACGAGCAGGTTCTGAGTCAAGAGCACCATCGAGTGATCAAGCATCTGATATCCTCCAATGTGATAGAGCCCAAACCAACCGCATGTGTATTTATCTAACTCGGCCGATTCATCAACCGGTTGTGTCTAAAAGTCAATAGGTACACATCACCAAGTGTATGATTGAATCGTTGATTTGAGGGACATACCGAAATCGCGAACCGTGAGAATGGATTGCTGGAAACACAGTAACATTGGAGCAATATCAATATCCATACTGGGGAGTGATGCCCGGCCAGTGATACAGGGAACGCGTCAATCTGCGGAGTAAGCATTGTAATCCCTTAGAGTGGGGAATTGGTATCACCTGTTGGAGATCGTTGTTTTTGGATCTATTGAAGCAGAAACAAAAGGTTGTTGCAGGTGGACAGATTCAAGAAAGTTTGCACTTATCTTATTACGGGAGAGACCGCTTCCGAGGATATGGAGAGATATAAACTTATTTCTAACTCCGGCACCGCTGATACCACTTTCTCGTTGGTTTGCGGTTCACACACTTAGCAGTGTAACAGGCGTCATTGCTCAGGAGATCATATATGTTAGTGATTTTACCCCGTGGAGGTAAGTAGTTTTATTAAATTGGTAGTTAGATCGGTCTGTCTGTTCCGTCGACGATACCCGAGCGGGACGCGAGGATCTTTGAAAACACCTCAAAACCCTGCACGTAGAGGCGCCGCAGGAGCCACACAACAAAATCCCGCTGATGATGCAGACCGAAATCTAAGACTGCTGTAAGAAAGCGGCACAGAACAATCTTAATAGGCTGTGCCGCGGGGGGGCATAGAATTGCACTTCGGATTTGACGTTAGTTAGTGTCACAGTGACATAGCGCCTTGTTATTCTGGAAACTCGGATGGAAGGCTTGCGCCTGCGTTGGACAGAATTGCACAACTGAGTTCGTTTCTGCGGAGGATCGAACTCCTGCCGCTGCAAAGGGAGGCTGCAGTAAGCTCCCCTGTCTCAGAGCGGTGAATTTGCCGCTGCAGGCTATACTGCAATGACATGTTCTGGAATTTGTATGGAAGAATAGTGCCATATTAATGCCAGCTAAGCCACAAATCATGAGTGCGAGTGTCACGCAGAAATAACATTATATGTATCTAGGACTAGAGAACCAAGCTACAAATGTTTGCTGCAGAGGACCGATTACCACGATTGTTAAGAATCCTCCGCAAGCGAGACGCACCAGCCTCACGCTGTGTGGCATTTTCACGCGCAGGCCGTGCGGCTGACCCCTCAACCTTAGCTTTTAAAGTACATGTGTACTTTACCCGAAGCTACATATTGGCACAGAAAGTATTGCACTGGATGAGGACCAAATCTAGAATCACCATTTTGGAGGCAATCTTCGCTGGAGGAAGTAGCTTCGATGATAGTTAACGTAATGGTTGGTAATTATACCCTCTAATGGTGCTCTATTGCGAGGACCGCCGATATCTGCGGAACACTGCTCAGTAAAGTTCGATGGTCTCGCCTGCCAGAGTATGCCAAAAGTTTGGCGCGAGCAAAATCGCATCTTCTTCGCTTGCAATAAACGTTAAACGCCCCTGCTATATATATATCCGATCTGAAACAGTGCACGGACTCTTCCACTCTAGTATGATTGGCTGATCAAGGTGGCGCCGATCTCATCATGCCTAGTTAGCAGATCGTGATCTAAACATAAAGGACACCACCTCCATGCAGGTGAATGCGCGATGCAGTTCGGCTAAGTTTGAGGCAGTCAGCGTTAAAGAGCTGGGATACAGTGACTTGGCACAGCAGTTACCAATATGATTATCTCCTCTCCTCGCCACCGCTGCCTTTCTCTTCATCGGTAAGTCAACACTTTGCGATGCTCTCTCACCTCATTTGGAGTATTCACAGCTGTTTTTTGTTTCTCACGGTATTCACAAGGTATGGCTATCCAGATTGCTGGTGGGTCTTTGGGCGCTTGTAGTATTGCTCAGAGCTCAAGAGCTAGAGTACCCATCATTCTAATTCATTACAGTTTCTGCTAACTCTGGGGTTTTATTTTTCATTTAACATTCCGATACATTGCATATCATCTCTTTTCATTTGCCTTCTGCACAATTTTCTTTGGCTAGGATCTTTCGCAATTCAATATTGGTTGTATTCAAGTCACCTAATACAAGTTCAGGTTAGGGCCACACACAACACTGTACCAATGATTGGATGTCGGGAAGACGACTTCTGCTGCGACCGAGACTGGAAGTTAGTCGTTGCCCATCGTCCGAATGGGTGTGTCTGGACCGTACCAACTGTGACCACTTCAGTCCATGAAAAATTATCAGTAGATTGCGGAGTGAAGATTGGTCCAGCTTCTTGTGCCTCATCTTGATTGACTGCCGCGATTGCCGCATTGGCCTGTATGTTCAACATAGCCGCTTAGCGAAGGGCGTGTTAAAGGAGTCATAGGTATGCGTATGAGGGCCAAACGCGGGTATTTGATTATGCGCAGTGCATTTTAGTTCATGCTCCTGGTGCGATGGGTGGGTGGCGGTGTTGTGCGATGGCCATATAGGCGATGCGACTGTCTAAGCGGGAATATGGCGCTATTAGACGCAAAACGTAAACGATGCATTGCGTCTATGTGTTGGACATCATAGTGTCACCTGTTGCCCACATGGTGTACCTAGGAGAAACGGCTATATAGTAGCTAAGTAGTCCGACGTATGTATGTCATCTCGGTAAGCGACTGTTTAAAAGGTTTCAAAAGAAGAGTCATAGCAGAGACGTGAGAGTCTGACGCCGTAGCGTAAATTGGTGACTGTAGCAGGGTACAGGAAGGCTCCCTACTAAGGAAGTAAGTCTTTAATCCTGCCAACAACGACCCCCTGGTAGTGTTGGACTTATCACAAACAATAACCGACAAAACCATGTAAATTTGGTCATCTGTCAGACGGGCCGAAAGGATACTTTGTATTCCTGCAGTTTCACAGTCTTCGCCGCAGAGCTCTGTCACCGATGTTACATAGAAATATCAAATAACCCCATTATGATAGGAACCCCGGAGCTCACTGTATCAGAAATTTCGGGGGCTGCTAAGAGTTTGGGATGATAGTCGAACAGCTTTTGGTAGATATATTGTAGAATTCAATACGACACAGGAAATCCAGACAACATTCAAGCATCCCCCACCAATTGGTAAATAGAGAGACGTAGAGAAGGAAATCCAACGTGTTCAGAATCTAGCCAGCCGATCTTCCCTGATGTCCTCCTATGACCAACTACGTAGAAACAACACAAAGCAGCCCAATTCTCCCGTCATTCTTCACAAAAACCGCAATCAATGAGGTAGATAGCTAGCCAAGCGATAAAGGGTCCGAAGCCCTTGAAGTGAAAAGAAAGTGCAATCGAAGACATAAGCCAAGGAAATAGAATCGAAAGGCCAGGTCGTCGCCGAAGAGCATTGTTTGAATGTTAGTGAAATCAGTGATCCGGCTTGCTTTCGGCAGCTAAACGCTAGCATTCGTATTCTCTGGGGTGCTGGCGATGATTGTCACATGGACCGTCAACCCAGACAGTTTCGGAGCGTCGGTTCGGATTATCACAATCACCAGCTCCATCGCCTTTTGCCAAACAATCAAAAAATTGTCATATGCCAGAATGCTGGCTCAGAAATGGAAACTCACCACGGGAGCAACGCTCAACAACTTGTTTCTTGGTGCATCCAGGACCGCAAATCGTATAAATGACAAACCGGAAGTGGCACATGCTTTCTTTGCGTAGTGGAAAGTGGGGATAGTTTGGATATTGAGTGTTCGCTGATATTTGATATTTCAATTGATGAGGAGACCGGATTCGACTATTGGTGTTGAAGAGCGTGAACGTGATTCTAGGCGGGAACAAGCCAATCCCTTTATACAACAAACTTAAGGTGTTGATATTGCTATATGTGAAGTAGCGTTCAGTTAACTTGTGAAATCGACCATGTTTGGACCTCGCCACCAGGAGACTTCCAGTCCGTAATGGAAACGTAGCTGTGTGGCTGGGAATACCCAAAGCCACGGAAGCTGTAGAAGAACTCCAACATGTTTGAACGAGGAGATAAACATAGAGAAAGTGGGGTAGGGTGGGGTTCATTGATCATGATCCTGCACTTGTGTTTTTTAACGTTTACCGGCCATCCTACCCCCCAAGCACTGTTAGTTCTCGTCGAATATCTAGGTTTAAGCCGAAATTAGGCCTACACCTCACTGTCAGACGTCTGTATCAAGTTCATTATCTCTGTTTTGTCCGTAAGCTGCCTTCCGGTGTTGGCCCTTGATGGTGTTGTGGATGCTTCGGACTCTTTGCTCGGAAAAGGATAGCCGATCTTGTGCAGTCTGAAAGGGTTCATCAGATCTGCGGAGGGGCTTCTCAGTGCCACACCCAGTGACATCTCTCTTGAAATGTACTTAATTGAACCAAATGGGGCAGGATCAATACGGCGAACTCAAATGACGTTACCTGCTGAAGATCGGTAGTTGATCGGCTCCCCGCATGCAAATGTGGTCATGTTATCTATCATATCTAGCTTGCCGCACCTAGTCGTTCTTAGGCTATGATGCTGGTACGTTTTTCAGTATGGCAGAGGCGTTCCAGAGCACGCAGTCCCTTTTAGCTTTCATTTGCAGATGCTTACCTCCTAGAGACTTGGCCGGTCCCGAGGCGGTGATCTGACTGAGTGTGCGCGCAGTAGTCTCCCGCCAAATGCACTTCCTAAGGCAGTTACTGACATCTGTCAAGCTGACGAATGATGCCATTTACTTTCCGGGGATCTTGCATTGCCCGCTCTGACTTGTCGTTTAACTCACGTGTTGGCTCAAAGGTACTAGAAGTGGTGGTGGGTAAGTGGGCGGTAGACAAACTAGTGATTACGCGCCGCCGCCGGGCATGTTTATTTTGGTAGAGAATAGGAAATATTCTGTTTCATTGAATGAGACAACTCAAATTCTCAGTCGCAAGCCCGTCAGCAGAACTGAACATGGGGGAAGGGGCGTACACAGGGGGAGTAAACCCAAAGAATGTGCGTCTTGCAGCCTAACCTAGGTATGCGGAGTCCAAATCCCCGAATCCTCGAGACCTAGCTATCACAACATTATTGCACCTTGCGATTTGGCCTACAGAAAAGTATGTGTGCAGTCATCCATGCAGGTTGGGGCCCGAACCAATTTTACCGTACGGTATTAAGTAAAAGTTGTACTAAGTAAGGATCGCTGAACATGGTCAGGCAGCGAACAATTGAGGTTTATACTTTAACGCCGCAATCCAGCAGCATCAGGAGTTAGAGACATCCAGTTCCTGACTGGTCGATAAGAGTTATCCATTAAGATAGTGCATCTTCCGACCTCCCCCGTTGGTGTTGTGGTGCGTTGATGTATACAGAGCATCAGTATGCGTTGGCATACTGGCAACAATCCTGCTTCGGCGACAGCTCGCTGACCATACTAGACCGTAATTGTGTATGAAACAGCGAGGCGATTGCCGTTAAGGGTATCGTAGACATTTATCGTGCCATTAGGCGGGGGTTCCCCTTTCCATACCATTGTCTTCAGATTTGTTTGAGAATCTCTGTCAGGCTTTGACTGCTGACGAACTGCGAAGGTGTGCGTGACGAGCCCCCAGCTGATTCTGACTGCAGTGCCTTCTCATCAGGAACTTCTGGGGAACAGACTACAGCCATGTCGAGTTCTTCGAGGTTACGGGATCCCCAGCCAGTCTGGTAGCGAGCGGTAATGGTGTATTTTTGGGTACAACTTTGCCGTTGCCGCACCCGGCTGAGCGCTTAGAATGCGATTGATCCCTGATTAATGCTGGCTCCGAAGAACAGCCCCATTTTAATGTACAGCGTTTATAGGAGAGACGGTTTTCTCGATGTAATTTTTTTTCTCCATATTTGATGGTGATGCTAACATTGCGGTGTGTAGGGTTGCATATTGTAGCTGGAAACCGACCGCTACAGTTAAGCCACGAAATCTTTGTTCTGACGTTGTACAACGGTATCAATAGCCTTTCTATAAGCCCCAGTACGACTGGTAAATGCCTAAGATTCAAGAGCTAAAGAGTCTAGCGCCACCAGTATGCCCAGAGCCGCTATAATTATTGTAGGTGGTATCGATGCCGCCAGATGGCTCTTTCAGGAACCATTGTTGAGCTGTATGGCGGTAACAGCGGGCGCGTAGCCACAAATATCCACCTAACAATTTCGATCAAGCGCTTTCCCAGTCGAGAGCGTCAACGACTTATAGATAGCGGGTATAGAACTAAAATACAGGTAAGCGTAACGTCAATCTGAGGTATATCGGGAATGAGCAGGATTCATCTTGCTTCAAAGGTACATTCGCAAGGCTAACAGCTCCGTCGTACTCACAGGTTATCACCCGCAATGGTTATGTGTCGACGCCACTGATACGAATAAGGCGGTTCTAAATTGACTAAATCAGCTCTCAGTACTGTCACTTGGGAGGGCTTCATACTGGGGTAATATATGTATCTTGTAGTGTTGGCACACAGCGAGTCTAGGGTTAGGTTTATCCACCTTTTCCTGGTAGGGCTGCTGTCGTCCTATGATAGCGGGTTGAGCTAACATGGTCTGGTAGTTGAATATCTCAAGAGTGGTACACGCGATGATCGTCGCCCTTGTTCGGTCAGAGACATGGTTAACGACGGGGTCGCGAGGGATGAGGGAAGGAAGCGCAGGACTGGGGAGGATTCTCTCTTATCCGCTTCTTAGAACGAAAGTGGTGGCATTGCGGATATTAAACGTATTGTTTGGCGCACCTTCGTGTTTTGGGTCAATGCATTTGAGTGGGATGACTGAATATTGAAGCTGTGCTGCTGAAAGTATACCTTGTTGGAACTCTTTTCGATTGGCCGCACTGAGGAATAGGACCATTGTCCACGATCAGAAACCAGTTTCATTCAGGCGCTTTACTCTATCTCTTTCGTTGACGCCGTATACACGCCTCTATTGTGCTTGCTGTTTTCGGAATAGGTTGGTTGTTGAAACGATACCGCGATGGTGGGGTGGGAATAAGGCTATCTAAACAAGATATCGATGGTCGTAGAGACGGAATTCATAATCAAACGATACTTCAAGGCCATCGAGAACATTGTGATCGCGTTGATAATGTACGGAATGGATGCATTTTGCTATCTAAATTATATACTATGTAAATGATGCAAGCTAAACGGTTGTGGGCGACGATGACGCATTGCAGCGGCGCGTGTGCATGTTCAGATGAGGATAAGATAGGTTCTAAGCTTCGAGAACGCAAACCCCAACCCCAAGGACATGGCGATAGGGGACAATTTAGCGTGGCAATCACACATTACAGAGACCGTACATTAATTGATACCGGTCCAGTTCGGTGATCTTGTTCTTGCTTCCATCGAGACCTCCAATATTGATGCACATTTTCCTGCGCTTTAGTGAATCGGCGTCAAATGCCGCGGATTATGCAGTTATGTGGTTCTCTGCTCGCCAACATAACCCCAGGGGAAAGAACAATGCCACTCGTGATAGAATCCGTCGCAAATGAAAATGCACTTTGAAGTCAGAAAGGGTATTTCTGGCAACCCTTTGGCGGTTCCCCAAACACAATGAGTTGCGTTTGATTCCATGTTGCATACCTGAGCAAGCGCGTGGGACGATCACCGGTCAGTATTCGTCAGGACCAATGAGGACTATATTGCGCACCCTGGGTTTGATGCACGCCGATATGCAATATTCATCTATGGCAGCAAAGTCCCATAAACTTGATGTCGGAGTGCGCTATCTGGTGTGGACGCGCCCTAAAACTACTATCTCCTGCGTTTTCTTTCAGTTCTCAAGCGAGGGTATTGGTTGGAAGGAGAAGCGCTGTGGAATACCAGTTAGAACAGGTCGAATTCTTTTGGGGTTTTGGTATGTACCACCACCTGTGATCCAAAAATTTTCGTTTGGTTAGGTCTGGTCGAGCGGCAAAGAGACGACTGGACTGTATCTCTGTGAATAAAATCTCCGGACCTCAGTTAACGTTCTAACTTGGTCATAAGTGCTAGACCTCGCCGAAGCCAAACTACTAGTATAATATCTGCACCAATGCCTAGGAGTTCGGGATTTCTTATGTACGACATAGTGGTAAAGTATCAACGCTATTCGTTACTGATTGATTGCATATGGTAGCCTGAACGTGCATGAATAGAAGGGGATATCTCCCACCTAGCTGGTTATCTGGAGGGTAGGGGAAGCAGGCACTGTCACTCTAGATAGAATATAGTATGATTAAAACAAAAACAAAAACGTGCATGAATAGGAATCTACGCCCATCATGTATGTAATCTAGCTACTATCTGCCCCAGAACATAATTAGAGAGTCCGGAAATACCGGAGATTACGATATCTTTTGCTGATATGCAGAACTGTGCACTTATGGTGTTGTGGATTTGTGTGTTGCACTTCGCCTCTTAATAGTCAGAATTTCGCGCAGAGAACATATACCTCGACGGAATCGAAGGACTTCCGATAGGATAAATGTTCCATTTCGTTCTTCACGCCGTCCTTGGGAAAATCTCCCCAATTTCATTTGCAAGAGGGTACATATTAAATTTTACAGAAGCGTAGCGTACTGTACGGTAGAACTGTTGGAACACCTAACATCGTCTAGTACCCAGAACAAGAAATGAAACTCAAATAAACAGCATCAGAAGTGTCCGGATGTCTCTTCCCACCGAAAGTCGAGGGAAACAGAAATTGATCATTCTTCAAGAAATATACGCGCACCCTCGAGCCCAAGACTGAGTGAGTAAAGCAAAGGCTCGGCAACTACTCAGAAAATCTTGCTGTCTAGGTAGTGGCGGCCACATCGAGTTCATCCGGCCATGCATTAAGATGCGTCCCTTTGTAGCGCGTGTTCCTACTACTTATTGCACCTTGATGATCAAGCTTACAATTCTTCAGGCCTTCGTGAAAGCAAACTCGAGTTTAGAACTTCGCACAGAGGTTACAACTTAAATTGACTTTAGGTCAAATCTAGGTCTCACGGCCAACCATGTAAACAGTCGAGAAAGTGTTATATGGTATCGTATGACGCTTATTGTGCTTTACGGTGCTTGTGTTTCTTTAGGTGTTTACCGTTCCTTTGGTGTTCAACGTCCCATGGGTGCTCACCATCCATTAGATGCTTATCGTCCTCGAGCAAATAGAAATGCATCTGAACCGGCCGCGAGTCTTCCAGTTACCACCAGCCCCCAGCGGCCACCAATCATACAGCCGTTGCCGATCTCGTGGACGACAGTTGTCCCGTGTTAGCAGTATTGTTTTCCACGCGGGGCTACAGCTTTCACAGGATGGCTAAGTGGACTACAGAACGCCAGCGCGCGCTTTATTTTATAGGGATCCCTTCGGGATGGTGACGAGGAACGTCGCTCATGGCGATTGATTTGGGTTTCATAGAAGATAAAACGTTACTCTATGCAACTTTATCTAGTATGTCGTCAAAGTGAGAGAGGAAGGAAGTAAATAGGTTTCATCAGAGGGGAGAGGTGTTGGTGGCGCACCAAACAACCGAGTGATGATCCGTGGCCGCGTTTACGCAGCCGGGGGTTCTATACCAGGATATCGGCGTGGCTGTTTTATTTTTGATCCAAGCTACTATGAAGCAAATTTCCGTGGGTGTTCGTACGCTCCTGCGTATGGATGCAGCATGGCTTTAAAGCGCAGTGGGACCTTCCATATCTCGGGACCCCAGGGCCGCGGAGTCGGAACCTACAATTGAGATTTATGGACATGGACATTGCTCGATCCGGTCCCGTCTGCATCCGTAGATCGGTTTCAGGCAGCCTCTTCTAATATGGATCTAAGCCCTTTGAATTCCTCCGACGTAGAGCGGAGAGTCGCCGTTCGGTTAATCTGTTCCACGGTTTTGGGTTCAAAACGCAGATTTAGGAGCAAAGATTTGGGCAGACAAGCGGTCTAAATTCGCCCTATCCCTACTCCAGCGCGACCAGTTTTAAGCGAGTATCGAAGTATGAGCTCAAAGGCAGACGCCAAGATAAAGTGCGGGGAAGCATTCGGCGCGCTTTTACCTCCAGAAGCAGTGCAAAAGCCAGCTATCATGGTACTCACTGGTGGAGTCCGACGATCCCGTATCGAACGAAGTACATGCGCACTACTCTATTCAGTGCATCTTATCGGTGGTTCTTGGACGTATTTCCAGCCAAAACACACGCTCACCGCCCGAGGAACCAGGCCTCGTGACAAACTGCACTAGTTCTCGCATTTGCAAGATCTTACGTCGCTAATTCCAGTGACTTCAGGGCTAGGTATTTAGTTGTGTACGTAGATCATAGTCCACAATGACGCCTATATTTCTGTGCCAGCGTTGTTCAATATTTGGGCTCTCTAGATATCGCGGCTTGGAGTTGGGGCGTGGAGCGAGCTTTTTGCAGCCAAATCTGGCAAATTTAAACCTAAACTTAAAATCACATGATAAAGGGAGACATGAGTAGAGTGCTCTATCTGCCGAGTGCGCCCCACGTGCCACCATCATGAAGAATAATTCCTTATTGTTCGTTGTTTTATCAACAAAGATATCGACAAGATGTGTCCACGTATCCAGCAATGTTTCACCAGCAATAGGAGTGGGTTAATCGAATCTCTGCTTCATGTATAACTTGTTCGCCATGATTGGTTGATAAACTGAATGCATGTGTGCGCATGCAGTTCAGGCTGCATGATCATGCAGAACCCCTCCTTACGACGATTATATCTTAGCCCTTCGGACGTGGGGTTTGGGCAACGGTGCACATCAATCGTCTATAGTTTTTGGTCACGAATTTCCCTCAGTCTAGCCAGATCTCCTGTTCCGTACCGATCATTGTCACAACGCCACAGCAACATGTCGCAGGAAAGTCGTCGAACAAGGCTTCGCCGTGGAGTCTACAACTTCTTTCATAAAGGGAGGGAATCATCTGCGGCTTCCACGATCAGTTCCAATACGCTCGTGAGCACCACCGAGCGCAGTGCGGTACAAATACAGGTCCACGATTCGTCGGGAGGCCTCGTGGAAGTTACCGAGCAAAGCACAGAGGTTTCAAAGCACAACGAGCCGAATAATCCCCGATCTTCGCTTCATGTCCCAAGTACACCCAACCAGGAAACCACAGTGTCGCGCAGATCTTCCACGAGTTTCGTTACTAACCAGTTAAATACGCAGAATGAGTGAGTAACGCTTTGGTAAATGAAAACTGCGACGTGCTGATGAGATATTCGTTAGACAACAATGGAAGCATGCGTATGAGATCGCTGTTAAATCGTTGACTGCAGATGAAAAAACGCAACTGAACTCTGAAGCAATGACCTCCTGCACAGTATTTTCGGTGCTGGATGCAGCCAATGATGCCCGGAAAGATCGAGACGATAACAAATGGCGGTATACAAAGAAAAACGGCGAGGTTGTGGTCCTGCGGGAAAGATTTGACACTATTGTCGAAGGTTTCGAAAAGTATGCAAAAATTGTCGATATAGCGATTCAACACCACCCAGAAGTAACAAGCCTTATTTGGGCTTCTGCACGGTTTCTTATACAAGTATATTCTCCGTTTCCTCTGAGGGTGTATGCGCGATATCTGACTAAGGTTTAGATTTATTTGAACCACAAGGAGACCGTAGAAAAACTCGAGGAAGCTCTTCAAAACATTGCCATGGCAATGGCAAACTGTGAGTTTTATGTGAGCATATATGCAGACGCATTGAATGTGCGTTTTCAGGGGTCGCAAACTTCGGCTGCTTGGGCGGAGAAGATAGAAATGGCTCTACCGCAGTTCTATGCTGCCATTATAGTCTTTGCTATCAAGGCAAAAGGATACTTTACTCCTTCGACTTCGGGTCAGATTGCATCTATTGTACTTTGAAGATAGGCACAGGAATTGACCGTGTTTTAGAGAGGTTTACGAATCCTTTAAAGCCGTTCGCCACTACCCTCGACAAATACCTGAACGAAATCGACGAGAAGGAGAGGAGCATGAAGGAGCTGGCTAGCATGGCAACAATGGCCGGGGTTAAAGGTTTGCATACCCTCTGCTATGGCATTACGGAGGATTGTATGCTAAGTGTGACTGTCATTGTAGATCTTCGGGGAACGATGGGTATGGTCAGTGAAATGCGAGAGCTGTTCATACAGATCTCAAATGAAATGGCACTGCAATGGCTCAATGCTGTCGATCCGGATCCAATGTACGATTTCAATCGGGACCGCCGGCTGGAGGGTACTTGTGAATGGGTATTTCGGAATGAAAGCTACAAGGCATGGACATGCCATGAGGGAAGCAGGGATCTTTGGATAGTCGGTATTCCGGGTAAGTAATGCTGATTCTCTTGGATCACCTAAGCCGAATTCTCGAATGACATCGATGCAGGCGCAGGAAAGTCTGTCCTTACCACAAACCTGGTGGATACGCTACGCAGGTTAGAAGGCGTTCTTGTCTTGTTTTTCTTCTTCCGAGATGGAGATATTCGGACTACATCGCCATTAGAGATGGTTGCGAGCATTATCGCCCAACTCATCGATGCGGGTGTGGACCGAGAGAGACTTATGCGTCTTTTGAAGTTACGTGTGGAGTCCAGGTCTCACTTTGCAAACCAAGCCAGCGAGCCTAGAGACTTCAAGAAGCTGTGTGCAACACTCATCGAAATGCTTCGAGGTTATCCCACTCCAACGATCATTATTCTCGATGCTCTCGATGAATGCAGTGACCCTTCAGCGGTTTCCTGCCACCTGCTACAACCTTCAGTTAACCCTACCTCCATCGCCCATATGATGCTATTGCCAGCTACCAATGTCAGAATCGACGTTCAATTTCTCCTCACAGGTCGTCCAGTCGTTCACGACATCTTTGCAAGCTTGCCTAATGTTTCGACAATTGACATGGAGGTCAATGACGATATTCGCAAGTTCGTAACGGAGACGGTAGCGGATAATGACAGCCTGCAACGCCACAAAGACAAAATCATTGCCACGATCTACGAAAATTCTGCGGGAATGTTCCGATATGCGGGTAGCTCCCAAGATCCCACTTAGTTTGCTAGTTGAATGTTAACGTTTGCATAAGCGCTCGTGCTGGAAGAGCTCAACGAACCGTCCCCAGTGTCGATTTCAGAACGCCTCCGAACAATGCCAAAGGGAATAACTGGCATGTACGAGCTTATTCTTGGTCGGCTGGGCTCAAAGGGAAGCGAGTGGGAACAAGAGATGCGACGCAAGTTGCTGATGTGGGTGACCATGGCTTTTCGTCCTCTAACGGTTGCGGAAATGCAGTATGCTTGCATGACTGTTGAGGGAGACAAGTCGTTCGACCCAGAGGAGATTGTGTTACCTACCAAACAGCAGATGCTTGCATCTTGTGGTTCTCTTTTGGAGGTATTTGACGACGATAAACTCCGCTTTACGCATCGCACTGTGAAAGAATTTCTGCTTCAGCCTCTCGAAAAGCTGTCCCAAGAGTCTCGTCAGAATGAGCGGGTGTCATCTTGTATGGTGGATGAAGGAGAGGCACACGCTTCCATAACTCTGATCTGTGGTGAGGAAATCAAGAAATATCCGGTGACATTACTGAAAAACAATAGTTTCACAACTGTTCTCAAAACGCATTGGGAATCTCAAGAGCGAACCGAAAGTCGATGACAAAAAAAGTGGCGGCAAGACTGTCACAAGTATGAAACTGTTCTCAAAGCGGATTAAAAATGTCAAGAGCATACCGAAAAGCGGCGACAAAGAAAGCTTGGAAAGCGACAAAGAAAGCGGCGGCAAGATTCCCACAAAGGACTCACCTTTCTGTTACGCAGTCAGTTATTGGCTGGGTCACGCAAGGGCTGTGCCTTCTGGCCCTGAGGCAACACCTCTCTCGAAGACTTTGTGGAAGCTTGTCGAGGACTTTTCCTGGCACGACGACAGAGCCTCTCGGGAATGGATGAGGGTACATCCCTATAAGAATGTTGAAATTCACGTGGCTGATAGCATATGGTGCTATATGCATGAAAGACGCGCCAGGCTCCATTCTGGCTTGTATAATCCTCTGCATATAGCTGCTTCGTATGGACTTATTGATATCCTAGACTGGGCGCACCCACAGGGAATTGACTTCAATTCAAGAGACTCTCGAGGTTGGACTCCACTCCTGGAGGCCACGCACATTGGAGGAGAAAAATTAGTGATGTCAATTATGATGAAGGAAGGTGTGGATGTCAACATATGTGCATCGGGTATATACAACACTCCGCTGACACGTGCCGCATGTCATGGCTACAATGGCATTGTGGAAATACTTTTGAGACAAGATGGGATTGATGTTGATAAGTTAGATACAAAGTGCAACTCAGCACTAGGCATAGCAATCAGTGAGGGGAATGAAAAGATGATTGGGCTGCTATTACAAAAGGGAGCAAAGGTGTCAAAGTACGAAGGAAAGGATATCAGTATACCCAGCAAATTTGAGTCCTCAGCCATTCCAGCGTCTGATAAACTACCTTAAGCATATTTCTCAACGGTTCGCGGACTTGTTGGTTCGGTATCTTTGTTCTGTAATTACAGCACTCTATAAGCCATCATGTACGCAGAGCGATTGCTAGTCTTGTGCCAAATGAATGTTAATGTATTTTTCGTAGTTTGTATGCGTTATGCACCTCATGGTCAGTGTGAAACTTCTGTCAATTAGTTTTCATTCGATTCAGTAGCAATATATTGCTAGTTAGCGATTATACTTCCTGTCTTGTATACAGGTTAGGCTATGTGCCATTTCGTTGGTGCACCAAGATTTTAGTACCCTCGCTCAATCCCTTGCGGAGTTCCCTCTCGTCAATACTCCACGAAAAGCATAAAAGGGGAAAAAGGCATTTTGGAAATAGCATGAGCAGTCTTCCTAGCTCGTCATAAATAAACATCACCGGCCCCGACATGGAGGTTCTGTTACTTCGGACGGTTGATTGACTTGATTGATCTCTCGAGGGCCCAAGGCCTGTATAAGTACAGTCTCCCATATGCGTACGTGTATTCACTAATCTGAGATGCGTCACCCTGATCCTGATACAAGCCATATGCATATCTTCATACAAGCCATTAAACGGAGGTTGAGACTCACGATCTAGGTACATATGCAATAGGTTTGCTACAATAGAAGTGACAAAGAAGCTTGATTGTACTATCTAAGAGGGCCACAAAGGCCATATATATACGGTAGTCCATGTACGAATGCGTACGTACTCATCTATGTATAGAGCGGCTGAACACTATCAGCCCGTATGAATACCAGCCGTACGAGGGCTGAGATCTATTAATCTATTAATGCAACAAGGTTCATTTCGTAAAGCGCGAGTGCAAATCTATGATCAATTCTATGATCATTGCCGAAGCTGCATTCTCTCCAGTGCAAGATATGTGAATTATTGAGCTCCTCTTTGATTGATTGAGGATGTGTAAGAAACGGGCGGAAAGCTTGCAGCAGTGGGGTGGAAGCGAGCGTAGTCAACGAGCAGAAGGAGGTAGGAAAGAAAGAATCAAATTAGGAGCAAGTGTTTTTAGTAGACTTTAGTCAGCGGGTAAAGTTAGTGTTCAGATGGCGTCATTCTAATGATTAGGGGAGTTGAAATAAGCTCGACACTAAACTTATACGCTAGCATGTGGCCACACTAAATCCTGAACAGGACACCATTCTGCTTTTGGAGCCTCGGGCAAGCAGTTCCGAGACTAGGTAAGCTCCTCACGGGAACGATTAGGAATCACTGGTAGGACCCCACTGGTCTCGTGCCCAGACTTTCGCCGAGCGAGGCGAAATACGGAGTTTACAAAGCGCAGGGACGACAAACGAAACCAGACCACACAGGAGTTTGACCGGAAACAATAAATTCGCTGCACCTCTGCCGCTGTTCATCCCCGTGGTGGTTTTTACTCTGCAGTATAGCCAAACTGGTAGTTCCATGCATATCAGCAATCTCGTTGCATTCAGAACAGAAATGTAGAGCATCTTCAGGCTGAATACATAGTAATACGAACTCGGATTCCGCTACATAACTCTCACACGTTTTAAACTCCAGACTGCCAGGTTCCTGGTCTGACATACCGTCGCAATGACTTTCCCATCCATCCCATCCCAGAGCCAAAGCCTAACCACCTCGCCTCACCCCCGCTTTCTGAATTCTATGAAGGCATTGGTATCCGGACTATTCGCGAGTTCCCAGCAGACATCGTCAGGGCGCCGCCCATCTTTCGTGCGAACATCATACTTCATAACAATCTTAGCCAACAATAGCTTAATCTCCGCCGACGCAAAGAAGCGCCCGGGACACGTGTGTTTCCCGAGACCCCAGTGCAGAGTGCTGGTGCCGGAGAATGCATGTTGATTTCTGTCTACAGAATTTCGCAGTCTCTGGAAGCGGTATCCGTCGAATTCATCTGGGTTCTCGAAGATCTCTGGGTCCCGAGACGCGGCAGCAGATGTGACGCCGAGGATAGTGGCACCATAGGGGAGGTGCACCCCGGTAGAGAAGGTGAAGCCGGAGGGAGAAACTACTCTGCGGTTCATGGTGACTGCGGATAATGTCAGTAAGGGCTTGAATATAGAGCGTAATTTTGTGGGGGGTGGGTACGTAGTCCAACCGGGCTAAGCCGCTGCGACTCCTTCAGGAACGAATCGAACAAATCCAGCTTCCGCACAGCCTCATGCGTAAAAACCCCCCCTTCCTCTGCCAGCACTGCCTCCGCCTCCTCCCGCAACGGCTGCATATATTCGGGTCTACTCGCCAAATCAAACAGCACCTTGGTGAGCGTCAGTGCTGTGGTGTGGATGGAAGCCATGCTGATCCCAAGAACTTGTTGAGCGATCTTATCCGGATTTTTCTCGCGCGAAGAGTCCAATAGCCACTGTATCATATCAAGGCCTGGTTCCTCAACCCCCGACAGCCGTGCCTTAATAATGGGCGAGATAAGTTCCCGGGCTTTAGCGCGGTGCTCGTGGGTTCGTCGGACTTCCGGGACGAACCGTGCAGTGATTGGATACATGAATGCCGGGAAGGGCAAGTTTCGAAGAGCTCTCGACCCAGCGAACACATCGATAGTGAACATTATCGCTACTTTGAGCCATGCGGGATCGCGATTCCTGGGTACACTGACGAAGATGCTACCTGAAATTATTGCAACGACCTGGAGAATTACCGGATGGAGCCGGAATTCAGTCCATTCTGCCATATGTGAGTTAACTAGCTGCGGAAGCTGGGAGTCGTGGGGATGAAATATACCTTGGCACTCGCCGAAATGGGTGGCAAGCGCGTAATCGACTTCGGCACTCATAGTGGAAGTTCTTTTTTCTGCGCAAAAGTCAGTTATGTGCCGTCTAAGTACGCATCGCCGTGCGCGAGTTACCACAATTCTTTGCCAAGTCTTGGCGGATACACTTAATTATCACAGGCGAATGTTCAAGCCCCATGAACCTCCCTAGTATTCGGTCCTGTATCGCTTTTTGGAAATTCAAGACGTTTTCCGACACGTTCTTGATCTCGCTAGCAAGCTCGGGGGAGATGGCGACACCGAACCCATCGGGTGTCCACAACTGGAAGAGACCGCCGCGGCCGTACTGTCGTGTAGTGAGGATTTAGGTGAGGAATTGAGGGGAGTGTAGCGCACCTTCTTGTAACCCTCGATCATCAAGGACATGCTGTCGGTCATGAACCTCTTCTTGGCCTTCCGGAACCTAGCAAAGCTGGTTCCATCCTCTAAACCTACACAAGGGATACCCGGGAGAACGCTGAAACGCTTGATGTATTCCCATAGCCTCGGGAGTAGAGCGAAAAGGGCGAGTATCACCACAGCAGAAACTGCTGGGCCGGTAATGAAAGATTGGACAAGAAGCATGGTGTGACGAAACTGCGGCGCTGGATTGTGGAGGGAGAGAAGGATATTGCGTTAAAATATATATCAAGCTGTCATTTCGTTATAATTAGAATAGGAAAACAGGTGTAGATTTTTGCGTTTCTGCATTTATATATTAGCGACGTGGAGTTACGTCGTCATATTCAAGCGTGGACTGTGGCCCTTTGCCATTGGCCTCGGTATAGTCATTTTCCGTCACACAAAATGTATCTCACCACCGGTTTAAGCTTCGTGTTCGTTTTCGTATTAAAGTGACGGTGATATAGCCATATGGAGTCATATTCCCCGTTTCGTATAACTTTATCCATCCACTGAGCTCACGCTGATCTCCCACCACCCCTGGATAGGATGAGATGTATCCTACCATACGACAGTCCCATGTTCAGGGTACTAGTATTCCCTCTACGTGCTGGGCCTAACGCGTGCAGATCATTCGCTGAGCACCATGATAGTACTCGTCGGTTCAACAAGTTATTGGACACGTACTAACCGGTTAGGGTTAGTACGTGTCCAATAACTTGTTGAACCGACGAGTAAGCTGACCCTGTCAGTCTTCAGAGCGGAATGCCGCAGGTCAGCAATTTTGTCGCAGGGTTAATACCCTCGCGTTCGATGTCTCCGGATCCACCGTATCCGAGATCGCATATTGGGTAGAAGTAACAGCAGCGCTTCCCAACTAAACGGCTACGGGGCACGTTAATATATAATATCCTCGCGGATTCAGTGTTTAGATGAGAACAGTACGTACTTAAGTACGTATCATATAACATTGTGGTAGTTAAAAACAAAAGTAAACCAATAAAACCTTTGAGGAGGAGGTTGTCGAGCAGTGTATAGCTGGGTCGCTACGATGTAAAGATGTCCTAACGATGTCCGAGATCCTTCCGTTCTCCACTGTGATTCGTTCGATAGTGCCACTCCTAATCTGAGAGACTGACGTCGTACTGTACTCATGCTCCCAATTTACCGACCAAAGCCATGATCCTGCAGTAACATTTCTCCAAGTCACTCTCGAAAACTATTCGCAAGATGCCGAGGCCCTTGCTGGTCTAGAAACCATGCTAGGAACGAATGCCCTAGCTTAGTAGAACTTCCTAGCTGAGCATGACGTGTCTTCAATAGATAATTCACTAGTGAGGGATCAGCAGAAGCCAGGGCTGAGGGACATTACGAATACGCTGATTGATATGAAACGTATTTCTCGTTATTTTGCGGGCATCGCGAATGCGATGATATAAACGAAATCCCTTATTCTCCCATTCCCGTATTCGCCTAATCCCGTTCCAAACTCGCACATTGGGGGAACACGCCTTGCAGCGGATATCCGAATTGATTCAGGCTGGCCCCTCATTCATGCGCCGAGGTCAAGTTGAGGGATTTATCCGTTGATAGATATTTTTATACATATGTATTTAAGATAGCCGTTGTGTGTGCATAAAGCATCAGATTTCGAGTCTAGAAGGGGTTTAATACCAATGGCAGGAGATATTAGGTCGAAGAATCAAACCCCCCGGAGCAGTAGTTCTGCGTTGAGACATTGAATCGTGTCGGTAACAAGGTGAGATGACCCGGGATGGAGTGCCGTAATATGGGCCAAGATAAGGCGGGACCGGTGAAGAGATATCCCGCGATTTATTGTCGCATTGTTGCAATATAAAGGGGGGCTGTGTGCGTGTATAGATTATAGTACACAGAGAAGATATATATTCCAGGAACTTCGTGTGTTTAGTTGTATGCCTGCGAGCCTTACCACTTTTCGTTCCCGGATATGCCACATGCATATCCCATGACTTCGTAAGTGGTGTACAGTAACGGAAGACAGTGCTTTTCTGGCCCAAACTAGAGAGCTCGGGGGTGTTTGGCTAGGGGCGAATGTGGGGTGTCCAGATATGCGAAACTGAGACCTGAGGCTTTATACAGACCAGTCCCGGATGGCGGGAATGTTCACATCCGAGACATACCGGAATTATTCTCTTCCGCGCCCGTTTTGACCATCTCGTGGCCAGCGCTAGACTTAAGGCTAGAAATGATAGTATTGCTCATTCGGCTGATTGCTGACAGTTTTCGTGAACACACGCAGCTACAGGCAGAAATAACTTATCCGTGCAGAGTTGAGAAGTCCGCTCAAGGAGAGTGAACACACAATGTACTCTACGAGCAATGATGTGAGTTGAGGTTTGTGCACGTGTAATGAATCAACTGTCTGACTCGCTTAGCTAGTCCATCAGGTGTTTTACCTAGAGTTACTTCCAACTGTCATGGTCATCTAAGAAGAAGTATTCCACTTTTACGAGTGGCTGTTTCATTCAAATGACACCGAGGTGCCCCGTTCGAATCTTGTGGTGGCCGTTATCTCCTGCTTGCTAAGGCAGCACGTGAGGTTGGCGCTAAGAAATGAGTGAACCTTCAGTTCGGCAACGAAGCAAAGACACTCAAGCCACAAGGTGGCGGCGCGGGATGACACCAAAGTGTTCGTGAGAACGCAGCTCTGTAAGGAAATATAACTTCTATTTTTTATATTGTCGTTTATTTCATTACTTTCTATCAACGGATTTTCATTCTGAGCGAGATGTCCGCTAGCTAATAGTAGATTTGATCAATTCAGTCGCGAGAAAAAGTTGAGGAGCTAAAATTCTAGACTGGCATATGGGATCTAGAGTTTGTTGGAATGGGGAGTGTTGAGTGCCCAGACTTTTCGCCTGCTTGAAAGCTCGGTTTGTCGCAAAGCAAAAAAGAACGTCTAATACGAAAGCATGAGTCACGTCGAAGGAGGTCGTCGTAATTGGAGCGGAAAAACAAGGGCAGGACTCACCTTACATTGGCCCCTTAGAGCCGTAAGTCTTCCGGTCAAGGAAGAGTTTCCAGTGGGCCTATGGAAGCCCGTTAGAACAGAGCTCGTGAATAGAAGAGAGTGTCTATCTATCGAAAGATGGATTACCCGCTCCCTTCCTATGCAAATCTTCTAATGTCATTGTAAGAGACATGAGTAGAACTTTAGATTTTGAATACAGATTGCTGCCGCCGTCGACCAACTTAATGCTCCTAGCTACACTCTACTAGCTACTCATTTGTACTCTATGATATCCCCCGCTACGGTCAGATACTAAACCACACTGAAATGGATAATTTGAAGGGGCCCGACGGCCTCGACCTAAAATCGGAGCGGGGGTGGTCCTTCAGGGGATTTTGTTCCGGAGAAGTTATATGTTGATAACTTAGCTCGTATCCGCTCAAGTAAGTATCCTCTTGTCATCCTAGACGGCGAGCTTCGAACACTTCCTTACTGCCGCACTGCAAGCACGTGGGAGATCCAGCACAGACAGCTCGAGTGTGGTAGATCAACAGCAGCGAAAGGAGGGATCACTATCGAATCACTCGGACCTCAGAAATTAAACCAAATACAATTTTGCAGTTGAGTACATGGTATGTATCCAAAACCTATACAAAGTAATTCTCCCTCGGTGACAGGATACAAACTCCCTATGACTCCGCCTCTTTCAGCATATCCCTCAACTTGGAACACCTCCTCTCCAGTCCTTCACTATGTCTCTTCCACCAATTAACCTCCTCCACCAACACGCCGTTTTCCTCAGACATTATTTCGAGGTCCATTCCAAGCCCCTCCCTCTTCTGTTCCGACTCCTGCAGGCGCTCGTGGAGATGCACCATCCGCTGGTCCATATACTGCAACAACTCACGTAACTCCTGCGTCTCCTCTTCACGGATCTGCAGGCGCTCCTTTAACCTGCCGTTTTCTCTTTGACACCGCGCCAGTTCGCGTCCATTCGCTTCGATTGGGGGGTCAGATCCCATAAATGAATTATCGGAGGCCTCGAGTGTCTCGCGCCTCCTGATGCTCCAGTATTCAGCATCATGTGCGACGAAGGTGTCGAGGATATCGTCAGCAGATGTGTTGACGGGGGTAAAACGAGTAATGGCTGGCATGGTTAGAGTTCGTAAGTGATATAGTGAGAATGTTGATGTTAGAGTTTGAAATTGATGCTGTGAGATGTAGTGGGAATGGAAGAACTGGAGGATGGCGGGGGAATTTATTGTGCCGGGGTGTTTTTTGTGGGGATGGTATTATAACATTAGAGTTTGGTTCCTGTTGATTATTTGATTATCAAACTTTGAAACTAATGCGACCCCGTGGGGAATAGAACTGAAGATACGCTACTACTACTAGAGGTACGATGAGCTGGTGAGAGTGATGCGGCTTGATGTCACCCTTCAACGTCGCTCTATGTACTCTCTGTATGAAATGACTATGGAGAGCTTTAGATATGACGGGACGTGTCCTACGTAGCGATAGATAGCCACTCTATGTATGGCACGCCTTAAGCTTCAACCGCTGTGGAGTTGTTTAGTGCTTCATACAGTCTCGTTCTAAGCCTACAAGCTTTGTACGAAGTAATGATGCACGATCCCCATCAGCTGTCCCACCCACTACTACTGTCTTCAAAATCGCTACCGCAAAATCTTCAATTCTTGACGCCAACGACTATAACTTACCCAGTATACATGTACAATCTGAGAACTAGGAAATACTTCATGGTAATGGCTGAAGGAGATAACGTTTTAGGGATGGTGATCGAGCTTATTTTTCTACGATGCGTCTTCTTTGGTCTAAAATTAACTAAATATTAGGAATATTTTAGCTCCCCACGGACTTCGGAAGGAGTGCATAATTATTCCGTGTAAAGTGACTAGTGAAGGTTAAACCCTTAGCCCCGTGCCCTAACATGCCCGAGGAAATGAGGATATGCGCTGGATGAATAGACAAATACCATAATATTAATTATACATGCAAGCCTAGGGTATATGAGCTCGTCAAACTTAACTACCGCCAAAGATATGTAGGGGCTGCTTACGCTCATATACCAACCACCTTGTTTCGCCTCCAGCAAGCTTGCGAGCGACGAGAAAATCTGGATCGAGAAAAGGGGCTTCTAGGGGACTTTTTTTTCAAAATAATATATTCCTTCCCCGCAATAGTTCAAAACACGAAATGCCAGCTGAGCCGAAGACTTGCTTTGAACGAGGTTTCACGTACTCAAAGGTACTCATAAAACGACAAAGAAGCTCGTGCTATTGGCTGCGGATAAGATACTTCATAGGTTATGCAATATGTTGAAATGCGGGGGAATTATAAATGCAACAACTGACAGCATGATCCTTAACATAACACCCAAATCCCCACCGCCAATCCATTTATTTCCTCTAACTGTAGCCGCTGTACCTTAGTACTACCCTACCGCTACAATTGCGAGGAAGAGCTTCGGATTATTTAGAGGCCATCATTATAGATATATCGCCGGAAAGTTCCCTGGTTCTCTAACCATATCTCAATAAGAAGTTTCATTTCTTCCTTCCTTAGATCAGGCCAACATCTAGAAAGGTTATTTGGTCGTTCTGTAGCTGCCATGGATAAAGATCTCCCTTTTTCCCAGCCCAATAGTCGGATCCGCTCCATGATCCAAAAGAACCCCTACAATCGTAAAATAATCATTAAAGTCTCAACGGCCGATATCGATCCTTTCCGAGGTCGGCATTTCTAAAAGAGTGTTGACGATATCTTCGTGCAAGAGTACCGCCGCAAAACTGATTACGGACCGTTCCATACCCCATTCCCGGTAGTACACCGCGTTGATATCCGCGCCCCTTGAGAGCAGAAAGGTAACAGTGTCCAATTATTATAGCGTATATCAACGGTGTAAGACTTGATGATAGGCAGAGCCAAGCGTCCGGACTACACATGTCAACTGAAAATCCGTAGCTATTGAGAAACTTTGCAACAGCCGCTGTGTTTCCATTGTATGCGACCCAGTAAAGAGGAGAGACCACTTCGACTAATGGCTCAAGCGGAGGGTCACTACTCGCTGCAGTGGTTACAGGTTGCAAAGGTAGTTCAACCTCGATGCGGATGTCCTCTGCTCACTCATACAGCTGTTTTTCTAGGCAATAGTTGAGTCTATGGTTTGTACGAAGCAGCACTGCTAGGTCTTTGGGTTCGAGTAGTTTGGCTACTTCGTGTAGGAGTTCTAGTGTCGATGCTTGGCGCATCTTGATTGAACGATCTAATATTTGGAAGTCAAACAACCGAAATTTAACCTTCTTAACGCACATGAGGAGGTGAAACAAACTGCGAAAAATGGGTGCTGTCAAGATTAAGCGGAGCTTTGCCTGTAGTATATGCACAATCAAAGAAGGGTGGAGTAACCGCAGAAACTGCCGCAAGTTAGTGGGTATGGCGAGCCGTTGGGGCAAAAGTATTGTGCTCGAGCAAGTTAGGGGTAAGGAACTGTAGAAAGAGAAATATAATCGAAATAGAGTGCCTTGCGACCGATGAGGCAATGAAAAAGGAAGCGGCGAACAGATCGGAGGAGGATGAATCCCACAACTAGACTACCGGATTGTGGCGTGGGTTGGCGCTTGTGCCTACCACTCACTAAGCTGATCAATAAGCCCTATTGCTAGAACGAGGTGCCAACCATCTGCCAAATCCGAGCGTGTAGGGATAGCCGAGCACTAGCCAGTATACAGCTGTATCTATTAAGTACTTAATACACCGATGCATCCGTCTACACTCTGAGCGTGTATCACTGTTTGATATGATTGTGTTTCTACATAGATGCATGATTTACTGCTACCCCCTCTCAAGTAAGCATCCAAACCAAGCCACTAGCACAAACCACGACACAACTGAGCTAGAATACCGATTTGCCACAAGACCAAAGCTTATGCAGCGTCGCACTATAGATTTAAAGGTATCCTGCGATACAATCTCGAAGAACACGAGTAGACTACAACACTAAGCCCATCGCCCTGGGACCACTCTCAATCATCCCAAGGAACATCGACTGCAGATTCTGTCGCCTCATTACAACAGCCACCATCAAAGGTTAGCAAGCGCACGAGACAGCCAGGCACACGCACCCGGCTATGCACCCCGATCTCTTTACAATCATTTACCAGCGCGGTACGTGAATACTCCAAGATGGATGTGAGCTGTAACCCGGATGTGCACAACGCGTTCTTGGGAGTTTCCAATGCTCTTACCGACACCCATTTCGGCCCAGACATTCTTCGGTTTGTCTATGGGCGCCGGCTGGGGGTCTCGGGCATGCACTCTTTTGGCAACTAACCGGTGAACTTAAGCAACACGATGCTGGCAAAATTGAGGTGTATTTGCCCAGCTAGTCCTGGGCAGGTTGGAAGGGTCAGTTTCTTTTACAACAGGATGTGGAATATCGGCGATGACAGTATCACAGAAGAATCCATTGGGAATGAAATCTATACGCGCCTGAAAACGAAACCATACATATACTTGAACGACATGCACCACTTCCTTCGAATTACCCTAATAAGTACCTAATATACTCCACTAGCCGACCTTAAAAGAGACAAAAATGTCTTGCTTCCAAACCTTGTGACCTCATATGCTACGTAGCTACTTACTTAAGAACTTAAGTAGTAAGCACTAGAAATTTCCAAACAAACACATTTCTTCCGAATGCAAAACATCCCTAAAGACAAATAGTCCAAATAAACCCATTCAGCATGTCCAATAAATCTTGTCGAGCCAACCAGAGTGTATGGAAGACACCTCAAACAGAAATAATGTGCAATGAAATCGGCTCTACAATAACGAGAAAATCGATCATACGGTTGCCGACTTGTATGCAAGACGTCGGGAGTCGACCTGGCGGCTGATAATTCGACGTCCAGTCTGGCTTGGATGCTTGTCTAGTGCCTCTAAGGCGCATTTTAAGCAACAACCTGTACTCCTCAACACACTGCCTTCTACGGTAAGGCTCAAAGCGACATTGACCTTGAGGTCGCTGTCGAGACATCGAGTTAGGTATGTGCTTTTCTGGTCGTTCTTGTGAGCCCAGTCTCCCAACAACTCGCTGAATGACCATATGCTAGAATCAGGAATCGAATATCCGTTGGGTAAGGTTTCGCTGTGGCTGCATTGGGGAAGGTAGCTGCGAGAAAGGCTCATGATAGCCTCGGCGGGGTCGACGATCCGTTTGTAGGGGTCGCTGCCGATAAGTGTCAGCAAGCGATAGAACTGGCTTTTGTCTGTGCCAATAATTGCAGTTTGAACAACGGCGGAGGACTTGTCGACCTCAAGCGCAGCCAAAAGCTTGTCGGCGTCTGAAAGATTCGAAGTCGGTGGGCTTCCAGTGGTCTTCATCTTGATCTCGGTTTGCACCAAAGCCAGGTCTCCTTGGAGGCCTTTGAGCTGACCTTCTGCAATCTCGAATCCAAAACAGCCGTGTACGGATAGGTCTTTAGTCATATCGAGCCATCGAGCGACTGCAATCAAGGAGCCATATTGGACAGCAACTAGAGCACTTCCGCCAGAGCTGCCTGAATCATATAAATCGCGCCCATCTTTTGTTGAACAGCCTAGCATTGTTGAAGCCGCGAGGTTGAACCAAGTGTCCCACCAAACGCCCCCATCGATAAGCTCCGAAAGGAGACGTGCGACTTGACAGTTGTAGTCTCCTAGATCCATCATCCCTGATGCCCCCTCGGCTCCAAAGCCATCTGCGATTGCATTTCCCAGTAGCATGAACAGCTGCGACACAGCCGCCTCCTGCAGGCAACCCAGTTTGACTCGATCCGTAGTTCCTCTTTCTCTGCAGTTCAAACAGGCACAGCGAATTCGTGTTCTTTCTAATATACCTCGTACGACAGGAAAGTAGGCGAGGATCTCAGAGGTCGACCTCACCCTAGGTGTATCACTTATCGTCGAATCGGAATCTGAATCCCAGGCCATCTCCACTGGTGTACCGGCATATACCTGAACTCCCCCGAGATCATCCTCAAAGTCTTGCGTAATACTTGGCCAGCGGTATAGAATCTCGCCTATTCGAACGGTTGAGGTCACCGAATCTGACTCGCCCTTAAGAACAGTCGCGAACCCAAACAAATCCGCTTCCAAATGAGGTTTAAGGGTAACTCCTAGCAGCCATTTGATTATGCTTTGTGCCGCGAGTTTAATTTCATGTAATTCTTTCCGATTTAGAATCTCGTTGAGGCCGCTAAAGGGTGAGTGCTTCATCGTATAAAGTGGCTGTCGCTGTGCAGGGGTAGGCGCTCGACCTCTACCAGAGTCATCTTTCCCCTGAAATATTTGCTCCCAACGGTCTTCGTATCGCTTAGACAATTCGATTGAATGCACCGTGCGGACGTCGTGGCAATCAATTTCTGGAGTGCAGGTCTCGCGGACCAAGATCATCATCTTTCTCTTCCCGGATTTGGTTGCTTTCTCGAAGACAGTTTTACCGGCAATTGAGACTTCGATAATGCCCTCGAAATGCGCAGATAGCCATACGAAAAGATCTCCCTGAAACCGCGCACAGTAGAGCAGCATATCTTCTTTAGAGCGTTGAATCCTCAGCACAATGTTGGCAAATGTTTGATGATCTGTCAGGTGAACGCAATATCCGGAGAGCTCTTGTGGCAATTGGCCTAGGTCGTGACCAGGGTTGACAACATTCAGCGCGATACTGTTTACGACTTTGGACAAGATCCCCTTCAACCGTGTTTGATGAACCGAGTACGTATACTCCAGCTGATCGCTGTTTGGGTTGCCATCAACCAAAATCATATCGCAGAGGAGGTTAATCGCATAGTCGAAGTCGTGAAATTTCGTAACCGCCGCGACCGTAGTAACCATGTAACAATGATCCGCGCTGAAGGACATCCAGCGTCCAATCGACGAGGGGAGAAGTAACTGAAGCCCTCCGGGCCGTGTCATTTGCTTTTCGACGCTGAGAATGCTGGACCGAATTTCCAGGCCGTACTCGTTCGGAACCGTGAGCGCTCGGGAGTGGGTGAGGCAGTACTCATAGTCGGATTTGTCGATACGCTCTCGCCCTAGCCACTGAATGATTTCCACTGCGGCTTTCCCCACCGGACTAGACGAGTTGACGATGTCCATAACCGCACGACTCAGGTCAAAGGTCTTCGTAACGAGATCCTGGCTCATTGTGTGCGATATTTCCTGTAGCCGTTAGCGTTTCAGCCAGGTTCCGCTTTGGAACGAGGGGTTAGACCTGGGTCCGTCGATGTTAGTTTGAGACAGTGGGTTGAAGTTTAGTTGCGCTGGCAGCAGTCGTGAACTTTTGATGCGATAGTTAAGTGTGAGCGGGGAACTACATCGCATAGCAAAAGCCCAGTGCAGCAAAAGCCTCCTCTGAGAAGGCCAATGAATGTCTTCCACTATGCATGATGCGTCGATGCAGTGCATGGCGGGGGTTCTTTTTCCGGCGTATCTTCCGTGACACCAAAATACATCGTCACACAACAGTTTCCTTCGCTCTCTGACCCGATGCATATCGGTGGTGGTGGCGGCATATGCATACAGTTTAGCAAACGGCTTCACAGACTCGAGAGTGAAACTAATCGGCGAACTGGTATGGAAGGCCGAAGTAATCTCTCAAAAGTAGGTCGATATGAGAAAGCCGAAACATACAGGTAAACATACGTAAGGGTAGACATACATCACCGTAATCTAGAGTACGTTTAATTTATTAACTTTAATTTCAACATTGGCCAAATCTAAAATTTCCGTTACTTATCACTTGTCCAGCAATCCTTCCTGAATAACTACTCCTAGCTCCGATCAATAGTTACTAATAAAATCGGCCGCCACCGCCTAGAAAGAAAACAAGTTACATCCTGAACCATTCATTGCCTCGGATAGCACAACTCCCATCATCGCACCAATCCCCCAAAAACCTAAAGCCCAACAGTTATAACAATATCAACTGAGACCCTAGGAATGGAATTGTGACCACCGAAGAACAGGCCACCCTCCGCTAGTTCAACTACGATCCTAATATGATTGAATTTGACGGAGATTGTGCATAAATATCTGGCTTCCCATTAGCATTATCCCACGGGCCTGATGGACATTGATTTACCTCATAGTTCTCTGCTAGAACGGTGACAATAGTCTCGTAAATTTCGCTCTTGTAGACGGAGTCGTTCAGGCTTCTTACTACATCTTGATTGGACTCCGAGTCCAGTCTTCTGACCGGCCGATGCCAAGGCATCGAAATACCGCAAGTAGATAATTTTTCGCCGAGTCGATCATTCTTCTGACCAATTTACATGCTGTCGCGTAATTGGAATTAATCTAGTTACCAGTGTTCTACGCATCAAGGTCAAGGGAACTCTTCAGCTCTTCGAAGCACCGTCCAAACCAAAGTTCTATGCGAACAATGCCTAAGGAAAAAAGGCATCCGTCACAGTCTGCCACTGGCAACCGCGGCTGGGACTGCTGTGCGTATTCACTATGCTTCGAGGACGCACTTGAGCCACCAAAATTTCGAGGAACGAAAGGCATGTTGACTACCGGTTCCATCGGCCGCTCGGCGCTGTGCATCTTGTCTGGCAAAGAACAACAAGTCCTTGCTACCCCAGAATTCGCTCCACCATTCAGTCCCGTGCAGCTGTATTACAGCTGAGGCGAGCCGAGATCCCAACTCGAGCCTAGGGCCCAGTTCGAGCGCACTACAGCAAAGCAGGTCGTGAAGAGACACAGTCTGGCCGGTGGCCATGTATGCAACTGCTGAGGGTATTGTAGACGGCTTCAAACAATGCCATTGGCCGCAACCAGGCTCCAGTATACCGATTCTGTATGTAGTGCAATAAATCCCTTGCCCGGCCTTGGAACACAAGTTCTTTATTTCTCGTACGAAGTCGAGCAACAGAGGTTTTGTAGGGTCAACGTTCGATTGAACGCCGGGCGCAACTGCTCTACTTGTACTGTACGCACCAGAACCGTTAAGCAGTGCCTATCCAGGACAGTAGTATATTCATCTTACTTTTGGCCAGGTAGTTCTTTGCGTGCCTGTTGTCCGCCTTCTGTGAGCCAATGACGCAGAAAATACACCATGTGCACTCCTCTTTTTCTGCCTTTCCTCTTGGTTGTTATCGCTCCCTGGCATCAATAAGCTCGGGATAGTCTCAGAACTGGTCGTCGCCGCCATATTGGTTTCTCGCCAATTCTCCAGTACCCCTACAGTTCATCAGGTCTAGTGGAAAGTGTAGTGGCAGGTGTGGTGCCATAATCCCTCGAGAGATTTACTGAGCAATGACACCCAAAGTAATTGGCCAATTGGTGGGGTCATCCGATTCATACAATAAAAGTGTGTAAATCACACGAAATTTTTGTGAATTAGACGATATGTTGTTTAAATCCCACCACTTCTGCCACTCCTACCGGTTGGGAAGGGGTGCTCCGCATGGCTGGCCGTGCAACGCTGTCGTGTACCACCATCATCACCATCACCATCATCACCATCACCATCACCCCCATCACCATCACCATCACCACCATCACCATCACCGTCGGTACCACCCTTGCACACACACATCGCACATACACACAATTTTATAGGAAAAACTGCCAAATTATTTTCCTGAAAATTGTAAGGGGAAAATGTAAATGCCCCGAGACTGTATCTCTTGAAACCGAGTTATCCCGCTGCTTTGGAAACCTCAACACCAAAATTGAATCTCACAATAGTTGCACACACCTCTGCATGCAATATCACCCGATCGTGGTGTAATTTACACTGTTACAGATGTACATGAGCCGGAGCCCTAGGGTTCGTGACTGCTCTTTTAGACTTCACACTTTACCCTTTTATCTTGGACCTTTAGACCTGTACCTAGTCATTGCACCATAGTCAATGCATACCGTTCTCCCCATATCGTAACATACACGCTGCATAGAATATCACTCACATCAGAGTTTGTTTGTTTGTAATCATATTGCATTCGGCCGCTGGCGGCCATGGCATATCCCATACATATTTCCTCCCCGCTTCTTCCGTAACATAAAGAAACAAAAGCAAAGTCGCGAGTCCTCTTCTCCACTTAACAAAAGAAACCGCCAAAAAACAACATCAACTTTTACACCCCCCCATCACTCGACTCCTCGTGATCTGAGTTCTCCGCCTCCTCCACCACTCCGCTAATTCTGCCGACATCTGTACAAGATAAAAAATCCATTAGAGCCTGCGAACATTTTTCTTCTGCAAAAACGAGAGACATTGGCAATGAAATCTTTGGCTTCTTCAAAACCCTTTCAACGCCCTCATAACCATCCTCCCCCTCTTGCCCATCAACCCAAAGCCTTTTTTGTTCTCGTT
>Ga0307515_10002978_pt1 | contig 35951 bp, 30 predicted proteins | sample 17_EM_MG_FD_194513 | JGI IMG/M metagenome (GOLD analysis project Ga0307515, IMG submission 194513) | Populus trichocarpa ectomycorrhiza microbial communities from riparian zone in the Pacific Northwest, United States - 17_EM | ecosystem: Host-associated > Plants > Roots > Unclassified | place... | reverse complement strand
AGTACAAAATCATATACAAGGAAGAGGGCAGTATGCACCTCGAAACAAAAAAAAAATAACAGCAAAAGGAATAAGCTCCCTAGAATAATTAATATGAGTAACGCAGGGCTGACAACATAATAAAAACTAGAACATAAATGCACTGATAAAGTTCACCCATAAACAGCTATCCAGAGGGAGGAACAGTAACATGCAAAGCCATGCAAAAAGCCATATCACAAGGGAACCCGGTAAACAGTTACGAGCAATTGTCTCCCAAATAAACTTTGTAGAGGAGCGGGGATTAAACACGAAACAGTGGCCATGTCAGCTAGCAACACTATAGGCTAAAGGGTTTTTTCATGAAAAAACAAGATTGTGTAAAACAAGATCTGGAATTTTTTGAAGATAACCTCGACTGATTTAGCAGTGTTGTAAAAAATTCATCTTTTTTTTCTTCCCAAATCAAGTACACAAGCAGAGCAAGTGAGACTCTTCTCATTCTCAGCTCCAAACCTTTTCTGTTGTTTTTGAGGCCCCGAATGGCCCCTATTCAAGGTTGACATGCTACTATAGATCTTAAGCTATGATCGAGCCTTCCCCCATAACGAAAAGGACCAGACACAATTGAAGAAGAGATACACATGAGATTCATATGCATTCTGACAGAGAGAGCATAGGGGATCAGAGGATAAAAACTAAAGCCTATCCCTTGTGCTGAGCTTTCCTAACATCGCCAGCCATAGGGAGAAGTTGTGCCTTGTAAGAGACCATTGTTCCCATACCACATTATCCCACTAGACAGGAGCAGTTTTATATCTAAAGAACTCATAGGTATTGGCTGAAAAAGTTCCCGATCCAGAGTGCCAGCTTGAGAGCATTTCTTGTACTTCAAGGATCCCTCCACACTGCTTAATCATTTTGTTACGGAGGGAGAAGATGGACTTTCAAAGGGGAGAAGCTGACGAAGATGGACTTTCAAAAGGGAGAAGCTGACTTCTTAATATCAGAAAACCAGATAGAGGTATGAGGAATGTAATAATGATCCACCCATCGGATCCAAAGAGAGTCCATTTTTAGATGAATGTTCTAGAGTTGCCTGGCGAAAAAGCTTGCATTTCTGGCTTTGATGTCAAGAACAACTAGACCCCCTTTATTCTTCGGCAAACAAACCTGTTTCCAAGCCACTAGAGCAGATTTATTTCTTTGCAAATCCTTGATCCATAGGAAATTACGGCACAAGTTAATAATCCTGCTAATAACCAAAGCTGGGATTAGAAAAATGCTGATCCAAAACTGAACCATACCCTGCAAAACAGATCTAATTAACTCAAAGCGACCAGCATAGGAGAGGTGCTTACCCATCCAACTCTGAATTGATAATTCTAACTTGGGCAGAATATGAGAGAATTAGCTAGCCAGCAGCTTGTGCGAACTTAGCGGAACACCAAGATACTTGAAGGGAAAACTTCCTTCAGTGAATCTTGAGGAAACAAGAATGGCCTGCTTCACATCCCCCGTAACTCTAACAAAGTATATTGAGGATTTGGCTACATTAATAACAAGACTAGATGTCTCCCAAATACAATTAGTTGATGAAGGAGAATACTAACAGAATGCATGTCACACCGGCAGAGCAAGAGGATGTCATCAGCGAAAGCTAGGTGGCTGATTCCAAGAGCTTGGCATTTAGGATGAAAATAAAAGGCAGAGCTTTAAGCACTAATCTTCAACATCCGAGAGAAGTATTCCATACAGATAATGAAGAGATAGGGCGATAGTGAATCTCCTTGTTGAACACCACACTTTCCTTTAAAGAAGCCAAACAGACTGTCATTTACAGAAACTGAAAAAAAGGTGGTCTCAACACACTTTATAATAAAATGAACAAACCGGTCCAGAAAACCCAAAAGCTGAAGAAAGTCACGGAGGAAGGGTCATTGGACAGAATTAAAAGCCTTCCTGAAGTCTATCTTGATAATGCATCTAGGGGAGATACGCTTCCGCCCATACTGCCTAAAAAGCTCTTGCATGAGATTAATGTTATCTGTCATGTAACAACCTCCAAGAAAAGCATTATGACAAGGGCTGATAATATCATTTAATACATGAGCCAACTGCCCTGCTAGAATCTTAGAAATCACTTTATAGGTGACGTTACAACAAGAAATGGGCCTGTAGTCCGCTGCCGAGTTAGCATTTGTTGACTTTAGAACAAGGGCAATGATAGAGTGGTTGATTTGTTTGAGAATCTCTCCTAAAGTAAAAAATCTTGAATGGCTGCAAAAAATCTCCACCATCAAAATGAGAGGCTGACCATATACTAGATAAGAGCCTCCATACAAAACAGAGAGTTTGTCTTCTTCATTTTGAAATGTATACACCAACCAGCCCGATTCATGAATGGTAAGAGTGGCTTCACATTTCCAGGTGTTCCCAATGATGTTATTCAAGGCCCTATAACCAGGAAATTTCCCAGACACATAACCCACGGCACATAATTTCCAATCGTCACTAGTATGGTCTAAATCTTTAGCCAAAAGGGAACATGACTGAATAGCATTATAGGTTGAAAAATGCATGAGTTTCGAGCATGTGGAGATGTTACGGTTAGAAGAGAACAGATCTCTCCATCTACCACTAGCTGGCACCTTTAGGACTTGCAGGTATCATAGGTATGGCAGGAGCCGGAGAAGATGGTTAAGACTTCTCATATTCTTCCTCAGAGAAGGTGAAATCTAACTGCTCTTCTTCAAGATCTTCTTCATCAGAACAACCCTCAACAAGAAACCCATCCATAGATATAGATCCATTAGCCACCGGTGACCCATCCTCCTCTCTGACGGTGCTAGGACCTGCACCACTAGTTGGGATGACAACATGGGGGGATAGATCTGGGTTTCGTAAATGGAAAACAGAACCAAATAAAGTACCAAGAGCCAACTTTAGTCTTAAATCTAGCGAACCACCTTGATTTGTGTGAGATGGAACAGGAGCATGCAACGCACCTTGTGTACGTTGAACAGTAGCTGCAGGTTTCCGTTTGTTTTTAGCCATTTGGAAACGGACGGGAAGAAATGGAAACATGGTGGGAGGAAGCAAGGCACGGGAAAGGTTAGATGCAATAATCGGCCATGAAAACTTGAGGGAACAGCTTCTAGGGGTAAGAGAGTATCTCTCTCTAGATTCTCTCACTAGACCGACGATTGAGAGCTCTTTTTTTTATCAAATGTAAGAATTTTATAGATCAAAAGGAATAAAGTTGGAGACCAGCAGTACATACTGAGAGCTCTTTCCCTTTCTCTCTTTTTATATCAAATGTAAGAATATAGTAAGATCAAAAGTAACCATGCCACATAAGCAGCAAAAACAAATTTATATACAGATAAGAGGGTAACAGATAACCTAAACCAAAAAACGAGAACAAGCTCCCTAGGAAACAACATTAATGAAACAACCCCAAGTCCGACAGCACCCACACAGAGTGTTAGTAAGAGAACCAAAAATTGCTCACTTCCAGCCAAGAGAACTGCAACACTACAAGGATCATCATCACATAAAGAAGCATGCAGAAACCATGCAGGCGATGAAGAGACTGAATCGTATAGCCAGAAACTAAGCCGAGCCCTGCAGACCCATAAGCCATCCTCCACCAAGTTTCAGAATAGCTTCAGCCTAACACAGCCAAAATAGCCGAGAGCAGAATACAACCGCTCATACACACAAGGACGAAAGGACACGCAGAATCAACTCAACCATGCAAAGACAAACACCCGCCATAATAACAGCCAGAACAAATTAATACACTAGCAGCCAAGAACAGTGGCCAGCAGAACATCCATGCAGAGACTAAAAACCTTACAGAAACCCATGCATACCCAGACCACGTATTACAGCATAAGAGCCAAAACATCCCATCAGCTCGGCAAAGCGATGAAGAAGGCAACATGCAGCCCTCAACCAAAGAACCAACAGCAACTCATGAGCCCTTCCATGCAGGGACGTGGAAATCAATGGCCAATAAGAGACTCAGCCAAGCAACAGCCAAGACAAATAAATACACAACCAGCCAAGAACATGAGCCAAAGGCTCATCAATGCAAGAACGAGAAAACCATGCAGAAGACCATGCACGTCCAAGCTAATAGCCCGCCAAGATAAAGGAGACAACCGAAAGTCGACAACTCATCCATGCAGAACGAAGGAACCATGCAGAGATAAAACCAGTCAACCATGCCAAGACACAACCTACTTTCAACCCCATGTAGAAACGAGGAATAGAGGCTCATCAATGTAGGGACGAGAAAACCATGCAGAACCATGCACGCCAATTTACACCAAAAAGCAAGTCAGTTCCATTCAACTAGCAACACTGTAGGCTAGGTGATTTTTTTCATGGAAATACAAAATAGTGTAGAACAATATCTGGAATTTCCTGAAGATAGCCTTAACTGATTTTACAGTGTTGTTAAAGATGCGCCTGTATCTTTCTTCCCAAATCAAATACACAAGAATTGCAAGAGATACTCTTCTCATTCTCGACTGTAGCCCTTTTTTGTTGTTTTGTAAGACCCGAGTGCCTCTGTTTAAGAAGGGCATATTATTATGAAGGTTGAGCCAGAATCTAGCCTCACTCCAAAGAGAAGATGACCAGTCACAATTGAAGAAGAGATGAGTATGAGATTCATCAGCATTCTGACAAAGAGGGCAAATAGAATTAGAGGAGAGAAATTAGAGTTGGTCTCTTGTTCGCAGCTTGCCCAACATTGCCAGCCATAGGAAGAAGCTGTGTCTTGGGAGAGACCATTGCTCCCAAACTACACTAGCCCACTGGACAAGATCAGCTTTATATCTGAAGAAATCATATGCACTGGTTGTAAAAGAACCTGATCCAGATTGCCAGCTTGAGAGTACTTATTACACTGGAGCAACCCAACCACATAGATTAATCATTTTGTTACGAAGAGAAAAGATTGACTTCCATAGAGGAGAGTCGGTTTTCTTAGCATCCAAGGACCAAATGGAGGCATGCGAAATGTAGTAATGATCTACCCATCGAATCTAAAGGGAATCAGACTTCAAGTGAATATTCCAGAGGTGTTTGGCAAAGAAATTGTCATTTCTAGCTTTGATGTCAAGAACCGCCAGACCCCCTTCATCTTTTGGTAAACACACCTGCTTCCAAGCAACAAGAGTGGATTACTTCTAAGCACATCCCCGGTCCATAGAAAATTTCTACACAGACTGGTAATCTTATTGATAACTACAGCTGGAATAGGAAAGATACTAATCCAAAACTGCACCATGTCATGCAGGATCGATTTTATTAACTCCAACCGACCAACATAAGAGAGATGTTTTCCCATCCAACTTTGAATGGCCAATTCTAACTTTTGTGAATAAGAGGAGAGAATTGACTGGCGAGAAGCCTGTGAGGGCTGAGAGGGACACCTAAGTACTTAAAGGGAAAGGTCCCTTCGGTGAACTAAGAGAGGCTGAGAATGGCCTGTTTCATATCCCCCGAAACACTAGCAAAGAACATAGATGATTTGGCTGCATTAATTACCAGGCCACATGACTCCCTAAAGACGCGAAGCTAATGGAGGATAATGCTAACAGAGACCATGTCACAACAGCAGAGTAGGAGAATATCATCAGCGGAACCAAGATGACTGATTCCCAAAGCTTGTCATTTAGGATGAAAGTGACCACCAGAATGCTGAGTATTGCTTTTTTTGTAATCTAGAGAAGTACTCCATGCAAATAATAAAGAGATAGGGAGATAATGGATCTCCTTGCCGAACACCACACTTGTCTTGGAAGAAACTGAAGAGATTACCATTGATACAAATAAAATATGAGGTAGTCTCTACACATTTCATAACAAGATGAACAAACCTAGCAGGGAACCCCAAGAGTTGAAGAAGATCACGAAGAAAGGGCCATTGGACCAAATCAAATGCTTTCCTGAAATCGATATTGATGGTGCAGCGAGGGGATACACGATTTCTCCCATAACGCCTCAGAAGCTCTTGCATGAGGTTAATATTATCATCCTTGAATTTCCCACCAAGAAAAGCATTCTGAGAAGGGCTGATGATGTCATTAAGCACATGAGCCAGCCTCCCTGCTAGAATCTTGGAAATAACTTTGTAAGTGACGTTGCCACAAGAAATAGGTATGTAATCTGCAGTAGAGTTGGCATTTGCAGATTTTAGAACAAGGGCTATGATAGAATGATTAAGCTGCTTGAGAATCTCCCCTGAGGCAAAAAAATCTTGAACAACTGCATAAAATTCAACACCAACGATGTTCCAAGCTTTTTTGAAGAAGATAGAGGTATATTCATCCAGGCCTGGAGCTTTATCATCATCGATACTAAAGAGAACTTGCTTGATATGATCAGCAGATACTGGAGCAAGAATAAAGTCATGAGAATCAGTATTAATACAAGCACCAAAATGAACCACCTCAACTCTCAACGGTATAGTAGGCTTGGAAGTCCCTAGGAGCTCTTTATAATATGAGACAAACTCTCTACCAACCTCTTCAACCAAAGAAGTGAGCATACCATCACTACGAATAATAGCAGGAATATGGTGTCTCCTGTGACGTTGGCTCATCAAAGAGTGAAAAAATTTGGTTCCCTTGTCACAGTCTTTAAAGAAAGCACATTTCAACTTTTGGCTAAAGAACATCTTCTCGGCTGATTTAAAGTTTACAAGGTTCAGCCTCTGCTGCTTCTCAAGAGTTAGGAGATGACCATTGTCCCTGTCATTCTGTAGAAGAAGCTGAGTATCATCCAGGTCATTTTCTGCTCTAGCAACCCTCTCTGAAATATGGCTGAAATGAAGATTGTTCAGAGACTTCAGGGCTCCCTTCAACTGTTTGAGCTTATTGCAGAGAATATACATATGCGTCCCATATATATCTAAAGACCAATGCTAGGAGATGATTTCCAAGAACTGAGGATGAGTAGCCCACATGTTGAAGAATTTAAAATTCTGTTTACCATGAAATTCCCAAATCCCCAACTGGACAGTAGCTGGAGAATGGTCCGAGAAAGCTCCTAGGGTACCAAAGAGAACATGGGTCATTTGCTGCAAAGAGAACCAATGAGTGTTTACCATAACCCTATCAATATTTTTCCAAACTATGCCATTTATCCATGTAAAATGACAACCCGTAGAGTTCAAGTCAGCCAGCCCAAGATCAGAACAAAACTCCCTGAAATCTGAAGTTTCATAGTTAGAGACTGGATCCTCATTATGCTTATCATCTTGGGAGAGAATAGAGTTGAAATCACCAAAAAGCATCCATGGTGATTCCGTGCCCCATCTCCTTAAATCCTCCCACAATGCTCCCCTGGCAGTAATGGTGTTGAAACCGTATATGAAGGTGGTTGTAAAGCTATATTGGTGAACCAAGCTAGTAATCTGAACATGTATCTCCTAAGAAGAGAAGTGAAGCATCTCAACCTTTACTGTGTCAGGGTTCCAAAAAACAACTATACGAGCATATATAGTAGCTTCAGCATTGCTTACAAACTGCCAAGACTTCAAACGCAACTTATGCATGCATGCAACTTTTGCCGAAGACAACTTAGTCTCTAGGAGACCACAAACATCAAACTTTTTACCCTTCATGAAGCCAGCAACCTCATGCTGTTTGAGAGGGCTATTAAGCCCTCTCACGTTCCAGTAGTAGACAAACATTGATGAGGAAGGGTGGGAGATACCCCACCACTGCCAGAAAATCTATTTGAACTCTTATGGACCGAGCTCCTGGTGAGCATACCTAATACTAGTCGATGGGGAGCCTTGCTGCCAGTTATGTCTATTGAGATTGCAGGAGCTTACCCCTTAGCAGAGACATATTGTTAAGGAGGCTGGTTACTTTCAGTAGGCAAAGGTTTTGATGCGTGCTGCTTGTTACCATTGTTATTTCTCCATTTTCAAACAGTTTGCCACTCTTCTGAACCTACAGCTGTGGGTTGAGAACACTGTTGCTCATCTTGAGTTACACAAGCCTCTATTGGGATAATGGGAGCAGCAAGTTTAGGAGCTTCAGCTGGAGGAGCAACAGCAAAGAGGACTTCAACCGGGGGAGCAACAGCAGGCGAGGCATCAACAAGGGAATCATTAACAGAGGGACTGAGTCGAGTAAAGACACTGCCTTTGACATTTTTCTTGGCACTGGATGAACCTGCCTTCTCTACTGTTCTGGCCTCTTCCTTGCCTTTAGAACACGCTCCAGTGGAATGGCCAAGCACTTTGCAATGCTTGCAAAATTTAGGCAGCATCTCATAGATAACCCTTTGAATGAGTGGGTTTCCATTGGGTAGGATAACATTGATAGAGGATCTAAGATCAGCAAGGAGATCCACTTCCACAAGCACCCGGGCATATGATAATCTCTCCTTGGTGGAAGTTAACTTGTCACACTGTATTGGCTTGCCAAGAACACTTGCAAGCTTTGATAAGCACCTCGGAGTCCAGTATTTCAATGGCAGGTTTGGGAACTTAATCCAAACAGGGACTTGAGTCATTTCAGAGCATGAGAAGTCAAAATACTCAAACATGGGGCGCAAGATAAGGGGCTTGCCATATACAAGATAAGGCCCTCCACACAACATAGAGAACTTGTCTTCTTCATTTTGGAATTTGTAAACTAACTAGCCCAATTCATGTATGGTAAGGGCGGCTTCACATTTCCAAATGTTCCCAATGATACCTTTCAAGGCTCTATAACCAGGAAATTTTCTAGAGACATAACCAATGGCACACAGTTTCCAGTCATCATAAGAATGATCTAAATCTTCAGTTCAAAGAGGACAGGACTGAATATCATTTAAGGCTGAAAATGCACGAGTTTTGCGCAAGAGAAGATGCTTCAGTTGGAAGAGAACAGATCTCTCCATCTACCACTAACAGGGGGAGAAGGGGGAGATTTACCTGCTTTAACATTATTGGACGGGTTAAAGCTGGCACCTTTGGGACTAGCTGGTATTTCTGGAGTGACCGGAGCCGGAGAAGATGGTGGAGATGTTTCGTCTTCTTCCTCAGAGAAAGTGAAATCTACCTGCTCTTCTTCCAAGTCTTCATCATCAGAACAGTCTTCAACAATAAACCCAGCAAGAGGTTGAGAGCTTTTAGCCACCGAAGACCCATTTGCCTCTCTAACCGTGCTTGTACCTGCACCGTTGGATGAGAAGACAATAGCGGGAAGGGGGTAAATCTATGGCTGGCATATGGGAAATAGCACCGGAGAGAGTTCCAATAGCAGACTTTAGCCCTAAAACTAGAGAACCACCTTGGTTAGTGTGAGATGGAACAGGAGCATGCAACGGATACTGTGTACTCTTGGCAGCAATTGCAGGTTTTCGTTTGTTTTTTTCCATTTATGAAACAAGCACGAAGGAAAGGAAACGGGTTACAGGAAATAGCTTCGGGTGTAGTGGACGACCATGAAAACTGGAGGAAACAACTTCGGGTGGAAGGAGAGCTTCTCTCTCTAATTTCTCTCACTAGACCGACTACTACTAAGAGCTATTTCTTACTGATAGCTCTTTCTTTTTCTTTTTTTGATCAAATGTAAGTAATGTATAGATCAAAAAAGAGCAAGACAAGCTTGCAGTACAAGCTGGAAACCAGCGGAACATTACAAGCACCAGCAGAGGGAACAGGCTCCCTTGAACAAGGCAGAGAAAACATAAAAGGGAAAGAATCCCATATACAGTAGCATGAACAACCCTCATGCAGGGTAAGCAAGCACAACCAACAGCCAGCCAAGCAACATCAAGGCAGCATATACATTATCTACTATCCGATAGCATTAAGCAAACCATAACCCCTCAACCGGGCACGCCTCCAGGATCAGAGTACATGCACCAGCAGAGAGAACAAGCTCCCTTGAACTAAGCAAAGAAAACATAAAAGGCAAGTGCAGGGGAACAGACTCCCCAGAACAAGCCAGGTTAAGGAAGGGAAAGAATCTCATATACAATAGCATGAACAACCCTCATGCAGGGTAAGCAAGCACAACCAACAGCTAGCCAAGCAACATCAAGGCAGCATATACATTATCTACTATCCAATAGCATGAAGCAAACCATAGCTCCTCAACCGGGCACTCCTCCAGGATCGGATAAGCGGCCTCCCAACCAGGAGCAAGCAGTTACAATAGCTTCCCACGCAGGGGATTAAAAGAGCAGAGTTACAGAGCATAACAAACAGGACTCTAAGACAGCAGCAAGTCAACAATCCAACGGCCAATGTCCAAGCATTGCAGAAGGAAAACAAAATGCCAGGCTGAAAAAAACCATCACAAGCCAAGAGGGCACTACAAGAAATAACCTGCCAAATAAAGCAACATATCAACTGAAAAGAGCACAAGGCAGCATAGAAGCCACCACAAAGCTGCAAGGCCACAGGAAACTATATAGGTGTTGTACAGGCCGACTCATCAGATCTACTATTAGAAGGCAGATTGCTAGAGTTCGGTTGACCCATATATTGCTGTGAAGCCATGGGAGCAAAGAGGCAGTTGAGAAACTGCCAAGAGGGTGGAACACCAGAGGGCCCCTGACATGGAGGTGGACCAAATGCAGAGGTTGAAGCTATAGTATTAGCCAAGAAAACCTTGGTCCGCTTACGCCCTGGGAGGATTGCCTCCAGGAAGTAGAAGTGTCAGTCACCTTGGTCAAGGGTCTTGCCAAGGGAACAACTATGGAACAGGAGCCACAGATGCTAAGGTGCAGCAGTTGGCGTGGCAATAGAGAGAGAAGCAGCTGGGTGACCTGCCGAAGAGCTGAGCTTGCGTTTAGAGGAGCTGTTCTTGCAAGAGGAAGTGGAATGCCCCATGGAAGCACAATTCTGACAGAAACGGGGAAGCGATTCATATATAACCTGTTGACCCAATGTTGAACCATTGGGAAGCTGAACAGAGACCAGATCAGGCAAAGTGCCAAGTAAGTCAACCTCAATGAGAACCCGAGCATAAGAAAGTTTAGACTTGGTGTAGGTGGGTTCATCACAATGCAAAGGCCTGCCAATCACACTAGCAAGTTTAGATAAGCAAAGGGGGGTCCAGCACCGAATAGGGAGATTTGGAAAGCGCACCCAGGTGGGCATCTTAGTCAGGTCAGGAGGAGTGAAGTCAAAGAAATCAGGCATGACTTGCAAGATTAATGGCCGACCAAAAACAGAATATGGTCCCCCACCCAGAGTATCCAACATAGCAGATTCGGAGAAAAATTCAAATATCAACCATCCAGAATCATGCATGGTGAGGTTAGCATGATAATTCCAGTTTTGAACAATAAATTAAGACAACAAATTATATCCAGGGCATTAGCCCGCAACAAACCCAATGAGACAGAATTTCAGTGAATCATCAGGGGGAGATACATCAGAAGCTAAACCCAATGATAGTTCTTTCTTGATTCTATGGGTGGTGGTGCATGGTTATTTCAGTTGGTGGAGCGATTTATCTGGTTAATTCTGTTAACGAACGAGACCTGAGCCTAACTAGCTATGCAGAGGTGACCCTTCGCGGCCAGCTTCTTAGAGGGACTATGACCTTCCAGGCCAAGGAAGTTTGAGGCAATAACAGGTCTGTGATGCCCTTAGATGTTCTGGTCGCACGCGCGTTACACTAATGTATTCAACGACTCTATAGCCTTGCCTGACAGGCCCGAGTAATCTTTGAAATTTCATCGTGATAGGCATAGATCATTGCAATTGTTGGTCTTCAACGAGGAATTCCTAGTAAGCGTGAGTCATTAGTTCGCGTTGACTACGTCCCTGCCTTTTGTACACACCACCCGTCGCTCCTACCGATTGAATGGTCCGGTGAAGTGTTCAAATCGTAGTGATGTAGACGGTTCGCCATCAACGACATCGCGAGAAGTCCACTGAACCTTATCATTTAGAGGAAGGAGAAGTTGTAACAAGGCCTAGCGCTTGCCCCGACGGCCGGGTATAGGTCGCGTGCTTCAGCACCATTCATTTTCGAGGCTGGTTGATTCAGCAGGTGAGTTGTTACACACTCCTTAGCGGATTTTGACTTTCATGACCATCATCCTACTGTCTTAATCGACCAAAACCCTTTGTGCGTTCTAGGTTAGCGTGCAGTTGGGCACTGTAACCCGGCTTCCGGTTCATCTCACATCGCCAATTCTGCTTACAAAAAATGGCCCACTTGGAGATCTCGATTCTGTGGTGCGACTGAACAAAGCAGTCGTGTCGTCCTACCTATTTAAAGTTTGAGCATAGGTCGAAGGCGTTGCGTCCTCGATGCCTCTAATCATTGTCTTTACCCAATAGAACTTGCATCGAGTTTCAGCTATCCTAAGGGAAACTTCGAAGGGAACCAACTACTAAACGGTTCAATTAGTCTTTCGCCCCTATACCCAAGTTAGATGAATGGTTTGCACATCAGTATCGCTGCGGGCCTCCACCAGAGTTTCCTCTGGCTTCGCCCCACTCAGGCATAGTACACCATCTTTTGGGTCTCGACAGGCATGCTCTCACTCGAACCTTTCTTAGAAGATTAAGGTCGGTCGGCAGTGCAACCCTTGAGGGGATCCCGCCAGTCAGCTTTCTTACACCTTACGGGTTTACTCGCTCGTTGACTCGCACATATGTCAGACTCCTTGGTTCGTGTTTCAAGACGAGAAGAATGGGGAGCCCACAGGTCGATGCCCGAATTGCACATGTACCGAGGCACGCTGTGACGGCGAGCGCTGCAATCCACGATCACGACGACGGCATCTCCACGGGCGTTTCAAAGGCCCGGGCTTGGGCCACCACTACGATCCGCATCGGTCCACGCCCCGAGCCGATCGACGGACCGGCCATAAGCGTTCCACATCCGACCGGGGTGCATCGCCGGCCCTCATCCACTTCCCTCCTGACAATTTTAAGCACTCTTTAACTCTCTCTTCAAAGTCCTTTTCATCTTTCCCTCGCAATATTTGTTTGTTATCAATCTCTCGCCCATATTTAGCCTTGGACAGAATTTATTGCCCGATTGGGGCTGCATTCCTAAACAACCTGACTCGTAGACATGTCATGGATTTAAGTCATCTACAAAGAATTCTACCTGTCGCTCGGTGAGAATTAAACTTCAAGGCGGCCCGCGCGGCTCTTTCACTGCGAGGGCTTGGCCAACGGCACATACCTTGGACGGAATTTACTGCCTGATTAGCCCTACTATAGGTCGGTAATCGGACGGCGGGCGCATGCATCGCATTTAGCCTGGATTCTGCATAGAGGCGTTCAGTCATAATCCAACGCACGGTAGCTTCGCACCACTGGCTTTTCAACTAAGCACAAAGACCAATTGTGCGAATCAACGGTTCCTCTCATACTAGGTTGGATTACTATTGCGACACTGCCATCAGTAGGGTAAAACTAACCTATCTCACGACGGTCTAAACCCATCTCATGTTCCCTATTGGTGGGTGAACCATCTAACACTTGGTGAATTCTGCTTCACAATGATAGGAAGAGCTAACATCGAAGGATAAAAAAGCAATGTTGCTATGAATGCTTGGCTGCCACAAGCCAGTTATCCCTGTGGTAACTTTTCTGACACCTCTAGCTTCAAATTCTAAAGGTCTAAAGGATTGATAGGGGTTGTATTCCCAAACAACCTGATAAAATTTACCGTCTGATTAGGGTTGTAGGATGTGTGGCACTATTGCTATTAGTATCACTATTATTATCATTCAATTCTCTTTTTTTTGAGGGACTGTCACTGAGATTCAGCTTCATATCGCTCTAATTCCCCCCCGAGCCCCTCTAGGGGCAAGGCGTCACAGAGTCTGGGATGTGATCGAGCATCATTATTGGGATCTCGGGGCTCGGACGTGCGGGGGTGGGAGCAAGAGGAGGGCGGTGCACAAGGAACAGGAGTCCCGAAGAATTTAGACCATAGTGCATCTCTTGATGTAAGGGAGAGAAATGAAGGGAAAAGAAAGAAAGAAAGAGCCATCAGTGATAAACCAATCATTGTATGATGACACACAACACTTACAAAGGAAAAGGAGATAATGAAAACATATTTTCCACTACTGGTATCTGCTACACGCATCACCCAAAGTGCACAACACCCACCACTAGCTTTTCAAATTAAAAAAAAATAAAAATATTAATTAAATGCTAAATTACATTATTACCCTCGATCAAACCAATAATTAACAAAATAATTAAGGCTAGAAGACCTTAATACCCCTAATTTCAATGACTTAAATTTCTTAGATCCAAAGTCATATTTGTAATTTTATTATGTATAAAAAAAGAAAAAGACTTAAATATCAATGCCTGAAAGTGTTGTTTTTTTTTTGTTCCTAGGAGTTTTTTAGTTATTTTAATTTTCATTAAAATATGAAAAAGACAAAAATAAACTAAAAAACCTATAATGACTAATATGCCATGAGAAAAGATAAAAATACCCCTGATTCTAAGACAAGCAATTTTTTTTAGGAAGGCCATAAATGTCACTTCACTATTTGTAATGAATAGTGAATTGTGTCTATGACTACATAGAAACCAATATATATATATATATATATATATATATATTGGGTTGGTTTAGTTGTATCTATTGGAATTTGATTCAATTGTCATCCTTACTTAAAAATAAAGAGTGGCAACTCCATTTTTTCACGAACCTATATTTCGAAGGATGCGACAAACATATACATAATTATAAATGTTTTTCTTGTTAAAAATTATTATAAATATGTGTGTAAGTTGTTTTCATACAAATTAAAATAAGTATAATTTCAAAGTTTATATTAAATTTAAAAAATAATTCAACTTAAAAGTATAACTTTATTGTTTAGACATTGAACCAATCCACCATTGCAAAAAATCCACAAGAAATAAATAAATAAAAATAAAAATAGTGTAAACTAGATTTGTGGGCTTGCGTGACACTGCGAGCCAACATTTTCTTTTAATTGATTAAAAAAAAGATGTTCGGATGATACTAATGTCTTAAAGAAGTAAAACAAAATAACTTGAGGTATAGATCTGACTAAGCTAAAAAAAAAAACTAGTATAATTTAATTAGATAATAAAAGAACAAATAACAACAATAAATTGACCAATTTAAACCAAAAGATATTATAGGAACTTGCAGGAAAAAAAATGTTATCAAAATGAAAAAAAAAAGATGATGAAGCAAAGACTTCAATCAATTAAATTAAAAAATAAAATTAAAATTAAAAAAAGAGAAAAAAATCGAGATGAGCTAACCTAAGTGAGTATGACAAATATGCAAGCAAAGTAATGAGATTGAGATAAGCCAAGATAAAGAAGAAAAAAGATCCAATGTAGAAAGATTAATTTGAAAAAAAAAAATCAATTAAAAAAAATAACCATGAAGTCGGGCATGCCAACTAAATTCTGTAACTTGGATAATACGAATGAGATACCCAATAAAAAGCAAACCAGAAAATATTTCAAAACTTAATTCTTAAATAACCTAATGCCGAAGGATGAATGTAAAAAACATTAAACTTAAAAAAAATATTCCTAAAAAATACCTGAGCAAATTAGACTAACCTGCTAGACTTGTAGTCTAAATGATGTGACTGGGATAAATGAATAATATAAAAAAACTGAAGAAAATCATGAAGTTCAATATAAAAAAAATTTCAACCTTGAAGAGACGTGGTTCGGCCACCAATTTTTTTCACACGTGCCCTCAATAGTGGATGGGTCATTGTGAAAATTCAAACATCACCATAAAAAACGTGGTTTTTTTTTTGTAAAAAGAATAAAATTATTATTTTATTATTTCAACTTATAGCGCTAATGAGTTTAGAGATAAATTAAAAATGCTACAAAAAAAAAACCTCATCCCCTTTAGTTTTTTATTAATATATATTTCTTTTATTAACTAGTAAAAGATATTTTAAAGTCAGCTTACACATTAATAAAAACTAAATCCCATCCTATGTGATTTTAAATGCATACTTTTATATCAACTTAATACATTTATAATTTTTTTAATAATTTTAATCATTTCAAAACAAAAAAAAATATAAAGACATATCTTGTTTATTCTATCTATTTTTTTTTTGTCCTATTACAATAATCACTCCATCTTTTCTATCGCAACACGAGTGGTTTGAACTTTGAAATAGAATCGATATGGAAAAAAACTACTTTTCTCACAAAGATAATTACTATATACAATCGACCACCTTAATTAATTAAATTAATTAATGCTACTTTCCTTGTCTAATAAAAAAAATCTGGATAACACAAACTTCCTTGTGAAAAGGGAGAAAGGTCAAACGACATCGTTTGTCACGCATTGAAGTTCATTCGGCTTCGCGACGGCAACTCGTGCACAGAAACCCACAATCTACATGCAAAACACACGTTACCCAATGCGGTACATCAGCAAATTAAGTGAGAATTAAGGGCATTTTTGTAACAGAGTCATTATATAAATAAAACAGAAGGCCATCTGTTCCTGGAAAAAATTGAAGGGCAGAGCGAAGCAGAGGAGTTTCCGTTATCCATTTCTCTTTCTCTCTCCAAAGAAACCAATTAGTTTCTTTTCTCTCTCCAGAAAACAAATTCCCTTCTCTCCCAATTGAAACGAATTAGGGTTTTCCAAATCCACAAATTTTGCAGCAGTAACCATGGCTTCCGGTTCAATCAACGCTTCAATTCCTTCTATCCCTAGAGATTTCGGCAAGAAGAAGAGGGTATGAGGGCGACTCCTTTTTTTTCTCTCTCCCTCTCTGGAATTTGATTTCTATCTAAACAATCAATTATATTCTTTTTTTGGGATTTATGCAGGCCAATAGGTCAGCCAAATTGAAACAATGCAAGCTTGACGCTCGTCGAGAGCAATGGCTTTCTCAAGGTACCATGATGATCTCAAATTTAAATTTTTTCTTATATTTTATTATTCTTTTTGAATATTTTTTTAGTTAATTTTAGTTTTTGGATACTGTGGTGGGGCTTTTAATTTATTGATGCGATGGGTGGTGGATTTTTATTTCATTTTTATTAGGTGCAGTGAAGAATAAGGGATGTAAGGAGGAGTTGACGGGTCCACGCGTGTCGCCTCAGCAAATTCATGAAGAGGGAAGGAAGAATCCGTTGGAGAACTCGCAGATGAGGCGGCGAGGAGGAGGAGCAGGGGAGGATGAAAATGAGAATGAAAATGGGTCGATCCATCATGATTTTGATTTGGATTCCCCTTTGAATAGTCCTACTGGCAGCAGTTTCCTTGGTGGCAACGAATCGGGCACCAATTTTACTGCTTCCAGTAGTAGCAGCACTTCTAGTGGAAGTAGCGTTGGTGGCAGCATAACGGAAGAGGATGGAGAAGAGAATGATAATTGCTTGGATGACTGGGAGGCTATGGCTGATGCTTTGGTTGCCAATGATGATGATAATAAGCTAGAAAACCATATTGATGAAATCAATCCATGTTTGGAATTGCAGTCTTCACTGGAGCATGAACCTGTTGTTCAATTGGATTGTAATTTGCAAAATTTGGGTTCTAATAACGAGAATTTGACACAGGAGAGAACGGTGCCACCGAGAGTGGCTCCTGGAAATAGTCGGGCGTGGAGGCCGGATGATGCACTTCGTCCGCAGAGTCTTCCTAATTTGCCCAAGCAGCGCAGCTTTCCGAATACTGATAGGCATTATGGACAAGGAGTGCTTCCGTGGGGTTGTGCTAGTGGTGCTAATGTGCCCACTTCATGTCCTATATGTACAGAAGATTTGGACATCACGGATACAAGTTTCCTGCCATGTTCCTGTGGGTTCCAGGTCTGTCTTTTCTGTCACAAGAAAATGCTTGAGCTGGATGGCCGCTGCCCAAACTGCAGGGAGCTGTATAAGAATGATCCTGTGAAGGTGGAGGCCAGTGTGCGTAGAGGTAGTCTGACTTTAAGATTGGCTCGTTCTTGTAGCATGAGGTCGTAAGAGGATGATTCTCTGTTTTGGTGAACTTTGGGTCCATCTCTTTCTCCGTGTGTCTTGTGTGTTCTGTTCTATTGTTAGGCTGTCACTTCTTAGACTTTTTAGATGCAGGGGTATAGATCATTATGTCTTTTGGCACCCGATAATTGAGCTGTTTCTTATTTCGATTCTTGGTTCTTATCTGTGTGGTGCGGATGTAGAAAACTTCAGTATGTGAATAGATAAGGGATATAGAAACTCAATACATGAAAGGTAATTACAATATCCTGTGTTTTCCTTTCCCTAATGCTCGATTGAGTTACTATCTGCTTGTGCATGTTAATTATTGTAGATTCCGTCTTTGGTAATTGCTTTCTGGGAGACAACCTTAGAATCCAATAGTTCATGGATGGGGCTAATTAGCTAATGGCTTTGATTGCAATGCAAGTCTTGATAATTCATAGTTGTACTGCATGTGATTATTTAAATGTTACATTATATGTAGGTTCATTGATGGAATTACATTTTTTGGCTTTAGTTAATGGGAACAAAAAGGAGCAGAGTTCCGAAAACATTGAAGGCAGCCTCTCGGGCTAAAAATATGTTTTAGGAGTCACCTTTTTGGGGCCGCATACAAAATTGTTTCTTTCTTGAGACTGCTTCATGGTTGAAGTTTGTGCATGAATGCTGTCTCTAATTATGGAATAAAAAGTTCCCTTGCTTCTCACTTGAAAACCTGGTTTCTATTTCTTATTTAATTATCAAGAAAGGTTGGTGTGTGACGCCACCATGCCTTTGCCACGTAACAGCAGAGAAGAATTTGCATCTCATTGACAGCCTTTTGGCTCAATTCTGATTGAGACATCTAGGAGGGAGATATGTAAAAATGTTAGTTTCCTTTGACATCCTTTTGGCTTAATTCTGATTGAGACGTCTAGGAGGGGGAGATACATAAAAGTGTTTGTTTCCTTTACTAGTATTGATGAATTCATTTTTCTTTGGGCTTCGTGATTTACATAGCAAGGTCAAGGGAGCATCGAATGGCTGGAAAAGCAAGGCTCGATACTTTTAGCGTACTGTCATCTCAAGAATTGTTGGCGCTATAGCCTATATGTTTGTGATTTGCGGGGATGGAATTGTTTTCGTTTTGGCCTTGTTGCTTGTGGGGGTGATACATCTCTGTGTGCCAGCTACAATTTTTTGGTTATGGTGGAAGGTGGTTTTCATTTATACTAATCGTTTCAGATATCACGTGATTTTGTCGTCATTTCTTGGCTGTTTCATTTTCAATTATGCTGAGAAGTTGAATACACTAAGGAACTCTTCTATGATTTCTAAGGATATTGGATGGCTTCCATTCTCTGTTAGAAACATGTGACTTGTTAAATTTTAGGTATGTATGCACAGATTGTGATTTTGCAGTTTGAAAATTTTGAATTACCTCTCAGATAGCAGTCTAAGGCTCCTTTTTTTTTTTTAGGCTGCAATTGTTTTACAACTGTTTTTGTGATTGTGGTGCATAGCATGGTAATAAATTAAATTGTGTTTTGTACTGTAGGGCCAACTAAAAAATTAAGTTTGAAACGCAGTTTTTGTGAAGTAGTTTTTATATATTTTTTAACTAAGTTTTAAACCTTATTTGTTTTTGCGTTTCAAAAGCGCTTTCGAAAAAATTTAAAATTTTTTTCTTTACTTTAAATTAATATTTTTTTTGTGTTTTCAGATCATTTTGATGCGTTAATATCAAAAATAACTTTTTTAATAAAAAAATATTTTGATTTATTTCTAAATAAAAAGCACTTTGAAAAGTAACCGCAATCACACTTCCAAACACAACTAGTATTACTAAATATTTTATACATGTTTTCTACTATACATAAACCTCAATCATAATTTTTACTGTATCTAAATCTAACTAACCATACTTTTTTAAAACTTATTTTTTTTAAATTACAATCACAAAAGCTACCTCAAAAACAAAAAAAATTGTTTCAACATATTTTTTTTAGTATGGTGTGATGCTTCATTCATATATTTAAAAGTGTTTAATTAATTAATAAATATCACAGTTTTGTATGGGTTGCATTGAAAATTTTCTTTTTAAATCTTGGTTAAGAAAAAACTATAGATGTATTTGTTTTTGCAGTTTAACTTGTTTTTTAAAGTATTTTTTAAATTATTTATCATCTAAAAAAACATTAAATTGATTTTTTTAGGTGTATTTTTATAATTTTAATATACTAATATCAAAAATAAAAATAAAAATTATTTTGATACATTTTCAATTAGAAAACACTTTCCATTGCACTTTAAAAATTTATAATTTTTTTAAATTTTTTTTTATCACAATCAAACACTCACTAATTCAACTTGAGAAATTGAAAGTTTATTGGAATCATGAAGCATCCATTGCCGAAGTTCACAAATTGGCATGACAATGGTGTACACTGCATGATCAATGTCTAGAAACCTATGATGCGTCCTGGCAACTGAAGGAAATGCAAATGGCAAGCTTTCATTTTTTTTTTTCCTTAAATACGACGCTTCCAGATGTTAAAACGTGTTTGTTAGTTAACTAGATCCTGCACTCGATTAATGCCTTGGAATCTGTTTGTTTTCATGGCCACTCATCTCCTATATTAGTTCAGTTGATGAGCATATATTGGAAGAGGCAATGAACAGAGGATCTGACAATAATTTTCCAGGAGCCAGGAGGTGAAGTTTGATAAATAGTTTTGGTTTTTATGTGTGGCTAGATAACTGGATTTGGTGGGTACGTGTTGATCAATAGTCTTGATTGGATCATGTAATTTCCTGTTAAAAACCCAGATTGATCTCCAACTTAAATTAACCTAGTAAAACTTGATTAATCAGCCTATTAACTCTTTTTTTATAAAAGATTGTTTTGATTTATTTATTTTTTTAATAAAAAAAATTAAAAGTTAATCTAAATCAATCCGGATTGACCCTCCTAATCCATGACCAACAAGTTACCTCATTTTACTATGATGTCTAGATTTATAACTTTGATTGTAAAATGATTGCTTGTCACTGGTCTAACTGCACTGGAACAGTGATAGAGGATTGTGTGTTTTGGTGATGAAATACACAGTATTCAACTGGGGAGCATGATCATCACTAGGCTGAAGTTTCAGTTCATATCGCTTCAGCATTTCGACTATCTTATCCCGTATACCTGCTTTCTCAAGGCTCTCTAGATTAGCATGGACATCTTCCTTGTCTTTTGAAATACTGAAGACATCATAATAGCAGCCTTTGCAAAGTTCGCAGTTGCTTTTGTACGCACGCTTCTAGCGTCTGTATTCTTTCCTCAATATTTATCTTCTTTTCGTCAATTGCAGCGAGGTTCCTCAGCTTCTGCTTCCCTGTTTCTTTAGCGCCACTGATATTGAGGCTTGCTCCATCACTGTGGGATACCGAACAAAAGGCATCGGCACAAGTTGTGGGCATCAGCCAGTCATGAATTAAGCTGATAAAATGTCCAAGTTCAGCAAATCTTGTGGATTCCAACTCACTGTTACATTCCATGTAAGCTGATAAATTAAGCTGGATAACTAGCCAAGTCTTGAGGACTGAGCATGTGAGATGCGAAAGAAGCAAAACTTACTAGGCCTAGCCCGATTGAGGCCGAATCAACTGTGATCATTTGCAGTTAATACAAGTGCATCTAGGTGGGCATGGTGAAAACAGGACACAATTTGCATTTGTAAGCTCTTTCGTGGTCCATCTCTGTAGTTCAAATGATCTCTTAGACTGCTTCGGGCAACTGTCACCTTTACTTCTACGGTACTCAACAGAGAAGAATAGATCCCTAAGGGTGTATAGGGACTTGTATAATTTAATGAAGCTTGATAAAGTCTCTAAAAGCAGGTTTGTACTCCCCATGATATTGCAGGCAGCATAGCTAGCAGCAGAAGATGCATTCTCCATCACTGTTACATAGAAACCTCGGGCTTCATCAGCAGGTTCTTGCTTCAAAACACCTCATAGCTTAATTTACGAGAGCAACCAATAATATGTATTGGTTTCAATAATTCTAATTAATATTTAATCTTAATAGAACATTGAAAATGAACATTTTAAAATGATGTTTTGATGCATTTAGAATCTTATAATTGTAACAATTTCATAATTTTCTTTGCAAAATAATTTTGTTTTATGAACTTTATCTTTATTCTAGATTTATTAATCAAATATTAAACTCACTAATCAAGTATAAATGAATATTAAAAATAAATAAAGTCTTTATTAATAATAAATATATTTTATATAAATAAGATCAATACTATTAGTTACAGGATATATTTACTAATTAAGAAAAAGTTCTTGCTCAGGTGTGCAAGAGGATCATAATAACATTAGTTACACTTCTAAAAGTCCCTGCACATGCAACTCCGTCCTTAGCTCTAAAATGCAAGATCCAGAGATCAGTTGGTCAGGAAATGTTGTTTCTGCAATTTCGTAAAGGTGGAATTCTCCAACAGAACATCACCACCTAGTTCCTCATTTTGAATCCACTTATCAACTTTGGTCTTTAGGTGCAAAATGCTTTCTATAGTTCCCTGGCAACCTGCTTTAATGCATAGTTCCTCTACCTCAGCCCAGAAACAGGATTCTGGAATTTCATTTGGCAACTGCTCAGCATGCTCACGCCATTTTTGAGTGCATTTATACCTTCTTGGCCTGCCCTTTCCCATATAGGGTCCTGTGTCTTCATTCTTGAGGTGTCGGTAGTAATTTGCGATATCCAAGGGTTCAACAATGCGGCGATACCTGGTTCCGAGACCTATCCATTCCTTCTGGCCCTCAAACTCATCAGGGAGTTCATACCTTTTCAACATTTCTATTATTACATCCCATATACCTGCTAGCTCAAGCCTCGCTACATTAGCATGGAAATCCTCCTCTTCTTCTGAACTCTTGAAGGCATCATAATAGCCAACTTTATGTGCACACTTACTTTGGTATTCTTGTAGCTTATCTAAACATTTCTCAATTTCTTTCTTCTTTCCATCAATTGTAGCCTGGTTCCTCAACTTCTGCTTCTCTAACGCTTCAGCAGCACGAAGAGACAGTCTGGCTCTTTCACTCTGGAATCCCAAACACTTGAGCATTTATAAATATTGGAGGTGTCAACTAATTTCATTTTATTTTTCACTAATATGTCCAGTTTCAGAAAAAAGTTTGAGCATTTCCAAGTCTGATACTGCTATTTCCTATATACTGAAACTTGTAACCAAATAAAATTTGCTAGGATAACTTTAGCCAATGTGTGATGAGTGAACATATATATGAAATGGAATGACACATTCAGCAGGGAGTAAAAGAACTTACCAGGCCTAGGCCATTCAAGGCCATATCAACTTTCTCACGCTCAACGCTTGCAACATTCCAAGACACTGCAAGTGCTTCTTGGTGATGATGGAATAAACTTGTTACAGCTGGCCTTTTTAAGTGCTCTTGCAGGTAATTTTCGTAGTTCAAATGATCTCTTAGGCTTGTTTGGGCAACTGTCACCTTTTCTTCTTCAGTGCTCAACTGGGAGGAATAGAACAGTACTTGCAGCACAGCATCAGGGTTACTTATGACAACAAGTTTCCCAGTTCCTGTACAAAAGACGTAAGTCCCGAAGGGTCTATACGGACTTGGTTCAATGAAACTCGATACAGTTTCCAGCAACGGATTCGTGCTCCCCATGATCTTACAGGCAGCATAGTTAGCAACAGATGATGCATTTTTCACCACAGTTTCATAGAAAGCTGGGGCATCATTAGGCGGTTGTGGCGCGTTTTGATTAAAGTAATCGAGGACTCGCTGAAGTTGTTGCTTAATGGAAGAGAGTGGACAGAGTGAAATCCGAGGGACAATGTCATATCTCATAACGAAATTAACAAAGTAGCGAGACCATTTTTCACGCCTAATTGCAATGTTTATAATGTAATCACCGACAAGGGGAGATCCAAAAGTCAGGCAGAGTGGCGCCATGCAGTTGGAGCTCTGTCTATTGTACACTTCCAAGAACCAAGCTGTTGCCAGTATGGCAATTGCCCCTCCTGAAGAGTGGCCAGTAAATACAACTTGCCTTCTGTCGGCCACAGCTTTTTCCACCTAGGAAAATTGAAAACCAGCATCAGACTGGAGTTATTTTTTCTAGTCCAGCAATTATTTTAATGTTTACTTATTGAATCTATTCTACTTTCAATCTGTTTTCCATCTCACACTTGTAAATCTTATCAATTATTGTTTGTTCTCGGGGAATTCAATTAGCTTCTTAGAAGGATATCAAGAACACAAATGCAGCTACAGGATCTATATAATAGAAATGGAAATAAAATGACCAGGAGTGGATTGAGTTACCTCAACTTTGAACCGTGGATTAGCCAAAACTGCTTCGAATCTTTTGAAAAAGGCTTCATTGACCCTGCCAGTTTGATCAAGACCAACATATTTGAGAGAAGGAAAGAACTGAAGATCCACCTTCATTTCTCCAAAGGCACTTCCAGCAAACCAATCATTTACAGACAAAGATCCAGCAAAGCTAAAGACAACTTCAGATGATGAACTATGAATCCCTTCAGAAAGATATTGCTTCTCTGGAGATTTGTGAGCCTTCATGGCCATTGAACATGCTTTCATGATCACCTCTTCTTTGATCTCCATGTTCTCTCCAAGCTTAACAATACCCATCACTACTCTTCGATTTCTCCTGGAATTTGCTGCTTTTGATTTTTTTTTCCTTTTCTTCTTTCACACACAAACGAAATGAAACACTCATGAAATCATATGGGCACAAATAGTCGGTTCGTCGTCGTTGACTCGTGGACTTTACCTGACTTGGTTGGAAACGTGAAATTTCCGAAAGCTTTCTGTCTTCCCTTTTCTACTGAAACATGTTGGAAGTTTACAAAGATTCCCATATTCCATGCTGTTTTACACTCAAATCTGGAATACCACCCCACCTTTTGTTTACAATTTAACTCAACTTTTAGCATGATCATTCAAGTTTAAATATATTTTAAACATTCGATATAGCATATCAAAACCATTAAAAAACATCATCTTACTTTAGTTTTTGCACTATATTGTAAAATGGTAAAGTATATTTAATGACAAACATGATGATGCTCTTAATTAACAGTAGAAGGATCATACTTGTTCGACACGTTCATGAAAGTTACGTGAACCTAGTTTGATAGGGAAGACTTAAGAAAAGTCAAGTTTTATCCCTAAAGGGGACTCGTTTAATGATGGTAGAATTGGCCAAGTAACAAGCCCAAAAGTCAAGTTTTGGGTAGAATCTTGTCTGTTTGATAATATCTTGTACAACTGACATTTTCATTGATGAAGTAAAGGCTAGTCTCTTAAGTTTGGAACAGTTCACTAAATTTTGAGAAAAACATAATTATTATTTTTTTTATATTTTTTAAATACTGCCGAAACTCTCAAATACTGCCGAGAAAATTTTGAAGGTACCGTTTAAATTTAGTGCACCGCAATTCAAATTTAAAAAAAAACTAAAAATATTAGCTATAAGTAATTCAAAATAATTTATTAAAAACTACTATAATAGTTTAATAATATGCATGTGTGTCAAAAACTTATTTAGAGGGTGTTTGGAATAACGGTAAATGTTACTTTTCAAGATACTTTTCATTTGAAAATTTATCGAAATAATATTATTTTTTTAATTTATTCTTGATATCAGCATATCAAAATAAATTTAAAAAAAAAATAATTTTAAATAAAAAATTTATAATTTTTAAAAATATGGTTGGACTGAGTAAAGTTGGGCCAGAGTAAGAAATCCATTGCCTATAAAGAAAGAAATTCTAATAGGCCTCCATCATCCCGAGTCCAATAAAATTAATTTCATTTTTCTCGCACTCTAACAAGTCTCTTGCAGGCTTATAGGACTTCTGCTTTGCTCAACATGCCTAGAGGCTAAGCTAGCCCAATCTTTTTGAGAAACAATCAGCAGAACGGGTTATCCTCCTTAACAACTATGTAATATAAATAAATAAATAAATTTTGAATTATTAAAACACACAGCTAAATGTCAAGTATATTTTGGAATGAATAATAGTTTTCTGCTGCCTAAATAATAATAATTCTCCATCCCTAATACATGATAGTCTCTATCATGTGTTAATAGCATTATTTACTTTTTTATTTTTATTTTTTAGTCAATGAAAAAATAATTATCATAATCATTTGTTTAGAAGGAAAATTAATTTTTTACTATAGCTGATTGATTTGAATTTTCAATATATTTGCTAATAATAATTTAGTATGTAAAAAGTTTAAAGAAGCATTTGGGTATTGTTTTGAACATGAGAGATGAAGATAGAAGACAATATAAATATGTTTTTTTTTATACTTTCTGTTTTGAAAATATATAAAATTATTATAAAATTATATTATAGACATATTTATTTTACATTTCTGATTTTTAGCTAAATATATTTTTATATTTTTTGTATTTATCCATTTTATTCTGGAACACTAACCTAACCAAACATAACCTGGAAGTTGACATATATTGGTCTAGGAAGTTTCTTATAGCTTTGGAAAACAAGAAATTATTATTCTTTTGGTATTATTAGAATCACTAAAATGCTAAAATGATTAAGCTATTTAATTTAAATTTTATAAATCTCTTTTTCTTATTTTAAACTCGAATTAGTTATCCAAGATTCATACTTCATGGCTATTAAAACCAGTTAAAACTCATCTGGTATAATGTCATTCTTACATATTTATATACAAATTGATCTTTCAAATCTAACTAATAATTTATGCTAAATTTTTTTGTAATAATTTAAATTTTACGATCTTCATAATTTCACTTGTTAAATATGTTATGTTTTGTACGAAATCATAATATTCTTTACTATTGTTATTATTGTTATGCATAGTGTTTATTATTATTACTATTCTTAGGGTATGTTAGGATTGATGATTTCTAGTTGATTTTTCTTTTAGAAAGCTTCTATATTATGTATGTTTGAATCTCACTTTTTTTTTTTGCATAAAAAAGAGTTATATATATGTTTCCGAAAGAAACTTGTCATTTATAACTGTTAGAATGCCTCTGACTGCTAAAACGGTCGACTGGTTCAAATGACCATATCATTCGGTCGACCGATTCCTATAAAATTCTCAAGTGTTCATCATTGATGAACAACGGTCGACCGGTTCACTTGGTATGCTCAAGCGATCAACCGATTCAGCTTAAAAATTAATTTTGATAGTTTCAAACCTAGTGAAACTTGAATCAATAAAATGTATATCAATCCTATTTATGCATGCAATGTGATGTGTGTGAATTCATTTTAATTTTCTATTGAGTAGGATATAAATATTTAACAATATGCATTAAAATGACTCCTTAAGAACTAAGTCTTCACTTGCTTTGCATCTTTAGCTTGTTTATGTCTTTCTTCATTCAATTCCTTATACTAGTTGATGTGATCTTCATATAGACCTGTTTAAACTTAATTTCATCCAAGCATATCATTATTCCATTTTCATTTAATTATTATCATCAAAATACATAAAATACATAAAAATATTAATATATGACTTAAGGGTCATCAAAAAGAGAAATGATTAGCTACAAAATGGATGAGGCAAAAAACTACAGCCTAATTTTATAGTACACCCTAGCTTAGATATATTAAAAAGATGTCCTTTTTACATGGGTCACATAGTATATATTTGGATATAGAGGATCAATGAATATGAACTAATCTTAAAGATAAAAGCAATACATTAGATGAAATTAGAGGGTTATTTTAGTTTTTAAATCCTTTATTAAATAAATAAATAGGGTATGTACTTTTTTTTTTGTTACAAATGAGAGTTTTGAATATGAGACCACAACTTTACAAAGAGAGAAAGGGGAGGAACATGGTGATTTTTATGATAATTAAATAAATCCTTTAGTTTTTAAATCCTTTATTAAATAAATAAATAGGATATGTACTTCTTCTTTTTTTGTTACAAATGAAAATGAGATTTTTGAATATGAGACCACAACTTTAGAAAAAAAGAAAGGGGAGGAACATGGTGATTTTTGTGTTAATTGATGGATGAATTTATGTCCACCTTAACTAATCTCACGGGTTTTGAAGTTAATAATTATAAAAATCTCCAGTAGCTCTAAGATTTATAAGACTCGAACTGATGATTTTTAAAAAACAAACATAAAATCTAATTAATTGAGTTAATTTTTTACCATAATTGTTCGTGAAAAGGAGGTTCTGGTAACAACGAATGGAATGGTGGTAAGCTTAGGAGAAGAGAAAGGAAAGTAGGAGGGTGTTTTGGGTACCAGATTATGAATACGGTTTTGAAGGATGATGGAGATAAAATTAGTTACAGTGTGGAGTGAGGAAGAAAAAGTTTGGAAAAATTAGGGAAGATTGAAATTTTTTTTTGCAACTTTATAATTTTAACACTATAAAAGTTATTTAGTTATTAATTAAAATATAATAATAATTTTATAAATAATTTAATTTTTTTATGCACACATAAAGTGTTATAAAATTATATACTATTAAACTATAATTTTTAAATAAACAAAGACAAAATAATTTCTTTTTATTCAACTATAGGAATGTGACAGTAATTTTTCATTATTACTACCACTGTCCATTATTTTTAAGTCAAAGCATATGAATTAACACTACCTAAAGAATAACAGATCCAGACCTGACCACCAACTGACTGTCTTCCCTTTAAATCTTGCTTAATTTACAAGCCTACATTTATTATTTAAAAAAAATAAAATGAAAACACACCCCTCAAATTTCTAATCCAACGGCCACCATTCCCATGTCACAAAAGTCACAACAAACAAGTTCTAATCGGACGGTCAACAGTGCCTTAACATCATAATAAATAACAAAAAATCCACAGAGTTACACTCTTGAAAATTACGGAAATCCCCTCCATATATTCTTCTCTCTAAAATTAACTCACACACGCACTAAACTCCTCGACGAGACCCAGATCTAAAGTTCCATAATAATAAAGAGAGAGCCCCGCTCCCAAAAAAAAATAAATAAAAGGAAAGGAAAAGGAAAAAATTTCTCTCCCCCATCTAGCTCTCTTGCTTTCTCTGTTTTTTTTTTAAACACAAACAAATTTACAGTCTCACTCAAATTCCAATACTATTTTGTAAATTGCAGATGCGTTTCCGTTTATTTTGATCAGATCTAAAGGTAATATTTCTTTCTAATCCGAACCATTGGATCTAATTTCTCTAGGTTTTTGGATTAGAATTCGATCCCTTAATGTGATCTCTCCGGTTCCCAATCAGATCTAACTTAATTATCTCTCATTTCTTTGTGTTTTAGTGAATCTTAGATTCTTGTAGATCTGTTTTGGTTTGATTTTATGGAACAGTGATGGGATTAGGTTTTTGTTTTTCTTTTCTATTGTTTCAGTGAGTGTGATGATGACAATTGGCGTGTGATTTTTTTGATTGATTGGCTGGTGATTTGTTGTTGTTGTTGATGTGTGTAGTTGTAGTGTTTTTGTTGGATTGAAGATGTTGACCAAGTTTGAGACCAAGAGTAATAGAGTGAAGGGGCTGAGTTTCCACAGTAAGAGACCATGGATCCTTGCTAGCCTTCACAGTGGTGTGATCCAGCTATGGGACTATCGTATGGGCACTCTCATTGATCGCTTTGATGAGCATGATGGCCCTGTTCGTGGTGTTCATTTCCACAAATCTCAGCCTCTTTTTGTATCTGGAGGTACTTGTTTTCCCTCATTTTATGCAATGACATTGTGGTTTTTAAGTGATTCTGGTAACCATTTGTCCTATTAGGTTTGTCTTGTTGGTTTTGGTTGAATTTACAGTAGATCTGCTTGTGATTTGATGGAATGATAGTACTGCCCCCCTCCCGGCAGAAGTAAGATCCAGGTGCTAGATTTAGGATTTTGATTGGATGAAAGATGTAATTCTTATGTGCTGATAGAATATGATGTTGGATTTTAGATTCAGAAAATTGTGTTATCACTCTTCTTAAGTGGGCATTGATATTTATATTAATGTTTTCCTTCATCTTCCCTACCCAACCTCACAATGATATATGTTGATTTTATTTGAATGGGGGTAGATATCATAGTCTTAAAACCTATCATCAGACATTCAAGTAGGATCAACTCCCAGTCCTGGTTACAATGACAAAGAGACATTGCTGTGCTTTCCTTTGCTTTTTAAAAAAAGATGCTTATGTCTGTAAATTGATGGCCAGGTGATGATTACAAGATTAAAGTCTGGAACTACAAATTGCATAGGTGTCTGTTTACGCTCCTTGGACATCTTGATTACATTCGCACTGTGCAGTTTCATCATGAATACCCATGGATTGTGAGTGCTAGTGATGATCAGACCATCCGCATTTGGAACTGGCAGTCTCGTACTTGCATTTCTGTGTTGACAGGACACAATCATTATGTGATGTGTGCCTCATTCCACCCTAAAGAAGACCTTGTTGTGTCGGCTTCTCTAGATCAGACTGTTCGTGTTTGGGATATTGGTGCTCTGAGAAAAAAGACGGTGTCCCCTGCTGATGACATCATGAGGTTGACTCAGATGAACAGTGACCTTTTTGGTGGTGTTGATGCAGTTGTTAAGTATGTTTTGGAAGGCCATGACCGAGGTGTCAACTGGGCTGCATTCCACCCTACACTTCCTTTGATTGTTTCAGGAGCAGATGATCGCCAAGTGAAGTTGTGGCGCATGAATGGTAAGTCATTAACTACCTGTTATTGATTTTTGGCTCGCATCGATATTTATCATCAATGAAATGGTTATTAAGCATCTATGTCAAACTACTTTGTAGTTCTCTTGCTGTCTTTGGGTTGAGGATTTGTAGTTATATTTTATTTTTGAGAGCTGAAATTTTGACCCCCTGGCATCCCCTATTCTTTGTGTGCGTTTGTTGCCTGGGATAATTCATCATATGAAGTTTTTTGTTTGTTTTGTTTTCAGACACAAAGGCCTGGGAAGTGGACACATTAAGAGGACACATGAACAATGTGTCATGTGTTATGTTCCATGCCAAACAAGATATAATTGTATCTAATTCAGAGGATAAAAGCATTCGTGTCTGGGATGTAACTAAACGAACTGGAGTCCAAACTTTCCGCCGAGAGCATGACCGATTCTGGATCCTTGCATCCCATCCTGAGATGAATCTTCTGGCTGCAGGTCACGACAGTGGCATGATTGTCTTTAAGTTAGAGAGAGAAAGGCCTGCTTTTGCTGTGAGTGGTGATTCTTTGTTCTATGCCAAAGATCGCTTTTTACGATTTTTTGAGTTTTCAACTCAAAGAGATACACAAGTAATTCCCATTCGACGACCTGGTACTACAAGCCTGAATCAAAGTCCAAGAACTCTTTCGTACAGTCCTACAGAAAATGCTGTCCTTATCTGTTCGGATGTGGATGGAGGATCTTACGAGCTGTATGTCATCCCTAGAGACAGCATTGCTAGGGGTGATGCTGTGCCAGAGGCAAAGAGAGGTGTTGGTGGATCTGCTGTCTTTGTAGCTCGGAATAGGTTTGCTGTGCTTGACAAGAGCAGCAATCAAGTATTAGTTAAGAACCTCAAGAATGAAGTTGTCAAAAAGAGCAGTCTTCCCATCTCTGCAGATGCTATATTCTATGCTGGCACAGGTAACTTGCTTTGCAGGACAGAGGATAGGGTGGTCATATTTGATCTCCAGCAGAGGCTTGTTCTTGGGGAGCTGCAGACACCTTTTATCAAGTATGTTATTTGGTCCAATGACATGGAAAGTGTTGCCTTGCTAAGCAAACATGCCATTATCATTGCTAGCAAGAAGCTTGTGCACCAGTGCACTCTCCACGAAACAATTCGTGTCAAGAGTGGAGCCTGGGATGATAATGGTGTTTTCATTTACACGACTTTGAATCATATCAAATACTGCCTGCCCAATGGAGATAGTGGCATTATCAAAACCCTCAATGTCCCCATATATATTACTAAGATTTCTGGAAATACTATCTTTTGCTTGGATCGGGATGGGAAGAATAAGGCTATTGTTATTGATGCAACAGAATACATCTTCAAACTATCTCTGCTGAAGAAGAAATATGAAAATGTTATGAGCATGATAAGGAACTCCCAGCTTTGTGGTCAGGCAATGATTGCTTATTTGCAACAGAAGGGGTTCCCAGAAGTTGCTCTGCATTTTGTGAAAGATGAGAGAACTAGGTTTAATTTGGCTTTAGAGAGTGGAAATATTCAGATTGCTGTTGCTTCAGCAAAGGAAATTGATGAGAAAGACCACTGGTATAGGTTGGGGGTTGAAGCTCTTCGCCAAGGGAATGCAGGTATAGTTGAATATGCCTACCAGAGGACAAAAAATTTTGAGAGGTTATCTTTCCTTTATCTCGTAACTGGGAATTTGGAAAAGCTCTCTAAGATGCTTAGAATTGCTGAAGTTAAAAATGATGTCATGGGTCAGTTTCACAATGCCTTGTATTTGGGTGATGTCAGAGAACGTGTTAAGATCCTGGAGAATGCTGGCCATTTGCCACTTGCTTATGCCACAGCTAAGGTCCATGGCCTAGAGGATGTTGTGGAACATCTAGCAGCTGAGTTGGGAGATGATATTCCGTCTTTGCCAGAGGGCAAAACACCATCCCTTCTGATGCCTCCAGCCCCTATTATGTGCGGTGGTGATTGGCCACTTCTGAGAGTTATGAAAGGTATATTTGAAGGTGGGCTGGATAATATGGGCAGAGGTGGTGCTGATGAGGACGAAGAAGCTGCTGATGGTGACTGGGGTGAGGAACTGGACATGGTCGATGTGGATGGTTTGCAAAATGGGGATGTCTCAGCAATTTTGGAGGATGGGGAAGCAGCTGAAGAAAATGAAGAGGAGGGAGGATGGGACCTTGAAGATCTGGAGCTACCTCCCGAGGCAGACACACCAAGGGCTTCTGTCAGTGCCCGCTCATCAGTTTTTGTGGCTCCAACTCCTGGTATGCCTGTAAGTCAGATTTGGATTCAGAGATCTTCACTCGCTGCTGAACATGCCGCAGCTGGCAATTTTGATACGGCTATGCGACTACTCAACAGACAACTTGGAATTAAAAACTTTGTCCCATTAAAGTCCATGTTTCTTGATCTTTACTCAGGCAGCCATACCTATCTTCGTGCATTTTCATCTACCCCAGTGATATCACTGGCTGTTGAACGGGGATGGAATGAGTCTGCTAGCCCTAATGTTAGGGGTCCTCCAGCTCTGGTGTTCAATTTCTCTCAGTTGGAAGAGAAGCTTAAGGCTGGTTACAAGGCCACGACAACTGGGAAATTTACTGAGGCACTTAGACTCTTCCTTGGCATTCTTCACACAATTCCTCTGATTGTTGTTGATTCGAGGAGGGAAGTTGATGAAGTCAAGGAGTTGATTATTATAGTCAAAGAGTATGTTTTGGGTCTCCAAATGGAGCTTAAGAGGAGGGAGATGAAAGACAATCCAGTGCGCCAACAAGAGCTTGCTGCGTACTTCACCCACTGCAACCTTCAAGCTCCTCACTTAAGGCTTGCTCTTCAAAATGCAATGACTGTTTGCTTCAAGAATAAGAACCTTGCTACAGCAGCTAACTTTGCCAGGCGGCTACTGGAGACAAACCCCCCGAATGAGAACCAGGCAAGGGCTGCCAGGCAAGTATTGGCAGCTGCAGAGAGGAGCATGACAGATGCCGCTCAGCTGAACTATGATTTCAGAAATCCATTTGTGGTATGTGGTGCAACCTATGTTCCAATTTACCGAGGACAAAAGGACGTCTCTTGTCCATATTGTGGTTCCCGATTTGTACCAAGCCAGGAAGGGCAGCTGTGTACTGTGTGTGATCTTGCAGTAGTTGGGGCAGATGCTTCAGGGTTGCTCTGTTCCCCTTCCCAGATACGATGATCAAGAAGTTGAACATGGAGCATTTTTTTCAATCATTTTTCACCTCATCCTACTGGCAGCAGGAAACATTCTCTCTCTTTGTTTCATGTTCCAGGTAAAAAGGTAAGGGATACTGTAGAAGAGTTTAAGCTTCCAATGATTTGCTTGTGCTGCCTACTTTTTTTTCTGCTTGTTTTCCTTTGTTTAGTTGATTATGATTTCAATATAATAAACAACTTGAGAATTTTGACTTGGGCTATTCTTGTTATTTGTTCATAGACAAGAATAGTCAAGGGCCCTTTGTTAAATTAGATGATATATCCTCTTATAGGCAGGACAAATTACATGTCAGTGTATGCAGATTTCATTTGGCAAATTTGCTTATTTCTATTTTGTTGAATTTGGTTTTGGCGGTACGACGTGCTGGTCGAAACGTGTATCTATCTATCCGGCAACATGTTATCTTCGATCATATTTGCTGTATCTTCCTTAACCTACTTTCTGCGGATTTTTTGCCAAAACTTTGCATGGTGCTGTGTTGTTTGTGTAAATAGTTTCATCAGTGGATTGGAAGGAGGGAGGAGATGATTGACCAATCACCATGGAGGCATAGTTGGAACCTTGTTTTTAAACAAACCATCTCACAATATAGTTCTACTCTTTTGTGAGGCGCTTTTGAAAAGCCTGCTAGGACTAAAAGAGAACGAGGATTTCATCGGTGTATATTTTCCGCTTGTTGTGGAATAATATCGTACTGTGGTGTGAGCAGCTTCTGCTTCGGTAGTTTGCTGTGATCAATACAAAAAGGTGCGCGCTCATTGAGGAGGTAATTAGCCATTCTGCTCAAGGTTAGCATGTGAACAATATTATTTTGATCTGGATTAGTAAATAGCAAGACGAAAAATAAAAGGACTGGGAACCTCACCTCCTTTCGCTTGATTGACACCTGTGTAGCCCTAAAATGAAAGGACACTACCCTAAAATGCACAAGTTTAGGTCTTGATTGACACCTGTTTAGCCCTCCCTTCGATTCTTCTCTTGTCAATGTTATGTCTAAATAACTAGGAGCAAAAACGATATTATTATTAGTAACATACACCAGCTTCCAACCCTCACGCTGTAGCAAGTTTTCCTACTTTTTAGTAAACAATGAAATAAGTTCAAAATCAAGAACCTACCAGCAAACATATCTTGGCATTAAGGGACTAAAATGAAATGTTCAAATAATATAGGGACCTATGTGACAAGAATCTCACAAAGCTTGTCAATTTACAAATACACCAAAAGGATCCTCCAAAGTCCACCGATTTACAAATATACCAGCTCACATTAACGTGCCTTGTGTCTCATAAGATAGGCAATAAATCAATTATAAATCCAAACTCGCTACTACATGTTAAGCATATGGACGCACCTAACCATATTCATCTATGGGTACACAATCTTTTCTCATGAACTCCACTTTTAAAAGCATTCTTCAGTTTGTATTTGTAGTTGAAAGTGTTTTTATTAAAAAAAAAATGGATTGTTTTGATATATTAATATATTAAAAATAAATTTTAAAAAATAAAAAAATATTATTTTAATGTATTACTGTAACTCCCGCACGAGACACCTCACAGCTTCTGTTCCTTCTTTTTTCTTTCTATTTTCACTGTAATAATCCCTTTCTCAGTTAATCAATCATAAGGAGTCGTCATGGATTGAACCCATCATCCTCCCCCTTTCAGTCCATGCACGTAAAATCACAATTTATCGTTTAGAGTTCATGCCAATCACAATTTTATAATCAAGGCTCAAGCTCAGCTTATTTAAAACTTGCTAGGTTCATGCTTGGCTAGTTTAAATTGCTTAAAGAGCATATAAAACTTAATTTCACATGTTTATGGTTGATAAAGATCAATCCTTATTCCTTAAAATATAACAAATTGAACATGGTAATATATATATATATATATAAACAAAAATAAATAGAAAACTTGTTTATTTACGGTTATGATTGATTTGACCTTACAAGACATTACCAGGAAAGAACTTATTCTTAACCTAATGATATGAGTATAAAGAG
>Ga0307515_10002977_pt1 | contig 35954 bp, 30 predicted proteins | sample 17_EM_MG_FD_194513 | JGI IMG/M metagenome (GOLD analysis project Ga0307515, IMG submission 194513) | Populus trichocarpa ectomycorrhiza microbial communities from riparian zone in the Pacific Northwest, United States - 17_EM | ecosystem: Host-associated > Plants > Roots > Unclassified | place... | reverse complement strand
GAGGTCGAGGAGTCGGCCTGGGTGAAGGCCTGGAACAGCCTGGCGATTTGTTCCGCATCCAGGCCGATGCCGGTGTCGCGCACCCAGAAATGCAGGACCACGCTGCGGGGATCGGGCGCCATGGCCTCGCCCTCTTCTGCCTGCACTGCCTGTTTGACACCCACGACGATTTCGCCTTCAGGCGTGAACTTCAGCGCGTTGCCCGCCAGGTTCAACAGCACCTGGCCGAGCCGCAATGGGTCGCCCATCAAGGCCGTGGGCACTTCGGGGTCGACGTCGAACAGGAATTCGACGCCCTTGTCGTCGGCCCTGACGCCGAGCAGGTTGGCCAGGTTTTCCAGCACGTCGTCGAGCTGGAAGTTGGCCACTTCCATGTCCATCTTGCCGGCTTCGATCTTCGAGAAATCGAGGATGTCGTTGATGATGCCCAGCAGGTTGTTGGCCGACAGGTAGACCTTTTCGATGTAGTTGTGCTGCTTCGGGCTGAGCTCGGTGTTGAGCGCCAGGCTGGACATGCCGATGATGGCGTTCATCGGCGTGCGGATCTCGTGGCTCATGTTCGCCAGGAAGTCGGACTTGGCCCGGTTCGATTCTTCGGCCGCCTGCTTGGCCTGGGTGATGGCAATCTCGGCCTGCTTGACGGCGGTGACGTCCTGGCTGACGCCGAACATCTGCGTCATGCGGCCGCTGGCGTCGCGCTCGACATGGCCCAGCGTGTGGATCCAGATCACCCGGCCGTCGGCCGGCCGCTTGTACTGGTAGGTGGCGTCGAACACCGGTACCCGGCCGGTCACCGCGTCGCGGAAATTCTGCGCGGCGAGCTCGGCGAGTTCGGGGTTGGCCTCGTACATGCGGGCCCACAGCTCCGTCTTGACGTCATAGATCCAGTGCGGCGGCCGAGGCTGTTCACCACAGAGGAAGGCCGTGCGCGGCGAGGAGTAGATGACCTGGAATTCGCCCTCCTTGGCTGTCCATTGCCCGGACTGGGCCAGTTCCAGGGCCTGGTTGGCCAGGTGGTTGGCGCGCGCCAGTTCCGCGGCCACCGTCTTCTGGTCTTCATTGACCTGCCTCAGGTTGTCGCGCATCAGGGCCAGCTTGCCCAGGATGCTGTCCTGGTTGTTCTCTTGCACGGTGATGGCAGTGTCCAGGTTGCCGGCGGAGATGTCCTTGATGCTGGCATGCACGGCATCGATCGAGCCCCCCATGACCCGCTCCAGCTTGGCCACGAAGGTGTTGAAGCTGTTCGCGACCTCGGTGAATTCCTTGATGCTGTTGGGCGACAGGCGCAGACCGAGATTGGCATCGCCGCTGGCGATGTGCATCAGCGCATCGCGGATCTTGGCCAGCGGCTTGAGCACGGTCACCGACAGCGAAAGGTACAGCGCGGCCATGGCGATCAGGTTGATGACAACGCTCTGGACCAGCAGCCGGTACAGCTCGCGTTGCAGGCCGGCTTTGATGCGCGCCCGCGTCGCGTAGATCTCGACGTCGCCGAGATCCTTGAGCGCGCCTGCATCGAGCTTCTGCAGCTTGACTGTTTTCACCACGTCTGCGGGGATCGACTCGCCCAACGGCTCGAGCTGCTCGCCTTTCTTCCGGTAACCCAGGACGCGGTTCTGCCCATACTGCACACGGATGCCGAGCACATAGGCCGAGCCCATTTCCGCGCGGACGATGAGCTCGATCTGGTCCTGGTTGAATTCCCAGATCGCCACCGGCAGGCTGGTGGCCAGGCGCTGGCCCGCCGCCTCGAGCTGCTCGTTCATCTCCTGGTTGCGTTCGGTCTTGCTGACGTGGTAGTTCCAGGCACCGAAGGTACCAAGCCCGAGCGAGATCGCGGCCAGGAAAACCAGGATGAACCGGTACCGGATCGAATGAGTGGCGGGCATAGGTCAGGCGGGCATCGCGGCCGGGTGACGGGGTGACGGACACTCCCAGTGACAGGCAGCCCGATCGCCATTCAAAAACAAATATCTGAAATTCCTTGTACGGAATGCCCGAAATATTGTTCTCAATTATTTTTTTAATTGTTTTTGGTAAACATGCTACGCGCTCAACCGGGTCGAAGCAAGCTTCTTGAGCCGCGGCTTTTGGCTTTTGTAAGGCAAATTCCTAGTCCTTGTTTAGCAAGACCCCGACTTATTCTTTGCGGCCCTTGCTCCTACAGTCTCTTACATATTTTTGCAACCCCATAACGACCCAATTTCATGTGGTCGTATTCACATTTACAGGGATTGAGCAATGACGCACCCGCACCTCGACACCGCCACTCCGATCACCTTCCACCGTGATCCACCCCGTGCTCACCAGCGGGCCGCGGCGCAAGTCATGTCCGAGGAGCGCCTGCCGTTCACGGTTCGCCTCGTCCGCAACGAAGAAGACCTGGCCAAGGCCGTGCACATCCGCCACTCGGCCTACGCCCGCCACGTGCCGACTTTCGCCGATACCCTGCGTTTTCCCGAAGCTTCGGACTTCGAGGATGGCATCGCGGTGCTGCTTGCCGAATCCAAGGTCGACGGCTCGCCGCTGGGCACGATGCGCATTCAGACCAACCAGTTCGGCCCCTTGAGCCTCGAACACTCGCTGACGCTGCCGGACTCGCTGCAAGGCCTGTCGCTGGCCGAAGCCACCCGGCTCGGCGTCACCGGTGCGGGCGCCGGCCGGTTGGTCAAGACCGTCTTGTTCAAGGCTTTCTACCTGTATTGCGTGCAGTCGGGCATCGACTACATGGTGGTCAGCGGCCGCGCGCCAGTGGACCGCCAATACGACAGCCTGCTGTTCCAGGACGTCTATCCCGGCATGGGCTACATTCCGCTGCCGCACGTGGGCAACATGCCGCACCGGATCATGTCGCTCAAGGTGCAGGACGTGCATCCGCTGTGGAAACAGGCCAACCATCCCCTGTTCGACTTCTTCTTCCACTGCCGCCACCCGGACATCGACTTGCAGGCGGCGGAAGAAATGGTCGGCATGCCCGCCCTGTCATCTCGCTTTTCCGGCTCCTCGGCCGCTCTCGCCGGCTAGAGCCCCTGCGCAGCCGGAATTGGTCCGGTGGAATTTAAAAGTGTATCGCTCATACAAAAATAGGCCTTGTCAAGCCTTTTTTGGTGTCACGATGGTTACTATGCGTTACCATGCTCTGCCCTCATGGAACACTCGTAATGCAAAAAACCAATGCAGAGCAGCCAGCGCCGTGGAAACGAATTTTCGAAGGTCTTGATGCACTCATTTACGCATTGTCGACCTATGCGCTACCTATCCTCCTGGGGCTCGTCACACTGATCGCGGTGACGGTATGGCCCGCGAGCTACACCCCGGTTTCAGGTAACGCTCTGGGCATCCAGGCCACCCAGGCGCAGGACACGGCGCTCACGCCGGCGCAAGCACTGGCCTTGTTCAAGGACGGCCCGGTCGTGGACCATGTCGACACGCGTCGTTCGGAGTCTCCGTTCTGGATGCTGTTTTCTGTTGCACGCACGACAGGTCAAACCACCCTCGCCCTGGAGTTCCCCTCGCGGCACGCCGCGGCCATCGCCTGCTGGGACGCGGCCACGCTGCGGCCTCTTGGCGAGGCCGACCGCACGCAGGTCTCGGGTGGCTTTTCGCAGTCCAAGGCCGGCTTCGCGCTGGCCATCGCCGCCGTGGACGGACCGCTGAAACTATTGTGCCGTTCGCAGGCGATCGGGCCGGCCCGGCTGTCGGTGGCGCAATGGGAGGTGCCACAGCTGCAGATGGCGGAAGAAGAGTTCCAGCGCCACGCCGGCATGCTCAAGGGCGGCCTGATCGTGCTGGCGATGTTCGTGCTGGTCACAGCACTGGTCAACCGCGAAAGCACCTACCTCCTTTTCGCGACCTGGCTGCTGCTGAACCTGCGCATGGGTGCCTTGTCCGCCGGTTGGGACACCCAATGGCTGGGCCACATGGTGCCGCTCAGCCTGCTCACGGAGAGCCGCGCCATCACCCTGGCGCTGTACTACCTGGTTACCTTCACGCTGTTCAAGACCTTGTTCGAGGATGCGCTGGAGCGCCTCGGCCATGCGCCGCTGATGCGTGCCGTCCAGTGGTCCGGTGTGCCGCTGGTGGCCTTGTCCTTGCTGCTGCCGTATGCCAACTTCCTGCCGATCATCTGGGTGATGACGGCCATCAGCGTGGCGATCATGAGTTTCCTGCTGGTGCGCATCCTGATGAAAACCCGCTCCAGGGTGGCCATGTGGTATGCCAGTTCCATGGCCATCACACTGTTTGCCAGCTTCTATGAAGTGATAGCGGCGGCCCTGGGTGCCAAGGGGTTCATCGGCAACATCAACAGCGTCACGGCCGCGCTGTCGTCCAGCCTGCTGGCATCGTTGGCCATCGCCGAGCAGATGCGCCACGAGCACCAGCAGCGGCTGGACGTGCAGGCCGAACTCGAACACACCTACGAAGCCACGCCGATCGGCCTGTTCACGCTCGACCTCAAGGGCCGCTTCATGAGCGCCAACCCGGCGATGCGCAAGATGCTCGGGCAGGAGGTGCTCGGCCACGACCGCGACTGGAACCACTATTTTGGCGATGCGGCCTGGATGCAGCTGCACCACATGGTGCATGCCCAGGCCGATGGCGAACTCGAAATAAAGAATGAAGGCGCCGGCGGCACCGAAGGGCCGAAGCGCTTCCTGGTCAAGGCCACGCGTGCGCGCGACAAGATCGAGGGCTCGCTGCAGGACGTGACCGAGAAATCGCGGGCCACCGAAGACCTGCAGTTCATGGCCAACAACGACGCCCTGACCAAGGTGCTGAACCGGCGCGGCATCGAGAAGATCCTCAACCACGCGATGCAGCAGTTGGCCGATGGCCGGCCGCTGGCGTTGGCTTATCTCGACCTGGACCGTTTCAAGCTCATCAACGACCTGTACGGCCACAACGCCGGTGACGAGGTGTTGCAGCAGGTCTGCAAACGCGTGAGCGACATGTTGTCGGCCGGCATGCAGATCGGCCGCGTGGGCGGCGACGAATTCGTGATCGTGCTGCCCGACACGCGGATTCCGCTGGCCTCGGTCATCTGCCAGGGCATCGTGGACAGCATCGGCGCCACGCCGTTCCAGATCGGCGACAAGGCTTTCCATGTGCGCGGCTCGATCGGGTTGATCGAGGTTGCAGCCCACACCCGCATCAAGGACGCCATGTCCACCGCCGACCGCGCCTGCCGCGAAGCCAAGAACGGCGCGGGCGGCGACGGGCTGGTGATCTATGAAAAGAACGCCGCGGCCTTTCGCCAGCACGAAGCCGAGCTGCAGCTTGTCGAACGGCTCTCCACCAGCATCGCGCTGGAGGGCCTGTATGTCGAGATGCAGCCCATCATGTCGCTGACGACGCCGCTCGACTCGCTGAACTTCGAAGTGCTGCTGCGCATGCGCGGCCCCGACGGCAAACTGGTGCCGACCGACCGCCTCATCGCCGCCGGCGAAAGCAGCGGGCACATGGGACAGATCGACCGCTGGGTGCTGTCGACCACGCTGGCCTGGCTCAACACCCATGCCGCACGGCTGACGAACACCCGCTTCGTCTGCATGAACCTCAGCGGGGCCTCGCTCAACGACGAAACATTCACCCGCGATGTGTTCGCCATGCTGGCGCAGAACATCCACATCGCCGGCCATCTTTGCCTGGAGATCACCGAATCGGTGGCCCTGCACGACCTGGAGAACACGCGGCGCTTCATCGACCGGGTGCGCAGCTACGGGGCCAAGGTCGCACTCGACGACTTCGGTGCGGGCTACACCTCGTTTTCGTATCTCAAGGTGCTTTCAGCCGACCTGCTCAAGATCGACGGCAGCTTCATCGTCAACATGAACAGCCATCCGGCCAACATCGCCATCGTCGAGGCCATCGTCAGCCTGGCACGCAACCTGGGCATGAAAACCATTGCCGAATGGGCCGAAGACACGGCCACGGTGCAGACGCTGACCGAGATCGGCGTCGACTACGTGCAGGGTTATGCGGTGGCACGGCCGCAGGCGCCCGACGACATCCTGGCGGCGACCTCGTCGGCCAGTTTCATCAAGGACGAAGCCCTGCTGCGCCTGGTCAACCTGATGGGTCAGCCCAACGCGAACTTGCTGCAGGTGGAACTGTTCGCCCCACCGAAGCTGCGCAACGTGCACTGAACCCGGCGCGGCCTAGCCGCGCAGCGCCCGGCGCAGCGATTCGCCCAGCTCGGGCTTGTGCGCGAAAGGGTCGGTCGGGTTGCGGCCCTGCAGCACGTCTTCCAGGCGCGTCTGCACCGCCCCGATCGCTTGCGGATGGCTGTAGATGTAGAACCGGTTGGCGGCCACGGCATCGAACACCATCTGCGCGACCTCCGGCGCCGTCACCTTGCCCGCGCCCACGGCCTTGTCGACCATCGCCTGGCCGATGCGCTGGCTGCGCGTGGGCTCGGCCGGCGCGGCATCCTCGGGGCGATTGCGCTGGCTCTGGCTGATGCCGGTGGGCACGAAATACGGGCACAACACAGAGGCACCGATCTGGTCGGTGACCAGCGCCAGGTCCTGGTACAACGTCTCCGAGACCGACACCACCGCGTGTTTGGTAGCGTTGTAGATGCCCATGTTCGGCGCGTTGAGCAGCCCGGCCATGCTGGCGGTGTTGACGATGTGGCCGCGGTAGGCCGGGTCTGCCTCGGCGGCCGCGAGCATCATCGGCGTGAACACGCGGATGCCGTGCGCCACGCCCATGAGGTTGACGCCCACCACCCACTCCCAGTCGCGCAGCGTGTTTTCCCAGATCAGCCCGCCAGCGCCGACACCGGCGTTGTTGAACACCAGGTGCGGCGCGCCGAAGCGCTCCAGCGTGGCCCGGCCCAGGGCCTCGACCTCGCTGGCCTGCGCCACGTCCAGCTTCCAGGCCAGCACCTTGGCGCCGGCGGCTTCCATCTCGGCGGTGACCCGGTCCAGCGCATCCTGCTGTACGTCGGCCAGCACCAGGTTCATGCCCAGCCGGGCGCCAATGCGGGCGCACTCCAGGCCGAAGCCGGAGCCAGCGCCGGTCAACACGGCGGTCTTGTTCCTGAAGTCGTTCAGCATGGTGTTGTCATTGTGTTGTTCAGGCTTCGGTTTTTTTCAGCACGTAGCCGATGCGGGGAAAGTGCACGTGAACCACGCCGGTGCGCTCATCCTCGCGGCGCAGGGTGTAGTGCATGCGGGTGGCGGCAACGAGTTCGCCCTGGGTCGCCTCCAGGCCGAAGCTCTCGGCGGTGATGCTGACCTGGCTGCCCAGCGCAATACCGTGTTCGTCCTGGAACGGCTCTTCGTCGGGGATCGCCAGCGGCGTGGCGTCCGCGGCCACAGCGATCGCCTTGAGCGCGTTGAACTTCTCCATCGTGCCCTGCCCCAACGCCGCCATGCGGTCCATCCACTCGCTCACGACCGGCGTGGCGTCGAAGATGCCGGCCAGCGACGGCACGCGGGTGCGGGTGAACCACAGCGGGTGAAAAGCCGCGAAGTCGGCGATGCACGGTTCCTGGCCGAGCAGGAAGGGCTGCGGCGCCTCCAGCATGTTGGCCAGCCGGCGCAGGTAGCTGTGGTAGGCGGCGGCCGCGTCGGCCGGGCGCAGCCGCGTCATGCCCGCGCTCATGGCGCCGCGGTCCTGGCCAAAGGCCTTGAGCGCTTCCGGCGGTGCATTGGCAAACATCTCGGCCAGGCCCTTGGGCTGCATGTTGTAGGCCATCGACGTCCAGAACAGCGTGGTGTCGGCCCACTGCGCCAGGATGCGCGCAATGCCCTTGGCATGCAACGGATAGAGCGTAGGCTCGGGCTTCGCATGCTCCAGCACGTCGCAGATCAGCGCCGTGTCGCAATAGATGTCGGCGCCGACCTGCAGCACCGGTGCACGGCGGTAGCCGCCAGTCAGGGCCTGCAGGTCCGGCTTGGGCATGATGGCCGGCATCACCACCGACTTCCAGGCGAGCCCTTTGTAGCCGAGCACCAGGCGGATCTTTTCCGAGAACGGCGAAGTTGGATAGTGGTGCAGGATCAGGTCGGACATGGCGGGGTGCTCCTGTTCAGATGAGTTTGACCAACTGCTTGCCGAAGTTGCGTCCCTTGAGCAGGCCGAGGAAGGCCTCGGGCGCGGCAGCCAGGCCATCGGCGATGGTCTCGCGGTACTTGAGCTGGCCACGCGCCACCAGGCCGCCGAGTTCGGTCAGCGCCTCGGGCCAGTCTTCCATGTGTTCGGAGACGATGAAGCCCTGCAGCTTGAGCCGGTTGGTCAGCAGGCCGCGCGGCTCGGTGATCGGCTGCGGCTGGCCATCGTAGCCGGCAATCATGCCGCACAGCGCGATGCGGCCAAAAGCGTTCATCTGGCTCAGCACCGCGTCGAGCACCATGCCGCCGACGCTCTCGAAATAACAGTCGATGCCGTTGGGCGCGGCTTCTTTCAGCGCCTGCGACAGCGCGCGTGCGTCGGCATGCTGCTTGTAGTCGAGGCAAGCGTCGAAGCCCAGCTCTTCCACCACGTAGCGGCATTTTTCCGCGCCGCCGGCAATGCCGACCACACGGCAGCCACGCGCCTTGGCAAGCTGGCCCACGGCACTGCCCACCGCGCCGCTGGCCGCGCTCACCGCCACGGTTTCACCGGCCTTGGGCTCGCAGATGCGCACCAGCCCATACCAGGCCGTGACGCCCGGCATGCCCACGGCACCGAGGTAGGCGCTCAGCGGGATGTGGCTGGTGTCGACCTTGCGCAGCGCGCCGGGCAGGCTCGCGTCGACCACGCTGTAGAGTTGCCAACCGCCCATGCCCACCACCTTGTCGCCGGGATGAAAGCGCGGGTGGCGGCTCTCGGCCACCTCGCCCACGGTGCCGCCGATCATCGGCGTGCCCAGTGGCTGGGGCGCGGCGTAACTCTTGCTGTCGTTCATGCGCCCGCGCATGTAGGGGTCCAGGCTCAGGTAGTGGTGGCGCACCAGCACCTGGCCGTCCTGCAGCGGCGGTGTTGGCACACTCACGAGTTCGAAGTTGTCGGTACTGGCTTCACCGGTGGGCCGGCTCTTGAGCAGGATTTGTTGGTTGGTGTTGGTGGTCATGGTCTGTGTCCTCAGTCGGTAGAAATCGCCGCAGGCGTACCGCTCTGCTCGTCGGCACGCCGTGGCACGTATTTGAAGGTGCCGGTGGCATGGGCGCAGAGCCGGTCTTGCGCATCGAAGATGCTGGCTTCGGTGAAGGCCATCGAACGGGTGCGGTGCAGCAGCCGGCCTTCGGCGCGCAGCAGGCCCCGCGCGGGTTGCATGAAGCTGGTCTTCATCTCGATGGTGACCACGCCCATCTCTGGCTGCACGCTGCGTGCCGCCGTGGCCATGCTCACGTCCATCAGGGTCATGACGGCGCCGCCGTGCGTGACGGCGAACGAGTTCAGGTGCTCGGGCCGCGGCGTGTAGAGGATGCGCGAGCTGCCGCCGTCGAACAGCGTGAGCTCGAACCCCAGGTGGTCCACGAACGGAATCGGCACGCCAAAACTCATTTCAGACCTTTCAGGGATTCGCGCTCAATTTAGCCGCCGACCACGCTGACGCCGCCATCCACCGCCAGCCACTGGCCGGTGATGTGCCGGCCAGCCTCGCTGGCATAGAGCAGCGCCAAGCCCTTCAGGTCGTCGTCGCCGCCCAGGCGCCCGAGCGGGGCATGTGCGGCCATCTTGTCTTCACCCAATGACTGGATCAGCCCGGACGCCATCTTGGTCATGAAGAAACCGGGGCAGATCGCGTTGACGTTGATGCCATATTTACCCCATTCGGCGGCCAGTGCCCGGGTGAAGTTGATGACCGCACCCTTGGAGGTGTTGTAGGCAATGGTCTGCATCTCCGGTGGATTGCCCGACAGCCCGGCGATCGAGGCGATGTTGATGATGCTGCCGCGCCGGCGCTCGATCATGCTGTGTTTGGCGATGTGCTGGCTCAGGATGAAATAGCCGCGCACATTGAGGTTCATCACCTTGTCCCAGGCGGACACCGGGTGGTCTTCGGCCGGGGCCCCCCAGGAGGCGCCGGCGTTGTTGACCAAGATGTCCACCGGGCCCATGCGCGCCAGCGTTTCGTCGGCGAGCCGGCGCAGGTCTTCTTCCTTGGCGCAGTCGGCGGCGATCCAGCGCGTATCGATGCCCTGGCTCTGCAGTGTGGCGCTGGCCTCCTCCAGGTCACCGGCCTTGCGTGAACTCAGCATGATGCGCGCGCCGGCCTCGCCGAGCGCCTGCGCCATCTGCAGGCCCAGCCCACGCGAGCCGCCGGTCACCAGGGCGGTCTTGCCGCTGAGGTCGAACAATTGCTGAACGGTACGGGTCATGTCTTGTCTCCTTTTTATGAATGGCTCGGCTATGAAATGTCAGGCTTCGAAGTCCATGCACTGCCTGGTCAGCCGTGCGGCACCGATGAAGGGTTTCAGCGCCACGTGCTGCGGATGGTGCTGGTAGGCGTCGAGCGCGGCCTGGTCGGTGAACTCCGAATACAGGGCCAGGTCTTCGGTGCATTCGCGGCCGGGTTGAGGCGTGATCACGTCGAAGCGCAGGATGCCCGGCACCAGCTGGGCACAGGCCTCGAGCAAGGCCTTGGCCTTGGCGGCGTTCTCGGCCCGGGTGGCACCTTCGGCGTGTTCCTTGAAGGTCCAGAAAACAATGTGTCTGATCATGTCGAAGCGCCTTGCGGTATCAGGAATCAGGAATCAGGATGAGGTGAGTTTGAGCCGCGCACGCACGAAGATCAGCACGGCACCGATCGCGGCCACGATACCGCCGGCCACCACCAGGGTCCAGCCCAGGTCATCGTCGGTGCGCTCGGTGAAGACGCCGAGCACCAGCGTGAGCAGCCCGCCGTAAATCAGAATCCAGATCAAGTTTTGCAGCCGTTGGAGGTTTTTTGCAGTAGCCATGCGGCCCACTGTACTAAAAAGCGTCCTCCGGCATGTTGGCACAGGTCATGTCGCGGCGTTCCACCACGCCGAGCCAGGCATCGATCTTCGGCAGTTCGTAATGGTAGAAGTACCGGCAGGCATTCAGCCGGCCCACTGCCGCCATGCCCGGGGCCTGCGCGCGATGCGCCACGTCCAGCCAGATCCAGGCCAGCACCAGGTGGCCGAAAGCCTGCATGTAGGGCACGGCATTGGCCAGCGCTTCTTCTGGCGCACCGGTTGCCCAGGCCATCCGGGTGGCGGCCAAGACCCGCTGCAGCGCATCGCCGAGCGCCAGGCCATGGGGCGCAAGTTCGGACTGGGCGACCGCCTTCGCCACCGTGGCCTCGATACGCGCGGCCAGCAGTTGCAGGCCGCGGCCCTGCTCCATCAACACCTTGCGGCCGAGCAGGTCCATGCCCTGGATGCCGTGTGTGCCTTCGTGGATCATGTTGAGCCGGTTGTCGCGCCAATATTGTTCCACCGGAAAGTCACGGGTGTAGCCGTAGCCGCCCAGCACCTGGATCGCCAGCGAATTCGCTTCCAGGCACCATTCGCTGGGCCAGCTCTTGGCGATCGGCGTCAACACTTCGAGCAGCAGCCGGGCTTCGTCGGAAGTCTCGGCGCTGCCGGTGCGCTGCTCGTCCACCAGGCGCGCGCAATATAGCTCCAGCGCCAGTGCGCCTTCGCCGTAGGACTTTTGCGCCAGCAGCATGCGTTTCACATCGGCATGTTCGATGATGCGCACCTGCGGCCGGGCCGCGTCCTTGCCGCCCGGTCCAACGGGGCGGCCCTGAGGACGATTGCGCGCGTAGTCGAGCGACGCGTGGTAGCCCGCCAGGCCGAGCATGGTGGCGGCCATGCCGACACCGATGCGCGCCTCGTTCATCATGTGGAACATGCAGCGCAGGCCTTCGCCCGGTTGGCCCACCACGTAACCGACCGCGCCGGCACGGCCGTCGACCGGGTACTTGCCTTCGCCAAAGTTGAGCAGCGTGTTGGTGGTGCCGCGCCAGCCCAGCTTGTGGTTGAGCCCGGCCAGGGCCACGTCGTTGCGCACGCCGGTGAGCCGGCCTTCGGTGTCCACCAGCTTCTTGGGCACGATGAACAGCGAAATGCCGCGTGTGCCCGGCACCAGCCGCCCCTCGGCGTCCGGTATCTTGGCCAGCACGATGTGCACGATGTTCTCGGTCAGCTCGTGGTCGCCGGCAGAGATCCACATCTTGTGGCCGCTGAGCCGGTAACGCGGGCCGAGCGGATCGGTGTCGAAGCCGGCACCATCGGGCTCGGCACGGGTCGTGATGTCGCTCAGGCTCGATCCGGCCTGCGGCTCCGACAGGCACATCGTGCCCGCCCAGCGCCCCGAGAACTCGTTGTGCGCAAACACCTTCTGCTGGGTTTCCGTGCCATGCACCATCAGCAGATTGGCATTGCCGCTGGTGAGCAGCCCCGAACCGATGCTGGCCGAGGCCAGAGCGAAAAAGCTGTTGGCCGCGGCCTGCACCGTGTAGGGCAGCTGCATGCCGCCAACCTCGTAGTCCTGCGCCGCGCCGAGCATGCCCGACGCCGCGTAGGCCGCATGGGCCGCATGCGTGGCCTGCGGCAGGATGACTTTTTCGCCGTCGAAACGCGGCTCTTCCACATCCACCGTGCGGTTGAACGGCGCGTATTTTTCACGCGCGATGCGCTCGCAGGTGTCGAGCACCGCATCGAAGGTTTCACGCGAATGGTCGGCAAAACGCTGGCGCTGGTTCAGCGCCTCAGCATCGAGCCAATCATAGAGCAGGAAGTCCAGCGTGGAACGGTAGCTCATAGGCATTCAACCCAAGGGTCGGCTAAAGCACTTCAAATACACCGGCAGCGCCCATGCCGCCGCCGATGCACATCGTCACAACCACCTTCTTTGCACCGCGGCGCTTGCCTTCGATGAGCGCATGGCCGGTCAAACGCTGACCGCTCACGCCATAAGGGTGGCCCACGGCAATGGCGCCGCCGTTCACGTTGAGCCGGTCGCCAGGAATGCCGAGCTTGTCGCGGCAATAGATCACCTGCACCGCGAAGGCCTCGTTCAGCTCCCACAGATCGATGTCGTCCGTCTTCAAGCCCAGGCGCTTGAGCACCTTGGGGATGGCGAACACCGGGCCGATGCCCATCTCGTCGGGCTCGCAGCCCGCCACCGCGAAGCCGAGGAAACGGCCCAGTGGCTTCAACCCGCGCTGGCTGGCCAGTGTTTCGTTCATCACCACCACCGCGCCGCCGCCGTCGGAAAACTGGCTGGCGTTGCCGGCCGAAATCAGGCCGCCCGGCAGTGCGGAGCGCAGCCCGGCAATGCCTTCCTTGGTGGTGCCGGCGCGAATGCCTTCGTCATGGCTGCAGGTCACTTCTTTGGTGCTGAGGCCGCGCACCGGATCGGCCACGCCCATGGTCACGGTGATGGGGGCGATCTCGGCGGTGAACAAGCCAGCCTCGAGCGCGGCCGCGGCCCTTTGCTGGCTGGCGGCGCCGTATTCGTCCATCTGCTCGCGGCCGATGTTGTAGCGCTTGGCCACCTGCTCGGCGGTCTGCAGCATGTTCCAGTAGATTTCGGGCTTGTTCTTGACGAGCCACGGGTCGTTCAGCATGTGCTGGTTCATCTCCTGCTGCACACAGGAAATGCTTTCCACGCCACCGGCCACGAACACGTCGCCTTCGCCGGCGATGATGCGCTGGGCGGCCAGGGCGATGGTCTGCAGGCCGGACGAGCAGAAGCGGTTGACCGTCATGCCCGAGGTGGTGATGGGGCAGCCGGCGCGCAGCGCGACCTGGCGTGCAATGTTCGCGCCGGTTGCACCTTCGGGCGAGGCGCAGCCCATGATCACGTCGTCGACTTCGGCGGCGTCGATGCCGGCGCGCTGGATGGCGTGCTGCACGGCATGGCCACCCAGGGTGGCGCCGTGGGTCATGTTGAAGGCACCTTTCCAGCTCTTGGCCAGAGGGGTGCGGGCGGTGGAGACGATTACTGCGGCGGTCATGTTGCGTTCCTCAATTGAAGGTCTTGCCGTCGGCCGCGAGCTTGGCCAGCAGCGGCGCGGGCGTCCAGAATTCGGCGTCGTCCTGCGGGTTCTGCGCAAAGCGGTTCATGCTCTGGACCACGTTGAACAAACCCACCTGGTCGGCATACAGCATCGGCCCGCCACGGTGGATCGGGAAGCCATAACCCGTGAGGTAGACCATGTCGATGTCGCTGGCCTTGGAGGCAATGCCCTCCTCCAGGATGTGCGCGGCCTCGTTGACGAGTGAATACACCAGGCGCTGCACGATCTCGTCATCGGAGATCTTGCGCGGCGCGACGCCAAGCGCCTTGCGGTGCTGCGCGATCATGTCGACCACCACGGGGCTCGGGATCGCGTCGCGCTTGCCGGGCAGGTAGTCGTACCAGCCGGCGCCGGTCTTCTGGCCGAAGCGGCCCATCTCGCAGAGCAGGTCGGAGGTCTTGCTGTATTTGAGGCCTGGCTTTTCCACATAACGGCGCTTGCGGATGGCCCAGCCGATGTCATTGCCGGCAAGGTCGCCCATGCGGAACGGGCCCATGGCGAAGCCAAATTTCTCCGCCGCCCTGTCGACCTGCTCGGGTGTGCCCCCCTCCTCCAGCAGGAAGCCGGCCTGGCGGCTGTATTGTTCGATCATGCGGTTGCCGATAAAGCCGTCGCACACACCCGACACAACCGCCGTCTTCTTGATCTTCTTGCCGAGAGCCATCACCGTGGCCAGCACGTCTTTGCCGGTCTTGGCGCCGCGCACCACCTCGAGCAGTTTCATCACGTTGGCCGGGCTGAAGAAATGCATGCCCACCACGTCCTGCGGACGTTCGGTGAACGAGGCGATCTTGTCCACGTCGAGGGTGGAGGTGTTGGAGGCGAGGATCGCACCCGGCTTCATCACCCGGTCGAGTTCATGGAACACGACCTGCTTCACGCCGAGTTCTTCGAACACGGCCTCGATGACGAGGTCGGCATCCTTCAGCTCGGGATAGCTCAGCGTGGTGCTCAGCAGCGCCATACGCTGCTCGTATTTGTCCTGCTTGAGCTTGCCCTTCTTGACCTGGGCCTCGTAGTTCTTGCGGATGGTGGCCAGGCCGCGGTCGAGCGCCTCTTGCTTCATCTCAAGCATCTTCACCGGAATGCCGGCGTTGAGGAAATTCATCGCGATGCCGCCACCCATGGTGCCCGCGCCGATGACGGCCACCAGCTTGATCTCGCGCTTGGGCGTGTCTTCCGGTACGTCGGGGATCTTCGACGCGGCGCGTTCGGCGGCGAAGATGTGGCGCAGCGCGCGGCTCTCGGGCGTCCACATCAGGTTGATGAAGGATTCACGCTCGGTGGCCATGCCCTGCTCGAACTTCTGCTTGGTGGCGGCCTCCACCGCGTCCACACATTTGACGGGCGCGGGGAAATTCTTCGCCATACCCTTGACCATGTTGCGCGCGAAGCCGAAGTAGGCATCGCCCAGCGGGTGTTTGCATGGCAGGTTGCGCACCAGCGGCAGCGGACGCACGTCGGCGACCGAACGCGCGAACGCCAGCGCCTCCTGCGCCAGCGTCTCGACGGATGCGGCCATCTTGTCGAACAGCTTCTGGCCGGGCAATGAGGCCAACAGCTCGCTCTTGACCGGCTCGCCGCTGACGATCATGTTCAGCGCGGTCTCGACACCCAGCACCCGCGGCAGGCGCTGCGTACCGCCGGCACCGGGCACCAGGCCGAGCTTGACCTCGGGCAGCGCCACGCTGCAGCCGGGCGCGGCGATGCGGTAGTGGCAGCCGAGCGACAGCTCCAGGCCGCCGCCCATGCACACCGAATGCACGGCCGCCACCACCGGCTTGGCCGAGTGTTCGAGCGCCAGGATCACGCTCAGCAGATTGGGTTCCATCAACGCCTTGGGCGTGCCGAACTCCTTGATGTCGGCGCCTCCCGAAAACGCCTTGCCGGCACCGGTGACCACGATGGCCTTCACCGCCGCGTCGGCATTGGCTTTGGCCAGGCCGTCGGTGATGCCGGCGCGGGTGGCGTGGCCGAGCCCGTTGACCGGGGGGTTGTTAAGGGTGATCACGGCGATGTCGCCATGGACTTTGTATTCAGCGCTCATTCGGTCACCTCTGGAAAAGAAGGAAACATGTCTCGTTTTTCATTGTAGGAAGCTTGGGCGGCCAGATGGCCCCGGTTTGTCCCGGTTGGGACAAGGGTGTTGTTCACACTTCGAGCCATTCTTTGCGCACCGCCGTGTCGGCACGCAACGCATCCGGCGTGCCCTCGAACACGATGCTGCCATGGCCCATCACCAGGGTGCGGTCGGAAATCGCCATGGCGATGGTCAGCTTCTGCTCGATCAGCAGCACCGAGATGCCGCGCTCCTTCAGCCGGCGCAGGTAGATGCCGACGAGCTCCACGATCTTCGGCGCCAGCCCCTCGGTGGGCTCGTCGATGATGATGAGATCGGGGTCGCCCATGAGTGTGCGGCACAAGGTCAGCATCTGCTGCTCGCCACCCGACAACACGCCGGCCTCGGTGTGCTGGCGCTCGCGCAGGCGCGGGAACATGGTGTACATGTCCTCGAACGACCAGCGGCTGCCCTGGCCCTTGCCTTTCCCGTTCCCTTTCTGGCCCAGCAGCAGGTTCTGGTGCACGCTGAGGCGGGGAAAGATGTCGCGGTTCTCCGGCACATAACCAATGCCGAGGTGGGCGATTTCATAGGCCTTGCGGCCCAGCACTTCCTGGTGTTTCCACTGCAGCGAGCCCTCGCAGTGCACCAGGCCCATGATGGCCTTGGCCGTGGTGGAGCGGCCCGAGCCGTTGCGCCCCAGCAGCGCGACGATTTCGCCGGGGCGGACGTCGAACGACACGCCATGCAGCACATGGCTCTTGCCGTAGTAGGCGTGGAGGTTCTTGAGTTGCAGCATCAGTGCGCGCCTCCTTGTGCATCGGCCACCGGCGAGCCCAGGTAAGCCTCCTGGACACGCGGATTGGCCCGCACCGCGTCTGGCGTGTCGAAGGCGATCACCTCGCCATACACCACCACCGCGATGCGGTCGGCCAGGCCGAAGACCACACCCATGTCGTGCTCCACCGTCAGCAGGGTCTTGCCCACCGTCACCTCGCGGATGAGCTGGATGAAACGCGTGGTCTCGGCCTTGCTCATGCCCGCCGTGGGCTCGTCGAGCAGCACCACGGCCGCGCCGCCGGCGATGGTGATGCCGATCTCCAGCGCGCGCTGCTCGGCATAGGTAAGGTGCGTGGCCAGCACGTCGCGCTTCCTGTCGAGCCGGATCATGGCCAGCAGTTCCTCGGCGCGCCGGTTGGCGTCGTCCAGCTTCGACAAAAATTTAAAGAAACTGTAGCGGTAGCCCAGGCTCCACAACACGCCGCAGCGCAGGTTCTCGAAAACGCTGAGCTTGGGGAAGATGTTGGTGATCTGGAAGCTGCGCGACAGGCCCAGCCGGTTGATCTCGTATGGCTTCTTGCCGTCGATGCGCACGCCGCCGAGCAGCACCTCGCCACCGCTGGGCGCGAAGCGGCCACTGATCAGGTTGAACAGCGTGGACTTGCCCGCGCCGTTCGGTCCGATGATGGCGACGCGCTCACCGGCCTGCACCCGCATGTTGGCGCCGCGGATGATCTCGGTCCTGCCGAAGCTCTTGCGCAGGTCCTTGAGTTCGAGGGCCGGCACGGCGCTTGTGATGCTGCTCATGGTGCAGCCTCCCGGCGCTGGATCTCGGCTTCGATCACCCCCTGGATGCCGCTCCAGACCTGCGCAAAACGCCGGCAGGCGATGGCAAACAGTGCGGCGCCCACCACGGCCACCGCCCCGACGGAGAGCCAGCTCAGGACACCATGGGTGTCGAGCATCACCCCCATGAAGTTCAGCACCGGGTTCAACGCCGCATTCAACTGCAGGTGGTAGACCATTTCGATCAGCGCCGCGATACCGGTAAAGGCGAGCATGCCAGTCAACAACAGCCCGAGGTAGGGCAGCCGCAGCTTGCCGAACAGCCCGAAGGACACGACCCGCAAATTCATCATCACCAGGCTGGCGATGCCGCCGGGCGCATACATCACCATGAACAGGAACACCAGGCCCAGGTACAGCAGCCAGGCCTGGGTGAACTCACTCAGGAGCACCGTGGCCAGCACCATCAGGATGGCACCGATGATCGGCCCGAAGAAGAACGTGGCGCCACCGAGAAAGGTGAACAGCAAATAGGCACCGGAGCGGTAGGCGCTGACCACCTCGGAGGTGACGATCTCGAAGTTCAACGCGGCCAGCCCGCCCGAGATGCCGGCGAAGAAACCGGCGATGACGAAGGCCAGGTAACGCACCATCTGGGTGTCGTAGCCCACGAACTCGACACGCTCGGGGTTGTCGCGCACGGCGTTGAGCATGCGGCCCAGCGGTGTGCGGGTGAAGGCGAACATCAACGCGGTGCAGACAAAGGTGTAGATGGCGATCAGGTAATACAGCTGGATCTGCGGGCCGAAGCTGATGCCCAAGGGCTTGGCACCCAACACGCGGTTGCCCGAGATGCCGCCCTCCCCGCCGAAGAATTCAGGGAACATCAGCGACATGGCCCAGACCAGTTCGCCCATGCCCAGGGTGATCATGGCGAAGGTCGTGCCCGATTTCTTGGTGGTGATCCAGCCCAGCAGCGCCGCAAAGAGCAGCCCCGCCAGTCCGCCGGCCAAAGGCACCAGGCTCACCGGGAAAGGCATGTTGCCGGCGCTGGCCCAGTTCAGCGTGTGCATGGCCAGGAACGCACCCAAGCCCGAATACACGGCGTGCCCGAAGCCCAGCATGCCGCCCTGCCCGAACAGGATGTTGTAGCTCAGGCAGACGATGATGGCGATGCCCATCTGGCTCAGCAAGGTGTGACTCAGGCTGCTGCGAAACACCAGCGGCGCCACCAGCAAAACCAGGGCGAAGGCCGACCACACGACGATGCGGCCGAGGTTCAGCGGCTTGAAGCGGTAGAAGGATGAAGATGATGCTTTCGCCATGCTCAACCTTCCCGCGTGCCGAGCAGCCCTTTGGGCCGGAAGATCAGGATCAGCACCAGGAACAGGTACGGCAGGATCGGGGCGACCTGGCTGATCTTGAGCTTCCACAGGGCATAACCGAAGGTCTCGGGGGTCACCTGCCAGCCCAGCGCGCCGGCCGCACCCATCAGTGAGCTGTCGATGGCCACGGCAAAGGTCTGGACGCAGCCGATCAGCAACGAGGCCAGGAAGGCGCCGGCCAGCGAACCCATGCCGCCGACCACCACCACCACGAAGATCACCGAGCCCACGGTGGCCGCCATGCCCGGCTCGGTGACGAAGGCATTGCCGCCGATCACCCCGGCCAGGCCGGCCAGCGCCGCGCCGCCGCCGAACACCAGCATGAACACCCGCGGCACGTTATGACCGAGGGACTCCGCCATCTCCGGATGGGTGAGCGCGGCCTGGATCACCAGGCCGATGCGGGTGCGGGTCAAAAGTCCCCAGATGGCGACCAGCATCAGCACCGCCACCAGCATCATGAAGCCGCGGTACGCCGGAAACTGCGTGCCGTACAGCGTGAACAGCGGGCCGTGCAGCGCCGGCGGTATTTGGTAGTTGACCGCGCTGCGGCCCCACACCAGCTGCACCAGCTCATGGAGGATGTAGCTCAGCCCGAAAGTGATCAAGAGCTCGGGCACATGGCCGAACTTGTGCACCCGGCGCAGGCAGAATTTTTCGAAACCCGCGCCGAGCAGGCCCACCAGCAGCGGCGCCAGCACCAGGGCCGGCCAGAAACCCAGCCATTCGGAGACGCTGTAGGCCAGGTAGGCGCCAAGCATGTAGAAGCTGGCATGGGCGAAATTGAGCACGCCCATCATGCTGAAGATCAGCGTGAGGCCCGAGCTCAGCATGAACAGCAGCAAGCCGTAGCTCACGCCGTTCAGCAGCGATATGGTGAAGAACTCCATCGGTCCGTTTCAGAAAAGGGCATTAAAAAGGCCCGAGACCTTTGAGGGGACCGGGCCTGCGAGTACAGCCGAAATCAGGAAGGCCGCTTCATCTGGCACGAAGTCGGGGTGGAAGCGACATACGACTCGTAGAACTTGACCGGCGCAAAAGTGTAGCCAGAGTTCTCGGGATCGTAAGGGTATTTGGCATCGGCCTTCTGCCAGACCGAAACATACAGCGGCTGCTGCAGCTGGTGGTCGGTCTTGCGCATTTCCAGCTCGCCATTGAAGCTCTTGAACTTCATGCCCTCCATCACCGCCGCCACCTTCACCGGATCGGTGGACTTGGCCCGGGCCATGCCTTCGCTGAGCATGGCATAGGTGTGGAACACCGCGCCGGTGTACATGTCGTCGTTGAATTTCTTCTTGAACTCGGCCATCACCGCGCCGATCTCGCCGCCCATGTTGTAGTGGCTGTAAGCGACCTGGTAGACCCGGCCGGCCGCGGCCGCCCCCAGGGCGGTGGGCGTGCCGGTCACGCTGCCGTAGTAGGTGTAGAACTTGACGTTGTTCAGCCCCGCGTCGTTGGCCGCGCGAATCAGGAGGGACAGGTCGGAGCCCCAGTTGCCGGTGATCACCGTGTCCGCGCCCGAGGCCTTGATCTTGGCGATATAGGGCGCGAAATCACGCACCTGGGCCAGCGGATGCAGGTCGTCGCCGACGATCTGGATGTCGGGCCGCTTGCGCGCGAGGTTTTCCTTGGCGAACTTGCTGACCTGCACGCCGTGGGCGTAGTTCTGGTTGATGAGGTAGACCTTCTTGATGTCGGGCTGATCCTTCATGTAGCTGGTCAGCGCCTCCATTTTCATGGAGGTGTCGGCGTCGACGCGAAAATGCCAGTAGCTGCACTTGCTGTTGGTGAGGTCCGGGTCGACCGCGGCGTAGTTGACGAACAGCACCTCCTTGCCCGGATTGCGTTCGTTGTGCTTGGCCACGCCGTCGATGATGGCGGCGGCCGCACCCGAGCCGTTGCCCTGCACCACGTAACGCACACCCTGGTCGATCACCGATTTCAGCGCATTCAGCGTTTCCTGCGGGCTGAGCTTGTTGTCCACGCCGATGACTTCGAAGGTGACGCCGGCCGGATTCTTGCGGTTGAAGTATTCGGCGAGAAACTGGAAGCTCTTGAGCTGGTTTTGCCCCACGCCAGCCATCAGGCCCGACAGTGGATCGAGCCAGGCGATCTTCACCACCTCGCCCTTCAGCGGGCCGGCCGCCGTGGCCGTGGGGGCCGCGGTCTGGGCCGTTGCCCAGCCGATCGACGCACAAGCGATGCAGACGCCCGCCACGATGTGTTTCAAAGCCAATGCCATGGGTTGTCTCCGGATGATGAAGCGGTGCTGGAGCCTTGAGGTTACGGGCATTGCTTCGGGCAGTCGCTCAGGGATTGCCCTCACGCTATCGCGCAGGCGACTCGATTTACGGCTACACGTGCCTCAAGCCGCCGGCAACTGGTAGTCCTTGAGGATTTCGCGCAGCCGGGCCTTGAGCATCTTGCCGGTCGGGCCGAGCGGGATCGCGTCGACGAAGACCACGTCGTCGGGCACCTGCCACTTGGCGGTCTTGCCCTCGTAGAAGGCCAGCAGCTCGGCCTTCTCCAGCGCGGCGCCCGGCTTCTTTACCACAGCCAGAATCGGCCGCTCGTCCCATTTGGGGTGCTTCACGCCGATGCAGGCGGCCATGGCCACCGACGGATGCGCCACGGCGATGTTCTCGATGTCGATGGAGCTGATCCACTCGCCGCCGGACTTGATCACGTCCTTGCTGCGGTCGGTGATCTGCATGTAGCCCTCGGCGTCGATGGTGGCCACGTCGCCGGTGGGAAACCACAGTTGGCCGTTGGCATCGGGCACCAGCGGGTTGCCGCCCTCGCCCTTGAAATACGAAGCCACGATCCAGGCGCCCTTCACCAGCAGGTCGCCGTAGCTCTTGCCGTCGAAAGGCAACTCCTTGCCGTCCGGGTCCACCACCTTCATGTCGATGCCGAAGATGGCGCGGCCCTGCTTCTGCCGGATCTTCATCTGCTCGTCCTTGGGCAGCGACAGGTGCTTGTTCTTCAGCGTGCACAGCGTGCCCAGCGGCGACATCTCGGTCATGCCCCAGGCATGCAGCACTTCCACGCCATAGTCTTCCTGGAAGGCATGGATCATGGCCGGCGGGCAGGCCGAGCCACCGATCACGGTGCGCTTCAGGGTGCTGAACTTCAACCCCTGCGGCCGCATATGGCCGAGCAGCATCTGCCAGACGGTGGGCACGCCGGCGGCGAATGTGACCTGTTCGCCCTCGATCAGCTCGTAGACCGATTTCCCGTCCATCGCCCCGCCGGGAAACACCAGCTTGCAGCCGGTAAGCGCCGCGCTATAGGGGATGCCCCAGGCATTGACGTGGAACATCGGCACCACGGCCAGCACGGAATCGCGCGCGCTGAGGTTCATCACGTCGGGCAGCGCGGCCGCGTAGGCGTGCAGCGAGGTGGAACGGTGGCTGTACAGCGCGGCCTTGGGGTTTCCGGTGGTGCCGCTGGTGTAACACATGCTGGACGCGGAATTCTCATCGAACACCGGCCAGACATAGTCGCTCGATTGCGCGTCGACCCAGGCGTCGAAACTGCGCAGGCCAGGAATGCCGGTGTCGGCCGGCAGCTTGTCGGCCTCGCACAGCATGACCCAGTGCTTCACCGTGAGGCACTTGCCGTGGATGGCCTGGATGACGGGCAGGAAGGTGGCGTCGAAACACAGCACCTGGTCTTCCGCATGGTTGGTGATCCAGGCGATTTGATCGGGATGCAGGCGCGGGTTGACGGTGTGCAGCACCCGGCCGGAGCCGCTCACGCCGAAATAGAGCTCCAGGTGGCGGTAGCCGTTCCAGGCCAGGGTGGCGACACGGTCGCTGAAGGCCAGCTGCAGGCCGTCGAGCGCACTGGCCACCTGCCGCGCGCGCTTGGCGATGCCGCTCCAGGTGGTACGGTGGAGGTCGCCCTCTACGCGGCGCGACACGATTTCGCCATCGCCATGGTGCCGGTCGGCAAATTGGATCAACGACGAAATCAAGAGCGGTTGGTCCTGCATCAAGCCGAGCATGAATGACTCCTTTGGTTTGCTTCAATGCCAGAGTATTGCCCAGCCCGCGGGGGCTGCGTCGTGGGGGTTCTACCCACACCGTCACGTGAGCGTCAGGGCCCTGGCCGATGCCCCAAGGCCCTGCCGCGCATGCGTTCATCCCAAGTGCCGGACAATCGGCCCATGCAAACCGCCCTCGACAACCCCACCGCCGCGCCTCCCGTGGATGCCGGCCTGCGCTGGCGCAACCGCTTTGCCGAACTCGGCCCGGCCTTCTCGACCGCGTTGTCGCCCCAGCCCTTGCCCGCACCGTATTGGGTCGCGCAAAGCCTCGACGCCGCCAGGCTGCTGGGCGCGGACACCGGCTGGCTGGCCTCCGACGCGGCACTGCAGACCTTCACCGGCAACACCGCGCTGACCGGCACGCAGCCGCTGGCCAGTGTCTACAGCGGTCACCAGTTCGGCGTGTGGGCGGGCCAGCTCGGTGACGGCCGGGCCATCCTGCTCGGCGAAACCGCAGGCGCCATTGGTGCCGATGGCCGGCCCGGGCTGGAAGTGCAGCTCAAGGGCGCGGGCCGCACGCCCTATTCCCGCATGGGCGACGGCCGCGCCGTGCTGCGCTCCAGCATCCGCGAATTCCTGTGCAGCGAAGCCATGCACGGCCTGGGTGTTCCGACAACGCGTGCGCTGTGCATCACCGGCTCGGACGCCCCCGTGCGCCGCGAGGAGATCGAGACCGCCTCGGTGGTGACGCGGCTCGCGCCGAGCTTCATCCGCTTCGGCCATTTCGAACATTTTTCATCACGCGAGCAGTTCGGCGAATTGCGCCAGCTGGCCGACTTCGTGATCGACAACTTCTACCCTGAATGCCGCGCCTCAGCGGCCTTCCCGGACAGCCCCTACGCGGCCCTGCTGCAGGCGGTGAGCGAACGCACGGCACGCATGGTGGCGCAGTGGCAGGCCGTGGGCTTCTGCCACGGCGTGATGAACACCGACAACATGAGCATCCTGGGCCTGACCATCGACTACGGCCCGTTCCAATTCCTCGACGGCTTCAACCCCGCACACATCTGCAACCACAGCGACAGCCAGGGCCGCTACGCCTTCAACCGCCAGCCCAACGTGGCCTACTGGAACCTGTTCTGCCTCGGCCAGGCCATGCTGCCGCTGATCGACGACCAGGCCCAGGCGCTGGCCGCGCTCGAGTCCTACAAAACCGAATTCCCGGCGCGGCTGATGGCGCAGATGCGCGCCAAGCTCGGCCTGCCAGGCGAATCGTCCGATGACCAGGCGCTGGTCGAATCGACGCTGCAACTGCTGGCCAAAACCCAGGTCGACTACACGATCTTCTGGCGCCGGCTCAGCCATTGGGTGGCCGGCAGCGCGGGCCATGCGCCCGATGCGGTGCGCGACTTGTTCGCCGACCGCGAGGCCTTCGACGCCTGGCTGCTACAGTATTCGCTGCGGCTGGCGGCAGTGGACCGAACCGCCGCCGGCGCTTCGATGCTCAAGACCAACCCCAAATTCGTATTGCGCAACCACCTCGGTGAAGAAGCCATCCGCCAGGCGAAACTAAAAGACTTTTCCGGGGTCCACACGTTGTTAAGCCTGCTGCAGACCCCATTTGACGAACATCCTGGCTTTGAAACATATGCCGGATTCCCGCCCGACTGGGCTTCATCGATCGAGATCAGCTGTTCATCATGAGCCAAAACACCATCGAGAAAACCGACGCTGAGTGGAAGGCCGTCCTCGCCGAAAAAGGCGCTGAACCGGTGGCCTTCCAGGTCACCCGCCACGCAGCCACCGAGCGTCCGCACACCGGCAAGTTCAATGCGCACTGGGCCAACGGCAGCTACAACTGCATCTGCTGCGGCGCCAAGCTGTTCGAGTCGGCCACCAAGTTCGATGCCGGCTGCGGCTGGCCCAGTTTTTCGGAGGCGGCCGATCCGGGCGCGATCCGCGAAATCGTCGACTTGAGCCACGGCATGCGCCGCGTGGAAACCGTCTGCGCCAAGTGCGGCGCCCACCTGGGCCATGTGTTCGACGATGGCCCGAGTGAAACCGGTCTGCGATATTGCATGAATTCGGCCTCCCTCGGATTCGAGCCAGGCAAGGCCAACTGAAATTTCGCCGAAAATCGGGTCCACCCGCGCCACCGTGCCGGAGGGCCCATCCAACCCACGCGGCAATTCCCAAGAGTCGCCGCGCACCGATTCCTTCATGAAACTTCTGCTCGACTTCCTGCCCATCCTGTTGTTCTTCGGGGCCTTCAAGCTCTACAACATCTTTGTGGCGACCGGTGTGCTGATGGCCGCCACCGTCATACAGATGGGTGTCGTCTACGCGCTCGACCGCCGGCTGCAGACCATGCAGAAGGCCACGCTGGCCCTGGTGCTGGTGTTCGGCGCGCTGACCCTCTTGCTGCACGACGAGAGCTTCATCAAATGGAAGCCCACGGTGCTGTACGCCGCGATGGCGTTCGGCCTGGTCTTCGCCATCTGGGGCCTGAAGAAAAACTTCCTCAAACTCATGCTCGGCGGCCAGCTCGACCTGCCCGACGCAGTGTGGATGCGCCTGAACATGGTGTGGATCAGCTACTGCGTCTTCATGGCGCTGGTCAATGCCTATGTGGCGGCCTATTACTCGACCGAGCAATGGGTCAACTTCAAGCTCTGGGGTTATGTGTTCCCGCTGCTGTTCATCGTCGGCCAGGGCATTTACGTGTCGCGGCACATCAAGGGCGAAGACGACACGGCAGAAAACGCTGAGAAGCCGAAGGCGAAGGGCTGAAGCCATGACCCATACCGCAACCCAGATCGACGAGCGCCTGCGCAGCCGGCTTTCCCCCAGCCAGCTCGACGTGATCGACGAAAGTGCGGCCCATGCGGGCCATGCCGGCGCCAATGACAGCGGCTACGGCACCCATTTCCGGGTGCGCATCGCTTCGCCGTTCTTTACCGGACGTTCGCGCGTGGCGCGCCATCGGCTTGTGTATGATGCGCTGCAAGATTTTATGGACCAAGGTCTTCACGCCATCGCCATCGAAGTGCTCTGAGCAGGACGCGCCTTTCGGTTCTTTCATCCCGATTTCATCTCGCCATCTCGCCTTACCCCAACGTTCTTTCCCAAAGTTCGATTCCATCGTTTGCTCATCGAGCGACGTCCCCCCTATTTTCTGAGGACCCTTCATTCATGAAAAAAAACCTGATCTCTGCCATCGTCGCGGCTGCCGTGCTGGGCTCGCTGGCCATGCCGGTGCTGGCCCAAAACCTGGCCATCGTCAACGGCAAGGCCGTGCCCAAGTCGCGCGCCGACACGCTGGCCCAGCAAGTGGCCAAGTCCGGCCGTCCGGTCACGCCCGAAATCGAAGGCCAGATCAAGGAAGAAGTCATTGCCCGCGAAATCTTCATGCAGGAAGCGCAAAAGCGCGGCCTCGACGTGACCGACGACTTCAAGGCCCAGCTCGAACTGGCACGCCAGACCATCCTGATCCGCGAACTGTTCGCCGACTTCCAGAAGGCCAATCCGGTCACCGACGCCGACCTGCAAGCCGAATACGACAAGTACGTTGCCGCCAACTCCGGCAGGGAATTCAAGGTGCACCACATCCTGGTTGAAAAAGAAGACCAGGCCAAGGCCATCATTGTCCAGCTGAAGAAGGGCGCCAAGTTCGAAGACATCGCCAAGAAGCAGTCGAAGGACCCAGGCTCCGGCGCCAACGGCGGCGACCTCGACTGGGCCGCGCCGGGCAGCTACGTGAAAGAATTCACCGACGCCCTGCTCAAGATGAAGAAGGGCCAGACCACCGACACGCCGGTGAAGACCCAGTTCGGCTACCACATCATCCGCCTGGACGACGAACGTACGGCCCAGTTGCCCAAGTTCGAAGAAGTGAAGCCGCAGATCGCCCAGCAAATGCAACAGCAGAAGCTGGCCGCGTTCCAGCAAGAACTGCGCACCAAGGCCAAGGTCGAATAAAGACACGAAAAAACCCGCCCTGTTCCGGCTTCAACCAGCCGGTTTCAGCTGCAACCCCTCAACATCATCCGTTCGAGGGGTTTTCTTTTTGAGCCACCGCGCTGGTGCTGGTGTTGGGGCGACTGAAGAACATGCAGGCGTGGTGTTTCATCGACATGGGGAACGAAATGCGGGGGGCAAACCCGTACCCCGACTCCTCAACCGTTGACCAAGGTATTCAAAGCCAGTACGCTGGTACGGCGTCCCCACAAGGGAGCCCCATCGCAGCCGAGCGCTGCCAACGATCAAGGAGCCTGTCGTGAAAAAATCTCTCATCCAGACTGCAGCATTGCTGGCTGCATTCTGCTTTGGCCCGATGCTCTCTCATGCCGCCGAGGGCGGCGCCACCGAAGCCGAGGCAACGGCCATGGTCAAGAAGGGCGTGGCCTTCATCAAGAGCCAGGGCAAGGACAAGGCCTTTGCCGAAATTTCCAACAAAGGCGGACAGTTCGTCGACCGCGACCTCTATCTCGTGGTCTACGGCCTCGACGGCACGGTGCATGCCCACGGCGCCAACGTCAAGATGGTTGGCAAGAACCTGATCGACCTGAAGGACGTCGACGGCAAGGCTTTTGTCAAGGAGCGTGTCGACCTGGCCAAGAGCAAGGGCAGCTTCTGGCAAGACTACAAGTTCACCAATCCCGAGAACAAGAAAATCGAGCCCAAGAGCATGTACTGTGAAAAGCTCGACGACATGGTGGTCTGCGGCGGCATTTACAAGTAACCAGCAGGGCGCCCCGAGCTTGCGCCTGACAACCGGGAGAGCTTATGCGATTGGCACTCAAGCTGCTTGCGGCGCCGCTGTTGACGGCGGTCATCGTGCTCGGTGTTGGGCAGATCAACAACCTGGTGCTGGGGCACGCGGCATCGAGCAACCAGGCCATCGCGCAGGTCCAGCTCGAAGACGCCAGCACGGTTGCCGAGGTTCGGCAGCAAAGTGCGCTGCTGCACACCAGTGTCTACCGCACGGTGACCCTGATCGGGTCGACCGATGAAGCGAGCGTTACCAAATTCAGAGCCGATCTGGCTCAACGAATCAAGGCTCTCCAAAGCAAGCTGACCCTCCTGGTGGAAGCCCATGGCAACCCGGCCGACATGCGCGAGCAGTTGGCCAAGTTTGTCAAGCTGGCCGACCAGTACCTCGCGCAGGCCGATTCGGCGATCGATCTCTCGTCAGTGGATCCCAATACCGGCATTGCGGCTCTGCAAAATGCCAACAGCAGCTTCGACGCCATGTCCGCGGCCGTGGCCGAGCTGGGCGGCAACACGGCAAGCCATGCTTCAGCGGCTGTCGCCGACGCCAATCAGCGAAACAAGTGGATCGGATGGGTGCTGTCGGCGGTCGGTTTGCTGTGTGCCGCCGTGGCCGTCATCCTGTCCTGGCTGATGCAGCGCCGACTGACGGCAGAGCTGCAGAAGGCCACCCACATCGCAGGCCAGGTGGCCCTGGGCAACCTGGCGGTCGACGCGCGCAGCCAGCGGACCGACGAGCTTGGCGACATGATTCGTGCACTGGGTCGCATGACCGAACAATTGGGCCTTTCGCTGCATGCCGTGCTTTCGTCTTCGGAATCCATCCGCACGGCCAGTGCCGAAATCGCATCCGGCAACCAGGATTTGAGCACCCGCACCGAGCAGACGGCTTCCAGCCTGCAGATGGCCGCGGGCTCCATCGAACAACTCAGCGGCACGGTCAAGCAGGCGGCCAGTTCGGCGCACGAAGCCACCCGCCTGGCGGCCACCGCGGCCAAAGTTGCCGAGCGCGGCGGGGCTGTCGTGTCCCAGGTGGTCTCCACCATGAATGACATCAATGCCAGCTCGCAGAAGATCGGCGACATCGTCGGCGTGATCGACAGCATCGCCTTTCAGACCAATATCCTGGCCTTGAACGCCGCTGTGGAAGCGGCGCGTGCTGGCGAGCAAGGCAAGGGTTTTGCGGTGGTGGCCAGCGAGGTCAGGTTCCTGGCGCAGCGCAGCGCCCAGGCCGCGCGCGAGATCAAGGCCCTCATCAGTGCCTCGGTCGAGAAGGTGGAAGACGGCTCGCGGCTGGTGGCGGACGCCGGGCGCACCATGACCGATGTGGTCAGCAGTGCCCAGCATGTGTCCACGATCATCGGTGAAATCTCCGGCGCCACGGCCCAGCAGTCGGATGACATTGGCAGCGTGAATGCCTCGGTGCTGCAGCTCGATCAGATGACCCAGCAAAATGCGGCGCTGGTCGAGCAGTCCGCCGCCGCAGCCGAAAGCCTGCGGGAGCAGGCACAGGCCCTGGCCGGCATCGTCAACACCTTCAAGCTCAGGGCTCAGACCGCCTGAAGCCTGCCGTAGGCGATCAAAAGGCCCATCAGCACCAGCTGATGGAGCATGTAATAGGAAAGACTCCATCGGCCGAGTAGGGCCAGGGCTGCCGGTCCCGCCGCCAAAGGGCGCAAAAGCCAACGCGGCCGCCGGCGCTGCAGCCATCCTGACGCGGCCACACCCCACCACATCACGCCCAGCCAGGGAAACACCGGCACATAGTCTTCGGTGAACGGCTTGCGGGTGATCCAGCCAAGCCAGTTCAGCGCCCTGCCGTCAAACAGCGGGGCAAGCGAGCTGCCAGACAACACATGCACTGCCATGAATTTGGAAGCGATGGCCAGCGCGCCCAGCAGCCACAGCCAGCGCCCCCAGCCCGCGGTGAGCCTTGCCACGATCAGCATCACCGCCATACCGTGCAGGACGCCGAAATAGACGAAGCTCCGCGGGAACATCCCATACGACGCCGCTGTGACCAGCAGTGCACACCCCGCCACCAGGCGCCAGCGTCGCCAGAAGCGCCCCCAGCCCTGCCCCTGCCGCACTGCCATCCCCTGCCCCAGGCCGGCGCAGAAAAGGAACAAACTGACAATGGCCGTGCGCTGCCAGGTCCAGAACGGATCGGCATAGAAATCCTGCTGCGTGTAGCCGAAGTGCTGCAGGTCGAAGCAGAAATGAAACACGGTCATCCAGACCATGGCCAGGCCACGCAGTGCATCGATGGCATCGACGCGCTGCATCACGCCGATCCGTGCACCGATGGCATCGATGCGCTGCGCCGCCGGCACGCCTGGGTCAACCTTGCGCGGCAACCCTGTCGGCCTTGCTTTGCAGCTTGTTCAAGGCACTCAGATAAGCCTTGGCCGAGGCGACCACGATGTCCGGATCGGAACCCGTGCCGTTGACCACCCGGCCGCTGTTTTGCAGCCGCACCGTGACTTCGCCCTGGCTCTCGGTCGAGCCGCTGATGGCGTTGACCGAGTACAGCACCATCTCGGCGCCGCTCTGCACGTGTTTTTCAATGGCTTTGAGGGAGGCGTCCACCGGGCCGTTGCCGTCGGACTCGCCCTTGACCTCTTTGCCGTTGACGGTGAACACCACGCTGGCCTGCGGGCGCTCGCCGGTTTCGCTGTGCTGCGACAGCGAAACGAAGCCATATTGCTCGTTGTCGTGGGCCACGGACTCATCACTGACCAGGGCCAGGATGTCCTCGTCGAAGATCTCGCTCTTGCGGTCGGCCAGTTCCTTGAAGCGCGCAAACGCAGCATTGATATCGGCCTCGCTCTCCATGGCCACACCGAGCTCCTGCAGCCGCTGCTTGAAGGCATTGCGGCCGCTGAGCTTGCCCAGCACGATCTTGTTGTGGCTCCAGCCCACGTCTTCGGCGCGCATGATCTCGTAGGTGTCGCGCGCCTTGAGCACGCCGTCCTGGTGGATGCCGGAGGCATGGGCAAAGGCGTTGGCCCCGACCACGGCTTTGTTCGGCTGCACCACGAAACCGGTGGTCTGGCTGACCATGCGGCTGGTGGCCAGGATGTGTTTGGCATCGATGCCGAGATCGAGGCCGAAATAATCCTTGCGGGTCTTCACCGCCATCACGATTTCTTCGAGCGAGCAATTGCCGGCGCGTTCGCCCAGGCCATTGATGGTGCACTCGACCTGGCGCGCGCCGCCGATCTTCACGCCGGCCAGCGAATTGGCCACCGCCATGCCCAGGTCGTTGTGGCAATGCACCGACCACACGGCCTTGTCGCTGTTGGGAATGCGCTGGCGCAGGTTCAGGATGAACTGGCCGTAGAGCTCGGGGATCGCGTAACCCACGGTGTCGGGCACGTTGATGGTGGTGGCACCTTCGTTGATCACGGCCTCCAACACGCGGCACAGAAAATCTTCGTCGCTGCGGTAGCCGTCTTCGGGGCTGAACTCGACGTCGCCCACCAGGTTGCGCGCGAAGCGCACGGCCAGCTTGGCCTGCTCGAACACCTGGTCGGGTGTCATGCGCAGCTTCTTCTCCATGTGCAGCGCCGAGGTGGCGATGAAGGTATGGATGCGCGCGCTGTTGGCGTCCTTCAAGGCTTCGGCGGCACGTGAGATGTCGCGGTCGTTGGCACGCGACAGCGAGCAGATGGTGGCGTCCTTCACCGCACGGGCGATGGACTGCACGGCCTCGAAGTCACCGTTGGAGCTGGCGGCGAAGCCGGCTTCGATCACGTCGACCTTGAGGCGTTCGAGCTGGCGTGCGATGCGCAGTTTTTCGTCACGCGTCATGGACGCGCCCGGGGACTGCTCGCCATCGCGCAAGGTGGTGTCGAAAATGATGAGTTTGTCTGTCATGGGGCGCTCCTTTATTGTGGTGGTACTGGCTCAGGCCGCAGCGGGCTCGGCTGCCGATGGCGTATTTTCGCCGGAACCGGCAGGCCGGACTTGCGCACGCTGCACACCGGACAGAATCGCCTTGAACGACGCCGACACGATGTTCGCGTCGATACCGACACCGAACCAGGTTTCCTGCTCATTGAGGCGCAGTTCGAGGTAAGCCACGGCCTTGGCGTTGGCACCGGCGCCGATGGCGTGTTCGTGGTAATCGAGCACCCGCACCGTCTGGCCCAGCGCGGCATTCAGGCCGTTGACGAAGGCATCGATCGGACCGGCACCCTGGCCCTGGACGGCGATGTCACGGCCCTGGATCTGCGCACTGCCAGACATCACCACCGTCTGCCCTTCTTCACGCAACAGGTGCTGCGGCGCAGCCACGCTGGCCAAGCCGTATTCACGCTCGAACAGCTGCCAGAGGTCTTTTGCGGTGAGCTCCTTGCCACCTTCGTCCATCACACCCTGCACCACCTGGCTGAATTCGATCTGCAGGCGGCGCGGCAATTCGAGGCCGTATTCACTCTCGAGCAGGTAGGAAATGCCGCCCTTGCCGGACTGGCTGTTGACGCGGATCACCGCCTCGTAGCTGCGGCCGAGGTCTTTCGGGTCCACAGGCAAATAGGGAATGTCCCAGATGTCGGTGGGCTTGCGCGCCGAGAAGGCTTTCTTGATCGCATCCTGGTGGGAGCCGGAAAACGAGGTGTAGACCAGGTCGCCGGCATACGGGTGGCGCGGGTGCACCGGCAACTGGTTGCAGAACTCGACGGTGCGGCGGATTTCGTCGATCTCCGAGAAGTCGAGGCCGGGAGAGATGCCCTGGGTATAGAGGTTCAGCGCGACATTGACCAGGTCGAGGTTGCCGGTGCGTTCGCCATTGCCAAACAGGCAACCTTCGATGCGGTCGGCGCCGGCCATCAGGGCGAATTCACCCGCGGCCGTGCCGGTGCCGCGGTCGTTGTGCGGATGGACCGACAAGACGATGGCATCGCGCCGCGCCAGGTGGCGGTGCATCCACTCCATCATGTCGGCGAAGATGTTCGGCGTGGAATGCTCTACCGTGGACGGCAGGTTGATGATGCACTTGTGCTGCGGCGTGGGTTGCCAGACTTCGGTGACCGCATCGACCACACGTTTGGAAAACGCGAGCTCGGTGCCGGAGAACATCTCGGGCGAATACTGGAAGGTCCAATGCGTGCCGGGCTGCTGTTCGGCCAGGGTCTTGAACAGGCGGGCGTTGGTGGCGGCGAGCTCGACGATACCGTCCTCGTCCATGCCGAGCACCACGCGGCGCATGATCGGCGCCACCGCGTTATAGAGGTGGACGATGGCGCGCGGCGCGCCCTGCAAGGATTCGAAGGTGCGGCGGATCAAGGGTTCACGCGCCTGCGTCAACACCTGGATGGTCACGTCGTCGGGAATCAGCTTGTCTTCGATGAGCTTGCGCACGAAATCGAATTCAATCTGCGATGCGGAAGGAAAGCCGACTTCGATTTCCTTGAAGCCGATCTTCACCAGCATCTCGAACATCTTGAGCTTGCGGCTCAGGTCCATCGGCTCGATCAAGGCCTGGTTGCCGTCGCGCAGGTCGGTGCTCAGCCAGATAGGCGCCCGGTCCAGCACGGCGTCGGGCCAGGTGCGGTCGGTCAATCGAATCGGTGCGAAGGCACGGTATTTGGCGGACGGTTGCTTGAGCATGTTGGTCTCTCGATGTTGGTACAGATACCAGCAACCCATGAAAAAACGGCCCGTTGCTGGTGCATACGGGCCGTTGTGACAGTTCTCGCGCGCGCTCTACTGTCTCCGCCCGTAGGGGATTAGCAGTAGCGCTAGCGAAATTTGTTTCATGCCCAAGACTCTAACACAAGTTTTTCGACTGCTGCCTCATTTGTGCAGGCCACGCTCGTCCGGCTCATCGGTCGAAGTGCTGATCACACTGGTCTGCTGGCCCTTCATCCTGCGCCAGCCGTAGACCGCGTAGCCGCTCAGCCCATAGACCACGAAGACGCAGAACAGCACCGTCGGCGGATGGATGTTGATGACGGCGATGCCGAGTGCGATCAGCACGATCACCGCGAAAGGCACGCTCTTCTTCATCTGGATGTCCTTGAAGCTGTAGAACGGCACGTTGGTCACCATGGTGAGGCCTGCGTACAGCGCCAGCCCGAACATCGGCCAGGCCACATGCGAGCCCGGGATTTCCAGCTCGTTCATCAGCCAGATGAAGCCGGCCACCAGCGCCGCAGCTGCAGGTGACGGCAGGCCCTGGAAATAACGCTTGTCGACCACGGTCGTGTTGACGTTGAAACGCGCCAGGCGCAGCGCCGCGCAGGCGCAATACACGAAGGCCGCAATCCAACCCCAGCGGCCGAGTTCCTTGAGCGACCAGACATAGGCAATGAGCGCCGGCGCGGCACCAAACGACACCATGTCGGACAGCGAATCCATCTGCTCGCCGAAGGCGCTCTGGGTGTTGGTCATGCGGGCCACGCGGCCGTCCAGGCTGTCGAGCACCATGGCGCAGAACACGCCGGTGGCGGCCAGGTCGAAGCGGCCGTTGACCGCCATCACCACCGCATAGAAGCCGCCGAACAACGCGGCCAGAGTGAACAGATTGGGCAGGATATAGATGCCCTTGCGCCTTTTGCGCACCACGACATTGCTGTCTTGCGCGTCGTCTGCGTCGTTACCGTCATGCATGGAAAACGTATCCTCGAAGGGGGCCAATGGGGAAATGGGGAGATGGCGGAAAAGCGCCGCAATGGCTGCCGCAGCGCTTGGGGCCGCCGCCATGTTCTACCGCGGAGTGTAAGCCAGCACACCGCCCGACTTCGCAAAACATCCACATCGAATCCGGGGCGAAAAAAAGGCCACCGAGGTGGCCTTTTCGCAGGGATCACTGCAAGGATTTAGTTCCGGGCCTTGTCGACCAGTTTGTTGGCCTTGATCCAGGGCATCATGGCGCGCAGCTTTTCGCCAACCACTTCGATCTGGTGTTCGGCGTTCAGGCGGCGGCGGCTGATCAGCACAGGCTGGCCGGCTGCGGCTTCAAGCACGAAGCTCTTGGCGTATTCGCCGGTCTGGATGTCCTGCAGGACCTTCTTCATGGCCTTCTTGGTTTCGTCCGTCACGATGCGCGGGCCCGTCACGTACTCGCCATATTCAGCGTTGTTCGAGATCGAGTAATTCATGTTGGCGATGCCGCCTTCATAGATCAGGTCGACGATCAGTTTGAGTTCGTGCAGGCATTCGAAGTAGGCCATTTCAGGCGCATAACCGGCTTCCACCAGGGTTTCGAAACCGGCCTTGATCAGTTCAACGGTACCGCCGCACAACACGGCTTGTTCGCCGAACAGATCGGTTTCGGTTTCTTCACGGAAGTTGGTTTCGATGATGCCTGCCTTGCCGCCACCGTTGGCCATGGCATAGCTCAGGGCCAGGTCGCGGGCCTTACCGCTCTTGTCCTGGTGCACGGCCACCAGATGGGGCACGCCGCCACCCTGGGTGTAGGTGCCACGCACGGTGTGGCCAGGGGCCTTGGGTGCGACCATCCACACGTCGAGGTCTTCACGCGGCTGGACGAAACCGTAATGCACGTTGAAGCCGTGTGCGAACACCAGCGACGCGCCTTGCTTGATGTGGGGGGCCACATCGTTCTTGTAGACGCTGGCAATCTGCTCGTCGGGCAGCAGGATCATGACCACGTCGGCGGCCTTCACGGCTTCAGCGACTTCTGCGACCTTCAGGCCGGCCTTCTCGACCTTGGACCAGGAAGCGCCGCCCTTGCGCAGACCGACCAGCACCTTGACGCCGCTGTCGTTCAGGTTCTGCGCGTGTGCATGGCCTTGGCTGCCGTAGCCGATGATGGTGACAGTCTTGCCCTTGATCAGGCTGAGGTCACAGTCTTTGTCGTAGAAAACCTTCATTTTTTGCTCCAGGAAATAAGTTTGGCGAAAGTGCCGATTCGACAGGCTCAGGGCGAACGTTGACCGATATCGCCTATCCACAATCCGTTCGCGCTGAGCCCATCAACCCACGCGTGGACGATTCTTTTAACCTTAGACCCGCAGGATGCGCTCGCCGCGGCCGATGCCGCTGGAGCCGGTGCGCACCGTTTCCAGGATGGCGCTGCGCTCGATTGCTTCCAGGAACGCGTCGTTCTTGGACTGGTCGCCGGTGAGTTCGATGGTGTAGCTTTTTTCAGTCACGTCGATGATGCGGCCGCGGAAGATGTCGGCCATGCGCTTCATCTCCTCGCGCTCCTTGCCGACGGCGCGGACC
>Ga0307515_10002976_pt1 | contig 35959 bp, 27 predicted proteins | sample 17_EM_MG_FD_194513 | JGI IMG/M metagenome (GOLD analysis project Ga0307515, IMG submission 194513) | Populus trichocarpa ectomycorrhiza microbial communities from riparian zone in the Pacific Northwest, United States - 17_EM | ecosystem: Host-associated > Plants > Roots > Unclassified | place... | reverse complement strand
ATTTCGAGGTTTTTTTTGGTTTGCTCATGAGTTATGACTTTTCTTTTGGTTCAATAAATTTAGTTCCCTCCCATATCATTCTAAATCATCTGTATATGGCTCCTTTTTTGTTCTAACCCTTCCAGTATATTTTTGGTTGGGCTAGAGAAGGCCGGAAGTGGGAGCGGGCAGGTGTTGCATCGCCCGGTCGTGTTGCATGCCAGGGTAACCTATGCTAGGCAGTGTTGCCACAGTAGTGATTCTGAGATTGTGAGTGGCTTTGGTGATTCGGTGGTAGGTGGACTTTGAGGTAGGCAGGTATCTGTGCTTGATGATGCTCTTTCTCTCTTCCTTTTTCTCCTTCTTGAGGTGGACTTTGTAGGCGTACTGGTCGAAGTGAGTGCAGTTGCTGGAGATATGATATAGAGTCCATTAATTTGATTGCCTGTGGTTGTAATTAATGGAGATGATATGGAGCACTTGCCGCATCCAAATGTGGATGTGTATTTGGCTGAGTCTAATTGATGGATGGAAAGAAGGGAGAGCAGGAATGTAGGCATGTATAGAGCATTGACTTCGTATTCCTGTGAGACTTTAAGAAGTCCATGTAGGCTTAATTCACCTTTGTTATCGTCTCTGAGTCCAATGACTATTGGCTGATGAATTCTCATTAGTCAGTTGAATCTGGAGCAGTCATTGCACATATTGTGAGATGCTCCGAAATCGATGACGCATGCAGCTCGAGCGGAGGCTGCAGTGAGTGCGTTTGCATTTTTGGCTAGTCAGATCAGATCACGATCTCCTGCTGTAGTAAGCAATGCGGATGCTGTGCGTTTGATGACTTCGTTGCATTGATCCCAGGCACATTTGAAGTGGATGCAGTCAGCCTTGAAGTGTCCTGGGACACCGCAGTAGTAGCATGACCACTCATCGTTCCTGGAGGTGTTTGTATCTCTTTCAGTGCGCTTTCTCTTTCTGCACCCATTGGTCGTATAATTGTTCATTTGGCAGTACACGCATTCGTGCTTCTGGTGTCTGTTTCCTTGTCCTCCTCCTTGTCCACCACGGACATGGCCACAGCCACCATTCCTGCCATGGGAGTACCCACCTGCCCCAGTAGACTCATCTCCGGTTTCTTTGGTTAGTTTCATTCATTTGGTATATTCGCGGATCGGATCCATTCAGTGCTTCGCTGTGGGGGAGGAATCTGGTGTTGAAAGAATTAAATGGTCGTTTCATATGAATTCGATAGGGTAGTGAATATGGGTATCTTCATCGCATCATTGGTGATATTTTCAGTGGTGCCAATCAACTTCTTGCGGAAGGCGATTAGTGTGGTAATGTACTGGGTGACCATTTGGTCTGGCAATGGTCAGGAGGCAGTGAACTGCTGCAGGACTAGGGTGCAACCGAGTTTTGTCACAGCATTGTTGAGTAGGTCTCTGAGTCCTTCACACATCTCCACTGGATTGTTGATATCGTCGATGAGTGGAAGGAGTTCATTGCAGCATCCAAGGTGTGTCAATGCTCTCAGATTATTGGCTCAGTTGTGCCAGTCTTCTTGTAGAGTATGTAGGGTCACACCATTACCTGAAAGGATGAGTTTGACAGCAGTGACGATATTGTAGGGTTTCTTAGCAATGAGGACTCGGCAAATCTTTTCCTTCAAGGAGGGGTCCTTTTCTTCAGTCAGCTTGGGTACATTGCCGTGACCAGTCTTAAAGGTTTCATTTGACTTGTTGAGAGTGGAGGATGTCGGCAAGGTGACAATGGGGTGGTAGATGGTGATGGTGTTGCGGCTGATGAGCAGGGATGGTTGTGAGTGGGTTAGGGTTTTTGAGACTCTTAATTGTCTAATATATATACACATGATTTGTCGGCTCGAAGCATTCTCATTGGTTGACTTGTGGTACGTACCTCTAAGAAGGATTTCTATTGGCTGACAACCCACAGCTTCAAGCTTTTTGATGGCTTGGCATACCCCATCAAATATCCTCAAATATCCACTCCCAATTAAGTATCTGAGTTCAACTCCAATCATAAAGTAATGTTTACATAAAAGGTTCACAATTCTATGCTCTTTCACCTCTCAGTCTCAAATTTGGCATATCTTCAACATTGATAAAGCAGTTGTGGAAAAATATCAATCAGTGTTATTTTTGGGCAGTTTCCGAGTGTTTTTCTAAAGCCAAGCTCTCAATTTCGAAGATATGGTAAATCGGAGAAATGGAGGTACAACAGCATCGAATTATACACAATTCATATATACATCGCTATCTAATCAGAGTTATACTCAGAGTTGCATATTTTTCAACTCTGTTTGCAAGATGTACCTTGAGTGTTTATCTGGAAACCTGCAGTTCAAGATGTATCAAGGGTTGGGAAGTGGAATAAGCAGACCCACTAGGTTAGTGTGTGCAGAGAGACTATGCTGGTGAGCCTTAGAACAGATTATCAATCTGTCATCCAGTTACAGTTCAAAGTTAAACTTGGAAAAATGACCATATGTGACATGCAACTCATAGGGAAGCAATTTCTGTGATCATAATTCATAGCATATTTGATGGGTGGCACTATGAGGTCCTATGCACCTTGGTGTCGACTAGATTACTATGATATGCATGCCACAATGTTCACTGGATACTGCATGTAATATGAAAGCATGCTGCCAGATGTACTTCGTTTCATGCACCCATCTATGCTCTGGAGTAATCTCCTGATTGCACTCCATTATACACTCCCAGCTTGCTTCACTATACACTCCGAATTGCACTTGATTGCACACTCCCAGCTTGCTCGACGATATGCTCCCAATTTCTCTCAATGGCACACTTGCAGTGGGTATAAGTTATGCCCCCAAGTACAATCTTAAGAAGCTTCCAAGTTCACTCTGAGTACAATCCCAAGTACACCTCCAAGTACATTCTCATGTACACACCCAGACATCCTCTGCAGGACACTTCCAAATGCACTCGATGACACAATCCCAGCGTGCTTTACTGTATGCTCTCAAGGAAGTTCTCACAATGCTTTCAAGTACACTTTCCAGCATGCTATCAAGTACACTTCTGATTGCACTCAATCTTACCCTTAGCCTGCATGACTGTACTCTCCAAAGTCTACTGTAAAGGCACTCCAAAGAATACCACCAAGTATATACCCAAGCACACTACTGAGTCACTCTCAAGCACAACCCCCGGTACACCCTGATATACACTCCCAGTAGCACTCGATGGTATACTGCCAGCCTCTGTGGCTCGCATGATACCACCAATCCAGCAATGGATGAGTCCAGACCGGAACCATTCTGTCCAGTCCAGATCCAGTCCAAGACATATTGAACTAGAATCGGACCGATAGACTTGACTGGACTTGGTCTGGATCAAACCTTCCTGGTGTCCAGGGTTAGGGTGAAATCTTCTGGTTATTGCTCCTTTCATGGGGAAAATATATCTCCTTGAGGCCAAATATATAGGCAGAAGTGGTATATTTTCGATCAGAGTGGGAATTGGGAAATAACATGTAATTAAAAGTCAGAATGAGTGATGTTTTCAGTGGCGCTTGGCTAAAACGCAATGTCAACATTATATGTATAAATAAATTGGTCCAGACCAACCCCACCCAGTCCAAGACTCCCAGTCTGTGGATCGGTCCAGTTTAACTCGCGCATCAGACTGGACTGGACTGAGCCCAACTGCAAACTGGGATCATCTGGAGTGGTGGAATCATTGGTTGGCTCTACACTCCCAGACACACTCTCCAGTGGTAAGACTGGCGCAATCTCACTTGACTATATGCTCCCATGTATGCTCCTGTGTGCTTGACCTAGAGACTTGCTGCGTTGCAGGTGTCAGTCACCAGGAGGCAGGAGGTGTGAGCCCTGGGGTGGGTGGTGTGTGGTGGGCGGTGGGTGGCTGGTGGTGTATAGTGGCCAAATTCTTGATGTCAGTCGATATTATAGTCTGAACTTATTGTTTAGCATGGCCACTACAACCAGATGTCAGGATACCTGATGGTAAGGGAAATTACAATTGCAGGCTTAGATTCTGCAGAAAAGGTAGATAATTGGATATTGGGGAGAGCAGATCTCAAACACAGACTGGCCAGCAGCATCTGCTGTATACATCATGGGAATTGAAGGCATATGTGTTCACATTCAGTCTGCAGCTGATAATTTTGATACCGATAGTGATGTTGGTGATTGTGATTATGTTCATGGTGATCAAGGTGATGGTGTTGATGGCAATAGTGATGATCGCAATTGTGGCGGTGTCAGTGATAGTGATTATACTGTTTGAAGCACTTAGAAAAGTTGGTTGGCTATGTTAAAGTTAGCATCAAAGCTTCAACAAATTTAGTGCCTTCTATTAACCAAATCATTCACAAACGCACAGTGTTCCATCAGGCTAAAGCTTTGCATGGAACACCCTGCTGCTTCCGATTTGGCGTATTCTCAACATGGCTCTTGAGTAGACTGTCAAAGAGGCTTTCAAGCAGGCTCTCAATCAGACTCTCAGCGATTGTGTACTGTACCAGTATAGCAGCAAAGACTGCAGGCAGTAATGACACGTATTGGTTCATCTCCAGCCACCAGCCATAAATAGTTGAATAGGCCTACTCGCACAGCTCTGTGAATCAACTATAGATTACCATGCGCTGCACATCGTGCAGTAGTCCATGGGAAGCTTGCTACTCGCTGCAAGTGTTCACATGTGCACTTCGTGCAGTCTAGAGTCGATTTGTGCTTTCACAAATGCTTGATGGTAACATTTTTGGTGGAAGATTTCATCAACCTCACCATCCTCCAATAACCCTGGGGGCGGCGAAGCCGCCACCAGTGCTAGTAAGATATAAATAGAGTGTTGTGGAGTAAAGATTGTAGCGGGCACTGGGCCCATAACCTGTTGAAATAGTGATGATAGAGAAGCTTAATTGTATTCTATCTAAGAGGGCCACAAGGCCAGGATATATATGAAAGTACAAGTATGACTGAATGCCATCAGTTCGTACAAGAGTCAACAGTCATCTCCGGCCATACAAGATATCATCGTCTCCAGCCTTACAAGACATCTCCATTCCCGGCCATACAAGACATCTCCGTCTCTGGCCATACGAGACATCTCCGCCTCCGGCCATACGAGACATCTCTGGCTGAGACCTGTATATGCAATATTATGACTGCATGGGTTATTGCAGGTGCCAAGGCAGGCTTCCAAAATCGAGGCCGAGCCGCTTAGGAACACTGGCCGCAATACAGTATAGTTCACATTCCTCAAAACCAACTCCATTCTCCATAGCCACAGGACCAATTATTCAAACCATGACACAAAATGGGAATTCTGGAATAAGTGCCGGTAATGGACTATTGCCACCCCTGGATGGACACGAAAAAGATGTGATTAGTTCTAGCAACAGGCATTAGCCGAGTTATCGCCAGCGCCACACTGCCTGTGACATCGATCGAGGAATGATGTTCTGGTGAGAAGAGTCGGTAATACGTAAGTGCACCGATGAATAATATCTAAAAGCACGCCACAACAGCTATCAATGTAAGGGAGGTGTGGCCATTATTCCTAGGTCAATTTTCAAGTATCTATCTGTCCTTTGCGGGTTAGAGTAGAGGGTTGGTGTGAGTGTGGTTTGTAATAGACTTCTCGCGCTCGGTATCGAGAAGCAGTCTTGACAAACTCCCGCGAAAATTCTTAAGCTATCTCGAGATATATATAGCTGAGAAGCGCCGAAGCAACATAAATAGCTATAAGGATAAGATAAAAAGGCGGTGGACTGGATGACCCGAAGTCTATCGAGCGACCGAGTTATGGCCGAATACCTAATTGGATATCTGCATCAAACTGTTCTAGTGCTCGAGGGAAGGCAGGAACTATCATTTAGGGCCATTGACATCGAGTTCGCACTGATTTCGGGAGTCTCTAATCAGCCATAGCTCGAAAGGAAGTCTCCGGTAAGTTTCTGCCATCATCTGTAAAGCCGCTGCAACAGCAGCCCCCATACACAACGGCCACGTCAACACATCCCACGGAACACAAAAATCTACGATGGCTCACTTCAGGCACAGGGTAGTCTCGAAGTGTAAAACCAGCCTTATCCATAACAGTGACTTCCTACATCTTTGGTTGCATTATTATAAAGGGTGGTCGATGCAATTGCGAACTCTATGAGCCCAATTTACAGTACGTTACAGTCACTAATAGTAGAATGGCAATCACGCTCCCTCACTTCTCTTGCGCTACCGTCAGATTAAGGTTAGATGCCTGCATGCAGCGGACGATCGCTTAACAAACGTCATCCGTGGCAAAATGCTTTGCCGTGCAGTAAGCTAATATCCCATGTGCTTGCTAAATACTAATCTGCGCTAGTGCATGTCACAGAACCGAGTGACGTCAAATAGTCTGTTGCACGATCGAGACTCTGGCCTGTCTTCCACTACAGATAAAGAATCGCAGCTCAAGAAGGTCTGCAAAGTGGCCGAGTTCTCTTTTGCTACTGTAAGAGGTGGAAGAACGAACAGTGGGAACTGTAGGAAGTAGTTGGGAGGGAAACTGGCTGGAAAGTGGGAAGGTGCAGGTACGTGCACATATCGGAGCTGTTTTCGCTGGAAATGTGTGACCAAGCGGTGATGGACTTCCTGGCGGCCACAGAGGTCGAGGAGTTCCCTGAGCGGAGCAGAGCAGAGTACATATTTTGCCGACCTGATGCGGCAACGACTGCACTTTAGGTGGTAGTTATAATTAGTTGCTGTAAGAAACTGGGTTTCACGCTGGCTACATCATCTGACAGTTGCTTTGCAGATTTGCAGATTGTGATGAATGCCTCCTTGGAATGGGCTGGTAAGGGTCAACTTCTGCAAAACCTAAGTTATGGTGCAGAAAACTGGGGTTGGCCGGACGGTGCCTGCAGATGTCCCCGGGCACTAAAGAAAGCCGCAGAAGGGTGCATATATATGTGGGAGGATAAAAGATGAATATGATGGGTTCTGAGTCATTGATTTCTCGAGGTTCTTCCCTCCACTAGTAACTATCATTAAGTACCAGTCTGCAGATATTTCAGGCCAGTTCGAAACACTAGGTGCGCTGGTTACCTTGGTGCCTTAGCACAATTATTCGTACAGGGTTAGGTTTAGTTGAATGTTGTACGCTAGCAAATTGGTGTGGTAACAAGAATGGTTAGGACCACTCCCCAGACAAATTTCTTCTAAAACTTGGCACTATGCGTGAGCGGATCAATTGCCTCGATGCATGGTAGTCACGATCAATATTCCGTATTAGAACGGTGTATCAGCGAAAACGTTCTGAGCATCCCCAATGCAATTCTAGTAATAAGCCATGAGTCTAGTCTATCCGTCTCCCTACTTCTAGCAAAGTTCACTGTCTTTTGACAAACACTGGACTACATTAGAAGTTTCCAAATAGCAAAGGATCTGTAAGCCACCTGGTTGATGCTTGAATAACCTAGTCATAGTCTGTAACATACTATGGGCGCTAGGAATGAGAAGTGCGGTTAAGCGCAGGATACTCCGACAATATAGACTGGGAGCCCTAAGTCTTGATGTCACCCATCTCTGATGAAACGCACCATTTGTCGTCTGCACTTCACTTCACTACTCGCTATAAGTACTCCTCCGTATCGGCATTGACATCGTCATTCAGCAAGGAACTGCAATCCTAGCACCATTTTTCCATAATAAGCTACGCTAGTAGCTCAGCCTGGGACGTTGAAGTGCCAGTGCGTATATACGTTTGGTCTAGCTGAGTCTGGAACGACCATCATCATCATGAGATCATGATCTCCATCAGCCCAGCTGAAGCCCATAAGCCATACAGTGGAGGCGATCCATATATGCAACACCACCACTCCTCTCGCCGCTCCGGTCGCCATTCCATCAGTCTCCAACGAGAGCTCCAGACTCTCATTGCATATAAGGCATAGGTTCTACCTTATATAGATCAAGAAACTTCATCAGTATCGTACAATGTAACACCTCCAAGAAACACACCTTCGAGTGACAGAACTATGACCGAGTAAACGCATGCATGCAAGGGCACATTAACACCTGGAGCAGTAGTTTGCGCGATAGACTTCAAGAATTCATGCTATAAGGCAAAACGGACAGACAATGCAAATACAGCTTCGTAGGGCAATACCAGCACAAAGTTCATGAATTCTTGCAGTAAGTACGCTCGTACTTCCCATGAATCGTACAAAGCAACAAACTAGGGCTGGAAAATGCAATCCCCTTATTCGCCTTTAAGCCCACATGCTTCTAAACTTCTTGTCAAAGTTGCTCTGCACCTCTTTAACAACCTCCAAAAGACTTGCCACCGCCATGACGCGCCGCTTACTCTCCTCCTTCATCTCTCGCACTGTTTCCTTATCGTCATGATGCGGAGCCCGGGCCCCAATACCCTCTTCATCGGAGTCATATTCACCATCAACTTCATCCACCACTGCCTCAACTTCTTCCTCATCCTCTTCATCTTCCTGCACCGAAATATCCCCGATATCATCCTTATCCTTGACTTTTGCGGCATCAAAATACGCCCCGGGTCCGTCCTTAATGTAGCTTCGCAGCCCTGCAACTATAGTCGCCACTGCATCCGAAAAGTTCTTTAGCAAGAACCAAACTTGGCCCGACGTCACACCGTTTTCCGTGGAAAGACGCAACACATCCCCGTGCCTGTAAAAGTCCAGCAGGTAACTGTTCAGGCGAACACCGGCCACTGGAAAATATGGGATGGCGGAGCCTTCAAGGAAGATGTCACTTCTAAGCGATGAAGACAAATCGGCGATAGATTTGAATGAGTCAGTATGGCCCGAGAGCGCGACAAACGAGGAACGCGCATTGCTCAAAAATTCCGCCGAATTTGGCTGAGGGCTACTGGCCGAGAGGTGTGAGAAAGGAAGGGTATAGTCATTTCCCTTGTTGAGATACTTCTTGGCGAAGGTTTTAACGTACGTGGAATACGTCTCGAGGGTATCCAGGTTGCTCTTTACAAACACGTCTCTAATATCCTGAGGAAGTGGAGGAAGGATGCGAACATCTCTACTTCCTCTCGGGGCTCGAAGACACCCGAAGATGTGGCACATAACCATCATCAGATTCTCGCAGATTTCTTCGCGTTTCACTTGAGTTTCGGTAGTAAAGTCCTCAACCAGGCTTTCCAGTTTACCGGAACAGAGGAGTACATGTAACGCAAACGCCTCTTTCTCGGTGTAACAAAGATGCCCGGTCAATGCTGCAAAGTTCAGCGGATTACCGCTCGGTCCAAGCAACTTCTGGCGACGAAGAAACTCGATCGTGAACCGCAGATGGTGCAGTACTTGTTCTTTGAATGAGTCGCCACCAATAACAAGACGCGGCTGCGCAAGAAGCGTGCTGATGGTAGTTTTTGCGTACTCCGATTCGTTGGAATTGCGGAGTAGTGTAAACAACCGCAGCACTAGCGAAGTACTCATTGGAAAGTGTCCCATCAATCTGGGGAGTCTAGAACTGATGAGACGGTATGCGCTATCAAGAGGAAGTCCGTGAAAGATGACATTTCCCAGCAGATCGAAACCACGACGGCCAGCACGACCAGACGCCTGGCGGTAGTTGAGAGCTGTTAAATGCATGTTATCGCCTGCGAATACTACTGTCTTACACGGCATGTTGATACCCATGGCCAGATCGCCGGTAGATATAATAAGTCTTAGATACCCCTTCCGGAACAAAGTTTCAACCCTAAGAAAAATTAAGATCAAAAATTGAGAACGAATAGAGACGTACTTACATTTGCCTGTACTTCAGATTCAACCCGGAATGATGAACACCTATTCCGCGCCTAAAAGCATCCACTAACTCCAATGGAATGTAACCCCCTCTTTCCAATTCCCGCTGATCAGACTCCCACTCCGTTTTACTGTAACGTTTGAAATCTCCAAAAGAAAACTGCGGCAAAGGATCGGCGGGGTTGAAAGAGTCCAGCGAACTGAACTCCACATCGGCATGATCCCTCTCCATATCAAACTTTGTCTCACCATCATCAGGCTTCACCTTCCTCATTTTGTTCCCCATCTTCTTCTTGCGCTCTAGGTATAATTCCCATTCCTTAATCTTCGCTTTCCACCTAGGGTCGGTCTCGCGGAAACGATCCTCTGCCTCCTTGAGTTGGGTGGTGACCTGGAGACAAATATACTCACATATGGAGCGGCTGTAAGAAAACACGAGTGCTGGAAGTGCATTTGCAACATGAAGAGATGCAAGCAAGGGAAGTGTTTTTTGTCGCAGGTAAGCAAGCGTGACCACATCACCATCCCCGTATGCCTCGCTGGCAAACTTGGTCCCATTCAGAATAATTTCTTGCTTCACCGCTTCTGCAGCCATGGCAACATCAATCGTACTTTCCGGGTTGGACTTCGTCTGCAACAGCGCCACTACCTTGGTGAACGGTGAGGCGGCATCGGCCATCCACTTCTTCAACACTAACTTGAGACTAGCTTCCCAAACAACAGTGTCTGCCTTCTTAATGACATTTCCAGTTATTCCAAAGACCTTACGATAATCCAGCTCGTCGGGAATGGAGTATTTGGATGTCGATACTTTCTCCATCGCTCGGTACAGGCGGAGAGAATCGCATGGTTCGAGGGCCAAATCATCGGGCATGCCGTGAGTCGGGTCAAACAGCGCACCCACTGGATGGATAATCTCCAACCCGGGGGTGCCGTCCACCCGTCCATACTTCATCACTTTTCCAAGCCCAGCGAAATGACTAGAACCGACTCCCAGGCTTTTGGGCGGTTGGTAGATGAACTTTCTGAGGTCAGAATATCTGTGAGGATATTTAATCATACTCAATTTAACACCGAGTGATTTTTGAGTCGTTTTCAACCACTCACTGAACTCGTCCGGATTTCCAACAGTTGCTGATAGGGCGATTATGGGACATGGTGCAAGTAGCAATAGTTGTTCCCACACTTCATTTCGTCAGATTAGTGAGTCCATTAGAGTTACAGGAGCCAAACTCACCAACCCCATCTTCCGCATTGCCAATAGAGTGTACTTCATCAAAAATGATCCTTTTAACTCTCGGGGCCCAGTTCTTGGCATTTGTGGGAGACATTAACATAGTGGACAGGATCGACGGTACAGTGATCAGGATCTGACACTCAATTGGATCGAAGGTTGAAAAATCACCGTTATGGATAGCCCAGAGCGTTTTTCCGCCATAGCGGTAGTTTTTGCGGAAACGACTCAGGACTTCGGCGGCAATCTGATTGACTAAGGGCTTTGTCGGAGCGATATACACAAGGATGCCAGTATCATCGGCCTTCAGAACCTTCTCCATAGCGTGGAATGAAATGAAAGTTTTACCGGCAGATGTTGGTGCAACTGTCTTCTCATCAGCCTCAAATTAAATCTAGATAAAAGGAATTCCAACGTACCAACAAAGACAGAGTTATCCCCATCAATCTCGTCCAGAACCTCTCTTTGCCATCCGTCAGGCTCAAAGGTAACACGCTCGTCAGGTGCTGAATCCACGTTGCGATCCATATATGGTCCGAAATAGGTTAGTTGGAATTCCTCTGAGCTCATACCCAGCTTGTAATCATTGCCCTCGAGTTTTCCAGTCCACGACGCTGTGAAACTAATGGGGCGCTTTGCGACAGTCGGCCTGGCGGGCGGTAACGCTATTCCAAATCCTAAAAACACATTTTCAATGCACGCTTTGACAGCGTTGGTTAACGCCGGGCTTTGTAGTGAATGTCTGGCCTCATCGAACAAGACAGCGACTGTGTTATATCCTTTATCCTTCTCACCTGCCTTACATAGCGAAACCCATAACTTCTGTAATGTCATGATTTTATATAACCGCGCCTCAAGCTCGATGAAGCGTCCCTCGTGATCATCTGGGGCATTTTTAGACACTTCCTGCGACAGCTTTCTAATGTGATCGTCAAGTCGGGAAATAATAGTTTCTTCATCCGCTGTAACCTTCAACTCGTTGCATAAGTTCTTCCAAGACGTTTGAAACGTTTTAGCTTCTTTCAAGATAGCCTTCTGTGCATTTTCGAGCTTAATTTGGTCAGCTTTTGATAGTGTAGGGGCTTTTTTGCTAGTCTGTTCCTTCTTTCCGCCTTTTGTGTGCTTTCCAGGCTTTCCATCTACAGGAAGTGTCGGTGTTTGCTTGTTTTTTGCCGCCTCCTTCCCACCTTTTCCAGAACTTCCCTTCTCCGTCTTGACCTTGTCCTGATTTTGCTTCTTGCTTTTGTTTCCGCCTTCATCGCAGATGATAAGTTTCTGATGCAAACTACCGTCGATGGAATCCGCCAAACTGGCAGCATATCGTTGCACCCGGTTGAGATACAATTGCTCACCCTTCCTAAGTTTACCTTGCGCTCGCTTCTCCAATCTATCCACAGGTTGACCTCTACCTTTATTAAGCATCGGCTTCTTCTCCACCGTACGTCGACTGTCTATCGGACCTTGTGGCTTCTCAAGCTGCTGGTAGGGCTTCTTGGCTTTGGATGGGCGATACTGTTCCCTTGTGACCTGGGTGTCGAATTCGTTATCGTCAGGGAGGATATCAACGCTAATATCGATGGAATCGAAGTAACGGTTAATGAGAGGGTTGCTGAAGGGAAGGATAGTGGCAGATGCAGGTTTTGTCGGTGTTTCGGGCATTGATAGGGCTAGTGCGGACCCCAGTGCGGCGGTGGATAAAGAGAGACCAATATCTTCTTCAACACCCCCCTGCACTGCCGTAGCAAGACGTTCGAAATCCTCAAGTACAGGTTCCGGTATCTCAATCTTCTGCATTAGTAGTTTCAAAAACAGTCGTCCATCAACGAAATCACACAATTGCACAGTTTCATGATTTTCGTCTGAATCAATCAAATTGTCTTCAACGACCCTTGTAGCTTGCTTGAAAACCCAGCCCAGGAAGGAATCAACCTTGACTTCCTCCTTAATGGCTTTCAAGGCGTCAATAGAAGCCGGAAAATGTCGTTCCCCGAGCGAGAGGTGGTTGAGAAGGGCAGTGTGGAGAAGGTAAGTGGACGCAAGTGATCCTGCCCCCTCAGGTAAGGCGCCGGTATCTCGGAACAATTGAATGAGAGTGTAGACCGTAAGGCGCTCCCGGGAGTTGAGAAGAGTCGATGGAATTGTGATATTCATCAGTTGTAAGGGTTTCGTGGGGATGGGTGCGGAATAACCGGCAATGACGTCAGAAGGAATCGAGTCAACGCCAGATTGTACATCTGCACGCTTGAGGCCAGTCTCGATGACACCTGCGAAGATCTATTTGTCACGCCGTAAGTCTATAACATCTCCACAATTGCCTCCTGTGATGACAAAAACATACCTTGCTATCCTCGAAACGCACACTGTTTATCAGCCCAACATTGTATCCCTTGCCCATATGCATGAATCTGTAGATCATAGCTTTGACCTCCCACTCCTTGGCCGTAGTATCGTCTTCATCCTCGTTTAGTTCCTGAGATCCCTCTTCAGAATTATCATCTCCCCGTTGCGCAAGAATATCATCCCCATCATGAGCCATGACAAATAACGGCTCTCTCTGCGATAACCAATTCCCGAACGCCTCATCCGTAACGGTAGCAAACTTCCAAGCAAACGTCTCGCCGTCCCTCTTCAATGACTGGAGATGACGGAGGATAACCTCTCTCGCAAACACATATTTCCACGCGTAGTCGGGGTTCCACGCCGGTAAACAGATACTGCTGTGCTGGTCGAAAAATACCACATCGAAGACGCAATTCCTCTTTCGAAGATCTTCGAGGAATTTCTCGGCAACGTAAGTAGCGTGGAGAAGCTGGAATCCGGTTGAAAAGTCAATCCGTTTGTCGGAAAAGACTTTGCGCAGAAGGGAATCGCCGTCGATGAGGAAGGGTGAGGAACCGGCGTAGTCGCCAACGATATTGACGACAAAAGGGTAACGTGTGCGATACCAATTCAGGAGCTTAGCCTGGGGAGTTTGGGTAGCCATGACGGCGGTTGTAGCCTGTTCTCTTGGACAGTTTTAGCAGTAGGTTGAGGATGAGTTCGGAACGGCTAGATTTAGAGACGACTCAACCGAGTGGCGATGACTGAATGTTCCGTAAGTGAATAACAAGTGACCGGAGATCAGTATAACACTCAGCTGTAAAACGGGCGGTTGGATAGAGAAGTGATTGAAACGAAGAAAGCTCAGAAAGCAAACCGGAGGAGCAAAAAGGAGGGGCTATGGGTGGGGTGTGGTACGGTTGGTTGATATGCAGAGTATCCTTGCTTGAGACAACGCACAACAGATGATGACGTTATAATATCGGCCCAGTCCAGGCTAAATCTGGGCAACATCGCAAACAAATTATCTTCGCGGTAGAAATTTAATGGTTGTCATATACTACATCCATAAAGTACATGACCTCCTTCAAAAATCGACCAGAAAGTGATTTGACATCTACCAAGATGCGTTCTATTCCCCATGTCTGCACACACTCGAGTTACTTGGGCGCCAATACCCTTGGCTGTTTGCGAATTGCAATCTCATCCTTCAAAGTATAGAATCTGGGCGTCCATGAATAGAGCTGTCGAAAAATCAAACGATGGCCAATGATTCCAACCAATCAGGTTCGGTAGTCATATTTTAATATATTTGACTCACACACAACCTGCGTAAGCCTACCACACTCTAACTAGCCAATATTCACTTCATTGAAGACCGCCCTAAACTCTGACAAGGGATCCCTTGTTACTACTAGCCAATGATTGGCACGAAGCTTCAAAGAAACAAGGTTATGCGTGTCGCCTAGCTCCTGCACTTCGGCTAACACCCGTCAAAGACCGATTTGTTCTGGCGACCTTCCATGCAACCAAGGATGCAGCCAATGCGCTATTGAGTAATTAATTTCTGCATCGCTGAGTTGCCAGTTTGGAAACCGGCAAAAATGACACCATTCGGCACGTCCAAATTGCGAACTAGTATGTGCCGGTATCTATTCTAGGTACTGCGTGCGCTATCTGCGGATGCCAACTACCAGATAACCTCGCAACCAATGGGAAATGTAGTCTTGTGGCCCGGGAACGAATAGAAGACCAAAAGGTGAAGCTACGCTATGGGAGAGAATGAGGTGACCGCTGATAGCGAGGCCAATTCAATGTTGTCCAGAACGAGTGGAATGTACGTCTGTGACGTAGCGGTGTCCAGGCATGCCGGGAATGGCATTGACCTCCGGTCAGCATGCAACGGCCTGCCGTAAGTCGCCTAGTTTCGGATGCAAGCGACACGAGCGTGGAGCTACCAAAAGAAGCATAGTATGAGTAGTGTGAGGGTTGGAACTAGCCGCAGAGCCTCACTGGTACCTTCCTGGAAGCTCTCATCTCGACTCTAGAGAGGCGCTGAGTTATTTAGAGAAGGCCTGTTCGGGGACACTCTCTGTTTCTCTGACACCGATTTACACCTTTTTGTGCCTATCACATAACTCCAGTATACAGTCTGCTAGTCCATTTTTGCAACCGTCAATGCAGAATGTATTCCCATTACAGATTTCAAGGCGAAGTAAACATGTACGAGTATGTCGGATCATATTGTCTATCGTAGCGGTAGACAGCCTCTGGAGTTTTGATGCAGCATTACACAGTTCCTTTCGTGCATTGTCAAGGGAACAAAAGTTAATTTTCGTTGATTTCAGGGCGTAGCACAATGGAAGATCTTATAGTTGGGTATGGATCCATCGTTGTGGATAGGTAATCAGTGCATTAGTTTCCTAACAACTGGCTTGGGCTCGAAGGTTCGGCTAATTTTATCCAGCCATCAATCGAAGCGTGTATAGCATCATTTAACTTTTGTCCTCCCGGGTGTTTGATGTGGACATAGTAGCCGGCGCCGACAGAGGTGCATAATCCCAGCGAACGGTTATCCACGACTACTAGTCATGGTTTAACTTTCTAATGGTCTGCAGCCAACCTCATCCCACAACTATGTCTGGATGTGTAGGCAGCGTCACCAATTCTCAATCGGTCATAGCAGTCGGTGTAATTGTTGAAATATGGAAGGGGAGAACCGTGTGAATAGACGTAGGTACAGAGACTGGAGAGCAGGAGAAAGACGCGAGATATATACAAGGTAGTTGGGTGCCTTATGCCCTACCGGCTGGGCCTTGACATCAGCTCAGCTGAAGCTCAGCTCGGTCAGGATCATGCAACAGTAATTGTTGCATGTGTACCTGCATCGTGAGCCTCACAGTTCAGGTCCGTTTGATATGCAGTTGGTGTATGAAGATATGCCTCAGGAGAGCGACTCATATCAGTGCAGAGCGGCTCATATCAGTGCAACGGATATGCAAACGGATAAGAGATATGGAGACGAATATGGCTGTGAATATGAAAGACAAGTCTGTATATATACGGGCCTTCTGGTCTCGAGAGATCAGTCAATCAACAAGTCTTAGAAGCTTCCAAAGTAACAGTAATTTTGCGATGTGGGGTATAGACTATGGTATAGAGAGAGGAGAGAAGGAGAAAGACCCGAGATATATACAGAGAATTTTCGGGTAAATCTTCGGGGATGCCGGTACCACCCTTGCTACTCGCGCCACCGGATATGGAATATGCGATATCATGATCGCCCCTCTATTCCAATACATCATGGCCAAAGCACGTGTCGATACCACCTAGTGATAGCCGTAATAACACAGAGTCCCTGAAAGCACTGTGCTACGAGGAGGAGTCAAAATTGCACCAACAATATGTGGAATGTGACGTGTTTAAGAGACACTTTATGGTACACATATTCACACACACCAGCAATCATTATATAGTACAATAGTATATCATATTTGCTTATTATATTCAGGTTCGATTTGGGAAAATGACAAGTTTACATCAAATAGACCGTTCTTTTAATACAAGAATTATGTATTTCTGCTGTCACACGTCCGCTTTGCAAATTCATTAGGCGATGTTTAGTGGAGAACCTTGGTTCGATTCCTAATCTATGGCAAATATCCGTGATATGCTTGACCAGTGTCAAAGCAGAATATCCCCATATGGTTCACCAATGCTTGATTCAATCCATGTTACCCGAACCCGTTGAAGCTGACTTCAGAAACGTTAGAAACATTTGGTCACTTGAAAGAGAGGAGGCTGTATATTTTAAATGCGTACATTTTCTCCCCTCTAAATACCATCCATAACACGGCAAAATTAAAATCACCTACAGTACTTATCGAAGACGTAGGATCTCTGGTGATTAGAAGCTGGCTGAAGACGGTGATCGGGAACGGACTGCAGAAGATGGATCTCAGGTAACTGGGAGCAGATATCGAGAGCGGGTTGGCTGCAGACAGAGGATCCCAGGTGGCTAGGATCTCGGGTGATTGGGAGCTGGTCACTCTGTTGACCCCACATTCATTACACCATGCCCCACTACCCACCATGTCTCATCCTCATCCCCGCCTTTCTACCCTTGCCTAATCCCTGCATCTCGCTTCCGCAATAATCGACGGCGCATTCATCCTGTCATAACTCTAATTCAACAAACCACAATATGGCAGAGAACTGCATCGTACCTAACTTTTTCTAATAGACGGAGTCGAGGATAAGCTTTAGGAAAATATCAGTGCCATAATTTAACATTTGAAAAGAAAGGGAGGTACGACGGGGGGAGTTTTTTTCAACTCGGCCAAGCAGTTAGCCTACCACCTCTTGAATGACACTAAGCGAGAAACGTAAAATGACGAATTATTTATTAGGTATCTATTTAGGGCCCTTCAATATGACAACATCAATTTACATGCGAATTATAGATAAGCTTAGCAATTGGTATGATTATTAGGCCATAAGTCCACATTCACCCTATGTGTAACACAGAGAACGCCCCGTCGCTGCCGATCGCGTTAGTCCATTTTTATGCACAAACCTGTTGTATGACACGGACACAATGACATGCACAAACGGAAAGGGTGTCATATGGAGGTCTGACGTGTAAGCAGATTGATTAGATCGATGGGACCAATAAGATGATCGTAGATTAGATTACGGCTAGATGTCGATGTTAAATGGACTCCATCATCCTTTTTTCCTCGCACTGTTATCCCATACACGGTTGGTTTTTCAGATTAGTTATAATACTCTAGTGGCAAACAAGAGTGGCATTGATTTGCCAAGTAGAATGTCGGTGAAGCTGAACATCATTGGCCACTCAGCTAATTGACAAGTGAGATTGCCTAAATCAATTATTGCAACAAATCTGAAAAAATTGAGCGCGTAGAGACATATTAATACGGCTGTATTTTTGGTCCAAATGCCAGTTGCACGAAGTAAAAACTAATTTATTTTCAATCCGCGGGACTACCGGTATACCCGAGAGGAACTCTGGATTGAATCAATCACTTGTCCGCTCTAGAAATCAGTATCTGTAATACTTCGAACTCTCTCATCACCTGCACGTTGCTATCATATCCGAGCATTCATGAACCAGATGCTACAAGCCCATATTTGTATGTGTGGATAGCTCTCCACAGCCCATAATTCTGCTCAGACAGCATGCTGGGGGCGAGTCGTCAACAATGGTGGCGATCATGTGAATGATGTCACGATACTGAGCTAACCAGTTTACGAGTCGAGACAGTTTATCCGCATTTGACTTTCCAGGGTTCCGCACAGTTTGTCATTTCCTCAATCCAGCACAAGCAGTAGGTGCCAAGGCAGGGTGCGCAGGACAGCAGATGGGCGAAGGATCATATAAGTGGCGGGTTAGAATCTATGGGTGCAGTCAAATAAAGGATGTAGCTGCGGTAGAAGGGAGAGAAGCGAAAATAATTTGTTATAAAATAAAGAGGTTTTCCTATGATCAAGGCATTCCTTTTCTTTCGTTCTTTATTGTTACCATAACGAAAATCTGGAGCTTCTCTTCACTCTGTATAAGTCATCTGAAATCACTCGGCCTAGCAGCGGACAACGTTGTATTAACTACTCTATCATAAACCCACCGAGTATCGCATTGGTAACGCCCTGTATTCATGATTATGCAGTTGAAATCTAAGCTCATTTGATATACAGCATTTATCACGGATAGATATTGCGAAGTCTGAGGAATACCCAGGTTCTTCTAAAATTGGATCTTGTTCTGAATACAGTATTTGTGCTGGTAGTGGATTTGCACGAGGAGAGTATGAGTACGGTATTCATTCGTATTCGCAACGTCACTTGACGAGGAAATTTCGGGTTTCCTGGAAGACTGCAGAATCACCACATTGCTAAGTTCCAATCATATATAATGTAGTAACCAGTCAATTTAGGGTGTTTCTTCTTCGATTTACATCGACAAGTTAAATTATTTGCTGTTCCCGTAGATTTACACATGCATATATATGTGGGGCAAATATTTCCACTAATGTTGTGTTGATAATGTTGAGGATGCTGGCGGTAGGGTATAACAATACTTACTACACTAAGTTAGATGGTGATGATACAGTTGCGTATCAGTCACGGTATACTTAATCAAGTACGTAATTCTACCATATAGACGTGTCGATAAAACATGTAAGGCCACTAAAAGGATCTTTTGGACTAAGAGTGATATGGGTGTTGTAGTTGGTAGACTAAGAGGATTATTTAGTTCTAAGGGTTACTCAACTAAGGGCCCTGCTTTTAGAGATGTTTAGTAGATGGCGGGGGATACGCTAGGTATTTCGAATTAAAGGTAGGACTGTAACATCATTTATCACTCACCTATATCAGAAAATTGGGTGGGCTCCACGGAACGGGATAAAAAGAGTAACGAATTTGGTAATTTCTAAATGCCGTAGCGGGCGGTATCTGGTGTTACGAACTTAATAAAATAATTACTGTACATAACGAATAGTAGGATTGATCTGCCTATACCCTCACTGTAGTCTTCACCAGGCATAGCATAGTTTGTTGGAAATGCCTGTCCGTAGTATTCCTATCACCATTTTCCGAGCCCCCCGTCACCCACACTTCCCTGTCTGCCTAAATAGGCTCTACTAAGTGTGTGCAGTTAGCTTAGCTGCTGTATAGGTGGAACGTGTGGGGAGACGCCCGGTGATAGATTGCTATTCCACCACCCTACATGATCAGAGCGATTGCGCTGTTCTTCCGCAATATATAACACTGGTAGTTTTACCCTTTTCTAAAAGACTGAATTTCACCGAAGAAGTGTATTCGTCTTTGAAACTCTTTTGATAAGAATCGATAAATTATCAATCATATTGAATCACTAAAATGGCTCTCTTGCCTATGCACAGACTTCATTACAGGTACATAGACAACAAATTCGAGGGAGTATGAACACTACGAGTAGCAGGTGAAATCTCGCTACTCTCGGTCACTATGGTTCCGGCGCTTTTTGGGTGCTGGACGGTTTTCTATTGCGATTTGTTAATGGCCCGTCAGGTTTGCAATGGGAATTTCTCTTACGCCCACTGCAGACTGCTTCATTACCCCGGGTTCTCCGTAAATCAAGCAATGCCTCGTAAGTTTGTCTTACAGCCATCTAGAAAAGAAGATGTGCAAAATGAAGTTCTCAAGTTCAAGTTCAGGTTATTTTACTCCTATTTCCGGTCTACCCCGAGAAAATAAATCCAACTCTATGTACAACCAGAAAATACCTATTGCAGTCTCAAAACTAAAAAATCTCTATCACAATGTAAAGCCAAAAATTTAAACCCTCAAATCATGAAAAAAAGATGGTCCCCTATTGCCTTTGGCTCCATCGGGAGTGATGAACCGTTCAACCCTTCACGCCATCGCAAGCTCGCCATTTTATTGCTGGAGTATTTCTTGACCGTTGCTAGGTGAAACTGTCAGTTATTGATAGAGAGTGAGGCGCTACCCATATTTAGAAATTCCTATTCTAACTCCTCATGATGATGGCACTATCTTATCCCCTTGTCCTGTTACCCCTGTAGGCCTTATACATGATATATACTGTGACCATTGTGGCGATAGATCCGACGATACCAACTACAGTACCACTAATCTCTCCCGCCGAGAGGCCTGAGGAGGAGGACGATGGAGACGATGACGGGGACGAAGAGGATGATAAAGTTGTAGTCAAACTGGTGTTCATGGTTGTCTGTGTGTTCGTAGTTGTCTGTGTGTTCATGGTCGTCTGTGTTAAGACTGTTGATAAAATAATTGTGGACGTGGTAGGAGTTGGATGTGGTTGTGGTTCGGATGGCAGGGGGATGGATGACGTTGAGATTAGGGATAGATATGGCGTTGAGGAAGATGAGGTGGTAATCAGAATTACCGGTGAAGAGGTTGAAGGGGAGCCTAAAATTGAATCTAAGAGGATTATAAGCAGGCGTTAGACCACATTCTGAACATAAGGGCATGAATAACATTGTGGACGAGTAAAGAGAACCCTGGTAGCCACTGCCGATATGGTATGTGTAACCACGGTGAAAGCTCATCCCAGGTCATCCGTACCTTCATCTGTATGAACTTGATCTATCTCGCTGGATTTCGCCCGTTCGACGGTTGTGAAGTTGAAAGATGATCCGCTGGTGTGACATACAAAGAGGAGGAGAGGGAGGAGATGTTCAAGTCGGAGTAGCATTTTTTGCTATGTTGAGTAGAGTTCAAGGTGGAGATTGAGTTTATAAGTGCCTTCGCCTTTGTCCGCAGTGCGTGGAGATCCATGCAGATTCCAATTGCTGTGCTAAGCACCTTTTTGTCCGGAAGTTGCGTTTGTTTATTCTTATGACAAGTGGGTCTCGTCTCGGAGCCTTTTCACTGTAGATGTCTGGGCATGAAAGCAAAATTGGAAAAACATCAAGAACATAATTGAACTACACTTAACGACAGGGTTGGAGCGTGGTTCTTGCGGTTTTCTACACTGAAAAGTACGCAGTGCGGCTGAACTGAGGGGTTCATGTTGATGAGTAATAGATGTCGCGGTTTCTCCCATTCAGGATTAGAGTTTAGGTGACAAGGCGTACACTCAATCGTAAGGCTCAAAGATTGTATGCAGAAAAAGAAAATTCGCCTGAAGGGGCTGTAACTATTGGCGTTTCATCATACAGCCCCCACCGTGGCAGTGTTGTATGTATCATAACTAATGCACCAGTTCATATCTGCCGACACAAAACCGCAGACTGCAGATTAACCAGTTGCAACACTTTAGGAGTCGGGTGTCGTATGGCGGGACAGAGATGAGATACGCCAACGCAGAGGACTTCCAAGCTACATAGTGATTGATCATACAGATGCTACATGAGTTATGATCAGATTGAGCAGATCGATAACTAAATATGGAGATAAGATCACGGCTAAATGTCGATGCCGAGGTTAGAGGGAATGAATGGACTCTACTGTTCTCCACACTAGATTCAAGCATAGCAAACTCCATCAGAAATAATTTCACTCTACAATCTATATATGGCCTTTATGGCCCTCTTAGATAGTACAATCAAGCTTCTCTATCTCTACTGTTAAGAGCCCATGCAAAGTGACCTCAGTTCAGGTATGGGTTTCTTGAGATGGATGTATTTGGCTGGGGTGGTTGTATATGGAAAGTATTGAATGAAAATTTGCATATAGTTCCTCAGCACTCACATCCTCCTTTACTTTGCTACTTCAGCCATATACTATAGAACACCCGACGGTTTTTGCTTGCATTAGAGTTGATTTAAAGTTAGGAATAGTACCCTCGAGAAGATAATGTTTCGGCATTGCCGTCACACCGTGTCTTCACCGCAGTTTCATCCCAGCTTGTTCATCTGCAAGTTTCTTGCAGGGAATGATGCAATTGGGGGATCTGGAGGATTGACATACATCGCGAGATGCGCTACTCATATTAACGCTCTCCGGTCACCATGTATAAGCAGTGATAAATCGATAATACAGACCCTACGCTCGAGAAGTATTCCCTTCCTTACTTGGAGCATCGTACAATTAATTGACTTCAAAGTCTAAAGAGAACAATGCTGTCGGTATTATATACTATACCTTCTATTCTCTATTCGAGCAAGCGCTATATATCATTTGCCAAACTCTGAACCGTAGTACTAGTCACGCCATTCTGAATATGGTTAGGCATATTTTAACAGTCACTGATTGCTTGTTACTGGTCAAAGAGGGTACTACCACTGTGATATACCATTAAGCTTGCCGCGAGTCGGGTGATATATCATGATGGCCTGATCGATCAGATCCTTCCCCGACCTTTTGGAGAGTCGTCGAAATCCTATCGCACACGCTAACTAAAACCTTTGAATTACAGCTATATGTAGAAGGTTTGTTTAAGACGCATATTTATTTAATTATGGTATTAAGCTTTTTATGATTTATGAGGAAGTATTCCTTAATTTCCACGTGTAGTTGTAAAGATTCGTACGCGTAAAGACATCAGCCGGTATAGGAGTGACTGGTCGATATTTGCGGGACCACTTAAATGGGCCAATCAACAGTTTCAAACTGCTTGAATTATACAATAGAATAATTCACATCATGCTCTTCTTTCTAGTGTAGATGCTAAATTCTCGCTTTAATTTAACAGTTGTACGGAGGCGACTTGTATCCTCACCCTGTTGCTTTAGGTTTTCTTGTCCCTCGAGATATCTTGCTTTCTATGGCATGGCTGATAATCGTGCTGCTGACACTGGCATTTGGTGTTTATGGTGTGCTGAGGTATAGCTATTTTAGTGTATTTTAGCGTTGGACGTTGGGTTAAGCTTCTGACACTAAGAACCCATGCGCGGCTCACCCAACGTTATCATCGGAACCATCATGATAGTAGGTATGCAGGGATCAGAACATGATTGATTGCGCCGAGCTCAATTACATCACTTTCTATGGTGAGGTTTCTTCGCCGGAACATTTCTATTTGAGATTTAGTACTTTGATAGAGTATTCAGGACCCCACCTCAAGCCCCCACAAACGATGATTTTCGTCTTATTCTCATTCAGTTGGTACGGCATTGGAAAACGCTATGTGGGGATATCATCGAGCCAAGAAACCTTGAACGGATACTGAACGGATACTAGATTGTGTACGTAGGGAGACTAGGATAACATAATATCACATGTTTTTCACAGGTTCAAGTTGCCACACTATTAAAGATGAGCGCGCACTCTAACATCCATCACCCCGTTTTCAACACCTCGCAATATAATCTAGTTCCCTCACCTCCACCGCAGGCCCATGGTATGGAATGACGTGCTAACTGGTACAGTAGATAGTCCGACATGTATATGATATAGGTCAGGTTGTTTAACCCGGGGATGTCTCGACACCTGAGATCACTGATATCCAAGGTCATTTTATAGCTAGTTTTCAGGACGCCCAACATTCGTGAGTGAAATCATATAGTATAGAATTGGCTCCAGTTGCACAACTGTCTCAATATCACAGCATATCGATCTGTTGGCTAGCTTGCTAGCTAGCAATATATGTTTCACGCAACCGTAGCGCCAAAGAGCAGAAGCATGCAGCCAAGCGCTGCGCGGAGAAGTGGGCGGAAGAGAAACATACGAATGCTCACACATGGTAGACGGATGGTTCTCAATCTGACAATGGGAGAGTGGGCAGCAGTCGCTTGCAGCAACAGCGAAGGGAGCTGGAAGGCCACCCGCAGCTACCTCCGCAAGGGCCGTATGGAGGTGTTCGACGCAGAGTTATGGGTGATGTGGATCGTTCTCAAAGAGACCGCGAAGAGGGGAGCAGGAAATAGTGATATTAAGCGACTCCCAGGCCGCAGTTCGACGTGCAGCACATCTCGAGATAGGCTCTGGACTGCAACTGGCACGATGGATCAACAACGAAGCACAAACCCTCCTGAGTGACCACGACTTGGAAACGGAGATTCGCTGGATCCCTCGGCACTCAGGCATCCCTGGCAACGAAGAAGCCGATCGGCAAGCAAATACAGCCCGCGAAGGTCATGGAAGCGCAGTCCGGGAGCAGGCTTCCATCTCAGCTGCGAATAGAGCAAGGAGAATCTCCGAACGACGAGCAGCAACAAAAGCACAGTGATGGAGCCAGCGGTGTAGCAAGCACTATTGGTACAGGAGCGGGTCTGGTAAATAGGAAACCGGCACCCAATCCCAATGAGAAGCAAATGTCACTTGCTACTAGATAATACCAACTTAAGTGTGGGCATGTACCGACAGCGACGTATCTCAAGAGGTTTCGGCAGCGGGAAAATACCGGCACGTGCAGATATCAGAACTCTTTTCGATGGAGATATGTGATCAGGCGGTGATGGACTTCCTCGTATCTGTTGCAACCCATTCGTTATAACTTCTCATCCATGGATAGGGCGCCTACATGAATGGTACTGCCATTCATGGACCTACAAATGGGATATATAAAAATATGCGAATAAAATTTTTATAAAATAGCTTACCTATAAGCACTGCTGGAGATCTCTTTTACAAGTCAGCTGGCTTCGTTTCACTTCTTTCAAAAAGTCACTTCATCCTCCACTCTATTCTCCAAATGCATCTGCCTTTTCACTTCTTTGGACTGTTGGGAATGGAATTTACTGCACTCTGGCTCAGTGAGAGGTGTGGTAACTCTGAGCTGTATGTATCAGAGTTAACTTCGCTTCGATTCTATAAAACCTACCTTCTGTCTGTAATTCTTTTACTTAACTAACTTTACCAGCAATTAAATTACTGGCTTTCAACAGTCCTCCTAGTGGCACAAATTTAATTTGCATATTTTTTTTTCACTTGTCCCATTCATGGAAGCACCCTATACATGGATGGTACTGCCCGTCCATGGATGTGGCGATTCTATGAATGGGTCAGAACACATCAACGGAGGTAGGGAAGTTCCTACGCTGCTGAGCTGAACAGACCAGAGTGTAGCCAAGAGTCGTTCACTTTCTCTTCTTTTATTTTGTGTCAGTGCGCTACCATTCACCTTATTTCATTTCGTTTATTAAAGGAGAAGGGTAGGAGAAGCGGAGCTCCCCCAATCTAGCCGGCTATCCGGAGGGGGAGGCGAATTGGATACTGCCATACTCTAGTTAGAGTGAATGCAGAAATATTAAAACAAAACAAAACCGTAGCGCCAAAATTTGCACAGCTCGAATGGATAAGTGATCATAAGTCTAAAGGTTACTCGTGGAAAACTTACATGTATCTCACATTTCTAGCCATAAAAAAGTGTAAGACAACCATAAATAAAACAGCCGGAAGGATAAATTATAGTACATGGAGTCTCTACTTCCCAAATACCCTCCGACCAGTGCCATTTCCCTACCCCATGAAAACATGTAAAGTATATTGGGTTTAATAGATTAATGCAGGCTGCGTGGGGTCGATAAGCTTACCAGGGTATTTTCTGGTTTGCTGCAGGCAGTGTTCTCAACCGTCCCGTCCGTCCGATATTTGTCCAGGACGGACGGGACGGCGCCAAGGCCGTCCGTCCTGTCCTTGCTTGACAAGGACCGCAATGACGGCCAGGGACTACCGGGGACGGCGAAAACACCGTCCCCGGCCAGCATCCAGTCTTCGGCTGACATCAAACATTTAGATGTTCTATATAGCTAGAGAATAGCGAAACAATGCTAATGGAAATAGTTTGCAGTATATAGTGTGGGTAAATTTGTGGGTTGGTATGGTTCAACTCGGTTTACTACTGAATTTAATCAGCAATAGATATCCGCTGGGGACTGCTGGAGACGGCCATCCTGTCCGTCCGTCCCCGTCCTGCCTCCAAAATGACGGCGCCGTTTCCATCCTCGTCCTCAGTGATCCCGGACGGACGGGATGGTTGATTTCACTGGCTGTAGGCTTCGAAGATATATGAAGGCGTATGCAGGACTTGAAGAAGTGTAGGCCGTGCTAGCTTTCCCGTGCCAGGCCTCACCGGCTTACACTAATCGAGGCTATTGAATTGGAGGCTAGGCTGCTTAGGTACACTGTTTCAGAGCCTATTTAGTCCCAAATCTTAGTGTTCCATTTACTTCAACTCATGCAATTTTACCCCAATAGAGCTGAACAGAGCTGCTGTTTCTATTCCCTATCACTAAGGTATAGACACTCCCCTCAGATAGACAACTTAATCTCTCTGGCATTAGAACCTACGGGAAATCTTTCATTATTCAAATGCCAAACACCAGATCGAAGAAATGCTTTGACAATTGCCGGCCATTAGATTTGCCCTAGTATAGCGAATTGAAGTATAATGTGATACTTGGGCAAATTGGTACGCGAAAGTTTGAGTAGTTGTATTCTAAATCGCAAGTCGCATAGTGTTTTGAATGTCGGGTGATTGGATGGTTACCTGTCGATACGCCTTTAAGCGCGCGACTCCACAGGAACAAGGAATTTGCGATCAGCGGTATCGAGGGAGCTAGCCTCAACTTGCCAAACGAAAGTGATGTTTCTCCTGAGGTCAGTGCACAGAGCGGGTTGCACTCACCAGGAGTAGTGCTCTGTGGGCTGCGGTTCGCTGTATGTAGTCGGAGGTGTACTTTTGTAAACTTTATCGTACATGACTCAGAGGCGCCCGCGTAACAACAAAGAAGGCACTTCTCAATGGCTCTTGACCTATACCACATTAACACATACCCTCCATGACGTAGAAAACTGCTAGCTCTTCTGTGCAGGATAGAATTCAGTTCTATCCATTCTAATTTCTCCTGGAAAATCACTGGACTTGCTATTCTATTTTAATTTGGCTATGGGAACGAGACAATCGTCATCACTGGACTTTACTGATTGTACTAGACCGCGACATACCAGGCACTGAGAATGGAGAAATAAATTCAAATAATCATCCGATGCGAGAAATATGCCAAGCCATGGCCTCGATGAATGCTGAGTATCCCACTTCCTAAATAGCAAAACAGTGTGTGCTTTATGACAAAACAGGATAGTGCATATACACATGTGCTGCATATGATTTGCTTTTGTGCTAGCCAGACGATTGTTTTTTCTTATTCTCACCTATTCTGACTTCTCTCTTGAGTGGATGGTGCAGTAAATATCCATCAGCACGGAGAATATGTGTGGCAATACATCCTACACCCTACTGTGCGCGCTACCCCACATGGATCAAGATTTATCCCCATGACCGGACGAACTTTATCTTGACGCTTTCACTAATCTCAAATAACAAGCCATTACATCGATCTAGACGCTCTCCTACCGAGGTATTTATATCATGGCTACTATGTGGCGACATAACGCACAACTAAGGCTCTGACTTGGCTGACGGAGGGTGACTACTAAGATTGGGTCAAAGGAATTCTGGATATTTATAGTTTACAGGGTGCGGGAAGTACTAAGGTTTGCAAGAATCAAACTGACCAGCCTGCAGGTCATCGATTGAGAGGAGTTGACATGGTCTATGAGCTACATAAGCCGCAAGCGTTTATAGTTGAAGCAAGGTGAAGGGCAAGATCGTGCACCTACGGGACGGAGATTTTCCATCTTTGTCGGGGAGATACAGTAGTTACCCTCCATTTATTTGATCATCATTTTAAAGTTGCCAGTCGATGAGGATAAAGTTTAGTCAATGTGTACGCTACGGATGAGCCCTGTAGGGAAGGTAGGGAAGGCCGACGTCTCCTATCACATGAAGACGACATTCAATAGCGAAATACAGTACAAATTTGTCACGCCTCAGCTATCCGAAGGAACCCGTATTCAATGGCTTGCACGCGCAATGTAATTTCTAACCATAGTTTGCTCTCGCAGTATTGACATTTGGCAGGTTCATTCTAGCTAGATCTATATTGATAATTATTAGTACTTAAATAGGTTTATAATAGCATTTAGTATGCCGGCAAAGCCTGTAACATGTGCTTCAAAGAGTATCTAGGTTCAAAACTTGCAACATCTACCAACATCTATGTTGTACTCGTATCTGCGTCCTTCCTATCCATAATGTAGCATGGTGGTACGACAATGCTTCCAAATATATCACTGTAGTCACCTTTCAGCATCAGAAGTATGGGCATTACTATTTGCGTGAATTGTTTTTTGCAGGCGAGAGGCTGGTCGTAGTCACGGATGTGGAACATGCCATGGAAATATTTTGCGACAAACTTACCCCACTACCCCGCTTCCCAACCCGACGACCATCTTCACTTCACATCACTGACCTCACGATATCCTTTAGTGTGTATATGGGACCTAAAGTGCATTGCTGAGACGTGACTCATGACCAAACGAGAAAGACTGAAAAAGAGAATCTAGAAGACATGTTTACATGAACGGACTATAAATAAATGCATCTAAAACGCGCGCTCGATAAAACAGTGGTACAGATCTACTAGAATGTGGGCCGAAATAGCGTTTGCCTGATAATCATAATAAAAATATAATGAACTAAAAATAATTAAGCAGACAGATGAATGCATGCAGTTAAAATGAAAGACACTAATTATATTCCTTTTTAGCCCACCTTCGTAGTGTGTTCTAGTCAGTTCACGGAGAATGTCAGTCCGCGGAGTGACTAGTCAGTTCACGGAGTCCCACCTTCCGTGAATGAACCAGTCAGTTCACGGATCCGTGAACTAACCAGTGCTAATTATGCTCATACACAATTAACGGTTGCTCTGATCCCAAAGTTATGTATACATGAAATATGCACAATTCATTGCGCTTTCACCTCCTGGTCTCCAATTGACTATATCTCTCATATTAATAGAATAGTTGTGGAAAATCATCGATTTTGGGCGATTTTTGAGTGTATTTTTAAAGCTGCTCTATCAATTTTAAAGATATTGTAAATCAAAGACCGGGAGTTGAAAGAGCAATGCATTGTACATATTACATATATACATCTCTTGGTAATTGGACAAATGCTCGCAGACTTAATTAAAACAAACTTTTGTCATTTTCTGAGTGTCGCCATGGCTCCACGAAGTGACTGGTCAGTTCATGGAGCCCAGTTACTCCGCGGGTTGACTAGTCACTCCGCGGACTGACATCCTCCGTGAACTGACTAGAACATAGTGCCATATTGCTGGTTAACAGAGACTAAATTGTGAGCAATCAAGTACTGTATAGGCTATTGAGATTGGGACAAGATCTCTGTTGACAGACTTTGTTTAGTGGGAAAGGACGTAGCTGATCTAACCCATTCGTGGAATCGCCCCATCCATGGATGGGGCGCCTCCATGAATGGGACAAATGAAAAAAGTATTGCAAATTAAATTTACACCGCTAAGAGGACTATTGACAGCCAGTAATTTAATTGCTGGTAAAGTTAGCTGAGTAAAATAATTACAGATAAAGTCAGTAAAATAGCGAAGTGAAGCAAATGGACTTATAAAATAAATATCTAGTAGTACTTATTTTATAAGCAAAGCTATTTTTTTAATTTGCCATATTTATTATTTGTCCCGTTCATGGGTACCATTCATGAAAGCGCCCCATCCATGGATGGGCGGCTACCACGAATGGGTCGCAACATAGCTGACAGAGTTTGTAAGAGAAAATTCATGTGGGGTTATGTCTGACGTTGACAGTGTAAAAAAGATGGGACAGACAGGGATGCGCCTCTAGTATATTTGTCCGCAGAAGTCCACATCGAAAACACTCTCTCGCAAGAATCTAGCACACGCCGTAACGACTACTTCACATCAAGCCACAAGCTCAGTTCGGAATCTGCTACGAGATCCACCGTCGTTGTCGAACACTATACAACTGCAAAACTGCCCACAATGTTCCAGTCGAGAGACCACATAAGAGAGAATATGATTTGCCGACCTGCTGACTGGACCGACATTGCGAAGTTCTTTCTTGCCAATTTCATCACCCACGTTTTCACAGTTATCTCAGCCCCAGGGGCACGGAGGAGAGACACGATGCTTTTCACCATCTGGGCACTATTCATACCGTTTATTGGTGCTACTAGGGCAGCGGTGGTGATCGCGCGTTATGCATGTGGCGAGAAGGATGACTTAGCCATAGCGCACAAAGCCGGAGCATTGTACACTCTGTTAAAAGTCACGCGCGTTAGCAATGAAGAGTTCCGCGTCGAGCCTGACGGTGATGATTACCGTTCCTTGGGGGGACAACCTTGGTAGTAATCTCTCTCCGCTGGTGGGGCCGGCGTAAAGGCTAATCTTACGTAGGCATCACCCAAATCTTGATCACTATCACATTAATGTGCATGGATCGTATCCAGCTTTTCCTTCTGGATCCTGGAAAACATTGTATTACCCAGTACAAGTACCATTCGGATATAAAGTGCAATCACTCTCCGCCCATCATCAGGTTGACAAAGAGTTTACGACAATCATTCCATCACAAATACCAGCGGGCGACCTTGAAATATCAGCTGCGAGTTCAACTAAAGAACCTTCTTTGGAGAAGGCACACTGGTCGGACTGCATCTTAAGATTCAATGCGTTCGTAGCTAACGCATTTTAGTGTTCGATCTGCTAAGGATGCCAATACTATAAAGCTAAGCAATTATTTCAACACAATTAAGGCTGGGGCAGCAATCTTTCAAGTTTGCTATGGATCTTGGGAATTGCATATCTTAGGCGAAAGCTAATTCGAAAAGTACAGGTACGCTGCATATCCCCTGACGGTAGTACTTAATCTCATGGCCACATTATGTGAGCCTCGATACCCCTGCGTCTATTTGGTAGAACATGGGCATTGTTCGTCGGGGGATTTAAAAAATAGAATAAATAGCCTGATGGGAGGAGCGGTTGGAGTCGCTTACCGTCCTGGCGATTGGCCGAATACCGCCTCGTAACTAGATTTCTCGCGCCGCTCACAAGCTCTTTGACCGAAGTATATTTCGAAGTTTGGGAACGGGTCAACCGAATACTGGGCTCCACCATTGTGATGTTAGTATTAAACTATATCTGTCGCTCAAATCATTTCCGTAACTAATGATTTCGTCACCTTGTATCGTGAGAGTTTCAGAACGCGTCCGGGCTGGCGTCCACAATTGTTGGTTGCTTTTAGTGGAGCTCTGGGTGCCGGCGTGTTTATATCGCTATATGTTGTAGCTATTCTTACTGGGTTTCAACCCAGACAAAGTACAGCCACCAATCGTGCATGGATTTTTACATGAATAGTGATGGGGAATTACTTTGGTTTGATGGGCCTTACGGCGCGCCCAACTATCACTTTTAGCCATTAGCCTAGATTCAGTAGGAATCGCGGGTGGGTGACGGAACTATTGGTGCCGACTTTGGGAATCATTCCGGGTATTGGTGTATGGGTGCGTGTAGCACAGATGATACTGCAGTCTGGTATTTGTAAAGTAGTCTAAGGATATGTCATGTATAGGATATTTTCTAAGATTGTATTCGGAGACGGAGGATTTCGCTAGGCATGGAAGAGTGGGTTAAAGCATGGTTACCATCAATGAGAGAGAGCTCTCTGGTAGGATAAATCTATTTGTTCGTTTTTTGCAATTACAATGTATCAGACTTCTTACTATTGTGGAATAAAAATATGTCCAATCATCAGTTTCACTGCCCATGTCAAAGAGGACTCAGTTCGTCTTCCATGAAAGAATGCAAAACTACCCCACTAATGATTAGATTCCGATATGTCCTGTTACAGGAACAATGACGGAATTGCAAATATTTCTGCAATACAAAATATTGTGGGATGGTGATTAGTTCCGGGTTTGATCTCCTTTAGTAGTATATTATAACCCCATTTCGACTTTTGACTTATTAAGATACACCGCAGTATTATTTCGTTGCAGAATTACTAACTTGAAAGAGTCAGTCCCTGGGACACATGGTTTTCATCAAATCTCACTCGTATGCATGATATTATCGGATGTTTTCTACCCTCAATTCATCTTTCTGAGGCTTCAGCATTGTTGTCTCATTCTGCACAAAATATGCTGAAGCTTGAAGTGCTTGCGAATGCTTTCCCCAGCTAATAGAAGTAGATCAAACAGGGGTTAAATCAGAAACCCTGACATGCAAGAGCTGCCGCTATGGAGACTTCACTCCCCATACCGCTCACAGCTCGCGTCGCGAATAATCTATGGTGGTAGGAATTCCAATGGTTCCGCTCAATTACAAACCCCCAAACCTATTCCATAGTGTTGGAATTATGTTCTATTTCTACAATAATAACGATAAACTGAGTACCATTTCTCCCTCAGCGGTGTCGTTAACGAATAAAAGGCATCCTTGAATATTTCTTATACGCCGCCCCCGTACATGCACGGAGTGGCGGTCGCCTATGAAGTAACCACTGTCACGGCCTACATATGCTGTAACAGCCCATCTCAACCACATATAATTCAGAGTATACGTCTTGCAGAGATTTCGTAGGGCACTACGAGTGCCTTCTTTATGGTTGTATAGTATGATGAAGAGTTTCACATAGAAGAACTGGGGGTGCTGGGTGCCGAGTTAGTTCATCCACAACACCACGTGAGATAACAGTGTATCAACCCAAAATAATTTCTGGAAGTAATCTACAAGGGAGAGTAATCTGCAATTGACGTCCACCAACAGTAGATGTTAGAGTAAGCTTCTGTTGTATTATGATCTACGCGCAACTGCCCTAACGACGTCGTCGGATTATTCACGACAGAACTGGGTAAATGTTGAAGCGGGGCTGAGAAATATTAGGATATGTATAGTTATTGTGCTTTTATAGCGTTTTACAATCTTCTGCTATCTATCGTACGCCAATCAAAATAAATGCACCCACAAACTGTTAGCCATTCGTCAACCATTTAGTCTTCTGCACTTCCGTTACTTCATTACATCGCTACCCCACAACTGTTTGTGTTTATGCCCGCCTCGGTAATCGGGTAATACCGACCCGCTCGAGACCATCCCAATCTAGGCGTACGGTAAGGATAATGGTTGAAGCAGGGGTAGTTAGATTCAATATGTCTCGTTTGCAGGCGCATCACCGGCATCACTGGTGTAGATAAGTCGGAAAGCTATTGTTTAATCATACTGTATTCACACTCTCTAGTGTATGACAGTACCCACTACCCTCCTCCTCTGAATGACCCGGCTAGATGGGGGGAGGCCAGATGGGGCGATGGTGTTGGGTCCCGACACTTTAGTTGACCTAGGCAATTGGGACTCCTGGCTCCTTATATACTTGAAACATTGCTTGTATCGATTGTCTTTTTATCCCGTTCCTAGGTGGTGCCTCAATTTACTAGCATCTTATCTCTCATCATAACTTGTTTGTATCTGATATCTACTGTGCGACTTTAGATTTAGAACCAGAAATCGCAAAATTGACGAGAGTCGAGCATTTTCCACAACCACTTAATAGATATTAAAGATACTGCAAATCCGAGATCAGAATGTGAAATCATGTATAGATATACACATTTTATGTATAAAACACATCGCTATTGGAATGAAACTCGTAGACTTAATGGGAGGTGAAAGAGGACATGGTCCACATTTTGTGTGTAGGACACTTTGTAATCAGAGCCAAACACTTATTGGAATTAAAAGGGCAGGTCATTTGGGATCTGAGTTTAAGTGGTAGGTACTTGCCACAATCAGCCAGAATTACGACCAATCAGAATCGAAAAAGACACATGTCGTGTCCTTATATGAATACTATGCATGGAACAAAGAAGACCCCGATTGTGTGCATGACTGCTTTCTATACTCGTTTACAGTATCTCACCCTCTTCCGAGCGCCAAGTGTTGCATATATGAATCTCAGCCTTCGTATGGCCGGAGATGATGCTTGTATGGCCGGAGATGATGCCTGTATGGCTGGAGATGGTGCCTCGTATGGCCGGAGATTGCTGCTGGGCTGGTGGTATTCAGCCGGATCTATACATAGATGTGTACATACGCATTCGCACTTGTATGACCATATATATATGGCCATGTGGCCCTCTTAGATAGTACACAATCAAACTTCTCTATCTCTATTTTCAACACCAAAACTAGCTCTCTTCTACAACGCAATCAATCATTATCCTCTCAAAGTAACAGCTTTACGAATAGGCCAGTGATATCATTATTTCAGGTTAGAATGACGTGACTAACAATTAATAGACTTTACAGTACAGATTTAGGGCTTGTTTAGTTGTTCGAGTTGGATTTTAGGAAATATTCTTTCCTTAATAAGATAGATATAGGTTGACAATAGAGTTCTTGTTGACTGGCTCGTGTGTTTGATTGACTAGATAGAGTGAGCTCTGTGGGTAAAATTTTGGATATACTATGTAACACATGTCCTTACCCCTAAACACCTGTATTTCTTGGTTTGGTTGTACTTCCTTTTTGGGATGCCGTTCATAAGATTTGACAAATCAAACGGCTTACGGAGGTTCAGCCTAATGTTAATCAATCAATGAACTTACAGGGCTGAAAACTGCAACAAATCCGGGAAGATTGGGCTTGTAAGGAATACCCAGTGTTTTCAACCGTCCCGTCTGACGGCCGGGGATGGTAGTGCTGTCCCAAATGAAGCCGGGGCAGACAAGACAGTACTACTATAGTCCGTCCGATTCAAACAGATCAATGACGGCTGGACGGTCGGTATCTGCCTGGGACGGTGTTTTCGCCGTCCCCCGGCAGTCATCCACCGCCCCCCGGCAGTCATCCACCGTCCCCGGCAGTCATCGGGCGGTTATAGCTTATATATAGAAGCCAAATTAATTCAAAGATGCTGATCAGTGACCGACGAAACCACTTGGGAGATGATATCATAGAGGCCTTGGTTGAACTTTGGGGCAACGGAATCAGACATGGTATGGATGGAACAGATGCCGAAGGATCTTGCTTCACAGTCAGGATAATTGTAATGAGTTTTATTATTCATATAAGCACACGGATTGTGTCTTTTTCGATTCTTATTGGTCAGAATTCTGTGGCTGAGTGGCTGAGTGGCTGATAGTGGCAAGTATAAACCACAAGAACTCAAATTAAAAACAACCAGCCAATTTAAGTCTGCAAGTTGCACTCTGACAACAAAGTGTGATATACATGAAATGTGTATAACTCTACCTGCTTTCACATCCCAGGTTGACATTCATGATATTTTTAATATTGGGTGAGTAGTTGTGGA
>Ga0307515_10002975_pt1 | contig 35964 bp, 43 predicted proteins | sample 17_EM_MG_FD_194513 | JGI IMG/M metagenome (GOLD analysis project Ga0307515, IMG submission 194513) | Populus trichocarpa ectomycorrhiza microbial communities from riparian zone in the Pacific Northwest, United States - 17_EM | ecosystem: Host-associated > Plants > Roots > Unclassified | place... | reverse complement strand
GTGATACAGTAATAATGTCCAGTAAGATGTGGTGAGTGCCATCGAGTGCTAGGCAACTTTTCCTCGTGTAACCATCCAGATCACCAAACCAAACACGGCTGGGGCCAGCCACACCATTCTTCGACCAGCTAGTAGGCTGTTTCTTTCACTTGGGGGTTTCTGTGGAAGTCGGTGAATAAAGTACAGTAGTAGAGTGGTTATTTTGACGCACTCGATGTTTGACATCCTCCATAAGACCCCCGATCTGAAACACTCATTAGAGAGTGTAGGGCGCATTGGTTTGCATGGCACTGACCTCTTTCCGTGTATCAGCCGAAATGGTCTGCAAGCGGTCTATGACTTCGTCCAGCTGAGGTAACTTGGTTTCAAGTGCTGCGAAATCGCGTCTCAAGGTTTCTACTTTCTGAACATAGTCGTCCACGTAAATAAGTCGGCTGAGTATCGCTTGATTGTCCTGCGAGTAAGCTAAGAAAGGTGCCAAAATGACAAAAGTCGACTTACAGACAGTTGGATGCAAGAAGTATCTATTGCAGATATAGTTGATCCGAGCTCCGAAAGGTCTTCGTACGCTTGCGCCTGGAGGACGGTCAAGGTTTGGTACATTGCTCATTGGAAACTCGCGGACTTCGAACTTGGTTGTCTGGGCGAGAAGGTGCTCTCCTCGGGCCAGAAGAGAGGATGACTCGCTGTGGTCATGGTATTCGAGCGGGCGAGCCATCACAATATTGATTGGCCAGTTCCGCGTCGCTGCTGCCGCGGGTGGTGGCGGTCACTAGTACTGGTGTTTGGCGACCTGGACATTCGAGAGGTCAGGTAGTGATGGGGGTTGCGCGGAGGGTTCTAATGGGTAATGGACGTGGACATACGACGCAAATACGCACGGGCAACTGCTGGTGGCCGTTGGGAAAGCAGCAACACGAGGAGAAGACGACTAAGGGAGCCTGAACAGTCTTAATCGTCTGGTGCAGCGGATACGGCGGAGAACACTGGTTATGGCCGCCGATGGCCGTCGAGTTGGGAGTTGGGCCGGTCGAGTTGAACCTAAACCACTCCCCCGATTTCCAAGTTAGTCAACACTACTGCAATGCATCCTAAAAATCCCCGCGAGTATTTGGGCATCAGCGTATGTCTGCGTTATCCATGAGTGCGAGAACGAGAATCCAAAAATATTGAGCCTCCGGGGCAGGACCATGGCCTCATTGGAAACCTCCGGACAGCTGCTCTCGTATGTAGTGACCCTCGCTATCCTATCCTCCGCCTCTTCTTACACTCTGCTACCCATCTTCATTCTAGGTCAGCACAGACGGCTCTAGTCAGCAAACCACTATGATGTCAACTACAAATCCTCACCTCCCTACTATTAGTCGAACAACTCTGTCTCCCTTACTTCGATAGCCCGAGTGTCTTTGCTCGCATTCTCGACAAGGACAAAGGCGGCCACTGGTCGATCTGCCCAACAGAGCCATTTACCGCGAAACAGGCATATCTTCCCTCTAGTAATGTACGGTCACTTCCCACCTTTTATATATCACGCACTCACCCCACCCTAGATCCTAGGCACGAAGTGGGTCTCAACTTTCTCTGGACATCATCCACTAGCTCATACCGGTTTAGATTCTATGTTGGTGAATCAGCGGGCATTGTCACGGGTGAGCCTTACAGTCTGGACCTTGGGTCGCCACTCATAATCCCTAGATTTCTTCGTCAGGCAGAGGGTGCGTTCACCCACCAAACCACTCCTACCGTGGCTCGTTCGCCGTGTAGAGGAAAGTTGGGCACATTAAGAATACTACTGCTCGCATTAACTGCTCTTTACAGGTCCTTCGTGGCAAACTCGACTTCCGGATGGAATGCGCGCCCGCCTTCAACTACGCGAGAGATTCTCATCAAACTAGCGTGAGTTTCTTGCAACATGACGAAGTGCTCCTACTAAATCGTGCATTTAGGTTGTCCAGGACGACAGCATCGCCGACGGTGCACAAGAAAAGGCAGTTTTCGAATCCGAATCTCTCTCATTGGACCTTCGTTATGTCGCAGATAGCAGTTTAGAAGGAGTAGAGACCCCAACTGTCAATTTTGAGCTTCTTGATCTCGACGAAAAGGGGCATCTCGGACCAGCAATCGTGGCAAACCTTGAGCTTCAGGAGTGTCAATCGGTCACCTTTATCCTGCGTACGCCCCCCAAGAAGGCTGCGGTCAGGCCAGTCGTAGCAACTACGAAAGATGCCGAGGCATTGGGTGTACCACTCCAGGTTTTGATCGAGGGAGCCAGCAAGTTAAGGCCCAGGGACGATCCAATTCTTACGACGGTTCGTTATTTATTGTACTGCCACCCTGAGAATATCTCACTCACAACTGCCCCAGACACTCGCCCATGGCCTTTTCAATGTTGGCTTTCCCATCCTCGAGGCGCGTATTACATAACTCTAACGCTTCTACAGGATACGAATGAGTACTGGCAACGATGGATCAGCCGTTCGACTTATGAGGGCAGATGGCGCGAAGCCGTGCACCGAAGCGCTCTTGCTCTTAAGCTTTTGATCTTCGAACCAACTGGTATGCCCCTTTTCTGATCCAGCGCCCTCGGGTTTACTAACTCTCTCCAGGGTCAGTGTATCAGGTTGTCTCAGATTGCGCTCAGCGCTGAGAGGCCATCATAGCGCGATCGTGGCTTCGCCCACATTTTCATTGCCAGAATTTATCGGAGGTACCCGAAATTGGTAAATCCAATTTGGAATACGTTTGTTTGAATGAGAAGAGAGTGACTGAATTTCTTTTGCGCAGGGACTACAGGTGTGTTCAGGCGAGCTTAAGGCATCGCCCGAGAGTCCCTGAATCCAGCAATAGATATTCGTGGGTTAGAGATAGCTCCTTTACGTTGTACGCCTTGATCAGGGTATGTTTGTATGCTTCCCTTTTGCGCCACAACCTATTGGCTGATCTTCTTTGATTCAGCTCGGGTATACGGAAGAGGCAAATGGTTTGCAATTTGCCCCACTCGCAGATGTACCATAACTCAAACGAACCCAGCGTTTATGAATTTCATCTTCGATCGTATCCAGGACCGGGTATGTGTCTGTCATGCTGCTGGGCCAAGACTGACTGCTCGCATAGAACCCTGACGGGAGGTGCGCGCTCGATCGCCCGGATTCACTCTGTTCTGACAACCAGAGAGCCTCCAAATCATGTATACTATCCATGGTGGGGTTGCCCTTCAGGACTGACTGCTACCTTGTCTGATCTGGCTGGTGCAGGTGGCAAAGAGCTCGAAGAGATCGAACTAGACCACCTTGATGGCCATAAGGGGTCAAGGTAGGCTACCTGGCGCCCAGTTTCGTTTCCATTGGTGGCTCACTTCAGTTGTTTTAGGCCTGTTCGGTGAGCTGACACCGTACCAAGATCACACTGCACGCTGGAACTAACACAATACAAGCATTGGAAATGGAGCTGCGGACCACTTGCAACTGGTAGGCGGGACGGGCGCTGTTCGTTATAGACATCTCTCAGATTCCTTTGCAGGACATCTATGGCGAGCTCCTCGATTTTGTCTACTTGTCTCAAAAGTTTGCTCGGTAAGTGTAATTAATATACTAGTATTGCGTCCATCTAACACCGTTTTAGGCCTCTTGGGTACGATATGTGGTATGCATACCTCCGTTCTTCAATGGTGTGACTTAACCCATGCGTTTGGTCACAAGGGTCGCGGTGCGAGACTTGTAAGAGCGACCCACATGGTATTCCTTTTGACTGGCTGACGGTACCGCCACAGGGTCGACTGTAAGCATTTCTTTCGAGATCGAAACGGGTAGTTTCGATCACTCACACCGTGCGGCCGCTCATCAGATGTCGTGCGTAACTGCCACCGCCCTGATTTATCGATATGGTATGCCCGGTGCGCCAGGCGGTCAACGGTCCACTTCTAATGGTCGACACATTTTGCAGGGAAGTTCGAAATAAGGAGCGGCATTTTACGGTACGTCGGCTTCCAAATGCTACACATGCTACAGTGTGAGTCTAATAGTTTTATCTTCTCTGTTGCAGTACTCGAAGGTGCGCATTGCTCTCAACAAAGGGGGGGGGGGGACTAATCAGAGGCTGCACTATAGATCATGATGTGGTACGTGTGCTTCAAGTGATACCGTGTTGAGTTAACAACTGCGATTTGTGAATAATGCTCCCAGGGTCGCAGTGGACCGCGGACTTCGTCTGGCTGAGAAACGGCAGCTCCCGCTCGGCCGAGAGCGCCGTCAGAAGTGGTTAGACACGCGGGACGAGTTGTACGAAGAGATACAGGTTCGCCGCTTCACGACTTGCCTTGTGGTGGCAGATATTGACTTGGGGGGGTTGCAGACGAAAGGCTGGAACGCGTCCAAGGGGTACTATGCGCAGTCGTACGACGAACTCGAGGTGCTGGACTCGGCAGTGCTTATCATGCCGCTCGTCTTCTTCTGCCCCGCGTCGGATCCGAGGTTCCTGAGCACGCTCCAGCAAATCATGCGCCCGCCGGAGAGGGGAGGGCTGAGCGCCAATTCGTTGGTATATCGGTACGACGTGACCAAGTCAGACGATGGTGTCGGGGGTGAGGAGGGATTCTTTTCGCTGTGTGAGTGGAATGCGTGGTGAATGAAGGATTTAGTTGACTGACTGGGAGAGAATGTGCAGGTACGCTCTGGTGAGTGTATGAGAGTTTATAGGGTGTGATGGGTGTGTTGAAACGGTGAAGGTGTGTCGAGGCGCTGACCCGGGCGGGGGAGTATGATGCGGGGCTACTGAACGAAGCAGTGAGGATGTTCGAGGTGAGGAAGGAATGAGGATAGTATGGAAGTAGGACTGACGGTCTGGATTTGCAGGAGTTCATAGGGTACGCGAATCATTTAGGACTGTATACAGAAGAGGTGTCGGCAGCAGGGGAAGGGTGGGTAGCGATTGATAGCGAAGGAGAGGGGGTAGAGGACGCTGACTGGTCTGGATTTACAGACTTGGGAATGCCGTGCAAGGGTTCACGCATGTGACATTGATTTCGGCAGCATACCACTTGTCGCGTACGCTGAAGACACACAAGCAGTGGTAATGGGTATGGGTGTGGGGAAGGTGTGGGAAGGGAAGCAAGGGGAGGGAAGTGTGGGCGGGGGCGGGGGTGGCTGTTGGCTGTATTAGGAAGCGGTTAGGAAGCTGCAAGCCAGTTATGCTACGTCGTACGTCGTGTGTCGTGTGTCGTGTGTCTTGTGTTCTATGTCGTGATAAACAGTGTAACATGCGTTATCCTAAATGAGTCGGATCGCTGCTGGTGCTGTGGCGATTAGCGCGATTAGCGAACACCGATCGATCTTGGTGGCGCTGTCGTGCTGTCGCGTCGCGTCGCGTCGCGTCGCGTCGCTGGTTGGGTCGTGGGTCGGGAGCGGGCCGAGGGTCACCGACCTGGTCGTCGACGTTGCGGGGTATGGAATGAAATCGAAATGAAGATGACGCAAAGAATTACGTAATCACTAGGGGGATCGGCTGGCTGATTCTATTGGACAGGCTGAAACATATATACGTGTGTGTGTGTGTGACATATATAATATATAAAGTGTAGGTGTAGGTGTAGATGTAGTGTAAGTGTAAGTGTGAGTGTATGTAGTAGTGATGAATTAGTGAATTAGTGAATAGTAAGAAAATAGATTGTAATCGTTGGCTAATCGCTAATCTAAATCCCCGTGATGTGATTTGATGTGATGTGATGGCAACAGGAACGGGAACGAGCGAACGAGCGAGGATCTCAGGGTATCGGGAAACGGGTTGAGCCTCGTGAGCCTCGTGTTGGGCTACCTTTCTTTACCGTTGGTCTCAACTATCCCCGGTTTTCGGGTACGGCTCTCCCTAGGCGGGCACGAGTCCGTTGTGCTTGCGCTTATTGCGCGTATTATTTCCGGTTTTTCCCACTTGCCCGCCGTACGTCCTCCTCGCTCCGTTTCCGTTTCCGGTCGTCACCCTCACCCTGTGCTGCTCCTCCTCCCGTTCTCCCGTTCTCCCGTCCGTGCTCACATGATGATGCTTCCTTCTACTTTATATCAGATGCCTTCATACCCTCGCTCCCGCCCGTCGCTCGATGCAACCCCAGCCCGCACCGGCAGAGCCCCCTCCACCACCGCAGTCGCAGCGCCTGCGACGACGACGACGACGCCGCCGCCGCCACCCACAAAGTCATTCACCAAGATGCTCAAGACATCTGTTCAGGGAACTCTCAGAGCAGCCGGTTTCGCTGGAACCACCACTACCACCTCTACCACCTCGCGACCTAGAGAATCGCCAGCGCCAAATAACGAAGACCAGCGTACTCTCCGTCCTGCTGCTACTACCACTGCTGCCATTGCTTCCACTGCTTCCACTGCTTCCACTGCTCCTACTCCTACTGTTGCCACCACCAACAAGGACAAGAAACGGGATGAATCGCGTACAGCTCGCGGTCTCCGAAAGTTTGAAGACGGCATGAATTTCGTTCGCAGTCGACGAATAACGCTTACTCTCCGCACCACCCAGCCTCCACCTGCGGCCCCTCCTCAGCAGCCGTCGTCCCCGCCACCTTGCACTTCAACTTCCGCCATTCCCATCATTCCCAACGACGCTGACGCTGACGCTGACCCCGCGGCGCTCATCGGCTTAGCCCACTCGTCCATGTCCTCCCCTGATCTCACCACCACCACCACCACCACCACTACGCGTCCCGCCCCCACCCGCACGCGTCCCCATCAGCAGCATCAGCAGCATCAGCAGCACAAGCAGCACAAGCAGCACGAACAGCAACCCTCACCCCGACAACAACAACGACCACCTCGACAATCTCAGCCTCAGTCGATTTCACGTCCCCGACCGCTCATCCCCACCTCTATCTCGACCACCTCGCTCGTCCATGGCCCAGAATCACCTACAACACGCTCCTCTTCACGAAACAAACCCCACACTCCAGCACGTAAGCCCACCCACAGCCCGCCACCGCAACCGGTACCGATCTCCATGATGCGCATCCCTTCCGCCTCGGCTTCCACTTCCCACTTACCCCAACACAGCCCCTATGGCGTGTCCCCCACTCATCACCGCAACGCCAGTTCCACCTCCCTCCTCTCCTCCCCTTATCGAGAGTCCATACGCAAAGCCTCATCCCTCCTTGTCCGGGAGCTCACAAAACCTCCCCAAGGTGTAAAACCTCGTGACTGGGAACACGTCGAGTTTCGGCTCCGAAGCTTGGTTCGCCTTGAACGCATCTGGGCCAGGAGCGGCGCTGCGTCTTCTTCTACCGCTCTTCCCTCCTCCACCTCGTCCTCCATTGGCATGGGAGGCAGTGAGGACAGGGAACGCAGGATCTTTTGCGAGTCCGTCCGTGACGGTTACGTTCTGTGCATGTAAGCCTAAACCTCTCTCCTGCTCCGACTGACCGACCGACCGACCGACTGACTGACTGCTACAACCACGCTAGACTCCTCAACAAGTTCAAGCCAGGTGCAATCACCCGTATCGACCCACGCGAAGACGGCTTTTCCAAGACGTCCAACGTCACCCGCTTCCTCGCCGGAGCAAAACAGTTTGGGCTACCTCAGCGTGACATCTTCCAGCGCGACGACCTCCTTGAGGCTTCTAGTGAATCCCTCGGCCGTGTCGCCCATACCATCATTTCACTTTGCAACATCGCAGAGCCCCCACCTCGGCCTCCGCCCCGAAGCCCATACTTGACCACGAACGTGGATGTCTGGATGTCCAGTCCAAATCTCCCGAGCTCACACACCGTGTCTCCTCCTTTGCACCAACACAGAAAGCGGGCCTCACAGTCTGGGACATCTCCACTCCCACCACCGCTCTCAATCCGCCGCAGCGAAGACTCGAACAAGCCTCGAGAGCCCACACTACCCTACGTTACACGAAGGTCCCTTGATCTACCAGACTTTCAAAGAACCCTCCCAGAGCCCCCTGTGTCACCGATCCCACTTCGGTCGCCACTCCGCCCGAACCCCTCCTCACGAGCATCGCTTATGAGCACCCAGACAGATTCGACGAATGCCCCCTCTTCTTTATTGGACAATCGGACATCTACACAGTTTTTTAGCACCGTGCGCACTACAGACACAAATGTCACTTCAATCTACCCCTCCGCTGAGTCTCCCTTTACGCGTTCTGACGCGAATCTCCATCTCTTCACGCAGCCTCAGGAGGAGTACCAGACACCCCTGACTGACCTGCCCCGTACCACCCGCCGACAGTCATTCGATCGCGAACGCATCCCTGATCGCCTTTGTGCTATCGGGTTGAACGGCTCTACATATGATGTACTCGGCGGTGGTCGACGAAGGGAACGCCGGTCGAGCGAGTTGTGCAACAACGATCTCTCTGGTGTCGAGGAATTGGATGAGGGCACACGACGGGGTGGACCCCCTGGTTATTCGAGTGGAAGTGGGGCGGAGGTATCACCGAGAAGAGATTCGCCAGCTCGTGTTCTGCCACAACAAGCGAAGGGGCAACCTGAGTCCACCGACCAGCCCGGTAGTCCTCTGCGGTCGGACGAGTATGACATCAGCTCTGAACGAAGAGAAGGCAACAGTAGCGAAGAGAAGGACAAAGATACCACCCCGCGATCTTCTTCCCTTCTTAAGCAGGTGGAGATTGATTTGTCGACCACGCCACCCCCACCGAAGCCTTCTAAGCCTGCTGGCCTACCTTATCGACGTCCCATGCATGGACACCGGCATAGTGTCGACACGGTGGCTCATCCACTTTCCCATCTCCCCCGTTTCCCCTCAGGACCTCAGGGCAAGAACAAAGACCTGAATTACAGGGGATCAAGCCCGTCTAGTTCGAGTGGTCGTGACTCGAGCACACCGTCTCCAGGTGCCAATCCGCCCATCTCGCCCTCTGCGATTGTGAGGAGGACGTCCCGCCCATCGCCCAGAGGTTCTTACGTGCCCAAGGCGGGTGTGTCATCGTCTGTAGTATCACTAGCGCTGGAAGGTCCATACACCACTGGACGGGAGAGTGAGGCCGCCGTCTCTGTGCCAGCGCTCATCCGGGTACCATTTCCGCGCAGTGCGTCTGGAGAGCCTCCTCATTCTGGTCCTGGCTCGCGGTTAGCTGCGCTGCCCTCCTCGTTGGAAACGCTCACCCCGGCCGAGATGAACGGGAATGGTATGATGAACGCTAGGAACCAACATGGTGGCCGTTACAACTCGGAAGTGGGAATCCATCGCCCTAGACGGACACGTCCCAACTCTTTCGACGAAGGAGGGGTCAAACCTCGTCGTTCACGGTATGAGAGTATGGTCAACCTCGGTACTGGAAGTGAGGCGCTTACGAGGGAGGGCTCTGTTCATGGAGAGATCATTACCCTCGTCTTCGCGGATGGGAAGGAGCACGATTACGTGCGTGTTCTTGTTCTTGTTCTTGTTCATGAAACTGGTGTGTGGATTCTGACGGCTTACTTTAGCGCATTGGCAACCTCCTCGGGCGAGGACAATTTGGTTCGGTTTACAAGGCTCTCAACACGGTCGATGGACATACGATCGCGATCAAACGGATCTCCCTCGAAGGCCATTCCGAGGACGAAATTTCGAAGCTCATGCGCGAGGTCGACGTTTTGAAACGACTCGACCATCCTGGGATTGTCAAATATCTCAGTATGCAGCGCAAGAGGGATAACTTGAACATTGCGCTTGAGTGCGTATCCCCTCACTTGGCCCCGTGCGTGCCTGCGTGAATGTTGTCACTAAACCTCCACCTCCCTTCCGCACAGATACGTCGAGAACGGTTCCCTGGGACAAACCCTAAAGGCGTTTGGCAAGCTCAATGAGCGACTCGTCTCTTCGTACACGGCCAAGATGCTCGAGGGTCTCGCCTATCTCCACAATTCGGACGTGATCCACTGTGACCTTAAGGCGGCGAACATTCTCACCACAAAGAACGGAAACGTCAAGCTGTCCGATTTCGGCGTGTCCATGAATGTCGCTCCCAAAGCGATGCAAGAGATGAAGCGCGATAGGAGCGAAGTCGCAGGGACGCCCCACTGGAGTATGTGTTCTTCTCTACCTGCCACTACCTCGATTTAGTGGATCCCGTTGATGCCTGTCTGACAAATGCATTCTTTCACGCAGTGGCTCCAGAGGTAATTCAACTCAGAGGACCTTCTCCTGCTTCGGATATCTGGTCATTGGCCTGCACTGCGATTGAGCTTCTGACAGGTCACCCACCTTATCACGAAATTCATAACGGGATGTCCGGTGAGTATCTTGCATGAGTTGGAGGGTGACCTCACTACCCTCGGAACCATCTTTAGCTGACATGGCCGTCCGTCCCTTTATCCAGTCATGTACCGAATCGTGGAGGACGACCTCCCGCCGATCCCAGATGCGTGTAGCGAGGAGATGCGCGATTTCCTGATGCAATGCTTCAAGAAGAACCCGGTGGACCGGCCCAGAGCCGAAATGCTATTCGAGCACCCGTGGCTCAAGCAGACCCTGGAGGCCCGGGTGAGTGTGCCCCATTTAGGTCTCGGGTGTTATCTTAGTGAGACATGGGCTGATGCGCTCAAAACAACGTGCCTTATCACAGGTATTACGCCCCGTGGACAGTATCCCCTTTCTGCACCGCGTGATTGCGCGCTCAGACGCAGGCCAATCGCACTCGAGAATAACGCCTCCATCACCGCGGATGCCGGATTCTCCTCAAGATGGTAGTGGATTGAGGTCGCTGTCGCTCTCTTCGTCGCCCACGTCGCCCAGTTCTGAAGACTTTCCTCCGCGGGCTCATGCGTTTGTCAAGACCACATTTGGCAAAGGTTCGCCATTTTCCTCCTTGCTTCTGCCGTAGCTCCGCTTTGACACTCTTGGACAGCCGTCACTTGCCGAGTTTGCAAGCAGTCCGTGAAGCGAAGCGCCGTCTTCTGCGAAGAATGCAACTTAATCGCTCACGCCCGATGCGCAGCCGACGCTCCGGCTACCTGCGATATCCGGCATCAGTTGATGTTATACGCCCAATATTCCCAGGCCAGTACGGCACAAGAGCTCAACTCGCCCACTCGGGAAGGAACGCCCCAGTCGAACCCAATTGCTATTCCATTGTCCCCACCACGTCGCAGTTTCGATCTCCAACACTCCGAGTCTCCACCTAGGTTAAACAGAATACTTGGGTGGAGGAACAGACGGTCATCAGAGCAAATGACGACCCCAAGTACCAACGCGCGTAGCTTGGCGCCTACACCTGTACCAACAAGCCAACCCAATGGTGCGCAAAGCCCCACCCCCACGAACCGTCCCCTCGTTCGAGGTGCCAACTCGGATGGGCGTGCTTGGTCCCGAGTGAGTATGAACGGCACAGTCAACACGGATAGCCTTCGTAGCAGTATGAACACGGCACCGGAAACGGCCTCATCTCACAGAGAGACCAACCACCGTCACCCTGAGCAAGCGCTCAGCGTTGATAGCAGGGATCGACGACATGGATCCAGGGCATCTGGCTTGTCAAGGGCGACCGAGTATGGCGAAGCCAGTCGCAAAGTCTTACGAAGGCAGCAAGATCCGCAGTCCCCCAGGGGGTCAGACCCTTCTCGGAATAGTGGCAATTGCCTCATTCAATGACCGCTGGCCCGCCTCAAGTACCAAGTACCCACAACTTGTTGTACATCTATTCTTCCATTCTCCGTGTTTGTCGCCAATCTATGCGGCGTCATGTCCATTGTCCCTCCTCTAACTCGATCAATGTCATCCACCACGTACGATTCACACTACAACTTTTCTCATCATCACATATTTAGTATCCTCTCTCCCCCCTCTGTTTGTGCGCATGTACTATTAGCGACCCTCATCCACTCTGCACTGGGATCATTACTACCCTCGAACATTGTCCCTTGGTTTGTTCTTTTGCTTCATGCAATTTGCCTGGGAACTCCATATACACATTCGTTCTTCTCGTTTAGCTCCGATATCCGCCGGCAGCGCACGGACACGGACTTCTAACTTGTTCATTTGTAATCGCACCCTTAGAACTGTCCACATCCCCAATCAATCCACCACCTCTTGCTGTCACGATCACCATATGATGGGGCAGAGAACTATTGATATATATACGTAGTTACCCAACTGCACAGGTGAAGCATGACAGTTGACGGCGATCAAGGTTAAACCATCCGCGTGGTGATAGCGGGGTTTCTACCGGGTCCAGTCAAAACTCTGCGTCGATCCATTCGATATCATCCTCGGGCTCCCAGTTGTTCCCCTCAAAGAGGCGGCCGAAGCAATCTCCTCGGTTGTTAAAGTGTGTATAGGGTTTATCCGCTGGTAACTTCTGACCGCACAGATAGCAAAAATGAGTCTGGCAGCGACCACATGTCATCTGAGAAGGGGGTGTCTAAGCCTCGGTTTTGGGGAGAGAAATTGTGTAGCAAGTAGCAAGGGGACCAGGAAAAAAGTAAAAAGCAAAATAACTTACATGGTTACAGCCCATACTTTTCTCTGTCGCTACCCCGCAATTAGGACATTGCATCGAATTACCCTTGAGCCATTTGCGGTTCTCTTCCTCTTCTTGCCAAAGACGTGCCAGTCGTTCCAAGTTGACTCTACTACCGAATCTCTGCTCCATTGCCTTCCGTTCGGGACTCCCCTTGGGATGGGCAAGATAATCTTGCAAGAGTCGAGTGGTAGAGGATATAGGACAGCGAGCGATGACGCCGTGCCAGGAACGCTGACACAGGTCGCAAAAGGAAAATGAACACGAGGAGCATGTTCTTAATGAGATGTAACGACTCGGTGGTTCCTCTTCTTCTCCTGCTATTGCTGCTGCTGCTGACCTCGCGTGACTCGCCTTTTGAGCGTCGGTGGCTGGAACGGGAGCTTGGCAAACCGCAATGGGGCAACACACGAGCGTTGGATCTCGTTCTAGCTCACGTTTCCTCTTCAGAGCTTTCCATCGTGCTACCTCTTTGTCGGATACTACCCTCCTCACGTCCTCTTCGCGCACACACCCAGCATACTCACTTGTACCCGTACCCTGTTGCCTCCTCGATTCCTCTTTGACACATTCCGGGTCTGCGCAAGTCACTTTGTCGACATCACCTTCTCGAATATGTAATGACCAGAAATCGGTGAGGCATTCACGGCAGAAAACGTGAGAGCAAGCGGAAAGGCGGACGCATTTGGAGCCTTTTCGTTCTGAAAAGCATATTGCACACGTAAATGTTGTACTGGCAAACGTCTTATCGAGAGCAGACGTGTTGTGGGCAGCGAGACGTCGTAAAAGCAAGGCCGGGGCTGGATGAGGGATTCTAAGAGGAAGAGATTGCAGGTGAGTTCCAAATACCATGGTAATTAACGCAGAGGTTGCCCCCTCCCCCCCTTGCACCACACACAAGAAACGCACCGGATAACACCATCCTGTAGCAGGCCAATATCTTTAAGGAACTCTCCACTTCGGATCCAATCGCAGGTCCTCCAAAGTACACCCGATCCCTCAGCGTCCCAAATCTCTTCAAGGCGTTTGACCATCGATGTAACTGCGGCTCCAGGTAGCCAGTCACTAGTTGCATGAACGTTTTTTAGTATCGGCGATCGCCGTATTGGATATTCGATAGGAAGGGTCAGGGTCAGAAGGAGAGGCGGTAGATTTTCTAGGCGATCCACCATTGCGGGCTCATCTTGCGATACTGGCACTGGCACCACTTCGGCTGGATCACCTTCATTTGCTTCATTTGACGGCGGTGGCGGCGGGATTGCAGATTCAGATTCGCAATTGGTCATCATAGGATTATAGTAGACCGCGCGATATATTTGAATCTCGTATTCCCCCATTTCTACAGGTATATCGAGTTTGATGACGGCTTCTCGTGGTGGTGTAGAAGATGGGTCGGGTCGTTCAGACGACGTGAGACATTCTGGATAAATCGACTAGCAAAAGAGTTGGATGAGTAAGAAAATTGTTACTGTGAAGGGAAGAAGCTATACTAGTTACGTAGAGGACATCCCATTCTTCGTCACGCATCTGCGTACATTGGGCAATTTCTCCAGCATCCATTTCCAAGTAATGAAGGGAGGTAGAAATACGCGGTTTCGTTCAAGGCCTCGTAGATGATTTGGTGGCCGTGAGTGGAACGACTGAAGGGGCGAGTCCAACATGCAATGCATGTTGGACGCCTGCCATCAAAGTGCAAAACCCACCTCTTCAGTAGTGCATATCCAGTAGCCTTACCTGGTCTAGTCTTTGCTCCTAGTCTAGGTAATGTAGTCTACCGCCGGCTGCTAGGCTCGAATATCATGGTCGCACCCTGTGGGCTGCGGGGCCTGGGGTATTGGGAAGGTCATTGCCTTGGGTTCGAAAGAAAGATACAGGAAATACAACTCGAAAATAATAAATGCGCCAAGGGAAACCCAACTCCTCACAAACATCGTGTGCCGAGTCTACTTGCGTCTTAACCTCCCACCAACATTTGGAACAGTCGACTTGGCGGTTCCATTTGCCTCCTTTTGAGCGACCAGCCTCGCCTGAATCCGCTCGAACTCGTCGTCATCTAGCTCGGGCGTCTTCCTTCTTTTGCTTCTGGACGGCATTTCCACATCCTTTCCATCTTCCTCGGGTCGCGTGCGTTTCTTGCCTTTTCCCTTCGCAGCACCCTTTCTTTTCTTCAGTCCGTCAGCCATATCCATATCCATCTCCTCGTCGTCCTCCATGGCACCGTACTTGGCCGCTAGGTTGTCCAAGAAGCTCCCACGAGTGGTTTGTCGTTTCTGGATGAGCGCCTTCAAAGCACCATCCTCCTCCTTGTCTTTTGTTGGCGCCTTGCCCTTCCGCTTGCCTTTCTGCCCTGACCCATAAAACTCGTCCCATACTCCCATCTCCTTTGCGGCCTCCTCCGCCTCGGCGGCTTCCACCTCACCTCGCTTCTTACGCGATTTCTTGGCCTTTTCATCTTTTACCTGCGTTTTCCAGGTAGGCGTAGAAGATATTTCTTTGGCCTTAATGAGGGATTGCACGATGGAGACGACGCGGGGCTCGTCTTCGTACGTAGAGAAGGGGATGTGTGCCATGATGTGTTCAATGTCGCCTTGACCGTCTTCGTATGCAGCCTTTATATCATCCTTCTCTTCTTGAGAGCCTGTGTAATCCATAGGTTAGTCGGCTGGAACCGGAGACTTGACCCTTCCGGCACGCACCAACATATTCCGCTTTGAGCTCGTCGAGTCTCGCCTTTGTGACTTCTTCGAACATGCCCTCAAAGTAGGCTTCCCATCCACCTTCATCATCTCCAGGACCAAATCCAGGACCTCCTTCATCTGTTCGGCCAGTCTCATCATAGCGCTTTCGCCTCTTCTCGTCACCAATGACGGCATACGCATAGCCAACTTGCTGGAATTTGATGCTGTTTTCCTTTTTCTTGTCCTCAGAGTTGCTAGCGTGTTTATCGGGGTGATGAATGAGCGCGAGGCGGCGGTAGGATTTCTTGATGTCGTCTGGCGCAGCAGTAGGCGTAAGGCCGAGAACTGCGTAGAGATCGACGTGGTCTGTGTCTGGGAAGAACTGGAACACTGGGTCTTCATCCATGACACGAACAACGAGATGTGGACGGGATCAAGTGGTGATCGGAGTTTGAAAGCGTGTCATCACCTTTTTAAGCCGTAGACGAATCTAGTGCGACGTGTCATTAATGTGCATATTGTGTCAGACCTGAACCATTCTTATTGATTGATAACGTTCTCTAACTAGCTGGGCCTGCTCCTGGGTTATGGTTCTGGCCGAAAACTCACACATCAGCAGGCCAGGTAATTAACATAATTTGTTTTCATTGGTAGTGCTTAGGGGTATCGCTGCGGTAAGGAAATGTGAGCGAGCGAGTTCCTCCGAAACAACCTGTCCTACTGATTCCATGGAATCCCGACAGTTCGATGAGCATGAGGCGGAATGACATAAGGGTTGTCCAGACTAGTCACGAACGGAGATCTAACACTATTTGCATCGGTCAGAATCTATCAAGTTATCACGTTGAAGGGACTTTCGAAATTTGAGGGAATTTCGATTGTTCGCTTCGAACAGAGGCGTTTTGCTGTTCATAGGTAACAATGAGCAGCAGTAAAAAACATTCAGTAAGTCGGATCCACCTGGTGAGTGGTTCCAAGAGTATCCCATTGCTAGTCACCTTGATTCCTTAATTACCACCTGCTCCAGTGTCAGCACAATAAACCAGCAATTAGGTTCTCCATATTCGTCTGTCTCCCTGTCTCAACAAGCAGAAACCAGGCCTGCAATCGGAGCAAATGACCTGTCACAAATGCGGGAACCAGAGCGGGGCGTGCGACTGCTGCTTTGGGCGACCTTCCATCGTAATGGAGAAGACCCATCAGAAAAACGACACCTACGACCTCAGGGTTAATGACAATTCTATCGAAGGGATGTACGTGAAGGTTTCGACCAACACTTTGACAAGCGCTGGGTCTATTGCAGCCCTGTCAATTTTATGGTGACTCCAGGACAAGGATAGCTGGTCAGCTCAGCGAGAATGACCTCCTCGACCCCATTCGCCGATACTAATGGTTGATACTAGCCTACCGCGCGGTAAGTTCCCATTTTTCACTGTATGGCCCGCATATACCACATGCAGTATTTATTCCATGGTTCTATGGAGTGTCACTTAAGGTAGTCCCGCCCCGAATCGAAAGAACTCTACAGGTACTGTAAACGTCACACTCCTACCCAGTGATTAATATGGTGGCATACTTTGAAAGTCGCACTTCCCGGGTTCCTTTTTCGAAAATATCGAGGCCTCCCCGGCATCCATGAGCTGCCGATCAAGCTTCCTAAGGGCCCCTAGAACGCCAGTCTTAGGGTCAATGGTGACAAAGAAGGGACGCTCTTGCTCCAGGGCTATGAGGTCCTGTGCCGGCTTCAGGAGGTTAACCTTACAAGGCCATAGACCAGTGTTCATGGACCGACCTGATTGAAAGGAGGCCTGGAGGTGTCAAATTGGGTGGTTGTACTACCACAAATAGACCCTACCTATGCTCGGGGCCTTAGTGGGTTTTAGTGGTGGGTTGATTTTGGTCAGGTATCGGTTCAATTACAATGCCCCAACAAGCCCTGAGGAATCGACTTGAGATCCTCGAAGTGCGTTACGATCACCCATCTGGCTTGATTAGGTAATTGATGTTATCATGGGGGCCTGACAAGCCGTTGTCGTAGCACCGCTACAGAAACTACGCAATGCAGAGACACAACACTCAGGTTCAAATGGAAACAAACTAAAAAATTCTGAAAGCACACGAAACAAAACACAGGTAAGTACCGACGAACGGTCAAATCCCACAGTATGAAGGACGTCTCAGGAAACACACGAGTTCAATGACGGCCTGACCATAGCTGCTTACTTCTTCAACACACCGATTGTGGCCTCCGGTGCGTACCGGGGAATGACTTTAGCGTCGTGAAGCATCAAGAACTCCTCCGTCGCATCGCGGCCGGCGTACAGCAAGATGGCCTTTTCGCCTCCAGGATGGTCAGGGAGGAAGTTAGTCACATCAAGGACTTTGCCTTCAACCTGTGAGACGAATGTTAGTCCATACCCGTTATGGTAGGGATGGGGTGCATCCCATGGGGAAACGAGGACCAGAAAGGAATTCGACTTACGATAACCCAGCAGTCTTCCTTGGTATTGTGCTTGGCGACCTCCTCGGCAGTATACTCCTTCAGTGTGTCCGACTTGGCCTGGCCTTTCCCTTCCGATTGGACTGGTGGCGGGACGGCCTTGGTGTCGCCGGCCGCACCAGCCTCGAGTGCGGAGGGTGTGCCGGCAGGGGCGGCGGGACCTGTCGAGGTTGATGGTGGTACTGATGGTGAGGATTTGTCACCATCGCCCCATGAGAACTCGAGCTTGACCTTGTTCGCTGATGGATCGATGGAGACGGTGGTTTGGACGTGACCAGCGACAGAAGCCAGTCGAGAAGTCGCCTTATCGGCGGACGACTGGGTGCGTTGGAGAAGGTAGGCGGCGGCGGTATCACCGGCAACACGCCCAAAGACGACGCACCCGCTGTGGATAAAAGCGTGTCGGTATGGGTTTGAGTGAACGGAAGAGGGGCAATACTTACAGTAACGAGGAACCACCCAGACGGTTCGCACCGTGTACGCCACCACCGACTTCACCGCAGGCAAAGAGACCAGGAATCGGCTGGCCAGTGGTGGAGATGATGCGGGCCTCGGGGTCAATATGCAGACCACCCATGGTGTAATGGAGCACAGGGGTCATGAGTGCGACGTGAAAGAAGTCGTCTAAGCGCCACTCGCCGCCGTGGAAGAACTGAGCGGCAAGGTCAGCGAAGTCTCGAGTGAAAGGCGAGGAACGAGACACACTTTCTTTCCAAAAGGATCGTTCTTCTCCCGGGCACCCTTGTTGTACTTGTCAAATGTTGCTTTAAGAACAGAGAGATCGAGTTTCATCTCCTTAGCAAGAGCTTCGCCAGAATCGAATCGTTTCATAAGACCACGGCCAACGTAGTGTTTGCAGTGCCACTCGATCTCCTTCGAGGCCTGGCCGTTGAGGATGAGTCGGACAGGGTACTTGCCGTTCTCCCAGATGCTGGAGCGAGAGTCAGTCAGGAATGCGGGAAAGGCAAGTAGGATTTACGCTCACCGTCCTGTTACGTAATCGCGTGTTCCGAGTTCATCTGCGAATCGTTGGCCTTCGTTATCAAGCAAGATACCGCCAACACCACGGAGGGCCTCGGCAGCGAGGAACTTAACCTTGGCCTATGAAGAGAAGCGATTGAGACAAAGACTAACGAAGTGCAAGAGTGTACGCACGCTTGGCTCTTTAGGGTCGATCAGACCCGTCGGATGCACCTGGACCTTTTCCATATCGATTGCCTCAGCACCTGCCTCAATAGCCATCTTATGACCATCACCCGTCGAGTGCTCGCCGTTGGTTGTAGGTAGCTCCCACAGTTCAGGGCGGTACTTCTTCAGGAGGGAGGTCTCGGTAAAGTCGGCGGCATAACCACCAGTAGCGAGGATGACTGGACCATATGCCTCGTGGTCCTTTCCCTGGTATGTATACTTGACGCCGACGACAGTATCGCCGTCCTTGATAAGTTTGGTGACATTGGCCTTCTTGAGAACCTGAACACGCTCGGACATTGTGATGGCGAGGTCCTCGATGCGCTCGAGCTGGGCGTATGTGATGACCATACCGGGGAACTGAGCGCCACCGCGGTGTGTGCGCTCTTGAGAGTGACCGCCGAGACGGGAGACGAGGGAGAGGTCGAGGTTGAACTTGTCCTGGAGCCAGTGGACGGCGTCTGCAGAGCGACCTGTGAGGACCTTAATAAGGTCGTCGCGTGCGAGGTGTTTTGCGGATTTCTTCGTGTCCTCGAAGAATATTTGGGGGTTGTCTTGAATGCCCTTTGCGAATTGTGTGCGGGTACCGGCGCCATTGATACCGCTAGGATTAGGACATCAGCATTGCGGACCTGAAGCTAACAGGCTAGGAAGAATATCGGATAGGCGGACGAGGCAGTCGTCGTGTCCAACCAATGACACGAGCCCAATTTCAGTCGTCGGCAACACCGGTAATAGCAGTGGACGTTCCTATCCTCTAATGGCGGTTGTAGCAGAGATGCCGAGCTTACCTAGTGGCCTTCGTCGAGTTGCCGCCCATAAACCTGCACAAAATCATCCGTGAGCGAGACCAATGGCGACGGTGGAAGAAAGCGGAGAGTGAACACGCACCCTTGTTTATCGAGTAAGAGGACGGAAGCACCCCGTTCGAGGAGGGTGTGGGCGGCGGAGAGACCGGCAAGACCACCGCCAACGACGATCGCGCGGTTGCTGCTCATCTTGAGATGTATGCTTGTTAGCTAGAGATTATTGAATGTGCTTGACGAGGGAGGAGACGACGACGGTGATGAAGGCGGCGATGAGGCGGAGGACAAGAGGGAATGCGATGTGGGGTGGGGGCGGGGGAACGTGGTTGAACACTAGCCGACGGTACTGTGCATGTGATTTCAAGGTTTGGCTTTGGCTTGCCGACCCGCCGACCCAGGACGCGCAATCGTCATGTCGGTCAGAAAATACTTTAAGTTGAGCGTGCTAGTACATATTCTTCCTCAACGAGCAGAGCCAGAGCACCAAGCAAGCCAGCCATACGAAATCACGCTCATGGGTAGTAAAATACACATTACATGTACTTGGCAAGAGGTAATTAAGGGTCAAACATCCACCTAAGGTCTTGGAAGCCTGCCGAAACCTCAACAATGGTTTCAGGGTACTTGAAGGCGACCGGAGTATATCTTACCCACCATTAACAGCACTTTTTTGCACCAGAATGTCACCCTTCAATCAACCCCCGCACCACTTACTTTCTGCAACACGTCTAGGGCCAAATCTAAGACTGTCACAAGGTGAGTCAAGGTGGGGAGTACAGTACAACGGCATTTTGTTGCCTTACACGACAGCTGCGAGTAAATATTCCGGGGGTAAATAAATCGGGAATAGGGTGCGAAATTACCTTAACCACTAGTGGATATATATAATATAAACCAGACTTTTGCACTGTGCGGAAAACGTCATTCAATTTGTAGTGGAAAAGTCATGGTTTATTATATGTATATCCACTAGTGGCTAAGGTAATTTCGCACCCTATTCCCGATTTATTTACCCCCAGAATATTCACACCCAGCTGTCGTGTTAGGTGGTGATGGTGATAGCTTCATCAGCAACTTATCGAATGCGGAATAAAATTACGCATGAACTGGTTTATACTTAAGTATAAACTGAACACCTTCCTCACCCCGCCGCCGCCCTATCTTGTCGCCCCTCTTTTTGGGCCTTCCCCACAAATTGTCATAGTTCCGACTCGTGTATTTTATCCACAGACCAAAAGTAAATAATACATGGTTGCTTGGTGATACCAGGTGCCCTAGTCAGCAAGTTGCGTCCAAAAAGTAGCCCGTGGTCATGGATGTACTGAATATATATAGCACCTTGAACTTGATGCCAACAAGTCCTGCATCATCCTCCAGTCATCAATTCGTAGTAACTAACATTGGTAAGTGTATATGATCTTACCAAGATTGACCCTTAGAGCGTCGCCTGCGTCCACAACCTCGTGCTGCTGCATACAGTAGTGAACTTATATTCATTTGTGTGATAATAGACCCCGCAAAAGGCAAAAGGCTACCTCTGGTTTTCATGGCCTAATTTGTCACCAATCCGTGTAAATTTTCCTCCATTTCGACATTTCGACCTTACATTCACATCACCAACTACTTTGCATTCCATAATTTGTACGAGGGCTAATAATTCCTGGAACTCGAGATCACATTGCTTAATTGGAATACCCCTATCTGCTAATATATGAAGCCCGGCCGATCTCGGGAGGACTTTGGTCCCCTATCACCCCCCCTTTCTACCTGCTCCTCGTTGCCATCCTGCTCCTCCGTTGCTGTTCTCCCCCCGCGTCCCCCAGTGTATCCCCCCAAAGACCACCAAAGACCACGATGCTCCTTGCGGCCAGCTTCTGGCTCGCTCTCCCTTCCTTAGGTGTTCTAGCGGCCTCGGGTCACTCTCAACATGGACCACTGTTCAACGCCCATGCTCATCGACGTCACTCACGGGCGCAACTTTCACGGCGGCTGGAATCGTCGAGAAACTTCACTCTCGTCGATCGTCATCAGGGAAATTCATTCTTCGAGTGAGACCGGTTTCGCAGCTTTATTATTCTTATTTTTCATGTTTGGCCTTCGCTGTCTCTCTGCGCGTACTCATCACCACCTTTGAATTGTAGAAATTGGGATTTCTTCTCATCCGGCGACCCAACTCATGGGATGGTAAACTACGTCGATAAGTCAACTGCTTTCTCCGAAAAGCTGGCCTACGTTGGGCAGGATGGAGTAGCCGTGATGACCGTAGATACGAAAACCCACTTGCCTGCCGGTCAAAACCGCAAGTCGTGAGTCGTAAACACAATTGAAGTGGCAGTCGATCGGGCTTATTACTCCAATTATCAGGGTCCGTATCACGTCCAAGAAGTCCTATAACAAAGGTCTCTTCATTATCGATGTCGAGTCAATGCCTCATGGGCCTGCGGTCTGGTTAGTGGTGCCCGCACAATGGCAGAAGGGCTTACTGACCTCCTCAATGAAATAGGCCAGCCTTCTGGATGGTGGGCCCCAATTGGCCATCCGACGGTACCACCTTGATGACTTCCCTCTCATTTGTCACTGATTTCTTGCCAGGCGAGATCGACATAATAGAAGGAGTCCACGACCAGTCTTTCAACCTATACACCCTTCACACGTCTCCGGGTTGTGTCCTTGATCCATCCAAGCATGTCGCGCCTTCGCTCGTAAGCACAAGCACATCGGACCGAAGCAAAATCTTTACCGGCACGCCACTCTCGACCAACTGCGACGCCAGGATCAACGGTAATTCTGGATGTGGGATTGAGGATCCTGATCCGCACAGTTATGGAGCAGGTCTCAATGATCAGGGAGGGGGTGTGTTTGCCACCCTTTGGGACGACGACGGTTTTCGTGTCTGTGCGTTCCTTCCCTCATATTAATGACGGCACTATCCATGTGTGCCTACGTACAGTATACGTCTGACTTTTATCTAGGGTTCTTCCCCCACTGCGCTGTTCCCTCCGACATCCTTGCAGAGACACCCGATCCATCGACATGGACGAGTCCTAAGGCCTTCTGGGCCAACTCCTCTTGCCCGACCAGCACCTTCTTCCACTCGCTCTCGATGGTTTTCGATATCACCCTGTGTGGCGATTGGGCTGGTGCGACATACAACTCGGCTGGTTACACCGGGACTTGTGCGGAGAGGGTTGCCGATCCTGCGAACTTTGAGAGTGAGTTCATCTCCCCTCTATTCACCCGTGGAGACTTACGGTTTCCATCACAGCGGCAAATTGGCATGTCCGTTCCATCAAGGTATATAACTGAGATACGGCAATGCTTCGTGATTTCTGGTATTAGTTTTATGGCACCTCTTCTGCGCTGAGGAAGCAACTATCCTCGGTTGATCCGATGTATCCGAGTCTTCGTGAATATTTATTCTCGCATATTGTTTTACTAAGCGAGTGTCAATGGACTAAAATGGGTGACCGTTCCTCATTTCAAGAATGCTTGCAACCCCGCGAGAAGTTTCTGAGGACCAGGCATCTGAGGATTCTGAAAATATGTGTGCGAGCGATTGTTGCAGGATCATGTGCCCAGCCCAGAGTAACGCATGGCAACGCCTCGGGTCAATAACTAGATAGCCGCAAGCTCGGGTATTTACGTCGTGTTGTCAGTCTCGGATATTCCAACACACGGGAGTTCCAATCCTGACCGGCCTATGTCGGAATAATAATCTTCTCGTCTTAATTGTTACGGTTTCTCCGATCTTTCCCATGCAGGCCTGCAGGCCTCATCAATAAATGTGTGGCGATATCGCCACACATTTATTTTTGGCAATTTCCTCTCCCGATTTCATATGTGGCTCGCTTACCATTTACTAAACAAGTTTATATAACCTCGTCGTAGAGGCGTTTTAATTTCCGACAGCTTCCAATGCGCGAACCCTCCTACGCACATGGCAGTAGTAACTTCGATCTTTTCTTTCTTGTGTAGACCGCACGGTCGATTATAGCTTCTCCGTTTGTGGGACTATCCAGGCTTAGTCTGCTACCGCACACTGAGTCTATGAGCCTATTTTGGTATCCACCTTCTGCTCCACATTCCGGTCCACCATGTTTGTGATACAGCTTGCTACCGCATCTGAGTCGGGCACCCGAACCGGGGCCAAAAGATGCGTCTCCTTGCTCCGGTTCGTTAAACGCGCAAACAGGCTTGTCTAAAGGTACTGTACGGGTGGGCCAAGGGTCCATGAGGGAAGCAGGCTGCGTCTGAGCCGGAAACTCATTTAAACGGGGACAGGAAGAGGAATAATGGATAAGGCACGAGAGCGTTAGATCACAGAGGGGTATAAGTGCAACCTAGCGGTATAGTAGGAGGATGAGCAGACTGAGAGTTACATCATGTGCAAGAGACGCAAAGCTAGGGCCCACGGGAGGGGGTATTGCTCGTCCGTAGGCAATAAAGAATACGTACAAGCGAACGGGCAGACAAGGGTCGGTAAGTAGGAAGGGTGTTCGGTAGTGGGCTACGTCACACAGCGTAGGGTCGTCCTTCAATTCATCCCCTGACTCCTATTGACAGACAACCAGCAAATGAACGTAGGGTGCACCCATGGTGAATATCGCATCGTTGTGGATATATAATGACGAACGCGAATGAGGCAAAGACGGCAGTTGAGCAACCACTAGTCGTAAACGGTACCACCCATGGTGGTGTGGTGGGGGTAACTAGGATCGCAATCGTGGCGGAGTTGTGCGCACACTTGACGTACTTGGCGATTTGCTTGGCTTTGTTGTCTGCCGCGGGCGATAATACAGGCAGCCGGTGGGGTTTGGAGAGTCGGGGTGGGGTGGTGAGCGCCAAAGTAACCACGAGGGTTTGATATATCCAGGACAACGATGAAGGGGTGCCTGTGGGGGAGGCGACGATATAATGGGAGTTATCGAAATATCGAACAGCGGCTCGAATCGCGACAATCTTGGCAAATGCCTCGCGCGTATTCGACAAGGTGAGATACACTCATATCAGCGCATGATATGTTTGCCATGGCCTGCATGGGTGCTGCTAATGGTGCATGTGTGGGCGTTGGACTAGTTGAAGGATAGTGTGGCTTGGATCGGATGTCGGCGAAAGACAGCTGGACCAAAGAAATGAATGAGTGATGGATGGTTGAGGAGATAGGTAAAGGCGAAGGAATACGCACCAGAAGACCCCTTTGGATCTCCAGAAATACTCGCCGCTGGTGGTAAGTGGTCGAGGTAGTGGCGGTGGCCGTAGCTAAGGAGCCTGTGACACCCGTCTGGACGGAGGAGTAACCTTCATGCCCAGGACACCGCAAAGTGTGGCCATGTAGGATCGAAAGCGGGACGAGGGTCGGGTATTTGTCAGAAATCCGACCGCAATTGGCGAAGAGCGGCTGAGTATTGAGCACAGGGAACAGTATGCACCGTCTAAATAAATATGTGAGTTTAGAGTGGAAGCCAATGGGATGCAACCTTGTGATGGATGGAGAGGATAGAAGTCTACTCACGATGTTCCAGGAGGAATAAGTTTTAGCGACAGTCCGTGACTCAGGGTCACCAATCTCTACGGCATAACGCGTGTTCGGGTGCGTCCTGATATCAGAGTTGAGTACATCATCGCGAATGAATGGTCTTGTACCAGCAAGCCCAGCAGGTTGGTAGGGCAACCATTGCAGTGGGTGCCAGAGAAGAGGAGAATACAGAGGATATCAGTAAATGTTGTAGAGGCGGGGATAGTGAGCGGCGGGATCGGTTCGGCGGGTTGTCCACCAAGTGGTTCCCTTCAAGTGCGAGAGAACGGTTCTTGCAAGTAGCATCGAAGAACCACGTGAAAAAATTAGCAAGGGTTGAGAAGAGGTTCTGATATGTGGAAGAGAGGTCGGGCCGGACTCCAGTGCGGGCTGCTGGTGCTGGTGCTGTCGATGTGTTGGAGACTAGATTGCCTGTGTACATTTCCGCTAATACACGATGTAATAGAGATGAGGAGCGACTATTTTCTGTAATTGTTCAGAACGCGTGGCCCATAACAGGGCCTATCTCTCATGTCGAAACTCTGCGCATGCCGTTGAGCGACGGAAAGGCGAGCCTTTTGGCCGAATCAGCACAACCTGCGGGGTACGAAACGTTGATTTATGACCCAAAGAGATGAAGCACTTGGGCGAATGACTGTGAGCATGACCTTGTCGTCATCGCTACCAGTGAGGATGTGGTAAGGCCCTTACTGATCCAGTGGCAGCAACGAGGTGCAATTCATATAGCCGTAGTAGATGATGAAGGCTCCATCGCAGGAAAGAAATTTGGGTTCATATTTCTTATTTGTGGGTCGTCGTAACCTGGGGTGCTTTGTCTCCACCACCACCAACGAATGCGGATGGGCTTCCTGGAGAAAACAAAGAAAATATTCTAAAATGAAATCGAAAGCTGCTGGAATGACATTCAGGACGTACTCGATCTTTTTCTCTCAAACGTTCCGGGCTTCCATAACCTAGTCGAGGCCTTCGAAGGGTGCCAATCCATTTAAGTATATCACCCCTTAAGAATGGGGCTGGGGAGATATCAACCCTTGGCACCCGATCAATGGAGGTAGCCGTACACACTTCATTGCGATAGTGCCTAGCCCTGTGCCTTAATTGTCGACCTGACGGAGGCCGTTAATCTGCGTGCTAGCGAAGTATCCATCGAAGCAACCAACCGGCTGCAGGAGAGCATGGGCGTCTAGATTAGAGCTCGAGTCAACCCGATGGCGTCGGAAGCCGGGTTGATTCCCATGCTGACCAAACTTGACGAAAAACTCCATCCACTCAGACGAACAGGAGGCTTACAAGGTGCCGTAACAATCGCGCCGCAATAATCGAGCCATACTACTGTCGACACACGGTCACCGGGACACTTAAGGATTTCGGCCCTAGTGTTCATCACAGATCCGTACATTTGTGTTTATAATAGAGAAATATATATATAAATCCTATTAAACATGATTCTTTTGTGGCCGTAAGCGATATGACCTTCAAAAATGGCCCCAAAACTTAGGGCCTTGTTCACTCACCGGGACAAGGCATGACGGAGGGCGGCACGCTAAAAGTAAATATATATTTGGATTGCTAGCAAAACAGGGAGTTATTCGCCGCTTTAACTGTTTTTTTCTGACCAGTTTGATTCGCTCTCTTCTGATTCCTCATCTCCCCATGACAGGATATCGCCTGCGATCGAGTCGAAATCTGCATTTTTCCGATGTCCTTGAGCTCTTCTATTGTGAAGCTGAGTTTGAGGCGGATTGGCGGAGGTGCTCGGTTGTTCCACTGATCCAGGCAGTCGTACATTCCTCAGTAGTGGCTTTGGGCCAACTGATGTATGTGTAAGTCCTTTCTTGACAGCTTCCTCACATTTCTTGTTATACACCTCGAGTTGTTCATGCCATAATTCCTTCCTTTTCCGCTTTATTTCTTGCCCCATGGCCTGCACCAATTGCTTCGCCTCCTTCTCCTGTTCTATGGCTGAAAGCTCTCCCAAGAACTCAGATACTGTTGCATGGGCACCCTTCCCTGCCTTGAAAAGCCGACTTTGAATGGTTGGCTGCTTTGCCACCTTGCTGTTGAGGCCATAGCGTAGATCAGTGTTCTCCAAACTCATAAGTGAGAGCTTTGCTGTCAATCCGACAACAGTACTCTGTAGCTTTTGGTTCTCCTGCCTCATCCTCAGCATCTCCTTTGCCTGCTCATATTGGTCCATGTCTTGCCAATGTTCCACCTGTTCTTTGGCCCTAGCATGTGTGCCTGAGCCAGAACTAGTCATATACATTGCCCTTGTGATCGGTTCTGTGAGTTTGAGTGGCGATATGGGGCTGGTGGAGGCAATAGGGGTACCACTGAACAGTCCAGCTGACCTTGTTTGCTGGAGTCTTGCAAAGAGTGAGTCAGATGCAGATGTGGGATCACTCTCATGCCTGTTTGGGGAGCCAGCACTAGATTCCCATGCCTGAATTGAGGTGATAGCAAGGGAAGATGTAGGTAGTGCTCTCTCACTCTGTAGGAAGTCCACAATGTGTTTCACAGGGCTGCTGAGATTAACAATTGGCCCACTTTGGGTGGAAAGGCCCTCTGCTAATGCTGTCATGTCTTTAGTGACCTTGGTTCTGTCAACTGGCCAGGTTCCTGTGACTTCAAAGGCCTTCAGTATATTCTCCAGAGTGAAGGCTCTCTCATATGGCCTGCTATTGCCTCCAAATAGTCCTGCCGGGTTATCTTCTTCATGTATTGATTAGCTTGCTTCTCAGTTTCCTTCTGGTATTCTCTTTTGAACTGAGCAAACCCACAGACATCAAGTGCTATTTCAGATGGGTATCAGTGGCAGGACATCAGTCTCATGGAGAATTCTCACTTTGAAGTGCATGTGTGGTGTTTGGGGGAAGACAGAGCACCTCGATGTCATTGGTTTTTGCATATTCAAGGAAGTCTTGAGTGAAATGTGAAACATGCCCATCAACAATCAAGAGGCGAGTCTGTCCATTTGCCAATTCATGGGTTTGGCTGTCGAAATCAACCTTGATCCATTCCTGGCTGATCTCACCAGTAATATAACCCTTGTGTGACATTCGGATACTAAATTTTTGATGTCAGCATCCCAATTAGCTGCTGTAAAGTCATGAAATGAAACATACAATGCATTCAAGGGGTTCTTCCAATCTGCACTAGCTCGGAATCGTGCTCCTTTGAAGATCACTGTAGGTCTAAACACCTTTCCAGCTGCTGATATGATTGGAATCAGTGTTGCGGTTTCTCGATTCTCATCATGAATGGCAATGGGCTGGTGACTAGATTCTGTGGACCCAATATAGAGTGTCTTGGATGTTGGTTTATCCAGAAATGTTGATGTTTTGTCCATAGAGAAGATGCAATCAGGGGAAATGGAAAATTTTGTCATGATCTCCCCAAGAAGCTGGAACCAGTGATCAACAGCTCTTTCATTTACTGCCCCACTTCATACAGAGCTCTGTGTTTTGCTCCAAAACGTGTGAATACTGCTTCCATGACGATCAAGGAAGCGATCGAGCCATGATCTGCTGACTGGGCACTCCAGTCCCATGCTCTGAGTTCTTAGTATCTCATTCGCTCTCCTTTTGCACTGCTCTCGAGTGTCAGGGAAGCCCCTGCAGGCAGCATCCTTCAGGTACTCAAGAAGAACTTGCTCTTCCTCAGGAAACAACTTCTGACAAAGTTTAGTGGACTCTAACTTTGATAATCGACCATTTAAGCGAGCTGAGAGAGTTGATTTGGGGATGCCAAACTTGTGTGCACATATTCAAAGTCTGGCCTTCTGGGAGCTTGGCATCTGATGGTATGCCTCCATGGCTGTGCTGATAAGTTCTTCATAGTCTTCATTCTTGATTCAACATTGTTGAGCAGCCGATCTTGTTCTTCCCATTGAGGAACAATTGTGGGATGATTTTGGTTGATTACGGGACCCTGAGGCAATAGAGGCACTTAAGGGACCCTCCATGAGGTTTTCGTAAGGTAATTACATTAATTGAAGCCACCATAGGCATCCCCTCTGCCGCAGTGACCTTAAATTCAGTCCTTATCTGCGTTGTAGGGCATGGGGTATGCTAGGTGAGAGGCCAGTGGGCACAAATGACAAAATAATATCTTTATAATATATGTAGTATACAATAAATGCTAGCTATGGGTCGCTTTTCTTACCAGAAGGTGCGTGTCCCGCTGAGTGAAGCATCCCGCTGAGTGAGGTTCCATAGTATATCAAGTCAAACTCCTTGGATTTTGGTAGTTTGACTATGTGATCTGATTCAGTCCATAACCAAGGTCCTTCCGGTACTGGTAATGGGTTTAGAGTCCCATGTCTCTTCATATTCCTCTTCTTTGCTCTGTAGCAAGTTCTGCATCCCGTAACATAATCTCTTATGTATTCCTGCATGTTCTCCCAATAGTATCCCTTTCCCAGGATGTCTAGAGTTCCAGTAATCCCCAAGTGACCAGTAAAAGGTGAGTCATGATATAATTCCAATAACTCTCTTCTAAGTTCCTCCTTGGGGGGAACCCATATTCTTCCATCCTTTAATAACAGCCCACTCTCCTCCTGGAGTTCTGGCCATTTATCCTTGTTCTCCTGTAACCAATTCCTAATCTTTTCCTGTAAATCCCCATCTGTGGCTAGTAATGCCAATGTGATGTCCTCCATTTCTTCTATTTCCAATAGATCTAATTCTTCCATAGGTAAAATCTTTTCCTTGGGGAAGGGTTTAAAAACTGGGAGTTCTCCTTCGACAGGTAACAAGTTATGTTTCCTGCTTAGGGGATCTGCCACTGAGTTTTTGTCACCTGATCTATATCCCAATACATAATTGAAGTGTCTTAAAGCTTCTACCCATCTAAGGTGTCGTCTACTTGGTGTGGGTCTATCATTGAACCCCGTATGAAGATTCTTATGATCAGTAATGATCTGAATTGGCTTTCATGTTCCCTGTAACCAATATCTCCAGTGTTGCAAGGGTTTAACAACTCCCAAGGCTTCCTTGTCAAAGATATCATAATTCCTCTCTGCTGGTTGCATTGATTTAGACATAAATGCCACTGGGTGATATTTTCCATCATCCTGCTTCTGAGCTAGTGCCGCTCCATAAGCAAAGTTGGAGGCATCTGTCTCCATTCTGTAAGCTTTCTCTGGATCGATATGTGCCAAGCATGGCTCCTCCGCAATTCTTCTCTTAAGCATTGTAAATGCCTCATCCTGTTCTCTTCCCCATTTCCATGGAGTTCCTTTCTTATCTAATTCATGTAAAGGTCTTGCTATGATAGAAAACCCTTTAATGAATCATCGATAAAAGTTACAAAACCCTATGAATCCTTTCATTTGTTTTAGATTTGTAGGTTTTGGCCAATCTGCTACAGCAGTAACTTTTCTGTCCTCCATAGCAAATCCTTTGGAGTTTACAACTACTCCAAGTAATTCCATTTCCTCCTTGTGGAATTCACACTTCTTTGGGTTACAGAATAACCCATGTTTCTGATACAACTTCAAAAGTTCGTGGTTGAGTGCTACCACTTCCCTCTTATCCTTTGCAAAGGTTCCTGCATCATCCATATATGCGCTCACTTTTGGGGGTTGTTGGTATAGTAACGGTGCAAGTGCATGGTTTACATATCTCTGTAGACATGCTGGTGCATTTGCAAATCCATAATGTAATACTGTGAATTGCTTTAACCCTCCTGGTGTGATAAACACTGTTTTCCACTTGTCCTCTGGTTTAATCCTAATGAGATTGTAGGCAAATTTAAGGTCAAACTTTGAAAAGACCTTTGCTCCCCAAGCTGCCTCTAATAGCTCTTCCATATTTGGTAATGGATAAGCATCTTTTACTGTAACATTGTTCAATCTTCTATAGTCTATAACCATTCTCTGAGTCCCATCCTTCTTTGGGACGAAAAACAATGGTGCTGCAATCAGTGATGATGAATCCTCAATCATCCCTGCTTCCTCTAACTCCTGTAGTTGTTTGCTCACCTCCTCCATCTGGTCTGGGGTTAACCTATAAGGTCAGCTTCTTGGTGGTAAAGGTGCTCCTTTCACCAAATCAATCCTGAAGTCCCATTCTCCTCTTAATGGTGGTAATTTCCTGGCCCTTTGTAAATCAAAGACTTGTGCAAAGTCATGATATTCCCTAGGTACCAGCTTTCTCCATTCCTGATTCTTCCAATCCTCAGTAGAAATCTCAAAAACATCCAGTTCTTCGAGTGTCATACTCGAGGTCCCTACTCCTCTTGTCAATAAACATTGGTCTTGACAGTACTGGCTATCGAACTTTGGTTTTAACTGACTCCAATCCAATGTTGGTTCATGGTGTTTTAACCAAAGCAAGTCTAGTAGCGTGCGGAGAATGATACAAGCATAAGGAAATACAGAATACCAACAGGCATCATGGGGAAAGAGTCCATAATACGAATCACGAGTCACAGGGAGCAGGAGGAGGGACAGGGGGTTCAGAAGGAGGTCGGGACTGGACCGGGGTCAGAGGAGTGGCACAGAGGGGAGCGAGTGAAGGGTAACAAGTGGAGGACGGTGGGCAGTCGGAATATCGGAGCGAGCGGGGCGAGCAGAGAGCATCGGAATAGGGAGGAAAAGGGAGAAAAAGGCGATATTATCGCACAAGGGCACTAAATTGTAAGCTATTGGATGCTAAACAACACATTTAATGGTATTGTACTTACCTCTGGGTATGCAGAGGACCTCGGGAATGTGTGCTTGTGTGTGTGGGGGCAGCGAGGAAGGTGGCAAGGAGGAAGGGGAAGTCGGAGGTCCTGCGAAGCCCATAGCTGGTGCACGTGGGCTGTGGGTTGCGCTACAAGCGTCAGTGAAGCATATGCGATATATGTGCATACGCACGTATGCAGAGGGGTCGCTCCTGGGGTCATTATGCAGTCCAGGCAGGGCCTGGGCAAGGTCATTGGGTTGTAAGCTGAATGGCGCATGGGGGGTATCGTACTCACCTGTGGGTATGCAGGGGGCTTTGGGGATGTGCGGTTGGGTATGGGGGGGCAGCGAGGGAGAGCAAGGGGGGAGGGGAACTCCAAGGTCTTGCAGGGCCAATAGCTGCCATGGGTGGGCTGTGGGTTGGGCTACAAGTGTCAGTGAAGTACATGCGATATATGTGAATACGTACGTACATGAAGGAGTCACTCCCGGGGTCGTTACACAGTCCAGCCGAGGTTTCGAGGTGTAAGCGATTAGCTACTCAACAACACCTTAAAACCTATTGTACTCACCTATGTGTATGCAGAGTACCTTTATAATGCGCCCATTGGCATTTAGGGGCAGCAAGGAGGGCAGCGAGGAGGGGGGAAGGTCCCACAGTGCTGTTGAACACTGCACATAGATTGTAGATTGGGCTATGAGCATCAGCAAAACATATGTGATATTGTAGAATGTATGTACATGGGTCCGAATTGCTCCTGGGGTCGTTGGACTGTTCACAAAAAATTTGAGTGGTCAGCTGAATGACGTGTTTAAAGTCACTGTACTCACCTTTAGGTATGCCAAAATGCGCCCATGGAAAGTGGGGGCAGTGGGGCAGGCGGCGACAGCAATGGCGACAGGTTGAGGAGAGGGTGGCCAGGTAGGTGGCCGGCGTGGGTGGCTGGTTGACAGGTGATGGCGATGACAGGCAGATGGCCAAGCAGGGCAGCGGCAGTGGTGTTGAGGAGGGGCAGGAACGAGGGAGACACTGGGGGGGAGATGGCGTGTAACAAAAGGTAGGTAAGGTGAGTAAGTAACTCAGGTCACACTGGGGGGGAAGATATTCCAGTGCTAGAAAGACAAGATGCGGATGGGTATCCACAGCAGAGTCCTTATATTGCACAATATACTACCCCATAAGATACACAGAAGCATGAAGACTCACACACATAGAGAATGACAGCAATGGAGAGAAGTGCAGAAGTCCCAAGAATGGGGCACTAAACCCTCACAAGAAGCATGAGAATGAAGAGAGAAGCACAGAGGGAGAATGGGCAACAGAACAAAGAAAGGTTCCCTCATGCCAAAAGGTAAAGCATGAATACAGATAAGAGAGTGTGTATGAATGGAGTGGGAAAGGGGGTGCAGAGAGAGTGGACAGTGTTCCCACAAGAAGCACAGAGCATGCCCACAACAGGGTCCCCACAGTGGGAATGAATAGCCATCTGAATAGGGAAGCACAGAGAGTGCCAGTCCCATGACCATGATAGGTGACAGAATGTTCCCACATGATGTCACAAAGGAGGCCGGTGTCAGGCTCATGATGTCACAAAGGAGGCCGGTGTCAGGCTCATGATGTCACAAAGGAAGCTGGTGTCAGGCTCCATGTCAGGCTCAAGGCCAGCAACAAAGGAATTGCCACTTGCCACCAAGAGCATAAGAATGTCCCCAAAGAATGCTAGAAAAATGAGGAAAAATAGCAGAAAAAGAATGGAAAAACATAGGGCAAGGTGCCATCCCGTCACATGGTGACGGCGACAGGAACAACAGACAGATGACACATGGCATGACGGGCGTGTGGTACAATGCCGACAGGTGGTGCCTGGTGGTACCAATGGTGGTGCAAGCTACTGACAGTGTACTGACGGTGTACTGACGGTGCCAACTTTTAATAGGGCACGCCTGTAATAACAGGCCTGAATTAGTGTAGGAATTGTCTGTTATTACAGGCAAACTGTGCCTCAGATAGGTGAAGTATGGGGGGTGGCAAGGAAGCTGTCGACGTCGTTAGTGAGGAAAGCAGGGGGAAGGCACTGTATGTGGGCTGTGGGTCGGGTTATAAGCACCAGCGGGACAAATGAGATATAATTACAATGTACGTACATGGAGAAGTCATTCCAGGGTCATTATGCAGTCCAGCTGAGCCTGGGCGACATTTTGAGGCATGGGCCATTAGGTACTCAGTGATGCCTTGAATCATGATGTACTCACCTATGGGTATGCCTAGAACCTTGATAATGCTCCTGTGGAAGTATGGGGGTGGCGAGGAAGGTGTCGAGGACGCGAGTGATGAGAGCAGGGGGAAGGCACTGCACGTGGGCTGTGGGCTGGATTACGAGCTCCATCAAAGTGGATTAGATATACGTGTAACCTATGTACATGGAGAAGTTGCTCCCAGGGTTGCTACACAGTCCAGCCGAGCCTACGCAAGGTTCGAAGTGTGGGTCATTAGCTACTTAACAACACCTTTGATTACATTGTACTCACCTATGGATATTCCAAGGACCTTGATAAAGCGTCCATGGATGTGTGGGGGCGGCAGGGAAGGCAGCAAGGGGGAAGGGGGTTCCAGGGTCCTGCAAAGGTGACAGCTGTCGCGCGTGGGCTGTGGGTTGGGCTACAAGCACCATCGGAGCGTGTGCGACATCTAGGCAACGCACATACACGGGAGAGTCACTCCTGGGGTTGTTATGTGGTTTGGTTGAGCCTGGGTAAGATTGTTGAGTTGTAGGCCATTAGCTACGCAATGATGCCTTGGGCTACATCGTACTCACCTCTGGGTGTGCCGAAGACCTTGACAATGTGCCCATGGAGGGTGGCGAGGAAGGCCATGAGGGGACAGTCCAAGGCCCTACAAGTGCTGCACATGGGCTGTGGGTTGGGCTACAAACATCAGCAAAAGCACACGTGATAAGGTAGGCGACAGCACAAAGGCCCCACCACAGCCACCCCAGCCTCACACTGCCAAATTCTGGTGGTCCAGAATATTTTTTTTGTATCTGTAGCTAGTTTTATATTTCAAAAAGGTTGATAATTGTAACACTATTTAAATGTGTGCTCTCGCCTCCCGCAGAGTGTCTGGCGGCAATGTATGGTGGCCATTGTACTTCTTGCATGCCCAAGCGGCCTGTGGCCCATCCAGTCCAGCCCTGTAGCCATCCATGAATCTACAAGATCGAATTGAGTAGCACCGAATTGATTCCACTGGTATGGCATCCAAGCAGTCCTGCATATTCTTGATCATCTCTTTGTCATTAGTAGTGAGTGGTGTCTCCCGATATCGAAATTTTGCATTACCCCAATACTGCTCAATGAAGTTCAACTCACAGTGGAACTTTGGATAGTATAGGCACAGGTGCCCTGCATTTTCATAGAGTTCTTGAAGGAGCAACTTTTGCTCTTTGAAATCTTCTTGATTATAGAGAATTTGTCAACAGCAGCACATTTCTTGTCCCGGACACTTTGAGAGCAAGTTGCCACATTGAGCTTTCAGATTTCGATCAGTGGGGAGGAGGCCACGTTTGTGTAAGATCTGTGCCATCCCTTTGAAGAAGCCAGGGAAGATGGGGTGATCATCGGGATAATACAGTGACTGGGGCGTGCCATCAGGGAGCCTCCCATCGCACATTCGTATGCCAGGTGGGCTCCCATCGTTGCGTCCCTTTGGGCATCCTTGTTGCTAAAAGTGCACTTGGTGCCCTTTTTTTGTGTATTGTTGCGTTGTCATAGAGAAACAGGCCTTGTTCTTCAGGCCACTTGCATTGGAAAATCTCGATTGCCATGCGTGCTTGTGAGAGGACATCATCACTCATCCAATAACCATCACGGCTCTTGCCTGCTTTGAAGAACACTTGGGCTTCACTGAATAAAGAGGGTGATTAGCCACAGCAGAATAATTCAGCTACACCTACAGTGAAAACTGTCTAAATGCATGCAGTCGGTGGATGCCAAATCAGAGCCAAATCGCATGCATTTAGAGAGTTATGCAGGAATAGAGAACGAGTGACTGGGACGCACTAGGGCACCCGAGTTAGTCTATAAAAACACCAAAAAATGTATATAATACATTAAAGTAGTCTATT
>Ga0307515_10002974_pt1 | contig 35965 bp, 39 predicted proteins | sample 17_EM_MG_FD_194513 | JGI IMG/M metagenome (GOLD analysis project Ga0307515, IMG submission 194513) | Populus trichocarpa ectomycorrhiza microbial communities from riparian zone in the Pacific Northwest, United States - 17_EM | ecosystem: Host-associated > Plants > Roots > Unclassified | place... | reverse complement strand
AATTTCGACATTGTTTCTTAGTCAAGTACCACTGAAAACATGACTCATCCTCACATTTATCACCGCACACCTCTGGATACCCACTCTGGGTGAAATTATGACAGTTCTGTCTGTATATTTGGTGCCATCGAGCAGAGTTCCTAAGCGGCCCGCCCGGCCGCCCGGCTTTTTACCGGCCTCCATTCTGAAAGCGTGCGCTAAGGGCGGCCCGGCCCGGCCTGGGTCAGAAGCTGCCCGCCCGGCCGCCCGGCCTGCACGTGATTTAAAAAGCCTGCATCGGCCTGCATAAGCCTTGGTCTGGTTGATGGATGGAATACGGCAATGGCAAGGCTACGATGATTGAGTTGGATATGGTTTATGTTTCGTACTTTGGAGACTTTCTTAGTAAACAAAATATTCTGTTTAGGCTTAGTCTGCCAAGAAAAGCCGCCCGGCCGCCAAGAAAAGCCGCCAGGCCGGCCGGAAAAGCCGCCAGGCCCGGCCCGGCCCACATTTGAAAGCCGCCGCTAAGGCCGGCCTGGCCGCTTAGGAACACTGGCATCGAGATATATTTCCCCCATTAAATGACCGATACAGTGAAAAAATACCCTATACCTGGACACTTTGCTGGACTGGTCCAAATCAGTCCAGGCCAGTTCAGTCAAGATGCAGAAAAAGTGGGGATTGGTCCGATCCCGGTCCAAAAATTACTGGGACTGGATTGGGCTGGACTTGGACGGACCCGGTCTGGACTGGTCCAATGCTGGACTGGTGGAATCGTTGTCTATATCGAAGCATCGTTGGTTCGCTCGTGAACCTAATGCTGGCTACTCGGCCAGATATTGTGTATGCTGTGGGAGCAATATCTCGGCTATGCAGTGCTCCCTGCACCGATCATTTTTTAGCCCTCAGTCACAGCCTAAGGTACATTCGAGGATCTGCATCATTGAGTTTGCACCTTACCGGGTGTTCCGCATTCGAAGCCATTTCCAAGACAAGCCCACTATTTAAAGATTCTATGGGATATCGCGATCATAGGTTATAATGATAACGATAAGGCTGGGTGTCTGGATTCGCGCCACAGCACTTGCGTCTACTGTTTCTAGCTAGTCATTCGCCAGTGTCGTGGTCAAGCAAGAAGCAGGCCACTATAGCCCTGTCCTCCACCAAAGCTGAGTATATGGCAATCACTCAGTCTACTACGGAAGCAATTTGGCTTCGCTTTCTCAGTGAAATGTTGGATCGCAAGAAACTGGCTTCTATCATCATCTTTGCAGATAATCAAAGCTCCATCGCTTATGCACATAATCCTGAGTACCATGCTCGCACCAAGCATATCCATATCCAGCATCATTTTGTTAGGGTGAAGGTTGAACAAGGAAATGTTACTTTCGAGTACAGTTATGGTGGTAGACTGTCTGATAAAGACTCTGCGTAGGGAGAAATTGGTGCAGTACTGTACCAGTATGGGTATCTGTTAGTTTCGGCTGCATTTTGTGTCGCTTTATCTCTTGTTGGCATGAGATTTGGCCCGGTGGCTTGTGGCCCCCATGGGCCTCGCCTGCCCCCATGCTGAGGAGGAGGCCTAGCTCCGGCACTGGTACTCGGCTTCGGGCTCCGGTTGTGATACTCGGCTTCGCCGAGCATGGTCTTTTCTCTGTATATAAGTTTAGTATTTTCCTTCTCTTGTATCGATAGACAATTGAGCTTCTTCATCCTTTCTCTTTTGCTTTCAACATCTCTTTTGTTATGTTATATGTTGTGGTTGGTTTTACTCGCTGATGCAGGTGGTTGTTATGAAGTGACGTTGAGCTGGGTTAGGGTTGCATACGTCATTGCAGGGGCCACGGGCCGCCATTTCACTCTCTTTGAAAGCACGGTGCTTACCCGGCTGGATGCCGAGTCCGTCTCATCTGACTTTTGTACATAGTCTTTGCTTCTTTTGTCGTTCTCCTACTCTGGCGCTCTTTATCTGTGACTCTGTATGGGTGGAGTTTTCACGGAATGGATGTATTGGAAATCCGCTCGACCCACACCCAAGTCCGCCCGATGGCGGAGCGGCCAATATGGTCTTGTCATTCTGTATATAGAGAGATTGCTTAGGTAGAGAAAACATGGCTCTTAGACTTTCGCACAGCGCCCGCTACCATTTCTGACATCGACTCTCGTTGCCGAATACATCGGATGATCAGATGCCTCGCGAGAAGAGAGATGGCTAGTACAATTGCAGAACGATATTTATGGCTCTCAGAACCACGCATCAGTCACATCAGCACCGCTTCCTGTCTACTATCATAATAAAGGAGCACTCGCACAGATCACTACCGAGATCATCAAGGTTTGGACGAAGCACATCGACGTGTGCTACCATAATAGTGAAGATCTTTATTCCCGCAGGATAGATGACTGCTCTTACATACACACGGATGACCATGTGGCCGAAATACTGACAATGCTCACCAAGAAGAAACGTAAGAAATTCTCGAAAACAATAGGACTATGTTAATGCAGATACGACAACCAGATTGAACTTGATGGGATTGGATGGAAATGGAGTTTTAAGTTGTTTCGTAGATTTGTTCGTTCTTGTTACCTCTCCAGGCTACGGTGCAGTGAGAACCACGGGATGGTAACGAGACGTTAGCCTTCCCATCGCGCGACGAGATTCGGGATCACAAAATCGCGGGTTCCCGCGCCTTGTTGGGTGGGATGCAGTGTCGTTTCGTACCATATCGACAAAAATGGCCGCCGCATAAGCACAGCTCCTCTGATTCAAGATTGGATACAACGGGCTAATAGAGCGCATTGGGTAGATCATTTGACGTCTAACAACAGTTTATATGGGACAATATTGATGGAGTTGGCATGGGTGGATGGTAGGGCGGTTAGCTGGAGGGAGATTCCAACAACTCCCACCGTCCACCCATGCCAACTCCACGAATATTGGTCCGATATGAACGCTTGTTAGAAGTCAAATGATCTGCTAGATGTGGTCTACTGCCCGCCCTGTCAGATCTTGAATCAGAGGTGCCGTTCTTACTCGGCCGCTACATTTGTGGTTTTTGAGCGGTCGTAGACCAGCAGAGACAATCCCGTTCGCATACTGTGTATTGCCCTGTTGGGCGGATTTGAGTGCGGTCATGAGGCGTTGGGACAGGTTTGAACCGCGGAGCCGCATTCGCTTTACTTTTTATGTATGTTCCGTACCATTGGCAACCATTTCAGTTCGCGAACTGCGGTCGCCAGTTCGCAACATATACAGACCATTTCACAAACTGGTGAGCGTTTGTGAACCGTCTCCAATCACCGACCACATACAATCACAGCTACTAGTACTATCTGCAAGGCCAGCATAAAGATCATTTGCCAATTTCTCAAATACATCTCATTCAATTCCACACCTCCTACATAGAGCTTCATGACATTTTCTGATTGGACAACATACAATTTCTATACTACGATTTCCAAAATAGCGGACTGGTAACAAATATATATCAATACTTTATGACCATTGTCTGGGCCAGTGATATTTAAACGAGTGGAGCTTCTGGTCTGACGCATGGTTTTAACCACAGAGGCCTGAGGCAAGTCTAGTGATCCAGTTGCATCTTCAAATTCACTCTCAGAGCTCTTTTGTGTTAACCATGCTTCTCTGAGAATAAGAGAAATTTCGGTTCACTCTGATAGTGGCTTCAGGTTTCCGCAGTCATGTTCATCAGATTTATGGCAATCGATTGAACACTTCAGGTCATTCTTGAAGCATCGGCAGCGCCGTGTATTACAGGCTTTCTTACAGTTGCATGAAACTCCTGCTTTATTGCTTGTAGATGCCTGGGCAGCCGCTTGATGTAGTGTAATTTCATTGCCAGTACTGCTGAGGGAGATACTGTCACCTTGCTCTTTTTGAATAACTGCGCTGACACTGGCAAGTGCAGGTGTCAGAAAAACACCCTTCAATAGTCCATCACAGCATCGAAGTTTATAAGCAGATTGTGCATCACTCCAAGATACTTCAACTACCCGTCCCAAAATTCAGCGGTTGTCAGTTGCTGCTCGATCAAGTCTGGGAACTTTTGCAGTAACATATTGACCAGTTACAAAAACCTCAATCTTGTGGTGGCGATTGTATTTCCGAGCCATATCCTGCCGCGCTTTTGTATTGTTCTGCCGGGCCTGGATTTCTCGGTCCTGCATGTCTGTAGCTCTATCTCTCACATTCTGGAGCAGATTTTCCGTATTGGGTGTATCGGTAACCCCAATCGTATTTGCTATAGGTGATGGGGAGCAAGAGGGCAAATTGCTTGGAGGTGAGCTTAGGGATATACTCGAAGAACTTTGAAAAGGCTGTAGCAAATCAGGATCAAATGGTATATTCTGTATACTGCTACTGCCAGTGGTACTATCCAATCCAGTGGCAGCAATCATATTTTGCAATTGATGCTGCACAATTGCAGGAATAATTTCGATAGGAGTTGACAGCTGAGGAATTTGATCTATTGATTGCCCAGGTTGTAGGTAGTCCGATGCTGAATTGAATACATTTTTGAGTTGGGTATTCTGTTGTGGGTAGTAGATTTCGGCATCCTGTTCCTCTATCGGTATCGGTTCATCGGGAGGAGAGTATATACCACGTTATTGATGAGATAACTGGTTACGCCAATTGAACTTTCGGCCAAACACAAGTTCATATGGTGTTGTTTCGATTGCTCCATGTAGTGTAGCATTCATTGACCAGCAAATTTCTGGTAATGCTGCAGTCCAGTCTTTCCGCCCTGACTCAGCTTTCCAAGCACGAAGACTATCCTTTACTGAGTTATTTCCTTCCTCAACTAGATCCTGTACATGCGGTGTATGTGGGCGTCCATTTTTGACCTTTACACCGTGATTTGCTACCAGCTTACTTACACATCCTGTAAATTCTCGTCCGTTATCAGCCTGCATAATCTCCAGAATCCCAACAAACATTATGAAGATTGAGAGTACATGTGCTACTTCCTCTGCTTCCTTGGATGGTAATGCAAATAAGGCACTGTACTTCGAAAAGTGATCCTTGCTATGGCATATCCACTTTGCATGTCCGTCCGACTCTGCTCGCATATCAATTAAATCAATTTGAATACGTTGTAACCATTCCTCAACAACAATTGGTGTCAAAGGTGCTCGTGTTCGATTGGGCCGATTCAGCGCACAGATTTGGCAGTGCTTCAGGAGTTCTGATACATCGTCCCTGGAAATTCCGTAGTAGCGCTCAGTAACCAGGGCACAGGTTTTTCTGATCCCTTTGTGCAGTACCGCTTTATGACAACCAACAATATAATCATAGGCTGATAATTGGTGGGCTACATGAAGAGCATCATCTCCAGATGGGTTATCGCGGTAGAGCATTCCATTTGTAATGCGAAAGTCATTGCGTGCACAGTATTGTTGGCCTTTTTCAGTTTGATTTGTCGGCTTTCGTTACATGGTAATCCATTCGATAGTCTCTTGATACTGTGCCAAGGAAAGCATTTTGTGATTGCTTAAACCAGTAGTCATCAAATACTCCATAAACTGAGAACCTGCTTCAGCAGGAAAAGGAGCAATTGCCAATTTAGGATCTCAGTTGATTAAAGCAAGTGGTAATTCTGTACGCCCTATTCTCAGTATACAGATACAGTAAATACTAGTATTCACAATCTGGTTTCTTACCATCATCGGCTGATAACTTGGAAAGATCTAATTCAGTTTGTACTTCATTTCTGGGCTCAACCACTCTCTTTAAAAGCTGTTGCTTCAATGGGAAAAAGCAACCAAGAGGTAAATCCTGAAATAATTGGGTATCTTCAATTGGGTCATGGTAAAGAAGATCTGTTAAAACCTGCAGTAGTTAGCTATATGACAATTAAGACTTAATTTGAATAGAATACTTACTGGTGCATCACTGAAAGCGTGAAGACTAACAAGTAATTCATCACTTTCCAAGTGCTGGTGATGATAGGTGCGAAGTTCTGGAAAAACATTTCCAAACCCGATGGAAATGCCAGAATAATTGAAGGTTTCGGCATAAAATGTATCTGCGGTTGACATATTGTATGGTGGAAATCTAAAATGTCTGAGGATAGTGGTCTAGAGATTTGAATAGAAGTAGAGAGTAAGAAGATAAAGGATATTTGACAGCCGTGATATTGCGAGTTAGAGTGTCTGCTATGCGGAAATCTTGCTCTATTTATATTGCTAGAGCATGGTATTTTTCACTGCTGTCATCATTTTCTTCTTTGAGGTTTCATATTGACTGCTGAGATATGTGTGTTGACTTAGGATTTCGCCAGGGCCATCAGGCTGCTAGAATGTTCTGAAGTGAGGTTGCTGATATACTTAGCCACTAAGTTGACTAATACTCATAGACTTGTTGACTCAAAATTTCGCCTGAAAGGCCTATGAGTTTCTAGAAGGCCAGCGAAGCTGCTACAATTGAATGGAGAGTGATTGCTAAGTCACTGACTAGACTCATACATGATGAGTCACTCGCCTCCTGCATAGCCACGCGCGATTTGTAATGTATGTTTGTGATGGTTTCTCAGCGGAACCTCAGTTTTCCTTGGATATAGAAAGCATAGATTTCTCCTGTAGTTAGAGAGAATAGACAGACAGATTAGATCTTCTCCTCCTGCCCTGAATAGTTATCGTCTCAACAAGACTCATACATGATTACTCACTCGCCACTTACTATTTACCACTTTATCATCTCTACTGAATCTCTAGGGCGCTGAGAGTGGGGTTTATTCATTGTACTTGCAAGCTTCTAAACATGGTCCGGGGTCAGGAGGAACTTCAAGGGTCGCAAGTGGACTTCCGAGATGCAAACCGTCCCCAGGTCGCGGCCCGGCATGCTCCAGATTGCGAGCCGTCATGGGTTGCTTACCGTACGGAACATGTACGTGTCATTTAGATGAATAGAGAAGTCAATATGCGGATCACCAATTTGGCAGTTGCACCATAAGTCGCCGTACACTTCCTTTCGCGCCAGGATTTGGTTCAACGTGGCCCGGCCGGAAGAAATCCCGCCTTGGTACTTCTACGGGGCTGTTTTGGATTGTAATTCCGTCTCGTTTTCATTCCGTGGTTCACACTATTAGATAGTACTCTTTTCCCTGCTCACTCATTCACTTCTCACGAGCAGAGCTTTTAAAGAGGCTACTATGGGAATCACTTGCAGCGCACGTACGCTGGTTATTATTTGTTTCTTTGAATGTTTAGAGTTTGCATCTGCATTTGTTTGTTCTTGCTTCACAGAGTGCAGCAAAAGGGGAATGTGTTGCAGGAAGCCCTCATGTTCTCGGTCGTGACTATCCCTTTAGACTTCGCACCATGCTCTCTCTATTTATTGTTGGCATGAGATTTGGCCCGGTGGCTTGTAGCCCCCTTGGGCCTCGCCTGCCCCCATGCCGAGGAGGAGCCTAGCCTCAGCACTAGTACTTAGCTTCGCTAAGTATAGTCTTTTCTCTGTATATAAGCCTACCATTTTCTCTCTCTCTAGATCGATAGACAATTGAGCTTCTTCGTTCTGTTGAGATCAATCGAGAAAGAACGAAGAAGCTCAATTGTCTATCGATACAAGAGAAGGAAAACAGTAGACTTATATACAGAGAAAAGACGATACTCGGCGAAGCCGAGTATCACAATTGGAGCCCGAAGCCGAGTACCAGTGCCGGAGCTAGGCCGCCTCCTCGGCATGGGGGCAGGCGAAGCCCACGGGCGCTGCAAGCCACAGGCCTGATGCCCGCAGCCTTAGGCCGATGGGGGCTGTAAGCCCCCAAACGCCACCGAAGCCACCAGGCCAAATCTCATGCCAACACGTTCCTGCTCTTTTCCTCTCAACATTTATGCGCATCTTTGACTTTCACTGACCTTGTACCTTCAATCCACGCATACGATACACATTAACGGACTGTTCTGGGTGTCTGGCGGTCCCAAGTGTTACCGGATGTGTATAACTCCGGCCAGCAACCAGATCAAGCTTACCGTGTGCTTTGCCACACCAAAACTGGAGGTATTGTTGGAGATATGGTATATATTGCAACTTCTAAGCAAGTCAGCATAGCTCCCACATCGTTGATTCGAATTTCCTACACTGCTGATCTGCTTCACCGAGTAGGTCGGTGTAAGTGGCTTGCTTCTTTTCCTATCACCTTAACTCTTATCAGCTTGTCGCACTACATGCACAGATTGTAAGGCCAAGCAGGGTAATAGTCCTATACCTCGAAGCCATAGTGATAAAGCAGGCGTGAATCCTCAACACGGAATATCGTAACCCCGGATCGGGTATAGGTCTCCCCGGACAGGGCGGACGGTTATAAACCCTGGACCAACGCAATTGCGAGTGAAGCCGGTCGGCTCCGAGTGCGGCTCCAAGACTAAGGGAAACCCAGATGAGTCTACACGATACAAGCACGACTAATATTTAAAGGCTATGAGCAGACCGATTTCGGTGAAAGTTATGCTCCTGTCTAGGCGTCCCAACGGTCCAGTGCGACTGAGGTCTTTTGGGACACCAAATCAGCATCCCGTCCAAAGCATAGATTGCAGTAGCGACGGTATAGCACATGATATAAGAAGGTTGGAGTTACCAAGTCAGACCGCAAAGCTTAAGTAGGAACGGCAAGTATTAGATAGTAAGTCTCAGTCTTTGGATGGCCGGAGATGATGTCCTGTATGGCTGGAGATGGTGATGTCTTGTATGGCCGGAGATGACTGTTGACTCTGATATGGGCTGATGGCATTCACCCGTACTTGTACTCTCATATATATGTAGCCTTGTGGCCCTCTTAGATAATAAACAATCAAGCTTCTCTATCTCTCTGCTTTGAACAGTAGATGTACATACTTAAGTACGACTGTGTTTCTCGTTTGTATTTTTGCGAAACAACCGCGCACACTTGGCTAATCAGTGTAGTCAACCGTCCCGTCCGTCCGAAATCACCCAGGATTAGGACGGGACGGCAACTCTTCGTCCGTCCCCGGGACGCTGCCAACATTTGGATCATGGCCGGGGACGGATCAGTTCCGTCCCCGGCAGTCCCCGGCGGTCATCTACCGACATGCATGGACTTTGTTCAATGTACATCATAAAATAATATAAATTTGGTATATACTTGAATGTAGGTTCATCGATGTATAGATAAATATGGCTGAGCATCGTCAGCTCGTATCTCCAGCCCCGTACCATCAGCCTGTATGTCAGCTTGTACCTCTAGCCCCATATCCATAAGCCCGTATGTCAGCCCGTATCCATTAGCCTTACAAAGTTCTAAATATGTGAAGTTCTTGGGTTTCATCTAAATATAACTGTAACCGTCCAATGACGCTCGGGGACGGTGGATGTCTCCCGGGGACGGTGGATGTCTCCCGGGGACGGTGATTCTATCGTCCCCGGCCGATGTCAGTCGTCACGTCGTCATTTATAAACTCGGACGGGACGGACGGATTTGCGCCGTCCCGTCCGTCCTGGCAAGAACTCGGACGGCACTACCGTCCCCGGCAGTCTGACGGGACGGTTGACCACACTGTGGCTAATGTACATAAAGTGGCACCCACCTTCTCCTTTCTTCTTCAGCACTCGCTTGCGAGTACTCCACTATCAGGAAAGCTGTCCGTTACGATGAGGTGGCAGAGATTCGGATTCGCAAAACTGGGTATATGGGCGGGGTGTGACGTAAGTACTTTTATGTACATTCAAGTATGTACTATACTTAATGGTAGGTATGTAGAATTACCTAGGTACCCCAGTAGATTCTGTTTGGTCCTTGTAATCGGTGGAAAATTAACACAGTACCAAGGAAATCATCTTCCCACACCGAACTAGTACTTTCGAAATACAAATCACAAAATATTGCAACCAATCGTGAGTTATAGTAAATACTAGCTTTGGAAATAAATCAGGAAATGATGAACTAAGTAAATCATGATTCATAGGCCTTCAAGAAATAAAATTGAACTAATAATGGGAAATCAACGAAACAGGATATGCATCCTGGACAAGAGACTAAGACTCTAAAAGTGATTGAACCCAATACATATGATCTCAACACCATTTAATGACAACCTAGATTTCAGTATGCTATGTAGTATGCTGGGAAGAATCGCGGCACAATCTAAAGCTTATCGACTCAAGTGACTGGGCCAGGGTGGTAACTGATTCACCACTCTTGAGGCTCTCTATTCAAACCGACCACGACCACATTAGCCATGTTTTACACTGTCTGGGAACAATCAAGGGAATTACTTTATAAGCTACAGTACCAATCATCACCCTGATTTACTGACATCACAGCCAGAAATTTCCGTGAGAAACTCACCTGTATATTACGCCATAGGCTGAGACCAGCGAGTCACTGTTTTGATAAGGACTGGTCAGGAAAAGTTTGCATGCTACCATCATTGCAGAGTCGAAGCTAGGTAAACATTTTCACAGATATTACAGACAATGTTCCCAAGCGGCCCGGCCAGTCATGAGGCATGCAGGCCGGGCAGGTCAGGTCTCCATTTTAAAATCCCGCGCTAGTGGCTGCCAACCTACATATATTTGAAAAGTCTCATGAAGTGGTCGATATATTCGTTTGGTTTAGTCGTTTGAATGTGGATATATTTAGCCCATTGAATATGGAGTTCGCGGTGTTGAGGTGGTTGGGTTGGATATTGTACTTGGATCGTGCTTTGGAGGCTTTCTTAGTGTAGCTAGCAGAGTGTTGAGATCAATCGAGTACGAATAGAGATATTGAATTGACTATCGTACAAAAGTGATTTTCGAAAGAGTAAAGAGAAAGAGAAAGACAGGCAAATATATATGGGAAAGAAGAGGGCATACTTGGCGAAGCCGAGTATCACATCCGGAGACCGATCCCGAGCATCACTGCCGGGGCTAGCCCTACTCCTCGGCATGGGGGCTGGTGACGGCCCATGGGGGCCTCATACCCGCAGCGTTAGGCCAAACGCCACAAAAGCCACCGGGCCAAATCCCGTGCCAACACAGAGAATGCTTTCAAGCAAAACATTTTGTTTATCATTCGTTCTATTAAATTTACAGGCGGCAGATAATGCCCGCAGGCCGGCTCGGTCCACATTTAAAAGCCGCCGCAAAGGCAGGCCAGGCCAGGCCTTTGCAAAGCCGGGCTGATCTGGTCGCTGATGAGCACTGATTACAGAGGCCGACAAAAGGGCCGCAATGTATAATTAATAAAACTCCATATCCCAGGCACATAAAAGATCTCTTAAATGGAATATGCATACTCTCATATCCTGGCAGCTGTCTCTCCCAAATATAACAGGATATCTTTGAAGACTTGGGAAAGAAAACATCATGAGTGGGTGATAATCTCGATATCATTCTATTGGAAAACTCCATTCAACCCCACGGCCAAAGTAGCCATGTGATTCTGCAGGGAGTCTCTCGGGGCAGTCCCAGCAACTGGAATAACGGCTATCTTTCCTGTCCGTAGCGTGAAGCCGGAGCACGAAATATTCTGGTAGTTCAACAGTAATGATGAAAACCATTAAAAATACCGCAGAATGACTGGAAGAATTTGTAAAGGAGCTACACATTGATCTAAATCGCATTGGATGTTCAAGATACATTTTTACTCTTACATTGACAGTGGTAATAATATTCCCCTGATGAAGCTAGTGATTAGTATGGAATTGCCATTGCATCACCGAGATTTTCATTTTATGAAGTTCTAGATTTACTGTTTCGATTGTCTATTGTACTGTTCGTAATTATTCGAAGTGGTTTCTTGCTTTGAGCCATATCAAGCGGATCATTTGATTGTGGTGGGAGATGACTTCGTGCTTCACGTTTTAATTTGTTTCGCGCTGGGGATTGGTAATTTAGCCGAAATATGGGTTTCTGGACCTGTCCAGATATGTAGAGCGGCCGCTGGCGTAGAGAGAATGGCATCACTCTTGAACTTTCTCACAGTGCCCGCTACGATGTCCAACACATCCTTCAACCGCGAAAAGACTTTGTAGTAATAGATACAGAGTATACTCAGGGCTTGGTAGATTTCCTCCCTCACGCTGAACGCTCCCAAGAACAAGTACCAGCAATATACTTCGCAGGTCTACCTTGCTCAACTGTAGATACATATCAAAGTCTTGATCATCGGGACAAAATGTAACCAGGACTACTGATACAACACCGGTGCCGTTCGATGTAGGAAATTGGGGGATGGTAGTAATTTATCAGATTGGGGAGTGCAAAATCTAATCTATCTTTCTCGGCACACTTATGTACCCTCTGGCGACAGTCATGTACCACAAGCACTGAAACTAAAATAATAACCACAAAGGTCTGGTGGTGTTGTCTATGCTAAGGTATGAAGGTGTCTTTGAATTAGCATAAATAATTTAGAGAGAATAATTTACTGCGACTGGTGCTGGAGTAAAGCATTAATGATGTACTGTGATTACTGGTACCGGGGTTAGAACGAGAATGATGTAAGGTGACTAATGTTGGTGGCATCTCACAAGATGATGTGAGAGTTTTTGACTCCGTGATTAGCAAATACTGCGGGTATTGGATGAACGAAATGAAAGCGTTGGATTGCTGTTTTCTACCCTTGGATAAAAAGAAAGCATTGTACTTATGTGAGGGTTGCTACCTGTCCCCGTGGACAACTGACGCGCAAAAAAAAACATCCACCGGTAGCCTTCCCAAATTTCTTTCTGAGGCGGGCCTGTGTTGATCCGATCTCAGGCTGCAATATGTGAGAACGATTTTGGACTATGGGAAAATTGGTGTTGCAGAGGTGCCTGGATCGTCAGTCTCAGTTTTCGTTTGATAGCTTGAATAAAGAGGGAGGCTTGTATGAGGATATGCATGGCTTGCATCGAGATCAGGGTGATACGTCTCAGGTAGTGCATACCGTACGCATACCGGAGATTGTACATATACGGGGCTTACGACTTTAATAGCAAAAATAATTAATCAAGTTAATCACCCATTAATGTACCAATTGGGCACACATGTAAGCGGATTGATGGTTAGTGAAGCAAATGATGCGGCGGCGGCTAGCTTTCACTTGAACTTGTGTTCATGGCCAGTTATAAGGTTCGGATGCACAGCAAGAGAGTTGTAGGCAATATAATCCGTTGCGAATTTCAATTTAAAAAACGCCGAGATAGGGAGTGGCAACCTCAGCTAGGGCCTATTATATCCCGCTCAGAGCCCAAGCTGTCTCTGAACATGCCCAGCCCTGGACAACGATTGTGGGCTCTGAAAGACAGGCGATCGTCCGGACTATTGGGAAAGCATCTCCATCGGGCTGCGTGAGGGTACGACATGGTCTGGCAATCACTGTTATTCGGGTCAAGACTGTATTTCGCAGGAATGTACGCCGTGGTTTAATTGGTTCTCGCAATGACCAGTAATGAGGCGACCTGGGTGATTTCTGTTGTGTGCCGAATCGTTTTATGACTAGGCAGCATGTATCTACGATATCTATTGGCGTTATAGACCCCGGTGGTCAGGTTGTTGATTTTCAAGCCTGGTTAGTTAGGGAGTGCCCATGGATCCTAACCAGCGTGGCCGGCCTGAATTTGAAATTCCTACACCACAAGATGCCTGCCACCCCAAATGCCTGCCACCGCAAGAAGCCTGCCAACCGCAATTTTGACGCGTGTCTTGGCCGATGCCAGGCCAGCTTCGTCAAGGCCTACTGGGACTATATAGCTAGGAATTCACGACTGTATATGCACAGACCTAGATGCCATTTCCTCAATGGGATTGAATGATCTTTTTTTGAGTAGTGAAGCAAATGCACATATACAGGCATAATGAATGACGTAAAGACCTTTGCCGAGGAGATACCCCTTCCTCCTTGGAACTTGAGTTGACCACCGGGCATTGGAGGATACCACTCGGACAGGTTTCCCAACCGTCCGTGCAGAGCTATTGATGAGACAATCAAATGAGGGTGAGAGAGATGATGATTGATTGAACTGTCTATCGTACAGAGAGAGAAGAAGATAGACATATATATAGAGAAAGAAATCATCTCAATCACTAAGTGCGAATCAACAAGAGAAAAAACACTAAGAGAAAGCACTAAGAGAAAGCACTAATCAGGAAGCACTAATCAGACTCGAGGCTCGTAGGGAAATAGCTTCCGCACCAAGCCCGAGGATGGCAGAGAAATAGCTTCCGCACCAAGCCCGAGGATGGCGGAGAAATAGCTTCCGCACCAAGCCCGAGGATGGCGGAGAAATAGCTTCCGCACCAAGCCCGAGGATGGCAGAGAAATAGTCTCCGTACCAAGCCCGAGGCTGGCGGGGAAATAGGCTCCGTACCAAGCGCGCTAAGTCTCGTGCATATCTTAGTCCCAATGGCCTGCAGGCTAAATCCCTTAGTCAACATAGGTCCTCGCAGTCCTGCAGTCCTGCAGTCCTATCAAGGAATGTCACGGTCCGTCTGGTCTTAAACTTTTTTGCACCGAAAATTGTCGTCCGGTCCCGGGCATGGACTTGGACAGACAGGACGGACTATTGGGATGCCTGCAGGTGGGCGTGGAAAACTCATCTAAGTTCTAAGCAGAGACGAGAAAAGGAGTTAACTAGAGGACACGATATCAAAAGAGCTATACTGAAAATGGTAACCCACATAATAGCCAAGCATTCACATGATGCCTGTCTGTGATCTTTGGCAAAATCTATTGGAAATTCGCTCAGCACGCACCCAAGTCCGCCTGATGGCGGATCGGACTATCTGGTTTTGTACTTCTGTATATAGAGGGAACGATAGCGCTTTTGGACGTTCTCACACTGCCCACCTCAGTTTCCAACAAAGCCCAGTATTTCCGTCTGCGAAACTTGATAGCGATGAAATCTGTCACATGTATGCATACATCAGAATCTTTGCGCAGTCTGTTTGTTCAGTAAACTCTGGTCAGTACTTAGTAGGCATGCATGTATGCACCTAGCGCGGTGCCCGTAATCCCCTGCAAGCTAAAAATCCTGTATTGAGGACCACCATGTTTGAAAGACAGAAAAATTACTCGAACTGGTGAGACACAAGCTTTCGATACGGCATGGCTGGTCAGAATAGAGGGTTGTGAACCGTAGAAGGTAGCTTCCTGGTCTTCTGCAGTCTCTATCTTTCAACATGCCTCGTCCACATCGTTGCAACAGTACAAAGAAGGCGTAAATATGGGTCGCTTCGAGTTATGAAGTCTTAGAATTTCCACCTGTTAAACTACTCCAAAGTTGGTTCAAGTAGTTAGAAAGTAGCTGGAGTAAAGAACCAAAACTGCATGGTCCGTGAAACCTCTACTTTAAAATATAAACCGCGAAAAATACCGGCCAATTACAGCTATAACTAACATTAGTATAAGAATAAAATTGCGAACCGCCAACCATATATATCACAACGTCGGTAAAAAAACAAAGTCAACTCATGGAAAGGATATATCGAATTGACACCATCGGATCTACAATTCCGCACTAAACCACTCGGGCCCATCAAACACTACGCCAGAATGTCTCTAGGAATTCTGTACGTACTATTGACCGCTTATCACAGACTGTAGGGAGCGGCTAAATAGATGGTCAAACAATTAGTGGCATTCTCAAGAAATACTTCAGGGTCCGGAAATATTTCCAAATTATTCATCTATATATCCTGGTCAAGTGTTCCGCTGACTCCCACAGTGTGTCGGGGGACGACATTGTAAGGGAGTTGGTGGGGCAGGGTTTGGCGGGGATGCCAAAGGCATAGATAGGTAAAAACTGTATGCGAGTTGGATAATGTATGATGGATGTATTTTAGTTAATTAAATGTTGCTTAAAAAATACATTTGAAAGTTATCACAATTACGACTATGATGGTAGTAATGGAGTTAGAGTTGTTGACTAGGGATTTGGCCCAGTGGCTTCCCTAGTGTTCGGCGTTGGCGGGCTCGGGCATGAGACCGGTGGCTTACGGCCCTCATTGACCTTGCCTGCCCCCACCAGTCTCGTCTGCCCCCACGAGCCTCGCCTGCCCCCAAACTGAGCAGGAGGCCTAGCCTCGGCACTGATGCTCGGCTTCGGGCTCCGGCTTTGGCAGTCGGCATGGAGTTTTCCTTCTCTCTCTTCCGTATATAAGTATATAAGTCTACTGTTTTCCTTCTCTTGTATCGATAGACAATTGAGCTTCTTCGTTCTTTCTCTTTTGCTCTCAACAAGAGTTGCAACTAAGGGCGGCACTGGGCAGGAACAGAGCAGGCACTCCTCTACAAAGCGGTACAATATCAAATGAATAACATATTTTCTAGTCACCAAGTTGATTATTACCAATCGAAATTGAATCTTCATCAATGTAAAATATTTACACCCCACAAAGTAGATTTCCATATATCATGTCGCTTTGGACTAATAATTTAGCCGCTCTGTAATAAGCGGTCAATAGTACGTACGGACTACCCTAATACATTCTGACACCATGCGACCTCCCGACACTAAATCTGATTCCCCGCAGTCACATCCTAAATCTTAATAAGCAATGGAGTATGCCGGTGTAGAATAGTAAGGTTGCAACCTATATCCTATCGGTCAAAGCGATAGGTCATGACAGCAACTCATTCATCACTCTCGAGGCTGTCCAATCAGATAGACCAGGGCCAAATTAGTTATGATCTATAATATGTGCAAATGTCGAAGAAATCCTACAAGCTGCAAACGTAGTTATCGCACTCATCTGCCAATATCACAGCTGAAAGATTGTAGTAGAAACTCACCTTCTGTAACATCAAGCCAATAAGCTCAGGTCAGCAAACTATTGCGAGGATGCGCTAACGTCGGGACACACTCACATACTACGAAAGTCGTTGAGTTGAAGTGATTCAAGCAAGCATGGCGATAACAGAAGGAGAAAAACTTACACTCTATAATTCACAATGAAGCCATCCGGATCATATTAGTCCAGGACCAGTGCGGGGGTGAGATGAAAATAGAAAAACTAACTTTCTATTCAATTAAGGCATCGGATTAAAGTTAGTCACAGAAGACAATGGCACGGAACGATGATTGAAAAAGACTCACCGGCTACGAAAAAGCAATCGAGTTCATGTTAGCTACCGCCCAACCCAGGGGTAGTACAACGGAAAGACTAACAGGCTGTGGCTGTAGGATAAGAACCTCGGGCATAAGTTTCAACTCAGCACCTGTACTAAGCAAGGGAATCACCTGCGGGAAACTCACGGGCTGTCGGATCAGGCCATCGGGTTTACATCAGTACCTTGCGCATCTACTGAGCGGGGGAATCAGTTGGGAGAAACTCACTCTCTGTTGGATTAGGCCATCGGGCTCGTATCAGCACTCTGCACTTGTAGTAAGCAGTCGAACCACATAGGAGAACCTCACCGGCTGTCGGATGATGCCATTGAGCTCGCATTAGCACCATGCACCTGTACTGAGCCTAGAACCAGCAGGGACAAACTCACACTCTGTCGGATCAGGCGATAGGGCTCACATCAGTACTTTGCACTTCTACTGAGGGGGGGGAACCAGCTGGGAGAAACTCACAAGCTGTCAGATCATGCCATCAGGCACGAATCAGCACCCTGAACTTCAAGTGAACGGGGAACAAGCTGGGAGACACTCACTCTCTGTTGGATCAGGCAATCAGGCCCGCATCAGTACCCTACACTTCTACTGAGTGGGGGAACCAGCTGGGAGAAACTCACAAGCTGTCGGTTCAGGCCATTAGGCTCGCATCAGAATCCTGCATTTCAACTGAACGGCGAACAAGCTGGGAGAAACTCACTCTCTGTTGGATCAGGCCATCGGACTTGCATCAGCACTCTGCACCTGAACTGTGCGGGGAACCAGCGGGGAGAAACACACTCTCTGTCGGATCAGGGCATTGGGCTCGCATCAGTACCCTGTACCTGTACTAGTCGGGAGATTGAGCCGGGATAAACTCACGAGCTATCGGATCAATCCATCGAGCTTGCATCAGTACCTCGAATTTCTACTCAGCGGGAGAACCAGCTGGGAGAAACACACTCTCTGTCGGATCAGGCCATCGGGCTCGCATTAGTCACCTGCACCTGTCCTTAGCGAGGGAATCAGGTGGAAGAAACTCACAAGCTGTCGGATCAGGTGATCGAGATCACATTAGCACAGCATTTACATAGAGCATATAACAATGGGAAACCATTCAACCTACATTTTTTGAGCAACATCCAATGCTGTTTTCCCATTTTGATCCTTCGCATCTTTCTGCACCTGCAATGTTTTAACAAGCAATCGGACTGTGTTTTCGTGCCCGAAATATGCTGCAAAATGTAGCGGCGTATTCCTGTGATTGTCTTCAGCTTGTCTGTTTGCCCCAAACTCATTCACCAACAGGTGGACTAAGCTTTTATGCCCGAACAAAGCTGCCCAATGCAACGCTGTCCGTTTGTCGTCATCTTCAGCTTCTATGTTCGCTCCACAGGTTGCGACAAGTCGGATCGTGCTACAGTGCCCCCTTCGGGCCGCGCTATGCAGCGCTGTACATCCTAGTATGTCATTGGCCTCTATGTCGACTCCCATGGCTTCGACGAGTCGCTGCACTGTGGTATCATGGCCATTCGTTGCTGCATGATGCAGCGCCGTCCATTGATTGAGATCCTTTGCCTCCTTGTCGGTGCCCAGAGTCTTGACAAGCATCTCCACTGTGGTGTCGTGGCCATTGGATGCTGCATGATGCAGCGCCGTCCGTTGATTGTAGTCCTTTGACTCGTTGTCAGTGCCCAGAGTCTTGACAAGCATCTCCACTGTGGTGTCATGGCCATTCGATGCTGCATGATGCAGCGCCGTCCATTGATTGCAGTCCTTTGCCTCCTTGTCGGCGCCCAGAGTATTGGCAAGCATCACCACTGTGGTATCGTGGCCATTCGCTGCCGCGTGGTGCAGTGCTGTCCGTTCGTTGCCGTCTTTCGCCTCCTTGTCGGTCCTTAAAGTGTGGACGAGTAGCTGCACCGTGGTGCTGTGGCCATTCGCTGCGGCGTGGTGTAGTGCCGTCAGTTTATTGCCGTCTTTCGCGTCCTTGTCGGCTCTCATAGTGTAGACGAGTAGCTGCACCATGGTGTCGTGGCCATTCGCTGCCGCATGGTGCAGGGCTGTACGTTTTTCGCTGTCTTTCGCCTCCTTGTCGGCGCCACTATCGAGCAGCACCAGCACTGTGGTCTTGTGGTTGTTTGCCGCGGCGGAGTGTAGCGGTGTACACTTTTGCTCATCAATGGAGTCACACTCTGCACCCGCTGCCAATAGGTTGCAAGCAGCTTGAACGCAACCCTCCTCTGCTGCAACTCCAAGCAAGCGATTGACTTGTTTTTGGGCGTTGCCACAGTCCGTGCTGAAATTAAGCAGTCGTTTCAGGAGGCAAAATGCCATTGACGGTGGACAGTTCTGCAGGCTTGTTCTCAGGTCCAAAACGAGTTGATGGATTTCCAGATCAATGTCACTCTGCTGTCGTGTTAAGTATTCGAGTGAGTACTTAATGAATGGTCTCATGTTCAGATATTGAACAAACTGGCGAAATTCTGCAGAGCCCCAATCATTCGCAGGGCGTTGGAAATTGTGTATGATCTCATCGTAATGGAGCTTTAGATACCTGACGCAAGTTGTCTGGATCATTGTTCGAGCTTGTTGTACATTATCAATGTCTTGGAAAGAAGACCGAGTCACGGATTGATGAGGGCGGAGGAAGAATTCGCGCACCGTTTGATGCATGACTTGGACAATGGCAAGCTCTTCAACACCTTGAAACAATTATATGTTTCAGTAACACTGATACCTTAAGTGAAATGAGGCACTTACCTTTAAAACCCGAGGTGGGACTGTTCTTGATTTCCACAAAACCCCCAGCGCAGTGAGTCAATCGCTTCTCAACGTCTGGCTTATCATCTTCCCAGTATAACAACTCTGGCGGAGGGTCCAGTATATTGCCAGATATCGCAAGAGCGTGGCCTAACTCGACAAGCTGTACAGCACGATGAGAGAACAGACAGAATTGCAGAATTCGTTTGCCATCCCTGTTGTCGTCTCTATCGCCGTCGTCTTTGTCGTCGTTGTGTTCATCGCTACTACTCAATCTTTCAAGCATATACTCATAATAGCTTTCTAACCCCTTAGGAAGTGATTTGAGGAGGCTTAGGATTTTTCGCGGTGACGATCCATTGCTGACAAAGCGCATTAAACTATGTCGAACCAAATGCACCCACAGAAAAACCCCATCAGCATTGTCCACTATGTAGTCCTTAATGCGATCCTTTACATCTTGAACAGAGTGGAATACTGGATCCTGGAGAAACGCATCGGTATAACATTCAATATCCTTTCTGTTTCTTTCTTGCAGTAAGATCCGATGGCATCCACTGGTGAGATCTTGATGAAATTCATTTATCGGTCGACTAGCAAGGAAGACTTTGACAACGCATTCCTTGACAGCAGAAACCGATAAGTTCCATAAAAATTGAACAATATTTGCCCTCTCAACGTTGTCAGACTCGTCCATAGCATCAACGATCAGAATGAGCCTTCGTTTCAGTGGATGTGATTGACAAGACTGAAGAATGCTCTTCAAAGTTTCATAAGACCAGGTTCCGGCTCCACCGAGATCCCGATAAGCTTGTTGGAAATGGATGAAAAACGTTTCGTCTGCGTGCAGAATGTCGTACAGTAAGGTTTGCAACATGTTGCGATGATCTCTCTCCAGTTCTCCGTCTCTGTAGCTATAAAAGAACTTCGCAATAATGGCGCTATCCGTTCGCATTTGGTCCGTGAAGTATCGTACCAGGGTGCTTTTACCACTGCCTGGCTTTCCTTCAATGAATAAGAAGCTGGAACGCTCAGAAGAATCCCAAGCATGATACTGTGGACTCTCCCAGAGCCACTCAAACGTATGTTCGTAGTGCTGGGAGATTTTCTCATACCGTGTATTATTGAATCGGAGGGTCTTCAGACAGTCTGTGATGATGTTAGATGATGCGATGTGACTGCAGTAGGGAAGGCGGGCGCATATGGGCTGCACAGACCTTGTCTTTCTTTGTCGTACTCAAGAAGATTCTCTGATGGTTGCTGCAGTCCAAGGTCACCAATTGACGGTGGTTTGGTGATCAGCAATCTCACTGTTAGATAATCTCCGCCCAGGTTTGCCATAGTTCTACGAACATGATTGATCCATGTTCTCACGGTTTCTATAGGGGCAATGCCGAGATCGAAAATGAATGTCAAGTTCCGTTTGTTCCGCGTTGCGTCCGGATGTTCCAAAACGATCGTTTGTTCATATAAATCCGCTGCCTTGCGAAGCACTTGCTCAAGAGCATCCCACAGATTTTGAACAGTGCTAAGACATAATAACATCTTGAAAGCTTCCGTAGCATTATGAGGCAGTTTACCTAGCTTCGTGTCATCCATGTGTGCCAAAATCTCCGTTAGAAATGTCTTGAAAAGAGACTGCTGCTGAGGCGGTGGGTAATAATCCATCACCTCTCTTAGAAGAGTGTACACAAAGACTAAATTCTGCCAGTCGGCCGCGTTTAACGGTTTTGGCGGGCGCTCAGCATGTCTTGTTGAGCGGAAGAAGAAGTACAGCAACAAGTTCGTGGCATCGTTTTTCTGTAGAGTACGGACAACTTGGGAAACTGAGTCCTCCAAAGTGGGTGAGCCGCACAACATTAATACTTTTACATTCTCATCGAGTTTAGACCACCATTTGTAATCCAGGTTGCTGAAGATCCAGAAGTATCGACTGTCTTGCTCAAGTTCACCCAGGTTTGGAAAGTTCCGAATATACTGATTCTGATCAAGGAAGTAATCGTAGTTTTCTCTCATTGAATAGAGGAGTAATTGCAGAACCGTTTTTCCGCAGGTATGCTCTTCCACAACATTATTCTCGGCTACCCTCAGGTTAGATTCCAGTGAATTCACCGGACGGATGATAGATATCTTGTAAAGCCAAATCAATACGTACTAATGCACTCTTTCATATGTTTAATCACTGTCTGGTATGTGATGTCCACCGGAGAGGCGAATTTCGCAATCTCTGTATGGTTTTTCCTGACCGGAATCCGGTGTTCGCATTTCAAATATAACAGAGCAGAAGATCTGTGGACCATCTGAACCTCTGAACCATCTCTTTCGAACTCGCCTGATTCCAACTACATAAAGTAAGAAACAGTTCAACAGATGAGGGAAGTGTTATTCACCCTTCTGCCCGACGGCGTTTTCACAGTTCCATAAAAGCTAACTACGTTTCGTTTGAATCCTTCCCACATGCGTATCAGATCCTCCTTTTGATTCTCCAAGAATTCCGAGTCTTCCTTCAGTTGTAATATCAAGTTCTTTCTTCTTCCGCCTGAGTTGACGTCAACCTTTTCTTCCAATTCGTCAGTCCGAAGACCTTGGTGTGGTGTTCCAAAAAAGAAGATTCCGTGTGTTGAATCTAGAATGGACTTATGTTGAGGATTCCGATATGATTCAACTGATGTCTGCTACCCATGATGAGTATGAGCCAGAACAATGTGCATTTCCAGTACGCAAATCTTACTTGCAATATCAAAATCCCTCCCAAACTTTGCCCGAAAAAAATGATAGGCCGACCCTAATGCACAGAATATTCCCAGTATTAGTACACAAGCTCCATTGCTACCATCGGAGAGTTACATACTTTGGCCATTCCTCTAGAGTTATCTAGCTGTTGGATGAAGTTTCTTCTGTAGTCAACCAGTCTCATGTCGTTCGTTTCGTGCCCTACGAAGCTTCTGTCGTAACCGTAGGTCATAATTCTGACATTCTTGATATCCTTGGATAGAAAATCCTGCAACCACATCGAATGAGTCTCGCGGCATCTCCAGGATCCGAACGCATGGCCTGCGAGGCTGGTCACTGCAACAACACTGTAATCGGTCAACCGTCAGAATTCAATAAGACAAGGTGAAACTAACTCTGCAACCACTTCGCCCTCCGGCGAGTTCAATGGCGTGAGATTGTAGAAATGACTATCGATCACAAGATGCCCCCTACTACCGGTGTTGAGGATTGGTACATGGTTGAAGTCGTTCGGCTTAAGCCGCTGAAAGTATTCGGTACAGGTGCGCAAGTTGAGCAATGCAGTCTGTGTCTGAATGGAATCTAAACAAGGATAGAGCGAAAGTTCAGGGTTTTCTTCAATGAAGGGGTCGATCGTTTCGAGGACAGCAAGCAGCGTATCCTTATTCCAATCCGGTGGCACGTTAGCTATTCGGAAACATTTAGACCCAGTTTTACCCGTACGGGTAATGCTGCGGCCCCGATCGTCGATATCGGATGGCAAAGAACTACTTTCCGCAGGGTCCACGTGTTGAAGTATCTGTCTGCCCTCTGCTGTGGAGGATTGTGAATTTGGAGTAGCTATTCGCTGTTGGAGCTGAGGCTGAGCAGATTCGATTGTGGAAGTTGATGCTGCCGCTTCCGGCCTGGATCGGCCGACTAAAGCTGGTGATGGAGACGGGCCGGAGCGCTTGTTCAGCGGCAGGTTGAGTGCCAGATGTGTGTTTGGTCGCTTGGCCATCGTCGTGCCCGAGGATTAGTGAAGCTCGGAAGGGAGAATGACTGATAGTGGGAAACTGGATGCTTTATAAGGCGATGGACTTATATGTAGTGTTGCTACCCTCTGGGAGCAACTATTAAATATTCCCGAATCGGCCTTCCAACAGTGGCGAACTAATTTTAAGTAGCGATATGATTGGCGACACACCCGACTGCAAGGTAGAGACAAACAGCCGCCAATGAAATCGACATTTGGATACTCGATCGCTTGCGAGTGGGCGGATCCCTAAATGTTCTCGGCACTTGTGGTACGAGTTTCGGTTTCATTTTGCCCAGCGTAAAATTAAACAGCATTCAGAGAGCGGCGTCGCGTGCTGCCGTGCATGAACTAGATACTCGGCGCCATGTATCGTTCACCAGTAATTTACTTTAAAAGTGCACATGCTAGTACTACTCCAAACTGCTGCATCGATTACGGACAGCTCTGTGTGAATCGGATGTGAAGGCAGCCACACGGAGCGGAATGGACCATTCCGGAAGGTAAGACCGTCATGCACTTACCTGATACAGTTAGCGGCGGTCGTGTACCAAGTAAACCGTCACCACCGCGCGCATATTTGAATCAAAGAATTCTCGTCTTCCAATAATATAATCTATTCAAACGCTGCACCACACATCTCAGTTAGGTGGCAGAACTGCGTTACGATTCTGCATCCAAACTCCATCCAATGATCACCGGCATGCCCTTGAGCCCTTATACTTCACATCACACCATGCACGTGCTCCAAAGTCGGACTATCGGGACACTCTGATCTCGGTCGGATCCCTCGCGGACTATTCCACTCCGTCGGGGAAACTCCACCCCCACCGAACTCCTCCGATGCCGACAACCTCTGGTGAGCTGGTTCTCTTGTACATAGATGCCGTAGACAATCTCGTTAGAAGAGACATCGACTTCTGTCAAGTCGGCTAAATACGTAAGCATCGGCATATGAATGATAGTCCAACACAAGCATGAAACTCAAGAAGGGGCAGCCAAGACATTAGCGTTGCTGTAGATACGCACCAGCGTCTTAACCAGCATTTCGCATACGTTTGTGGTACCACGGATTAGTCAGACCGACCCCGCATTTACCCCGCCGAACATCGTAAGAACCTGCACACACTCTCCGCTCACCACAACACTACGCTTCCAACTGCAAAAAATCAAGAGGAGCAACACTCAAAACATGGAAGACCCTACGCTGTTGTATCTGTGCTACAAACTGGAGGGACCGTTCCGCCCATTCACGGTACCGCGGGAATGTCTCACCTCCTTTGCTGTAGGATCAGCTCCGAGTGCTGCAGGAGAATAAGCTGATGATTGGCATAGGCGGTGAGGAATTGTGTAAACGCGCTTGGATTCAGTGCAGTCCGTTGCTCTATCAACCAGGCGGTGCTGTTTGAACGACTGTGGCCGGCTGGCCTTACCGCAATCAATGTCATAGTCCAAGAACCGTGCCCAGTATCAGATAATGTGGGGCTGTTCGAAGGAGACCACAGTAGGCAGCCATTCATGGAATCACACGGAGCGTACCAACTGCCATCGGAATGTGTCAATCTATTCGACAAAATGACGGCAGATATTGACTATATTAAGACGCGGGCCATCGCGCAGACTCCGCCTACAAGCTATGAAGTACGCATTCCGTATGCGGTCCTAGATCCCCAAACTAAAACATTTTCTGCAGGCACTTCACCTCACCCTGCGCAGAGAGGGGTATCGATTGGTAAACGTGTTTGTGGAGCATCACCGGTGCCTTTTCCAAGTTCATCCTCGCGCATGGCCGCCAGGGCTCAAAAAAGTCTATGCTTTCGTCGGTTCGTATACTGCAGCTCTGGGGCGCGCCTCACTAACCGTGAGCAGAACGGGGGCTGAAACCGGAGCCACAACTTTGCGTCGCTATCGAAGTCGATCAGAGTCAAGATGCAAGCAGCGCGTCCCGCGACGAAGACAACGGGCAGACCCCAGCTTCCACCATTGGTAACTTCTCAACAGGGCCCAGGATCACGCTGCCGGTCTCGGTGCTTCCTGTTGGTGCCTCAGCAACACAAACGCAGAACGACACAAGGTTTTACATGGGACTTTCTTATGAGAACTGGTTTCATTTCGACTTCCAGCCGTTCGCCGGCGAATTTCCCACTGTAGGAGCCGCTCTTAATGCCGCTATCGCCCTGCGGTTTGCTGCGGAAAAGCCCGGGGACGTGGAGTCGAAGGATTGGCTGCAGGAGTTTGCAAATATTCACCTTCGGTGGAAGACGCACGAGATGGAGATTGACTGTCGAGAAGACAACGAAGAGAGAGAGGAAAAACTACTACTCTGGAGCAGGAATTGCCCTAGTGGGTCGGTGGTAGATATGGGAATTTCGAGGCAGCGGCTTTGAGGAAGGTATTTACACGAGGATGGTTTTAGTAAGTAGCGGGATTGTTGAGCATAATTCCGAAGTTGTTGGCCTTGTCTACGTAGAAATGCTACCATCCACCAATTCTACTTTGCCGTAGACGAGCAGCGGGGATCGTTGTGAACACTGACCAGCTGAATAACCTTCGCACATATGCGCATGTGGTGTAGATGATCTAAGCCATATTCTCCCATGTACCCTGGGTTAGTAGTTGTGCCTCTGCCCACCCACTGAGGCATTCCAAGGCGCTCACCAGTAGGTGGTATCCATCCTCTGTTTTAGGCATGTATGAAATATCCATTCCCACACACTGCCATAGGTGACTAACAGTTAGGCTTTTCAATGGTAAACCGTACTGTAGTGGGGCTTTCGTCTCTCTGCGCTTGCAAAGCATACATGCTCAAATATTTGCATTCAGCAGCACCACATAGGAGTTTTACCATATACACGTGTTGAAATAAATCAATTCCGAAGTGAAAATATTGTATGGACTATTCTCCAAAAGTGATTGTCTACGGTACAAAGAGAGAAATAGGCTGGCTTAAATAAAAAGAACACCATACTCGAGGATGCCAAGTACCACACGTGGAGCCTGATTTCGAGTATCACTACCGAAGCTAGGCCTCTTCCTCGGCATGGGGGCTTGTGGCGGCTGGCGTAAGCCTCCGGATGCCAAGGATGCCACCGGGCCAAATCGTAAGTCAACAACGCGCTCCCTCTCCTCCAGCCGGCTACTATGCTCCTTCTGTCCACTTATTCACCCGCAAACCTTACGCCGCTTCCCACAATGTTTCTTCACCCCGCTCCGCCCAGCAAGCAAGTCCTTGTTCAACCCCCAAGCTATTCTCAACACATGCTTCTCTAACACCGCCTCCGGTGTTGATAGAAGTCCTAAGGATCGTGATTACTCTTTTACACTTTACACTTCACTATTCCCTTGTACCTCACTATTCCCTTGTACACGCATCCAGGCGTCCCAATGGTCCGTCTGGTCCGTCTGGTCCGTCCAAGGCCACGCCCGGGATCATATATGACAGACGATTAGCAGCCCTACACGCAGCGAAGTCAACCGTTCCGTCTGTCCTGGATTACTAAGGACGGGGACGGGACGGCACCTTGAGGTCCGTCCGGAAGCTGGACGGAAACAGTGCGGTCATTCATTCTGGACGGGGACAGATCGCAATGTCAGCCGGGTACACATGGACTACAGTCCCCGGCCTTCATCCACCGATATCCATCCACTTTCATAGATCTCGTTTAGTGCAAATAATATAATATTATTAAAGTAGCTACATCAAATCTCCTGACTTTGACGCAAGATCCTTCAATAGCTGCTCCATCCTGATCATATCTAACTTCATTGACCAAAGATTAAGCCATGATTTCAGGCACTCAGAGGCCAGGATAATATCATCCCCCAAACGATTTCGTTGGTCACTTATAAGCAACTTTGCACTGCTGAATAGACTCTGGTTCATATATTATTTAAATACTCATCAGCTCAACACCCATCTGAGCCAGAAGAGCCTGGCGCGGATCATGAAGCTAGAATGGGTGTTTAATGATGATAAGTGTCAATGAGCAGGTACTTCATCAACCTTTATATACAGTCTTTATTCACCATTACTTACGCTCTACAATGTAGTTTTATACATAAATCTTGTGTGTAATAGTTTCGAGCATCCAATTATATCTCTTACCGCGCGTTTTCAGAGTTTCATTGCGTTCTATCCAAAAATAAACTATAACCGCCCAATGTCTACAGGGGACGGTGATTTTGCCGTCTCCGGCTATCCTGCCGACATTTTCAAGCTTCGACAGGACGGACAGCCTTAGCGCCATCCCGTGTGTGTGTGTTGTGTTATTCATATTGTATTCACTCTATTTAGAGTATGACAAAATCCATTTTTCCCCGATACTCTGTGGTGTGACCCTGACGTGTCCGCCAGGCCCTCCTCTCGGTCAAATGTACCATCCCTTTCTCCTTCCCCCTATAACCTCTCACATTAATTGGCCCCTCTTCCTAGAGTATAACCTGCACATCCCATCATCTGACGACAACCACTCAAAAAAATCCTCGCTCACACTTAGTCCAGGGTCTCTTTGATGTTATCGCAGTGGAATACCCCAACCGCCAAAGCAGAGTAAGGCAGGACATTTCGAGGTCCGGAAGTAAAACTCCCTAGGTCTTACTCGGCACGCTGACCATCTTTGGGGTTGGCTGGAACTGGGGGGCGGAGGGTGATATTATGTTAAGGCCGCTTCTTGTACTTCGTCCTAGTGGTGCTGCTCGAGAAGCGGGTCTTGATTCCATTGTAGTCGGTTCGAAGAGCTTGTACGGAGCGTGTATCTCAGCACTCACATTTCGCGGGGTTTTTTAGGCAGCCACTTGCCGGAACTTTACTGATACTGCGCTGATAGGCCATTTCGGGACCTCACGTACTGGTATATCCACAGGCATATCGTAGGCGTCGATAACTGGTGTAAAACATCGAATGGTGAGTTGCTGGGTAGACTACCGGTCGATGTTGATGCTGAGTGGTAAAGAGAGCTTTAAAACAACGAGATACACTTGCAAAAGCCAGTGGACACAGACAAACGGCATGGAGTGAAGCCAAAGTGAAACCCTGCTCCCCCCCAAAAAGGGGAAAGCTTGGCAAAACCAGGCGTTGAGTGTGGTTGTCGAAGGTGTGTGTTAGCGCCATCCCGTCCGTGCTGGAGAAATCTCGGACGGACCGCCGTCGATAGCCGTCGGACGGGACAGTTGACATCACGGCCTGCACCCATCATGTATTGGTTCTTTTGACCTGAACTTAGACTATCATCGTACCATAGCCATTACTCACCATTCTGCCATTCCTAGTCGCAACAGGTTGTGAACCCGGTGGTTACCTCTCTACCTCTCTACCTCTATATCCTTTGAAAACTATGGCTGCACAATATCTAAGCCTACGTCATGCTCATCATTCTCTTCCTCATCCTATAATATCTTGTACCGACATTAACCGGTGCCAACAGTGCAACTTAGAAGACAAAAATAGACATAACGCTTATCCGAGAATGTCTCTGGGCGATGGTCTCCCAACGCTTTCTACAACATACAGTACTGGAACTCCCACAACAGTAGCCAAAAAACCCACGCCAGTCTGGCGGTCCCGCCAATGATAATAATGAAACCGCTGCAGTGAATGATACTGAGCAGCCCGGCCTCCATTCTGAAAGCCTGCGCTAGCGGCGGCCTGGCCCGGCCTGAAATACAAAACTGTGCGGGCGACCGCCCGGCCTGCACGTGACTTAAAAGCCTGCGTCCGCTTTAGTTTGGTCGTTGGATGTAATGCGGTAATGGCAGGGCTACGACGGTTGAGTAGGATACGTTGCATGTTTCGTACTTTGGAGACTTTCTTAGTGTAGGTAGTAGAGTATCTTTCAAATGATATATGCTGGTTATGCTTTGTTCCACAAAGAAAAGCCTGTAGGCCGGCCGGGCCGGAAATATTCGCAGGGCAGATGCAGCTCTCATTTAAAAGCCGCCGCTAACGCCGGCCTGGCCGTTTAGGAACACTGGCTGTAATATAGTGAGACGAAGCTGCTGAACGAGTTACTGCTACAATGTTCCTCTACTTCAAAAAATATACCGAACACTAGGTCAACTGTATCCGCAATTCAGTTGAATTATAGATGATGCTGAAGAATCTCTTAAATGGAAAGGATTCACTATCTTTATTCGTACTGCTCACATATCTAACAGTTTTGCAGCTCTAATGCTACAGTCAGTCACAAAATTGAGGCTTCAGTTCTTCTCAATAGTCTAGACAATGGCAAGAAAGCTTCATGGTCGTTATTATATAATCTTTCCGTAACTAATCAGCTAGCTCAGTGGTGAAGACCACCGGCGAGGAGCTGCTGCAACATCTAACTAGCTTGGTGTTGTCATGGCACCTCTACCGGATTTCCTCTCTACTCCAAACTAAAGTGCCATCGACAGTCTGATAAACCTCGTCTTACATGCAACTACTGCGACAAAAAATACGCAGGACCACTACCGGGGACTTCATCCAGAAAAGCAACGTGAAGAACAATGAGGTGGTTTTAAGCACGGGAAAGGTAATGTCAACCTGTCTACCTGTCTCTGGGTCATGGTGTAGGTTGTGGAGGCAGTGTTCTTCAATTTCTTTGAACTATATCTGCTCGACTGTGATTCAGCGGGCTTACCCGTTCGGGGTCGCAAAACTCCTTTCCGTCAGGGCAAGAGTTTACTCCGTCTCGGACTATGATTTTTCCGTCCTGGGGGTTTTCAGACTGAGGGACTGCATGTACCGGCGGTTTTCGGAGTGAGAGACACACGATGCGAGTAATGCAGTCGTGACCGAGTGATGATATCCCAACCATGTCCATAGTACATAATACACACTATAACAGTAGTAAACCTTACCCAGGCAATTATCCACATATTGGATATTCCACATCACTGTGTCTTAATCCAAGTAATAGCATAACGACCGGTGAATCAATAACCCCACTCTGGGCGTCACCCCAAGTTGCCCTGATCGAGCCCTAGTCTTGTGGTATCTTCCGCGAAACTAGATGTCAAAATGGGGACCTGAAAGACTGGCGGGCGGAATGATTATCGTGACCCCTACCCGTCAGTGGTTTCGCGAAATTCCGTTACTTTGTCTATCTGTAGCTTCGCGAGGCTTAGCAATCTTTGTTACCTGTATGTGGTTTCACAAAGTTCTACAATTCTAGCCTAGCTGTGGTTTCTCAGAGCTATGTATCTATCCGCCGGTTGTGGCTAATCAAAGGAAGGGAGAGAAGAAAGATGATGATTGAACTGTTTATCGTACAAAGAGAGAATTAGACTTATATTTAAGAAACGAAATCATAAATGAAATCGTAGTAAAAACGAAACGCTATGAACGAAGCATCATGAGCAAAGCACTACTCAGGCACGAAGCTCGCTGGGAGATAGGTACTGCACGAAGCTAGCGGGGAGATATGCCCCATACCAAGCTCACTAAGTCAAGTGTATGCCTCAGTCCCGATTGCCTGCGGACTGAATTTGGTGCTCGCCTTAGTTACGATTACCTTCCGGCTAAATCCCATAGTCAACATCGCCTGCACTGTGTGGCGGAGTACGTTATGTTCTTTGTTTATTCGGTTTCCGCCATGAGCGAGAGTTTTACATTTGTTGGGTACTACCCATTATCTCTCTTGGTTGGGCACTGGCCACTTTTACTTTTCTAAGTTTCATTTTCCTAGGATGGAGTTTCCTGCACCACGGCTACAAGTCGGCCAGATGTGTCCTTTGTGAGAGGGTTTCTGATCTACTTGCTGCTATGAACGTAGCGAGAGGGGGACGTTTCCTGAGATCTGATGTTCTTGTTGCAATTTATTATGGAGTGCAGCAAGAGGGGGAAAAACTTGTTGGTTGATAAGTGTTAGACTGTTTGAGTATGGATATCACATGGGTTGGGTTAGGGTTTGTGCAGATCGCTGGTGTGTAGATAAAGCATTCGTATCTAGTGTGGTCAACCGTCCCGTCCGACGGCCGGGGACGGTAGGGCCGGCCAAGAACTTGCCAGGATGGACAGGACGGCGCAAATCCGTCCGTCCCGTCCGAGCTTATATATGACGGCGTGACGACCAACAACAGCCGGGGACGATAGAATCACCGTCCACGGGAGACATCCACCATCCCCGGGCGTCATTGGGCGGTTACAGTTATATTTAGATGAAACCCAAGAACTTCACATATTTAGAACTTTGTAAGGCTAATGGATATGGGCTGACATATGGGCTTATGGATGTGGGGCTAGAGGTACATGCTGACATACAGGCTGATGGTATCGGGCTGGAGATACGGGCTGACAATGCGAGTCAGCCATATTTATCTATACATCGATGAACCTACATTCAAGTATATACCAAATTTATATTATTTTTATGATGTACTTGAACAAAGTCCATGGATGTCGGTAGATGACCGCCGGGGACTGCCGGGGACGGAACTGATCCGTCCCCGGCCGTCCTTGCCGTCCGTCCCCGTTCATGATCCAAATGTCGGCAGCGTCCTGGGGACGGACGGAGAGTTGCCGTCCCGTCCTAATCCTGGGTGATGTTGGACGGACGGGACGGTTGACCACACTGTTCGTATCATCTGTGAGTTAGAAAGTTCAGTTCGGTCAAGAGAGTTACGGCACAAAAGACTCAGCACAACAATGAGGTTCATGACTGCTGATTTAAAGGAGGACTGTCGCCCGACATTAGTTACTACACCTACGAGTTTCTCCTTTTCTCATTACACATACGATACACACCAGATAATCGACCAGTCTTCCGCCCACTGCTATGTGCACGTGTCAATAGTGAATTCCTTTTTAGACTTCATACTTTACCCTACTCTTCTACCCGCATCTTAGACCTGTACCAAGACAGTCATCGCACCAAAGCCAATGCACACGGTTCTCGCTTCATAGCCGCAACAGTAAGGCTCTGTTGTTTGATACATTATCACCTTATCAAAGGTACTCGAAAAGGTTAAGTCCAGCTGCATCATGCAGAACTACTGCCAGCCAAGCAGTATCCACGAGCAGTGTCTAGCGCTTCAAGTGGTGGAATTCAGGTTCTCTGAGTTAGGAGTACATCGTTGGGAATTTTCCGTCTAGCAAACAAAATTACATGATATCAATTAAATTAGGGAAAGGTTCGTTGTCGAGTGCCGAATTCTGCTGAGTTATTGGACTAGGGCAATCGTACATCTCGCTACGGCAAACACTGAAACCCAGGCATCTCAACGGTCCGACGACTACAGTCTGTCGGGGCCCGTTCTGGATATCATTTCTGCAGCATGGTCCTTCCGGGGCTGCATTCTTCCACCCTAGGGCTCCATACGGGTATCTATAGGGGCTCGTCGGCGATCAGAGGGGTACATCCGGTGACTCGCACAGAGCGGGACCCGGTGCAGTCTATGCTGAACTGTGCTGGGATCCTAAACAAGCTCTGGGCCGGAGTTGTGTCAACAGTAGTCTGCATCAAGAATCGACTACCATTCCAAGCCCTGCCGAATTCGACTCATTCCGAGAGATAGATGCGGAAGGAGCCCGATATCTCCCATCTTCAAACTTTCGGCTACCTAGCATTTGCTTGCATCCATGGCGGTCTCTGAAAGAAGCTTGATAACCCTCCAATGCGTGCTCCTCAGCTACTTGGCAGAGACATCGACACATCACTAAGTTATGGAGGTCAATTTGGGCCGAGTCTTCATCGCTCGAGATGTCAAATTTTATTAGTCTACCCTATATCACAAGCTGCTAAAGACTCAGTGAGCCAAGATTGCCCTCGAACTAGCCGAAGAATACTTGGATGCCTAAATTGAGGATGAGCCTCCTAAGCAGCCTGCAAAAGCTATGGTACAGTCTCCAAGTGCCACAGCACTGCCTCCAAAAACAACTGCAAAGTCTTGGGTGATCAATCCAATTAATGACTCGTATAACGTAGGTTACCCTGCCACGCAACACGCCCGGGCGATGCAACACCCGCTCGCTCCCACTCCCAGCCTTCTCTAGCCCCACCAAAAAAAACCCAGAAGGGTTAGAACAAAGGGGAGCCATATACAGATGCTTTAGATTGATATGGGAGGGAATTAAATTTATTGAACCCAAAGAAAAGTTATAACTCATGAGCAAACCAAAAAAATCCTCAAAATTTCCCTACCTACCCCTCCTCACAACAATCACATCTTCCAGCTCTGAGTTCCCACCAATCACAGACTCACTTACAACAACCTCATCATCGTCCTCTTCCTCCTCCACATCTCCTTCCCACTCCTCTTGTTCTGTACTGTCCATGCTGGGTGAGGGAGAGGCCACTTTTTTGCCATTTTGCCCTCTTTGGATTTCGACATTTTTGCCTCCCTCTCTTTTCTCAAGTGTACTATGTCTGTGTTGTCTACTAGACGAGCTCTAGTAAGCATGCGGCGATCCTGTACAGCATTCCTGGGCTTGTCACTGACCTGGGAGCGAAGCAGTTTGTGCCTGAAGACCTCAATATCAAGCTCAGCATCCATCCTCTTTCCAAAGTTCCAGATTTTTTCAATGCTTCCCTTGATGCACTGGGAGCGAGGAGAGTTTGAGTGTATGAGATCAAGAGCAGCCCTCCCAAGCCTGGTAGTCTGGCTGCGCATCTTGGGGGTGGATAGATGGGGGGCCACAGATGTTGCATGTGTACTTGGATTGTGAGTCTCAGCACCGTCTGACGTCTTGTATGAGAATGAAGACTTGTATGAAGACGTATATGAAGATGGTGGCTGTATCAGGATATGCATCAGGACCAGGGTGATGCGTCTCATGCTTGATGGAGCATACGCGTACGCATGAGAGATCATACATATACCGGCCTTATACCCTCGAGATAGACATGCCAATCAAGAAGTCAAAGAAGCATCCAAAGTAACAGGTTATGAGCCCGGCGCTCACTATTAGTTAAAACTCTAACTTCACTTAAACATCACCATCTTTTAGAGCCTCAAAAACCCTAAACCTCACCTACTTCAAACTCAACACCATCGATCAAATCTCACGATGTCTGCTCCTGAGCCTGCTCCTGCCTTCAACAACACCGAATGGGGTAATATTTCTCTACTCACCTATCGTAACTACGAAACATGGAAAGAAACTATGACCCTCATCCTGGAGGCTATGGATGCATACAACATCGTCACCAGCGAAGAACCTGAACCACCTCAAATCGACATTGATTACCACCACTGGAACATCCGAGCCGCCAATGCCAAGACGACAATCCATCTCTCATGCTCTCCCACCATACAGTTTCTTCACAAAGGTCTTAGATCTCCAGAGGCGATGAGGACCACGCTGTTAGCCCGCCTAGAGAATACCGGCACTCACGTCGGCAGAGCTACTATTCAACCTAAGTTTCGAGCATGCCACCTGCAGAAAGATCAAACGCTTAGAGACTACTTTACACAACTCCGCGACTACCATCTCCACATGATCGGTACACCACAAGATATCTCCGACGACGAAATGTGTACACACTTCTACAATAACCTAGTAGAAGAGTACTCGACCATGATCAAGATCCTAGAGAATCAAATTCCCTTACCTACGGTCGAGGAAACGATGGACCACCTCCGAAGAGATGAGCAGGCCACGGGCCTTAAGATGGAGATCACAGATAAAGCCACCGGATCAGCCCTCGTCTCTCGTGGTCGCTACAGAGAACGTGGAGGAGGACGTTATCCCGGACGCGGAAATCATGGCGGAAATAAGGACTGCAACAACGCTAAGCAATACACCTGCACTCACTGCAAATTGAACACTCACACTACCGAAAACTGTGGTATTCTCCAACGACTCAACAGCAAAGAACAAAAGTTATGATATCACTGTGGAAAACATGGTCATATGCGGCCTGATTGCCCAACATGCCAACACGGCTTCAATGGTCAAAACAGGGTCAACAAACGAAACAATATCAACGACCCAAAGTCAGATATGAAAACATCTTTCACAGAAGCAACCACATCCCTGGCCAAGCATGGGATCACAGCCGGAGACCGAGATCTCTTGTGACTACCAACCAACGCAACTCATGCTGCTCTCACATCGTCAGTAATTCCGACGCACCTATGGTAGGCAATTTTACGACCTCATATGGTCCTTGGCATTGGTAAATGCCTCGATAGAACATGGTCTAAAAGTTGCGGGCAGCTGCCTCCTCGCTAGGTAGTAATAAATTTGTAATGACTGACTCCGCGCAGAGACTGCGACCGTTCAATACTAAGCCATACTACTCAGTATGTGTCGGTATTGTTCGGCTATGATTTTCTTGTGCGACAGCAAGATTACCTCTCCGCGCATTTTAGAACTCTCGCGATTTAGCTCTTGTTCTGTCAGTATTTTCAAATATTCGTCAGTACTGACCCGTATTGGGCCATATTTGTTTCTCGTTTTCAGCACTACCTGTGGTGCCTTCAGAATTCAATCGTTGTACATAC
>Ga0307515_10002973_pt1 | contig 35972 bp, 30 predicted proteins | sample 17_EM_MG_FD_194513 | JGI IMG/M metagenome (GOLD analysis project Ga0307515, IMG submission 194513) | Populus trichocarpa ectomycorrhiza microbial communities from riparian zone in the Pacific Northwest, United States - 17_EM | ecosystem: Host-associated > Plants > Roots > Unclassified | place... | reverse complement strand
ACCATACAAAGGAAGGATGCCAACTCCGTACTAGCGAATGCTGCCAACCACGTACTAAAGCAGGCCGCCAACCCCATACCAAGGAAGACACAAAACTGAGGGAATACTAAGAGAAGGAATCAACCTTGTAGGTAAGATTGTGGGGAGCGCAAATCAGGATACTAATAGTCATAGGGGGAAGTTGTAGGGAATAGAACAAGATAGATCACTTGGCAGGAAGCTTAAAGGGAATACTTGAAGAGGTGGTGAAGCTGGACTGAGAGAAGAATGAAACAAAGAGCTCACCTCAAAACAAACGCAGTGCCAATTGACCCTACTCCCCTTCGAAAAACTCACAAACTAGCAATTGACCTTAGATCACCAATTACTGCCAATTCACCACCTAATACACCATCCCATCTCCAAACCGCTACACACAGTACCATGATGACAACTGAACACTATCAATCTATTTCCCCTGCTGGTTCCAATAACCATACCAATTCTTCTAGGGCTGGACCGTCAAGCCATGCCGGCCCCTCTACCAGCACCGGACCTTCCACAAACACCTTGCCCAATCTTGTACACGATCAAACGCGATTCAACAAGTCCCTGGCCCTCGCCATCGCGAAGGAAAAGAAGCAAATGGCACACCCGGCCACAATGGGCACCACAAGCTTCAGAGGAGCGACTATGCAAGGACCAGCGCGAACGTGGGAATATACATCTGAAAGCTTTCATCATCGCCGATGACAACATCAACTGCATTATGATAGAAAAGGGAGCTTTGGCCAAGTCCTCACAGATCCTAGAAACCCATTGATGGTCAAATACTACAGACTCTGACAGCATATCCTCGACAAATGTGTAACCGCTGACACCCACGCCCTCCTGGACTCGGAAGGAGCCCGTATGGCACCGGGAGTCTGTCCTTATTTTCTTCCAGCTGGAGTCCTGTGCCCACCGATGCCAGTAGTGGTTAACCCCTGAGCAATTGCTAACGAACAAACCCCGGCACCACCGCAAGCCATGGAAGAAATAGAAGAGAGATATCTGGATATCAACTGGAAATGCGGTTTTTGCCAATGCTGGAGGATGCCTGACAAGTAGCTCAGCAAGGACAGCAGGGAGGGGGAGTAGCCACCATGGTGGCACCACAGCCGCCTCGGCCGCAGTACGTTGCAAGATCTTAGCCATTGCAGAGAGTCAGCAACTCAAGAATCCTATACACCTAGTTGAAGTAAGGGTGACTGGGAAGGATGGGGCCCAGCGCTACGAAGGAAATAGGTTCGACTTTTCTGAGATAGAAGAGTGGAAAGAGAAGTGACCGAATTGTGAAAAATGAAAAGAGAAGAAGTCCATTGACTGGAAGAGAGCATTTGCAGGGAAAGCGGAAGGCATATACAATGGAAATGAGGAGGGATCATTCAAGAAAGAAAGGAAACAGTCAGTTAGAAAAGGGCAGGCTGTCGAAGGCAGTAAGGCAGGTAATGGAAATAGGAGTGAACTGGGAGGATGAGTGGGATGAAGAGGACAGACTGATATTCGGAGAGTTGGGTAAGTGGAGAGTTGCAGATGACTGGTCGATGGGAGAGGAGGGTCTGGCGAAGGAAAGGTGGGAAACTGAAAGAGAATTCATTATTGTAGCGCGGGTTTCTAAAACTAGCATTGCTCTGGAACGGAGTCAAATACAACCTTTTCCCATGTATTGGGACTTAGCACATCCAGTGGCAGCAGACCATGTGGCCTAACAATGATGGGAAGGATGGGGTGGAATGCGGGAGGAAGGGAGGAGATCCATTGCATCGACCATAATGAATAGAGTTGAAGAAATCGAATCCACACAATCGAGTGGATTTGGGATATGGTGGGGGAAGAAGTATTCCTATTGGCTGAGTTGCACCCATGTTACACCCAAATTGCTACTGTTCTCCCCTAACCCTCTAGTAACCTCAAGACAAGAGAGACGACGACTATCGCAGCAATGGGCAGAAAACTCACCACCCTGAACAGGAACGAGAAACAAGTTATTCCCAATCATCAAGAAAATGCCGGGAAACAGCAGGTTAAGAGGCAAAGAAGTTGTGATGGAATATGAGAAGAATATACGAGGGAAATCAGGAACCACATAGAGACAGGAAAAAGATGGATCTGGCACAAAGCACCCCACCAGGTATATAAAGAGCTCTCCCCTCCTATGTTCCTAAGGCAAGACATTCAACGTACCGTACTGTTCATCTCACTCTATGCACCGATCACTACACCCAATCTCACCATCTCAACCTCAACTGACGACTGACATGCCATTTACATCAATCAACGGCATTGCAGCAGTATTCAGTGATGCCATGGATTTTGAAACATCCTTTACCACTGCCACCACTGCTATGAGCCTCGAATCCACCACTGCAGGAGTCACCACCACCGCAGCAGCCTCAAGCACAGCCACCACCGCCGCTACGAGCCTTGATCTCGCCACCACGGCAGCCCCCACTACCGCAGCCGCCACCACTACAGCCCCCACCACTGCAGCCACCACTACAGTGGCGACCTCCACCGCGGACTCCAGCACCACGGCAGCCACCACAGCAGACTCCACCACTGGGGCTGCCTCCACCGCAGCCACCACGACCGCAGCCACAACCACCTCAGCCACCACCACCACCACTGTAGCCTCCACCGCTACAGTAGCCACCACTGCGGCAGCCACCACCACAGCAGCCACTACCACAGCCACCAGCACCACAGCCACCACGGCCGCGGCAACTGTCACTGTAGCTACCACCGCCGCAACAAAGCTCAACTCCACCACAGCGGCAGCCAACACCACCGCAGCCACCACCGCCACAGCCTCCACCACCATTACTACATATACCCTGTACTCAGATATCTCAACTATCACTAGTAATCTCTCTCCACTATCCCTCGTGTCTGATACACTATCAAACCTCAATACAGACTTATCCAATAGCGCTGTGGGATTGCTCCAAGAAGCGTTGGAGATGACTGCTCGAGGGGTCTTGCCCCAATACCAGGCACAATTCATGCTTGAGATCTATGCTCTGTTTGGCGACATTATCGATGATGCCAACGCCCAGGTCACTTGGCTATCGAACTTCATGGAGAAAAACCTTCACTGGAAGAAGTCGAAGTACTAGCAACAAAATGACTTCCTTGAGGCGCTTGACACCTCCGGCCGGGCGAGGGAGATGATAAATCGTCACCACTCTGCCCAACAGAGGAAGACATGGGCAACATAGAAGGTGGAGACCTGTGGCAGCACTATCGCGAACTCCAGGAAATAGTAGGCGATTCCAACAGTAGCAAGAAGTGGCTGCGACTAACTGTGATTGCCCACCAAATATCGAGAGATTCCAAAGTAGCAAAAAGATGCCTCAGTCAGGTATACTTCAACCGTCTCACCAACCTGAAGCGGAAGTTGAACGCAAACAAGTGGTATACTTCTGGAGACTTCAAGGAAGCTAAAAACTTGCTAGATCATGGCTGCCCTCAGCTGGAAGAAGGAATCGACTACGAAGCGTTGGGTCTCAACTGGTACCGGGCGTTTGCAATGCGACTTAGTTATTTCCCTGGCATGGATGACTGCAATCACACCAATCAACTCCGTACCATCTCTTCACGAGTACCGCCTGCCGACCATGAGATACCTGTTCCACCTCTATCCCCTGATAAGAGCAAAATGCTCCCACCACCAATACCACCAAACAGGGGAAACGAAAAGGAAAATCATGAGAGCAACGTTGGAGGGCGTTTAACGGACCTGGCCGAGGACGGATCTGAGGACGAAACCAGCACTCCCACCAAGAAAAATGCTGGATCGATGCCGCCCGCGCCCACCGAGAAAGATGCCGATACGATGCCGGCAGTACCCACTGAGAACGAGGCCGTTATAACCCTGCGAACTCCAACCTGGAATGAGGGCGGTACAGCCTCAGAGAAGTCTACCGAGCCTGAGCGGAAGGTCACCCCACAACCCGACCAGCCTGCCACTCCCGGCAGTGAAAGTAGTAGTTCAGACGATGACACCAAGGGACAATACATGAGCTGCTTCACACAGTGGCTTGGCCTCGACCTGGGATGCAAGAAAATGTCGGACTACAAGACGAAGATGTTGGCACACCACGAGAGAAGAATGGAGAGCACAACTGTACCCATCTTCCAATAAGCAGTAAATAAAGATCCCGAGTTATTTGTAGAGACTCAGGCACAAATCCCAGTGGCTGTGTATGCGATGTGTGAGGCAATAGGTTGATTCAATTCTCCGTTTGGCAACACCTCGTACTTCACAAGTGGTCAAGGGAGAAGGAAGGCACATACAGAGAGTTGCAGAAGAAAGCAAGTGCGCAAGGAGTGAGAGTTTTTAGGTTTTTCCTTGGGTTGGTGGTTTTCCGTTGGGGTTATGTCTTTCCTTTGGGTTTATGGTTTTTGTTTTGGTTTATGGTTTTTGTCTGGGTCTACGTCTGTGTCATTCTTTTGGTATTATGTTATTCTTATGTTCTTTCCTTTGGCTTTATGTTACTTTTAAGTTCTTTCAGGTTTGGGTATATGATATTCTTATGTTCTTTCGGGTTTGGGTATAAGGTTATATGGGATGGAAGAGGAGAGGTGTGCTTGGCACAAAGGGCCAGGGAGGAGTTGTGGCTGGAAAATCTGTTTCTCACCACCACCGGCACTCAACTTCGCCGAGGACTGAGCTATGGAGGCTGTACAGCGATACAGGGATAACTGAGATGGGCTTCGCAATGGTGGCATACGGAGATCCAGGGGTAACAGAGATCGGCTGTGCTATAGGGAGTGTATATTCACGAGACCCCAGGGTTGATAGACTTTCATCAGATCACATCATGTATCTTGCAGTATCTTACATCATCTTATCATACAATGAATTATAGACTCCATCTTTCACACCTTTGGATCACACTCGCTCTTTCGGATACTCCGGGTGGATGGATGCAATTAGGTGGATCCTCACTCCCGGGAACTATCATACCTGCTCACCCGCTTCCTGCTCTCCTCGAGCGAGAACCGCTCGTTCTCATTAATTCGTTTGGGAATGACCCTACTAGTGGTGCAGCACAGTTTTGATGATGGGCTCTCTGCCATCTAGCTCTGCCATTTCACAACAATGTTCTTGTAACTCCTCTCTTATCGCCGCAGAATAAAGTAGGCAGTTATAATCTATAGAAAGCAACCGTGACACAGTGGTAACAGGGATAACATATGTCGGTTACTGTTGCCCAGAGGGTTTTTCCAACGGAGCCCTGTCCCCACCCTGAATCACAGCAGCAATATCCTTTCAGAGAAGTGCATGTCCATGGAGTGTGCACAACTATCAAATGAACCTCACTCAGAGATGTATCAGAGGATATTGGAATTCTGTAGTTTGAACACCTCTTCTACTTACAAATTGAAGAGGACTGGAATTGTGAAGTTGGTGCATCAGCAAAAACTAAATCTCCTTCATTACATTTATTTAGTTTATTGTACCCACAAACTCAAACAAATGAAATCAAGATTTGCCTGAAATATGGCATTACATTACTGTTCAACAGTGTTCTTTGAGTCGTCGTGATGCTGTTTTCAAGTGTCATGACTAGTGTACACACTATTGCGAATATGACAACAAGCACTTGACGAACAGTTCACCCTGCGTTTGGAAATGAATCAAAGCATCTCACGGCATACCCCAATATCCCCCAATTCGATGAGTCCTCACGATTATGATAGTACTCACTCCATACAGTCAATCATGCGTGTACTCATTGTTTCTAAAGACCCTCATGGTTCAATTTGACCAATCATAGTGACCACACAGAAGTGGTTCATGATATTTAATTTGTTGATAGACGATCGAGAGTAGCTTGCCTTTCAACTGTCGCAGGAGGATTATGCGTCATCGCGATTATCATTCCACGCATTTGAGATCAGACTTCAGTAAGCCGTCTGGTTTATTCCTTGTGAAACTATTGTAATATATCGACGAAACCTAGAATAAAATAGCACTCAACGGAAATCCTAAATGCAATCACTGACACCATTTCCAACCTTCAAGGAACATCGCACCATCTACAATCATACTTCCATCCACTCATCCCATATTCTCAAAGCTGGTCATGTTGGTGTTGTCGTTGCTGTTTCTGTTGCTATTGCTGCAGGGGATGGGCTGGCTGCTGCTGGCAATGGCAGACCCACCAATCGGCAGAACAGCTGATATCGCATACTAGCTTCACTAGGAGCAACACAGCTGCGGAGACAATGAAAAGAATCGTTGGGATGCTCTATCAGCACGTCCGGGACGCAATGCAGGAAGCCCTCATCCAAGTTGCACTGGTCATTGTGACACTGTGTCATTGCTGGGTCTGTACCAGTTAGGTGGATGCTTCGGCAGATCATGGTGTGGATATTATCTATCTTTTTGGCTTGAACCTCTGGCAAGGAAGAACGAAAATCCGCATTGAGACCACGAAATACATCTCGACATGTATTATTAACCATGTGATTATTGGTTCTTGTATCCCAGTTAGATTGTGCTCCACTTCCTGGACCACACCCTGGCAGGACCCTAAACTTGCCTGTTTTCAAGGCCGACAGACTATGGTGGATGGCCCTTGTGGCGAGGGCAATGAATGTTAGGTTCATTTTATCAATCATTGATCAATCTTTCATTCGCATTTGTCATATGCCATAGAAGTATGTCTGGTGAATATGATCCACAATTTCTGTTGCTATAAATCGAAACTTGCACTTCTAAATAGACTGTCAAGATAATCATTAAACCAGAAAGGAACTTTGAACTTACCTCACGAATGTTTGTGGGGCTTGTAAACCTGTCCATGCCCAATAGCCAGGCTACCATTTTGCGGATATTTGTTGGTGACTGATTTCAAAATCTGTACAGTGAGTTCATTCAGATGTTGCAGCCATATACCATTGCTGCACAGGAGCATGTAATCTTTGTGGGAGCCTGATACACAATGTCAGCGATGAAACCAATCATTGATATAATTCATGTACCACTGAAATGTAGGTACATGGAGGGTCTGTTTTCTCTGAACTAGATTAATTCAGGCGATTTCCTCATACCACCAACTCTGAATCTGGGCGATCTGCGCCACATTCACGGCAAAGGGATTCACAAACATCGCACAATTGATACCTGTAGGCTTCACACGTGCCAAGACCATCACTGGAATGCTTGAAAGGGTTGTCTGGGTGTTGAATTCTGCGCTGACGATGAAGACTGTCACATCATCAAAAAACGGCTCACATCGCCACAGATTTCCGGCTTTCCATGCCACCAATTGCTCCCCAGCTGTGAATGAATCTTTCTGGTAGTATATATTTACATTAGTAGGGGAATTCAATCATTCTGATGCTAAATCGGATACCTTCGTGGACACAACCGGTGCAGACTCAAGTTCATCCTCCTCCCCGAAGAAAGCATTGACCTTCTGACCCTCTGGATGAAGGGATTGCGCCGACATAAGGGTTAATGGAGTTACCGCAACTCGTTTTCCAAGTGTTGATGTGTAGGAATCTTTTGATGGGCGCTTGCCCATTGCTGTCTTGGATGGTCGCCAAAGAGGCTCGTTGTTGGATTCTGAATTGTCAACTCCATCAGTAAAATGTATTTTAGTCACTGGAAGCCTCCAGGTGTGTCTGGCAGGATGGGGAGAGTAAACTTAGATGCGTCAATTTCAGGAGAGTATCAGACCCTAGGAGGGCAATCCTGCCGGCCTGCAGAGTAACTGAGAGGGCTGACCACAATCCTGGGAGCAGCCGGAACCGTTTGCGACGTGACTGAGAGCATCTTGATGCAGAGTAGAGCAGTGTGGGAAAAACAAGTTCATTGGGAACGCTGCTGGTGCGCCTGGAAATCATTGCTACTACATATCATTCAATGATTGTTCAAACTTATATATTCAGTTTGTATTCTCATATATGTACTATGCATCTATATAGCAACCCATCAACACACGGTGAATCAGGATGGGCTGCAGGTGATGCTTGAGATCAATTCGAGGTGCGCCTGAAAATGACAATCGAGTGAACTCCGAGATACACTCCCATGCTGTGATCAAGCGGGTTTGGAGATGCACTTCGACACGGTCATCGCCCGGATTTGCACCGACACTTGGGGGCTGTGTAGGAGTGAACGTCGAGATGCACTCTGAGATCATGATCAACCGAGTTTGTGGATGTACTTGGAGGACATGATCGAGCGAACTCGCAGGCAGTGATCGAGCGAGTTTGGAGATGCAGTTGGAGGCCGAGATTGTTTAACTCAGAGATGCACTTGGAGGCCGTGATCGAGCAAGTTTTGAGGTGCATTTGGAGGCCGAGTGCAAGTAACTCAGAGATGCACATGGAAGCCGAGATCAAGTTGAGCTCAGAGTTGAACTTGGAGGCCATGGTCGATCGAGTTTGGAGATGCACTTGGAGGCCGTAATCAAGTGAGTTTGAAGATGCACTTGGGGGCCGTACTCGAGGGAATTTAGAGATGTGCTTTGTAGGCCATGATCATGTGAACTTGGAGGCCGGAATGGAGCTACTTCCGAATACACTTGGAGGCTGTGATCGAGTGAGTTTGGAGATACAGTTGGATGCCATGATCGTGCAAACATGGAGGTAGTAATCGAGCGAGTTTGGGGATACACTTTGGGGCCCATGATCGAGCGAGATTGGACAAGTACTTAAAGCCTGTCGACGGACGGTGTGCCGGGTGCTGGGACTGTATTCTTCAGTTAGTTGACTTGCAAACGTGGGAATGTGACAAGGTGACATTACCATTGAGCTCTCATGCTGAGCTAGCTGATGGCGGTCGATCGTATAAGGAGGCATGCTGCCAGCCGAAGCTACATTCAGAGGTCAACTTATAATCTTGAAAATGAAAGGAAGACCAACAACCTTCGGTGGATGCTGTACTCAGTGTATGTTCTACTCGATGTATACTGGACTCAGTGTCAACTCGTGATCATGGTATGGAGAAATAAGGAGGGATGACTTAACTTTGTGTTCTGCGATGATGGTAGTGTTGTGGGTGAGAAAGAGAGAGATGGGGAATGAAGATGCGAACGATGTGGAGGAATCGAGCGGATATGAGAAATCAAGGTACCACCTGCCTGATTGGGTTGGGAAAACCGCATGTCGGCGTAATTACACGCCGGATCGGAACTCATACCTGCCATATCGGCGATGGTAAAGTGACTCGCAGATGAAATTCTCCAAGTCCCAGTTTCTCATAATGATTTCCCCCATCATTCTCCTTCTCATCCTCAACTCTACAATCACCCAAGAACACAAAGTTAAGTCATCCCTATCTATCTCTGCATGGCAGAATCAAGAGTTTATATGCAGTACAGCATACACCGAGTACAGCATACACTGCGCACTGCATTCACCACGTACTGCATCATCCCAAGATTGACTGTCTCCCGCTGCCAGCCAGTCTCTGAAGCTCTTCACGGACCATGTTATACTCAATTCTCTACATTCCCATGATTAGGAGTTTGCCATTGAATTGAGTGTCAGCTGCCATCGCACCTCCCTGCCGATCTCCCATGTCCAGATCAACCAGCTCCCAGTACTCCCCCAATCTCGATTGAATATGGCCTACTAGTGCATCTCCAAACTCTCCTCATCACCGCCTCCAAGTGCATTTCTGATTTTCCCGATCTCGGCCTCCAAGTACATCTCCAAATTCGATCTATCACAGCCTCCAAGTGCATCTCTGAGGTAGTCGCTCGCGGCCTTCCACTGCTTCTCCAAACCCGCTCGATCACGGCCTCCAAGTGCATCACTGAGTTTCACTTCACCATGGCCTTCAAGTGCATCACTGAGTTACTAGAAGTCGGCCTCCACATGCATCTCCAAACCCGATTGATCATGGCCTCCAAGTGCATCTCCAAACTTGCTTGATCCTGGCCTCGAAGTGCATCTCTGAGTTCAACTTGAGCTCGGCTCCAAGTGCATCTCTGAGTTACTCGATCTCGGCCTCCAAATGCATCTCCAAACGTGCTCAATCTCGGCCTCCAACTGCATCTCCAAACTCGCTCTATCACGGCCTCCAAGTGTATCTCTGAGTTCCACGATCTCGGCCTCCAAGTGCATCTCCAAACTCCCTCTATCACGGCCTCCAAGTGCATCTCTGAGTTACATGATCTCGGCCTCTAAATGCATCTCCAATCTAGCTCGATCACGACCTCCAAGTGCATCGCTGAGTGACTTGATCTCGGCCTCGACATGCATCTCCAAACATGCTTGATCACCGCCTCCAAGTGCTTCTCTAAACACAACTCGATCTCGTCCTCGAAGTGCATCTCCAATCCCACTCAATTGCGACCTCCAAGTACATCTCCCAGTTCACACGATCACGGCCTCCAAGTGCATCTCTAAGTTCTCTCAGTCAGCATATCCAGGTGCTCCTGCGAGTACGCTCCAGTACCGTCTGCAGCCATATTGGCCGTATGGATCTATTTAGAGTGACTTAGATAGATAATACATGTCATATTATGATGTAGTGAATCTTGTTACTCTAGCAAAGATGTATCTGATACACAAAATGCCTTGTAGTTATGGAACCCCAAGAACCACTGCTATGAGAGTACTGAACTAAGTCTCCCGCAGACCTTCGCAGAGGTCTCAAGCTCCTCTCCATGTCTCAGCTGCTCCACAATTAGCCTGTTCTATAAGTCAAATCTTGTAGTATCTTGAATGCACCTCCATAACTGCAGGTGCTTTCAAAAGCACCTGAGAATGCTCTTTCAGAGTCTGGGAGCACTTAGCTTAGCTCCAGGGAGGCCTAGGACCATCTGGAATGACTTGGGAGCGCCAGTGAGGTCTACGGGAGTGTCTGGGAGGTGTGCATGTGGATTCCGGACTGATTTACACTTTGCTGATGTCGACAATCATTGTAATTGTTAGGTATCATGCTGAGATCGTCCTTGAGATACTTGTCATGGATAGATCGTCTGCTGCGTCTGGTACTGGAAGGAAGATGAGGAGGAGAAGTACGGCGCCTGCTTGTCATGATTTACAAAGGTAGCGAGTGATAAGTACAACGAATTAAAGCAGTGACTACAGGAACTGTGAATGAATGCTGAGTGAATGAATTATAGCATTGTGTAAAGGAAAGACATGATTGATATGAATAAAAGCTTGGTCGTGATGCATCTGTTTATCCTGTCCACGATTCAAGGATCTTGGCTTGTCGTGCCACCCACACATCCAACTCCTTGGATGCACCAGAACTCGGAACTAACAATGGAAAGTGACAACCTTGCTGCAGCGTTGATAATTGGCTTCCTTGAACGAAAATCTTTATCGCAATAAGACCCAAAGGGTTCGCTTTTCACTATTGATGCAGGCCAACTTCTGCCATGGAAAGATACTGAGCTACCAATTACATGATAGCCATACACAGAGTCCTCATGCTGCCACTATGCCTTTCCCAAGAATAAACATCTCAATAATTAATCCCAACATTGCAAACTCCCAACACCGCCCTTCATTCATAAATATGAATCATGTAATAATAAAATAAACAAAACACCAAAACAGACCCAACACCTCACCAAAAAACTCCAAATCATCACCCATCCGTTCACTCTCCAAAGTGCCAGAAACATTCCCCTCCACAATGCCAATCCTTAAACAACCATCCAGCCAGTGCATTCCATGCTCACAATGACTAATTTCCAGCTGGCTGGTTGCTTTTACCCTTCCTATTGGCCAGAGAGCATGCAGCGGAAGGATTTTCAATGTCATCGCAATCGTATAGCCGAGCCACATCCTCATCAGCAACAACACTTGTCTCTTAATCAGCCAAGTGACCAAGGGAACGGTTTCCAATGACTTCAAGGTATCGCTGCTGTCTGATAATAATCTTTTGAAGCTTCTGTTGTAACTTTTGGAAGCGTGTTTTCATTGTTGGGAAGCTGCTTCAATTTGGGCCCTGCGTCTCGCCATCATCATCCGATTCCTCCCCAATGTCATTGATCATATCCTCAGCTGGAGGTGGGTGGATGTCCCTCAGACGAACCTAGCTGCGGCCACCCCGCATATGCAAATGAGCACTAGCTGTGCCGTCTGCTTGATAGCCATGATACACGACGAGAAAAAGCATTGGGTTGCTTAGTTTCATCGCCACGTGTACCCATCCGGCAGCAGTATGGTTATCGAAGATTGGGGTAACATTCCAGGCGTACAGACTCCCATCGTCATTAGGCTCCTCCAGGCAGCCCCGAAGCTCTCGAAATTTCCAGTTGAGGTCTGGCATGCCGGTAATTGCAGCAAAGATGACTGACAAAATGGTCCTATCGACGATTGAAGTAACTATCCGAAACATCAATTCATCAGCCCAAGGCCAGTGCCTTGAGAATAGCTCAATATTGTTATCACTCACAGTGTTCCCAGCAATGTCATGAACCACATAGCCAATGGGAAAGCGAAAGGGCTTGACAAGGAAATTGGTAGAGGCGTTTCAACCCCCCATTTTCGGCAACGACCTGTGACCTGGGATTTCTTCCCTGTAGTCCTCTTCATCTGCACATCATCAGGAAGACCGAAAGAAGCATTGGGGCGATGAAATACATAGCAATTTGCATGATTTTCCTCTTGTCAGTGGGGGTTTCATCGAGCCTATTCTATTTTTGACAAAGGCCAAGATGCGCAAAGTGATGCGCTGTGGCCCTGAGTTTCTGACAATCGAGGTTATTCTTGTCTGCCATTTAATGTTGCCAAAGCAGCCATTGAGACTTCAGATGACTGATTCAAGTAACACAACATTTGATTAGGAGATCCCAATATTTGGAGTCTTGGCCTTGCTTGATGATGACACTCATTGACTGGGCAATCTCCCGGATGCGTTTCCTCACTGTATTATCTATCCATTGCGTTGTCAAGCCACCCATGTCATTCCAAATCCCCATGGATTCTGCTACCCATTGGCTGACTGCAACACCGGCGTTCGCAGCCCCGACACGGACTTGTAGAGTCGCCATCTGAATCATTTTGGCAGCTGTGACGACTGATTTTGGCAACCAGAAGGCATCACATTAAATTATATGTTCTCAATGGTGGTCGATGATTAAATGGTGGATATCCAATACATGTTCCTCTAAACAAGCATCAGGAGTGTTAAATATATCGTCAAGGGTGATGCGATAAGGTTGGCAGAGGTGAGGAGGTTGTGTCAAAGGTTCACGAGATTGTACGTAAGGTGGGCAGGGAAGGCGAATACGTTCATGCGCTTGGAGGGTTTTCTTGATCCGGAGACATGATCTCGGCTGCAATTCAGCTAGGAGGCAACTTGTTTCGCATTATTGAAGCACTCTGTTTCATCGACTGAACGCTTAAGTTTATCACAAAGACAACTAAAAGCATCCTCTGCAGTCATATCCTACTTGTGTGTCCTTGCTCTAGTTTCTGTACCCCGGGATGACATGGCTGGGTCGGTATCTAATGAGAATTCACAGTGCATATAACGTACGAACATAACGTAAAGTGACAACTATAGATCATATAATGGGCGTAAGGGTGTATTGAGAAAATGCAAAACAATTACCATGAAAAGCTGAATGATGATGCGGTATGCTCTTTGAGATCCAATGGATGTTGAAATTGAGAAAGCGATGATACACTTTGCAAATGTGTAATGGAGGATGAGAGAAATCCAACAAGAGTGGTTGAACCCCTGTTGGAAAAAAGTAAATTGAGGTGTGGCTATTTCCGATGACAGCTGGCCTGTCATGGTTTGAGTAGGTAGAAGCCAGTCGAGATGGTTCTTAACATTGTTGCAACAATTCCTTCTACTAATGAAACATGGATCTTTGTCAACAGTGTCTTTACTACTGAATGACATACTCCTACATCGGCACTAACATCACTCACCTCTGTCGTGACCACAAAGAAAGAATAGTGTACGGATCAGCTGCTCAACTGCAAGATGATCGTTTGCTAATCGCGCATGATACTATTCAACTGGCATTCATTCATGATCAGCATTGCGACCCATTTCTTCACCCTTCCGACAATGATCCCGGCGATACCCAGGCCGACAGCAAGAATGCATGTATCGATCCAGAGCAACCTCCAGTTCGGAGACGGATTAATGCTGCTCCATACAAGGCCAACCCTCTAGCCAGCAGGTCTATTTGTAACAAGTATTTCGATATCTTTGACGATGATATTGACCTATGGTGACCGTTTTCTTGTGATGAGGAAGATCAATTAGCACACGGGTGCATCAAGCACAACTTCAGCAGAGGAGCAATCAACGAGCTTTTCAGGAACCCTACAATGGCAACCGTCAGCAACTTCACTTTGTTGCACACTTCATTCCAAAGGTTGAACGTTATATCCTACACGCTGGGTGTTGACTTGTGGAAATCTCACAATGTTTCTGACAATCGTTTGGCCAATCCACACAACCGTCGCAACTATGATCACTCATCTTTCATTTCCCGCAATCCTGTTGAACGCATTGGGTTCCTCAAACAAAGGCCTACATTCGGGGAACATATGTTGTAAGCTCCGGCAAAGCAATTCAATGATGTTGAGTACTGTATCCACTTAGAGGTGATATCAAGTGACTGGTGGTGGAATGACCAGGTACATTAGTTGAATTTTGTCATAGCAATGATGATTTTGCCTCCATCATTTGCTACGGCAGTTGCTTGGAGCTATGATTGGCCCTTTATTTGGCAGTTCAGGCCAGATACATCTTACAACCTATTTGAGCGACAACAATGAATGGCTAATCTATTTGAGTTTTGGATACATCGACTTGATCATTAGATCAAAACATTCGAATCTTGCAAGCACCCTTCCTGCCCTTCCTCCTTTTCCTCCAAAATATCAGTTTCAAGAATATACAAAGACAAGTGCCTTGAGGGAACAACAAATCCACAATCGAAAGGTTTCAAGGATGGTCTTCGAGCTTATTTTTCGCCCAATCGACACCAGTTCCACACTGGAAAGCTTATGCTTTATGCGGACAGTCATTCGCAGCAATGCTATCCCGACATCTGTACATGACGGCTGACTACTTCGAAAATATTCACTTGCATTCAACCAAGCAGCCCCTTCGCCCTGTGTGTGATGCACCAAAATCATCATTTGAGAATGCAATTCATCGTCGTGGCAATTGAGAGACTGTCGGCTATACTTCCAAAAATGATAGTTGCAACTCAGGGAGATGACACTGATAGATGGGAACCAAGACAATCCCTGGAAGATCATGCTGTTGGAATCTCCGAAGGTGTTATCTGGAAGAGGAACTGGATCTCTCCGACAACTATTATCGTACCCGTTATTCTTCATTCCATCGATCCCTGTATGCTTAACCATTTGACGGACAGGGTAACATCCTTCCTCAAACAACATTCCAGGATCAGCAAATTCAACCAGCTGTGGGTGATGATGCCTCCATATCCTGGCTTCGTTCGATTCAACAAGCGATATAGGCAGGTGACTGGCTAGAGTGGAACGGGGAGAGCAGCACTCGGCCGTGTGATTGTTCCAGTTTTTATAGCGACTCTTTTAAACTCTTCTGCAAGGCAAAGGATTCCCCTCACAGACGCCCTGTTGTGCGTGCAGCACTTAGTGTATTTCGCCTTATGTCACAGTACCGGTACCATACTGAAGCCATGATCGCGTACATGCAGAATTATCTGGAGGAGTTTCATTATCACAAGCAGAATTTCAGTCGATTCCACGCCAGTAAATCTAAAAAGAAGTTTGCTGAAGACTTGAACAAGCAGTGTACTTTGATCAAACAGGAGGAACGGGAGAGTGATCATGCTGGGAACAATCTTTCTGCAGCTGGAAAACCTCATCACATCGATAAATATTACAAGCAGCTCAAGTAGGACATTGCACTACATCTTGTCCACTAATCAGATTTCAACTTTGTAATGATGCATCTCCTGAACCACTTCTCTGACCATATCTAGCAGCTTGGCAACGACTTAAATGTAAGCTCTGAACTCCCAGAAAAACCAATGATGGATATTAAACAAGCATAGCGACAATTGATTCGTCATGATGCCACCTTCCAGATTTTGAGAACTAATTCCCAACAGAAGTTGTTGAAGTATTGGAGGCTGAATGCAAATGCAGCAAAACAACGTTGCGACGATGATATGCCTCTAACACATGACCATTTCAAACGAAAGTTAAAAAACACAGGACGAGAAATCTTGACCCTTGATGTCTTGGCCGAGTGGTATGTATTGTCAAAAGGGGTGCTACAGAACCACATCTCTTGGTGTTTCGACAGATTTGCCAACTTCATAGACTACATCGATCATGATCAGTATTTCTGTTGTCTCAATGATGCAAAGTACATTCAGTACAACGCACTAGGCATTCCGGTGATGTATTTCCAATGCAACGTGCAAGCCATTCATATGGTTCATTGAGCTGGGTCCAAAGGGTGGAGAAAGCATAAGCCACCAAGAAATGATATAGTGCATCTCCGAAGAGGGACGAGTCCGGATAGCCACTTCAAGTCCACTGCGGGAGGCAATCCCACACAGTTGGAGTGTTTTTTCGTCATCAAGAATGCTGAATGGAGCATTACCAGGCTTCTTGCTTTGGTTTAGACATATGCAACAGGGCTGATACATCAGACTGCTGGTATGGTAAGTATCAAGGAGAGGCATCAACCGCTGATGCAACCTCTGCAGAATAGATGCTACCGTCAAAACCGTCTTGTCGGCGTCGGAACTACTGATTTCGTCTGTATAAGCACGATCCAAGGTGCTGTACACCTTCTTCCACTGTCGCTGCAACCAGATTGCTTGCAGTTGTACTTGAGCACCAAGATTGACCTGAATGCTTTCAAATTGTTTTACTTGTAGATTGTTTGACTTGATATTTGAAGTAATCGTTGCAGCAATATATAGAAATCTGATGAGTGTTTACTCTGGGTGTCTTAATTTTTGTAATGGGAGTTATGCAAGCTTGTGTATAATCAATGTCCCAAGGGATTTAATAGTTAAAAATATTCTTCACATCAATGGAACCATTCAAAAAAACCATCAAAACAATCAAAATCTAGAGGACCAACATGAATGAAACAAGTGCAATAAAGTAGTTACAAGAACTAAACACATTTTGAGATGTCACAAGGACACGATCACATCATTGAAAGCTTTGATCCATGGAGGAAGATTGCAAATAAGTCACTCGGATTATTTGTGAAGAATGTTGAGACAGATCAGTGCATGGGGTCCATTTTCAGAAATCACTTTCACTTCTTGCTGATCGGGACTGGTGGTTGGATACAATCAGAATGTATGCATAGAAAGTGTATTAATCAAAGTCCAAAATTGGCTGCAGTATCACCATTAACCACTTTACTGCCCTACTGCTGTTGACAGCCTGGCACTAGATTGCAACATAGAATATGTGAATGCCAACAAAGTGATCATGTCTGAAGCCAATAACATTTTGGTCAAGTAAATGCAAAGTGAAGAGAATGACCTCGATAACACCTTCCAAGGACAAATTTCTTCCTTTTATGTATTTTCCTTTAGCTGGGCTCCCCCAAATCAGATTCTCCAATTTCAGCAGAGTCTGTCAGCCAGGAAGGCAATATTGAACATTTATAAGAGGTGCATGAAGACTCAGCAATGGGTATTAAGTCCGCAAGCTCAACAATATACAGTAGTGATTTCAACACAAGTACACATATGCAAATGATTGGGCCAATTGTGTTGCCAGGTTTATCTGGGTTGTTAAACAGACATATATGATGCATATTGTAACTGTTGGTGATATAGTTGGAATGGCTAATTGGGTGCAGGAGAATGTTGCATCATGCCATGTTGATAGCATATGGCTTGTAAATAATCATATGGATCTAAATACCAACTAGACTGTACCTCACTTAGACTAGAATACTTGATTCAGGTGTGTAGCTGTGAGATAGTTTATGTAATTGTACTATTTCATATAGACATTATAAGTTATTCCTTCTAGAGAGTCTGGCTTCAGGTATAACATGATCATCTTGGAGATGTATGCCTTGGTCACATCAGCTCCGAACGTTTTTCAATCTAGATGCTTGATTTTCTATCATTCTGACCACAACTTCATACTCTTTTAAAAATTCTTCAAATATATTCTGCTACTTCACATCAGCAAAATGTATTTTACTCACTGAAAGACTCCAGAAGTGTCTGAGAGGATGTGGAGTGTAAACTTAGATGCGTCAATTTCAGGAGAGTATCAGACCCTAGAAGGGCATTTCTGCTGGCCTTCAGACTAACTGTGAGCGCCGATGACAAGCCTGGGAGCTTCTGGGAGCGCTGGGGACAAACTTGGAAGCTCCGGCGATCAGTCTGGGAGCGCTTCGAATCGCAGTAGAGCAGTCTGGGAAAAACAACATCTGCTTTGGGAATGCTGCTGGTGCACCTGGAAATCATAGCTACTACTTATCGTTCAACAATTTTTAAAACTCATGTATTCAGTTTGTATTCCCATCTATGTATCTATGAATCTATATAGCTACCCATTTACAGATGGTATATCTGGACTGGCTGCAGGCGGTGCTTCAGCAATTCAAGGTGAACCTGAAAATGATGATCGAGTGACCTCAGGGATACACTCCGGGGCCGTGACCAAGTGTGTGTGGAGATGCAATTGGAGGCCGTGATCGAGCGAGTTTGGAGATGCACTTGGAGGCCATAATCTGCCGAGTTTAGAAATACACTTCAAGGCTGTGATCTAGGGAGTTTGGAGATGCACTTGGAGGCCGTGATCGAGCGAGTTTGGAAATGCACTGGGAGGCCGCACTCGAGCGAGGTTGGAGATCCAATTGGAGGTGGCGATCGAGCGACTTTGGAGATGCACCTGGAGGCCGCAATCGAGCGAGGTTGGAGATGCAATTGAAAGCCGTGATCGAGCAACTTCGGAGATGCACTTTGAGGCCACGATCGAACGAGTTTGGAGATCCACTGGGAGGCTGGAATCGATAAAGGTTGGAGATACACTTGGAGGCCGTGATCGAGAGAGTTTGGAGGCCGTAATCGAGTGAGTTTGGAGCATGCACTTGCAGGCCGTAATCAAACGAGTTTGGACGAGTACTTGGAGGCAGTCGATAGACGGCACACCAGGTGCTGAGACTCTTTCCCTCAGTTAGTTAACTCACAACCATGGGAATGTGAAAAGGTGACTTTACCTTTGAGCTCTCATGGGGAGGCACACCGGAAGCTAAAGCTACATTGAGGGGTCAACTTGTAATCAAAAAATGCAGGGAACACAAACACTGTAGGAAGGATGCAGTACTCGGGGTGTGCTGTACTGGGTGTATGCTGTACTGGGTGTATGCTGTACACGGTGTATGCTGTACTGGGTGTATGCTGTACACGGTGTATGCTATACTGGGTGTATGCTGTACACAGTGTATGCTGTACTCGGTGTATGCTGTACTCGGTGTATGCTGTACTCGGTGTATGCTCTACTCAGTGCCAACTCATGCTCATGACATGGCAAGATAGGGAGGGATGACTTAACTTTGTGTTCTGTGATGATAGTAGAGTTGTGGACGAGAAAGAGAGAGATGGGGAATGATGATGAGAACGATGTGGAGGATACGAGTGGATATGAGTAATCAGGGGTATGACTCGGCAGATTGGGTTGGGATGACCTTGTATCAGTATTATTACACGCCGGATCGGAACTCGTACCTGCTGTATCGGGGATGGTTGACTGACTCGCCCACGAAATTCTCTGAAGTCCCAGTTCCTCATGATGATTTCCCCCGTACCCTCTCATCTCTCTCTTTCTTGTCCTCAATTCCACCATCACCTAAGAACACAAAGATAAATCATCCCTCTCTATCTCTCCATGCCATGATCAAGAGGTAACACCAAGTACAGCATACACCGAGTACAGCATACACCGAGTCCAGCATACACCTAACAAAGCATACACCGAGTACAGCATTCACTTAGTACTGCATACACCGCATACTGCATCATCCCAAGATCGACTGTCTCATGCTCCCAGTCAGTCTCTCATCTCTCAGCAGACCATGTTGTACACAATTCGCTACATTCGCACAATTACGAGTTAACCAAAGAATAGAGTCTCCGCGCCTGTCGCGCCTCCAGATTAACCGCCTACTAGTCCTCCCCCAATCTCGCTCAATCCTGGCCTCGAAGTGCATCTCCACCCATGCTCAATCATGGCCTCCAAGTGCATCTCCAAAGTCGCTCGATCACGGCCTCCAAGTGCATCTCCAAAGTCGCTCGATCATGGCTTCCAATTGCATCTCCAATCTCGCTCAATTGCGGTCTCCAAGTGCATCTCCAAACTCGTTTGATCACGGCCTCCAAATGTATCTCCAAACTCGCTCAATCACAGTCTTCAAGTGTATCTCTAAACTCACCTGGATACGGCCTCCAAGTGCATCTCCAAAGTCGCTCGATCAGGGACTCCAATTGGATCTCCATACTCAATTGATCGCGGCATCCAAGTGCATCTCCAAACTCGGTCAATCACAGCCTCGGAGTGTATCCCTCTGTTCACTCCATCGTCATTTTCAGGTACACATCGAAGCTTGCCAAGATAGAGTGTGTATTTCGTATAATGAGATGATGTCTATCGACCCCGGGGTCTCCGAAATATATACTGCCTGTCGCTGATTCCATCCTCGTTTTTACTGTATCTCCAAATGTATATATATAGAGTGACTTTGACAATACATGCCAGATTGGGATGTAGCGAGTCTTGTGACTGTAACAAAGACCAAAATTATCGATGAAATGCCTTGTGGTTATGGAACCCTAAGAACCACTGGTGTGAGAATACGGCACCAAGTCTCCCTCAGATCTGCACAGAGGTCTCCACAGCTCCAAAATTTGACTATTCTAATAGTCAAATCTCGTAGCATCCTAAATGCACCTCCATCACTGCAGGTGTTTACAGGAGCACCTGAGAATGCTCTTGCACAGTCTGAGAGCATTTTGCAAAGCTCCAGGGGGGGCTGGGAGTATCTGGAAGTACTTAGAAGCACTGGCGAAGGCTACCGGAGTGTCCCAGAGGTTTGCATATGGCTTCCGGACCGAATTACATTTTGCTGATGCAGATAGCATCAGAGAACACCTTGCAGTACTCTCACAGTACCTGAGAAGTACGGTGTGTGTATTGAGCTTGTCAAGGAGCACTTGGCAGCTTGAGGAAGAATTGGTGTAGCTGTTCAAAATTGCTCAGTCAATGAGTAGTACCTTCCTGTAATGGCACGACTACAGGTTAAGTGTCCAGGGGCAGCTAACGCGAGCTTTATATAGTCGGCTTGCCACGAACCTTAGATCTTTAGCGATAATCGTACCCTTATAGTACTCTACAATATTTTCATCCAGGTTTGCAACTGTATCTACTGATATTCCTTCCTACAAGGCCATACCTGGGCGTCTGCCTTTACACGTCCACACTATTGTACATGTTGCTGATGTACTCCCATCTCCGATTGCCATAGCCTGCACCTGTACCTACCAGACATGGCACGTTAGAGTTGACTCAATCGATGATGAGACAATGCAATTCTGGGCGAAACATTAATTTTGAGTATACCACAATAAGACTATCGCATATATCCTCATGGCTCCTGGTGCAACATACTAGCTATTGAGTCTATGCTCTGACCATAAGAAAAGTGTTGCAGAATACATGATCTACACAATCACTGAAATGGCTCGGGCAATGAGAGTTCACTTCCAGGCTCCAGTTCATTTCTATGGAGAAGAAGTTACTATATCAGTTTATTGCTACCAGAGTACACTAATCCCAGACCATAAATGAAATCAATGTGCCGGCTTTGAATTACCATATGAAATGCTATATGAAATAATGTGTGGATTGTGAAAACCTCCATTCACTGCCAATAGCAACAGGATATTATATCAAGTCAATCTTGACAACGCATGCAGACTACGATGATATGCACGCCGCCTAATCCCTGATGTCCAATCCCAAGCCAAATTCAACTCATGATCATTGTTGTGCTTCCAAGTAGGCAACTGACATTATTAAAATTTGTTGTTGAGCATATCGGACTCCAAATAGTGGAAAGTGAAATCCCAAGTTGAAGATATCATCTACCAGGCATGAACTGTATACATGTAATGATAGCAAGAATGCAAAATGATTTACATGTCTGGATTTCCAGAAAGATGATAAATTTGTCAAAGAAATGGATAGTGTGGATGAGCCTCTCAGAGATAGTCAACCTACACAAATAGATGAGTGATACACATCCAACATATATAACAATCCTGATTACGAAACACACACACCCACAGCTGGCATCTGTACTGAGAGGATCCGACTGCACAGCATTCAGCTGTAGAATCCTTTAAACATTGCCCACAGCTGGTATCTCTTCTGACAGGATGATACTGCCCAGTGCACTTCAACGGTACCAATGTAATTAGGCCACATCTCACCAGCATCTTCAGCTCCAGCTCCAGCCACACAGATATGGAGTCATGTGACAAGACGTCAAAGTATCATCTCATTAGCTGTACACACAGCATCCACAGCCACTGGAACTCCATTCACTCTGGTGGAAGCTATGGACACCCCTCAATGGGATCATGAGAAAAGAGACATGGAGAAAGAATGCACATCAAAGTTTCTGAATAGCACCTTCTCTGTTCTCAACTCCTGGGAAGCACAGGAACTACAATATATGGCAATTCACTCCAAGTGGATTTAGAAGACTAATTACTATCCTGATTGGACCACACATTTCAAATGACAAATATTCATAAAAGGATACAAGTACACGGATTTCGTTGAGACTTATGCCCTAACTTGAAAACTAACTATATTGCAGGATGTAATCTGTCACATCACGATGTATGGGTAGAATAAGGATCACTAGAACTTAGTTACAGCAATGCTAAATCCCGAAACTGAACATGACGATATTTAAATGACTGTACATCAAGTATGGCCAGAAGACCTTAACACCGCACAAATCATCATCAGACTCAGGAATGCACTCTGTGGTATTATACAAGCTCTGCAGTTATGGCACGATGATATCAATGGTGGTCTATTCCCTCTTGGGTTCATTGAATCCCGTGCCGATCCTAACCTCTATCTTGGCAGTAAAGGCATTCTAATACTTCTGTATGTCAATGATATGTCCATGTCATATCCAGCGGCCAATGCCAAAACCAATGATTCCACCAGTCCGGACGGTCCCAGTCTGGGGTAGGGCTCAGTCAAGTCCAGTCCAAATGGAAGGTTGGACTGGACTGGACCACAGACTGCCAGTCTTGGACTGGACGGGCTCGGTCTGGACCAGTCCACACACACTTACAAATTCGACATTGTTTCATAGTCAAGTATCACTGAAAACATGACTCATCCTCACATTTGATAACCACTCACCTCTGAATATTCACTCCGGGCGAAATTATAACAGTTCTGTCTGTATATTCGGTGCCATCAAGATATATTTCTCCCATTAAAAGACCGATACAGTGAGAAGTATACCCTAACCCTCGACACAGCGCTGGACTGGTCCACGCCAGTCCAGTCCAGTCCAGTCCTGGTCTAACAGAATTGTGGACTGGTCCGATCCCGGTCCAAAAACTTCTTGGACTGCACTGGACTAAACCCGGACTAGTCCAGTCTGGACCGGTCCACCCCCGGACTGGTGGAATCATTGGCCAAAACTCCAATTGCAGTCAAAGCGAAACTTCCAGAGAAATTCATGTGCGAACCTGGGCACAGCATGGCTGTTCTTGAGCATATACATCCACCAAAATGGTACCAGGGTCAGTCTCAGACTGACAGTCTATATCATTACAATTCTCAGACAATTTGGCATGGAGCCCACTCGAAATCTGTCGATACCCATGGATCCTAATGTATTCTTGGACTTGGCTGAGGTTCGGGGAGCGAAGGAATTGGAAGATATCACCGACCATCAAGCAGTCATAGGATCACTAACGTATGCAGCACTTGCAACTTGGCCAGAAATCTTGTAAGCAGTTGCTGCTCTGGTTTGTTACAATTCGTGGCCATTCACCAGCCATATGACCGCTGCTAAGAGAGTCCTTCAGTATCTCAAACGAATAGCCAATTTTCGACTACACTTCAACAGTGATGAAATCGGCATTGGCATTGGCCTTGGCATCCACCTCGCCGTTGCCATTGCCATTGCCATCGTCATCGCCATCCCCATCGCCATCACTATCATTATAGCCATTGCCATTGCCATCACCATCACAATCACCATCGCCATCTAAATAGCCATCGACATCGGCACTAGTCTTGTATAGTACTCAGATTCCCATTGGGCCAATGACAGCACGGACCGGAAGTCTCAGGGAGGCCATGTGTTTTTCGTGAGCAATGGAGCTACCTCGTGGCATTCTCGAAAGCAAAGTGTCATCGCCATGTCAACACTTGAGGCGGGGTTCATTGTCTGCTTGGAGGCCTCTAGAGAACTGAAATGGTTACTTCAATTACAGAATTTCTTTCACGGCAAAGACTTACCACCGCTGCCAATCGACTGCTACAATCAGGGTGCTCTCACCCTTATCACCGCTGTAATCATCAAAGCTCAAAATGTTTGTTTGTTTGTTGTTTGTCTTTCTTGCTTCATGGAGCGTAGCAAGAGGGGTGAGTGTTGCATATATGGTCCAAACTCCCTGGCATACGGCTTATGGGCTGATGCTGGGCTGATGCATGATCTCCTTTAAGATGATAGTTGTTGCAGACTCTGCTGGAGATGCCAGCTGAGTATGCATGCATGCGTGCAAAGGCATACTCTGCATGCTGTATATAAGATCATGAATGTACCTGTACTTTAGAGTACAAGCTTCTAGCAATCAGTACATTTCAACACAGTGTGTTGCATGAACCTGACCGAGCTGAGCTTCAGCTGAGCTGATGTCAAGACACACAGCGGGTAGGGCATAAGGCACCCCACTACCTTGTATATATCTCGAGTCTTTCTCCTGCTCTGCAGTCTCTGTATCTTAAGTCTATTCACACGGTTCTCCCCTTAAATATTCCAACACAGTGCTAGAGGATCTAGTCGAGTGACGGAGTGTGATGCACTCCCGGCATGCGCCTGAAGGCTTCGGCACCATCTTATGCGTATGCTCATAAACGGTGGACATTTAACCGCTGGGCCATGGACTAAGGTCTTTTGAGCTCTGTTGGAGCGACCAGCTAGGGGCTTGGGCAGAGAGGTTTGGGTCAATATTCTTCATTGTAGTCGCCAATAGGACGTAGTATAGAAATGTACAAGTCACAGTGTTTCGGATGTCAGCAGTCAGAAGGCTATCTCCACCTGGCCGATTATATGTGCTTAGGTACGTGTCAGCATTAAAAAGCCGATCTCCGGTGAGTTAAAATTGCCAGCAAGGTATTTGCTTCATCTTTTAAAAGCCAAAGGGCACTATTTCATTTTCCAGTCGGTTCACCTTTCACTATCCTAAAATTTAATGGATAGAAACTACTATACGTAGTTTCAGGCAATAAATAGAGAGCGGTCTGTCTAAGCTTTATGTACACCTATATATTGTTCAACGTTCAACGTTTAATTGGTACAAATAATGTTCAACTTGTATCTGTATATCGTTTAGTCCATATTATGCTGTTTAACAAAACATAGAAAGGTTTGAACGTGGGAATTAAACTACTACCCTTGAGTCAGAGGCCGGAATTCTGACTAGTATACGTACAACATCTACTCATGAATGAGACAGGGTTAAAAACCAAGATCAATGTGCCTTAGGTTGTCTTGCGCATACTAAAAAGGACTTATAATAAATTATCACAAGAACGCCATAGCCATCGTCATGTCCAGGCTCCAGTGAGTTTATGACCGAGCATTTCGGACAACGAATACTGACACGAGAGCAGAATTGAATGACTACCTGTACATCATTTTGCCGCAGGACGACTCAGAGTGAGCTTATAAGCTGGGCGGAGAGAATGGGGAAGAAGGATAGAGAAGGGAGACCTCCCCCACCTAACCAGTCATCCAGAAAGGTATGGTTAATGAACACTGTTATACTCTAGATATAGTGAATACGTGATGGTTAAACAATAACAACCGGGCAAAGAGAGGCTGGGGGCGAGATAAAGTTACTGTACTTAAAACATCTTATTGTTGAACGCCGAACCGGCCATTTGTTGAACTTGTACAACTTTAAACAAGAACTTAAAAGCATCAAAAATTGATAGGGTATAAAATTAAACACATTTCTCAAGTTAAGCGGTGTCAAACATTCGTATGTAACGCATGTACCGTGGAGCAACATGGAATAAGGTGCTGATTTAATTGGCATACGTACGAGTGGTCAAAACTTCGCGGCGACATCACCATGTCGCCCTATCTGATGACTGTCATGACGTCAGAAATAACTACCCGATAGGCAAATACCTGTCAGCAGCCACTGGTGCCCGAACCACTGTCACTAGTACAGTATCACTGAGCTCACACAAAGAAACGGATCAATAGTAATGTACTACGAGTAATCAATATATTTGGATGATTACTCGATTGGATCTCAACGCAAATTTCCTCGTCTAGCACTCGACAAGCCGAGTTGTTTCATGAATGGTGACAATTCCTACCGCGGAAATATCTATTTTATGCAGACAGTTATAGACCATAAAATCTCTTGCGCCACGCAGCATTTAACTCTATTCACTGCTTCTGCTAGCTGCCAGGTAGGCTGGCCGGATATACCATGCTCATTAGGGACGGTCCTGAAATTGGGGAACGTAGATCATATAAGTCTGTAGATATCGATATATAAGCTATGTTGAAACTTGTAGTCTCGTGGAGGTGTTAAGGATTGGAGAGTAACAGAATAGACACACACCATATCTTTTAGTTGTGAGACAGTAGAGAGATACCTACTTCGACAGTGCAGGTGACATTTATACACCAAACCCCTGTACCGCATATACCTAGTTTGCACAAAGGATTGGTTCAGGCCCATCTAGAATATCTGCAGGCGTACATATGCAAGCCATTCGGTTTCATGTAGGCAATAGTGAACTGGTGGAGATGTAGGTATTTCAGGCTACTGCAGGTACATGCAAGCATCCGACGGTCCGTAATTTTGATAGATTAAACGAAGCTTGATCCTTGCGAGCCAGTCCACCTGGGGGCACCGTCGGGGGACTTATCCGACAGGTCCGGCAGTGCCAGCATCGGCGGAGTTACAAAATATAACAACTTACCGTGCATGCAACCCTCGTAAACCCCGCTCTCGAAACAACTTTCGTTCACAAGGTGTCGGCAGATACAGCAATATAAGAACGACCATTAAATTACATCTAATCAGCACAAACATAAATAACTACCGGTATAACGGGGGTCGGCATTAACTCTGCGAACGCCCGAGATGACGTTGTATATCGTCGGTACACACTACTTTTACTTTGACCATACAAGTCCTCACACTAGTCACTTTAAACACCCCCGGGAATATCAACATCCCCACCTGTCGCAGTCCATCACCTCCGCCGTTGCCCTTATCGTCCATTATCACAGTGTTGAACTGGAGCCTATTCGAGGCCACTCGGGGGTATGAGACCGTGAAAGTTGCGCTCGGTGTTGTCTCAAACGCCTTAGAGAGATCAACAGCCATCTGGAATATCTTCTTTAGTTCCGCCTTAAGCTGCCTAACTGATTTTTTCGTCGTTCCAAGCTGGAGTACGGTGCTGCAAAGTCGATCTATTTCCTTAGATAGTTTCGCGGGATCGGATAGTTGGTGGCCTACCACTGTCAGCGATGATTAAAGGGACCTGAGAACACTTATAAACCTTGAGTATTCAATGTTTCCGAGATAGCAACACCCACCAAGCCCTCGATAACATGGCGTTGTAGTCTTCTATCATTCAATATAACGGGCGGCGGACGAGAGTCAAGTAGGATTCGTTGAATCTGTGGCTCCAGCACTGATGGTAATATTGGTTTATTGTGATCTGTGAGGAACTCCCCACTCCATTTTCGTACTTTCATGTACAATTCGTTATATTGTTGTATAATTTCAAAATCGTCGGCTGGTCGTACCGCGGTCTGCGTCACCTTGTGAGACGGCTTGCGTAAACACATGCCGAAACACTTGGAGAGTTACTGAATCTGCTATTCTGAAGATTTGTGGTTAGTATTGGTTAGACTAAAATTGTGGGAATGTTGCGCGATCGATGGCATGGGAGTGGATGAAAAGACAAGTAGTATGATGAAACGGGATGTGCTATGTTCCTGCACTAGCCAAGGAACTGGATGTTGGATGTCGCACCTGAAGAGAGGTAGCTTGCAAGAGACCGGCACAGTACGACCGACGAAGAGATGCGCGATCGCAAGGAAGAGTCGATGTGAGGACTGAGGGCGAGAGGGTGTGATGTGAGTGAAAGACCGAACAGGCGGGGTATGTGCGATGGTTCAATGCTTTGAGCCCATGTGTTCACAGTGCGTAAGTTCCCGCAGCATATTTCGTGACTGGGGTTTGAAGGCTAGGCCCGCGGTCATGAAAATCTTGCCGCCCATTGGAGCTTTATATTAACTTGACAAACGCACGTGGACGAAACCCGAAGCAAAACATCCTGAATGGCGATCCTGGATGGCTGCGGGGTGCACACCACTCTGATTTGAGATGTTCATGCAGTTATGAAATTATTTTTACGTGGTATAACGCTATTCGCTGATGGTGCATAAAAGTTTGTTCTTCCGCCACCTCCATCCAATCGGAAAATCATCACCCTAGGAGCTCATCAATGTAAGCGATCAACTGTGTTGAGAGCTCCGGCAAGGTAACAGAGCCTTTCCCACGTGTGTGACTTCGGTGGTATGTTTATGCTTCTCGAAGATAGAAGCTTTGAGGGAAGCGGGCTAGAATTCACCGCCGGGGGTCCGAGTGACCAATCGTGCTGAAGGCAGGTGGACAAGACGAAACAAACAGATTTCATCTATGTAAACAAGCATCGTCGCTCCAGATAATGTGATACAATGACTATGGCTCCAGGATAGAGACAACATAGGCTATAATTTTAGTCACACTTAGGATCGTTTATTTATATTGTGCAAGGCGGGCAGGATCAAACGGTTGCCGACGTCAAGCTCCGATTGGTTAAGCATCAGTGACGAAATTTTTTTTAACCTCCACCATCGATTCGCCGCGATTGTATTACGGTTACCCAGAACTACAGAACTACCTCCGAAAATCCACTGTCCGCATAAATACGTTGACTACCAAGGTGCGCCACCCCGAAGATGGCCTCTCTGTCCTTGCGAAGGCTCTTTGACAGTGCATAGTGCATGCCCGGACATCCAACAACGACTCATACAAATTTGGCCTAAGAAACGACTGTGGTATCCCGACACGTTAAGTTTCCTAGGCTTTACTATCCTAGGTACCGATCAATTCTACCAACCAATCGGGAACACGGAACATCTCAGCCTTGCATCGATCCGACCAATCAACCTGCAAGGCTGAAATAACAAACCTTAGGAAACTGAGCGTGCAGGGGAAGTGGTTACCTCCCAATCCCAGATACGGAATATGTGCAGGAATTGCTGAACAATCCTTCGAAAGATTACATGCTCAACTTTGACTGCCGCGCAACACATGACATCTAGTCACAAAACCAGAGCAACCCGGATCATGTCATATTGCCGGGAACGATGACATCACAGAAGCTACTTTCGGCCGGCTTATCGAAATTTATCCGAGTAGGCATGAAGTAATACAGTCGCGCACTGCTGTCATTGATTGTCAACATTTCTCGCTGACTGTAAGGTTACATGGCTAACGATACTACAATTACAATAGCAGTATTCCCAAGCGGTCAGATCGACCACTCTGTTAACTATTACGCCGTAAACCGGTCAGCCTTGGGAAAGCTGCCCTTAGCACAGACCGGCCGGGCGGTGTTCTTGTATCTACAGATATCTACAAATGTGTAGAGCTTAGGAAGTAACTGGTGAATGTTTTTGATAATCTGTTGGAATATGTAAAGTCCGGAAGAAAATACAAGATGCGGGGTTTACGACGTGATTTTCCGCCTAAACATCCGCTGGTAGCTCGTTAGGCACGTCTTGCGGCCACACCCCCGAATGATTTTCCCTTCATAATAGCCTTAGGCCCATCTTTAATTAATTATCTATAGACTAACTAGATAAAAGACCTGTAGATCTGCAAATAGGTCGGATCATGATTTTCATTGCGACACTCAGCATAGGCCGATCGGTCGAGTGACATATCCGGCCGATCCGACCTGATGGGAACACCGTGTGGGACACCGGCGCGGTCACCTTCCACTGGCATCTACCGGTAACCACATACTGCTGTTGTAAAAAGCGTGACTCGCTTTGACGTTAGCTTAATATTCAGGAACGGTTTTAAGACGGGATTAATTTTCAAAACGTCTGCTCAATGTCCGCCGGCCGTCTCGGAACGTTCTTAAACTGTTGGTAGCATTGATTTCATTTTCCGACAAGGCTTTTAACGACCTGAAATGTCTCCCTTCTTCACAACAGCATATTGACAAACAAATTTTGGGTTGAATTGTCCCCTACATATGTAGGGTTTTTCACGCTGTAGTTGCATTCAAAAGTAATGGCAATGTTACATAAAGCTAGATATTTCCAAGTCTGCAGCAGTCTGCGTCGCATGCGACAAAATACGCGAGCGTGGTGTGAGCGGCTTAAATTGACTGTATAATGAGTCGAGATCGGCGACACATCCAACAGTGATTGACTCGACTAGCATGGCGGCTAAATTTTTTTTTGATGTATCGAAGATCTACCACCGCGAAGATCACTGCTGAAGTTTAACGAGTCGCTAATGGTACATTCGCTTATTTTTGTTTCTTGACTACAGGGCTACCCGTTAGTGTGCGCACTGACCACACCTTATCTGCACAAACGCCCACGCTGACATTTGTTTGAAGGGAAATGCGGAGCGGATGAACAAATCGCCGGTAGCCGTGTTCTCTGCAGGGGTACAGCGACTAGCGCGTTCAGACACAGTGTTAACATGCATGCAGTAAATGCCTGCCTTTCACCACGATTCGATGTGTAAGTTATCTAGGAGTTCCTGAAACACACATAAAGGCAACAGCATCTCCTGCATTCACAATTTGAATTATCGTCCTCATTCGTTCAAGATTGCAAGTTGTTACTGTCTGACACCGAAATCTAACTACTTGGCCGATGGTCGTCAACTGCGTACCAAGCCTATATCGACTACCACCCTGATCAAGTCTTCCAGGTCGCACGCCGCTTCCAGAACTCACCAGAACACTCCCCATAAAACCCCCTCCACATCATTTGGGGGCCACCGCAGCGTTTGGGAGAGTCCAGGTGGAGCGGCGGCCGCAGCGGTGGCCTCCGCTCCCCCGAGGCGGCACCTCTGTTTTATGCTTCGTTTACTGTTTCGTTTCGGTTTTTGCTTTCGTTCTAGCGCTGAAAATGTCTGTATATGATTGAATAAAGCACATACGGGGAAGAGCGAGTCCACTAGTTGACTGTATAATGAGTCGAGACCGGCGACACATCAAAAAGTTATTGACTCGACTAACAAATTGTTGATGGAGGCTAATTTTTTTTGATGCGTCGAAGATCTACCAACTGCGGAGATCACTACTACGAAGATCACTGCAAAGATCACTGCGAAGATCAGTACTTAACAAGTCGCTTATGGTACGTTCGCTTATAATTGTCTCACGACTACAGAGCTAACCGTTAGCGTGCGCACTGACCACACCTTATCCTCCTCGTTCTTTCAAGACTGCAAGTGTTACAATATGGGGAGAACTGTGTGCGTGGATTGACTTAAGGCACAGAGACGAGAGAAGGAGAAGGGCATGAGATATATGCAGGAGACATCAAGCTCGGTTACCGTGAGCTTATATAGGTCTATAACACCTCTCAGATCTTACATAAGTAACAGCAAGTGTTGCATATAGAGATACCCGCCCTTTGTAAGACTTATGGGCTTCAGCTGGGTTGATGGAGATAATGATATTATCACATTCGGGACTCAGCTGGAGATGCTAGCTGAGTGGAGTGCGCATGCTTGCGTACAAGGCATACTCTGAATGGCGTATATAAGAACATACAATCTCCCATCTAGATAGACTCTATCAAGAATCAAGCTTCTCTATTATCACTACTTTTAACAGTAAGTCTCCGGGAGTAAACGAGTGATGTTGTATGATCGAATAATACGATTTTGAAGCAATGCGGTCGAACACACCTCCAACTCACGTTTTCCTCCACAGCTCCTCTCCTACCAGACTGGTTGCTGGATAGATCGTTGGGATACCTAGTTGGTTGAACTAGAACCAGGCAGTTTCCGGAGCAGAGCGAGCCTGGTTACTTGATGAAGTTGTAGTACCGGTAATACTCAAACCATGGATCTTATAGCTCAGTTGTTTCGTTCATTGCGTACTTTTCTCAAATCCTAACTTAAAACCAGAACCTACCCAAGACAAGGAAACTATTTTTGAATCTTGGCTGCCTCGAGATTACCTTGCTTCCACAAAGCTGCTTATTCTTGTCAGGAATGTATAGGAAGTACCTGTCACCATAGCCACCACCACCGCGTCACCTAATCCTTCAATGTAATCAACTGCCACATTAATATCCCTTCAATTGTGCCAGAAGCTGTCCTTATCACGGATCTACCTCCACCTCCGATAGTCCTATGAACTTGATGCCAGCGGGTATGCATGATGCGCATTCATTCATGCCAGGTAGTGAATTGAGACCTATCAATTCCCGGCGCTATGAATGTTTTTAATGAGGGAAAGATACTTACACGAGGTTAATGTGAAGATAAATCCAGATTGAAAGCATGTAGGAGGGGGGGAGTAGATTAGGTTGTTGACTTAGTGGGAAGTATCATGGAGTAATTTCTGATATGAGACGGTGAAGTAAGTTACTGCAGTCGCCGCCCACTCTATAGCGGAACTTCCGGCGGCAACCGGAGAGTAGGCGTTGGGGTTTGGCTCTTGTTCGAACTCAATGAGCAGCGCCCTAGTACCGACAATACTGCGCAACGATCTCACTCTTGAAAATTGAAAGACATATCAGAGGTTTTGTTGATTCCCTAAAATGTTCTATAGTGTTTTGCTCGTGCCCAGCCTCCTGCGGCTGGGCACGAGAAAACTATAGTGTAGGTATTGTTACGGTTTATATTTGAATGTCTCAGTTGTGCCTCCGTAGTAGTACTCTAGGCCATTTGTTGTTTCGTCCCTAGACACCGCTAGCTCGCCATTCAAACATTGTCACAACCTAGACAATTGACGGTGCTGAGTCATAACTGTTCAACGTTAAAACACTGGAGATTTTATAAGCGCCCTCTCAGGAATACTCAACAAGACCCGCAAAGTTGATTATTGGTTATCACAGAGCAGCTATGTCAGTAAGGTTTCATGAGCGGCTGCGCCACACTGGTCTAAGCCGTACGCACCTAGCTTATGCAACAGCACGGTCCGAACCGCCGCTAAATGCTAACAGTCTACATCTTCCCAATCTAATTTTTTCACTGATATTTTGCAGCCCGATTCTAGACGGAAAATTAAGCCGGTAGTTCTAAACACCAACCACCCCGCATCCGAGCGACATACACAAACCGCAAAGCTATCTACATTTACGAATAGTCAGGACTCATGTTCCAACGCATTTCCAGAATCGTCGATATAAAGTATTGTCAAGAGTGTCTTGTAGATACAGGATCCACAAACCTCTCATTATCGGAGTGCGATAAACCGTGACTTTATTGGCACAAAGTTGAAAGTGCACATGTCATTCTTTATTTTCATTATATTTATAGTGTCGACAGCCAATGTAATCCTGAGCATCGATTTGAATTTAGATCATCCTACTGTAAATGTGGTAGATTCCATGTTTGAAGCGCCCGCTCACGGAATCTGTAAATGAGGTGTGATAACCTCGGTTGTCACCGCCGTCACAAGACAATACCACTGTTACATACAACCCAAACAAATTGATTCTCTCAGCATCTTTTTGTAGTCGTACCGCTGTAAATTATTACCACCCACCACTTCCAGCACTGGTACCTACTAACGAGGACCCGCCAAGTATCAATGCGCATGAGAACTTGATATCAACATTTCGTGCGCCCTGCTCGGACGGACAACTATCCTCCTCTTCAACCAAAATGATGTCCCGGTGATCCAAATAATGACTAATTTAATGAATAATGAAAACAAATAACTTTAAATAAGTGCCTACAAGTGGTAACATCTAAAACCGATTCCAAATACGGCCAATGTAATACGTAACCAAGGAATATGAAATGTCTCCACAGCCAGCGCGACTCAAAAATCTACCATCCACTACCGACTGAGAGTAACAAAAGCCCACCAACCGCTATAAAGAGTATGATAAAACAACAGAAACTACTGAGATATGAGCTGAAGGACATGTTATCGAATCTTCTCCGCCAAGAAATACTAGTACTATGTGAAGTCCACATCCTTTAGCTCCTTGTTTCCGCCAGAATTGAGCAATGATTCTACTAGTACAGACGATCCCCGTCTGAGGTAGGACTCAGTGCAGTCCGGACCGAAAGCAAAGTTACACTAGACTAGATTAGACCTGGATCGGACAAGTCTGAACTGGTCCGGTCCGAGGTAGGCGCAGTCTGGTCCGGTCCAAAAGAAAGGTCGACCTCGACTGGACTAGACCGGGATTGGACCAGTCCAGACTCGTCTACCCCTGGACTACTGGAATCATTGGAATTGAGACGGGCGCGACGATTGATAGTGCTCTGCTCTAAGAGCAGCTGGGCCGTAACGTCGCAATAGGACAAATGAGCTAGGTATAGAGGCGTATCGCCATGTTTGTTCCTCACCGTGGTGTCGGCGTCCTTCTCAAGCAGTAGCTGGACAATCGCCTTCTGACCATAGCGAGCCGCGTGATGTAGCGAAGTCTCATCCTCGTAGTTCTTCGCATTGGTGTCAGCGCCCTTCTCGAGCAGTATCTGAACAATTTCCTCGTGCCATATCTGAGTTGCTTTATGCAGTGGCGTCTCGCCGTCGTTGTTCTTCACATTGGGGTCGACGCCCTTCTCGAGCAGCAGCTGGATAATATCTATGAGACGATAACTAATTGCTTGATGCAGTGGCGTCTAACCTGTGTTGCTCTTCGCATTGGTGTCGGCACCATTCTCAAGCAGCAACTGGATAACGTCCTTGTTACTATACCGAGTTGCTCGATGTAGTGGCATCTCGCCTTCGTTGTTCGTCGCATTGGAGTCAGCGCCCTTCTCGAGCAGCAGCTGAATAATATCTATGCGACCATAACTAATCGCTTGATGCAGTGGCGTCTGGCCTGTGTTGCACTTCGCATTGGTGTCGGCGCCCTTCTCGAGCAGCAACTGGATAACCGCCTTGTTATTATACCGAATTGCTTGATGTAGTGGCATCTCGCCTTTGCTGCTCTTCGCATTGGGGTCAGCGCCATTCTCGAGCAGTAACTGGATAATCTCTATAAAATTATAACTAATTGCTTGATGCAGTGGCGTCTGGCCTGTGTTGCACTTCGCATTGGTGTCGGCGCCCTTCTCGAGCAGCAGTTGGAAAATCGCTGTGTGACCATAACGAATTGCTTGATGCATTGGTGTCTGGCCTATGTTGCACTGTTCATTGATGTCGGCGCCCTTCTCGAGCAGCAGCTGGATAATATCTATGCGACTATGACTAATTGCTTGATGCAGTGGCGTCTGGCCTGTGTTGCACTTCGCATTGGTGTCGGAGCCCTTCTCGAGCAGCAGTTGGATAATCGCTGTGCGACCATAAGGAATTGCTTGATGCAGTGGCACCTGGCCTATATTACACTTTACATTGATGTCGGCGCCCTTCTCAAGCAGCAGCTGGATAATCGCTGTGCGACCATAACTAATTGCTTGATGTAGTGGCGTCTGGCCTGAGTTACACTTCGCATGATG
>Ga0307515_10002972_pt1 | contig 35976 bp, 27 predicted proteins | sample 17_EM_MG_FD_194513 | JGI IMG/M metagenome (GOLD analysis project Ga0307515, IMG submission 194513) | Populus trichocarpa ectomycorrhiza microbial communities from riparian zone in the Pacific Northwest, United States - 17_EM | ecosystem: Host-associated > Plants > Roots > Unclassified | place... | reverse complement strand
CCATATAGAAAGAAAATTGAAAAAAAAAATCATGAATCTCCATTTCTAAGAAACCTAATGTAAAATGATGAAATAAAAAAAAACTCAAATAATAAAAAGGACTTAAGAAAAAAATCGTAGTAAACCCAGGTGATCCAACCAACCCCCACTGATTATGTGAGTGCGGTAAACAAATATAAGGAAAAATGAGAAAACAATATAAAGCTCAATTCCCGAACAAACCTAATATCGAATGACAAAAATAGAAAATAAAATCAACTTTAAAAAATAAAAAAATAAAAAACCATCTCGTGCTAACTCCCTGAATTTGCAATCTAGGTAATGAAATTGGGATAACCCTATAGGAAAAAAAACTCATGAAGTCCAATCCTAAATCAGCCTAATATTAGAGAATGAAATTAAAAAAAAAATACTTTTTTTTAAAAAAGTAAGAAAATTGACCAAAGTTAACTTGTGTTAACCTTCTAAACACGTGACTCAGGGCATGAGGCTAGGAACCTTCTGAACCCATAACTCAGGGCATGAGGCTGTGATTATCTTATAGAAGTCAAACGAGAAAAATCACAAAACTCAATCCCTAATAAGACAATATTGAATGATGAAATTGAAAAAATATCAATTCAAAAAAGGACCTAAAAAAACAAATAGTGATAAAAAGATGACTAAAATTGACAAAAAAAAAAATGTAACAGGACACCTTGCAAATTTGGAAATTCAGCATGAAAATCAAGGAGAGGAGAGAGAAGAAAGGGAGGAGAAAAAAGAAAAGGTCATTGGATCCTTACCACCGCCCACTCGTTGACATGTGCTGCCCCAATGGAAAAAACTTATTGAGTCGCTTCCAATGCCACCAAAGAAGGTGATGTTCAACCACTAGAGAAAGTTGCACACACCACTAAAGTGTATCAGCGTCCTTCAAGTGTTGGTGCATGCAATGCAAGCGTCAGCAAGTTTGTCCATGCTCGTTTAGCCCAGTTTTTCTTATTTGTTTGAGTTTGAAATTTGATCCCTTAAGCCTTAATTATTTTAGATCAATAAAATTTTATTTTATTTTATGAAATCGAGTATCAACCATGCACCAAAATCTTTTCTCGACATCGAAAGATCCTAATATCTAGGCAACCAAAAAAAGGGTTATGTCTAACCCCAAATAAACACAATGTGAATGGATTTAATTGAAATAAAAATAAAAATTAATAGGTGACTAAATAAATTTTTGAACCTTTCTCATGCTCATGCAATTTAGTCCTTGAATATTTATTGTTCTAAATCAATAAAATTTTATTTGATTTTTCAAATTAAGCATCAATTGAGCGATAATTTTTTTCCCCAATGCTAAATGCCCTAACCTAAGTAGCCAAAGCAAAACGCAAAACATATTCCCAAATAAAAGTGACATTAAATAAACAAATTAAAAAAAAGTCTAGGGATCAAATTAAACAAATTCCAAGGATCATTTAAAAAAAATAAAGTGAAACAATATTGTTGTACACAATGTTTTGCATCTGATAGCATAATAATTTTGATATCAGATTTAGTTTGTTTTTATTTTTGTAATTTAACAACAACAATGAAGTATATTGGAGTTACAAGTCTACAAAATCATCCATTTATCATTTGAATAAACTTTGAATAAAAAATCATACAAATCCGTTTAATAACAAATTTTCTTGATTTAATCCTCATGCCAAGAGGCAACATTTCATCTGAAGGTGTTTACAATGAGTTACCATACATCATACCTGACCATTAAAACACTCGTTGTTAATTCATTATCATTTCGAAAACAACATTAAAAGCTTTGATACCAATGTAATAAAGTAATAAAATCAATTGTTCCACTAGTATTGAGGCAATAACCTTAACTTGAACATCTCATTATTAATACAAGAACACATCAAATTATCAATATTTATCAAAATATAGTAATAAAGTAAACATATCCATTAGTCATTCTCTCTTTCTTGATTACTTCTTCTTGATCTCTAGTTATACTGCTATTATTTCTTGCGCTAGAGCTGGATTGTTTTATATATCTTCATAGAAGTATTTCTTAAAAGCTTCCATATGAGCCACCTGCAAACATATTGCTAATATTACAGACCCGTCTCCATTAGGACTTGGCAGAAGCAATGAGTCCCCATCAAAATCATGAGTTCCTGGACCCATATAAATCTCCTTTCCCCACCCAAAATCAAGGCCATAAATAGGTAGGGTTAACCAACTAACCACCCCGATATTTGGGTTCCCGTAGAAGGGCCCTTCAGTGCCTCCTAGTGCGTGAATGTCTTGAAACCTTGTCAAGTTTGGTTGATTCTTCAAGAAATCAATCGCAGATCTCACATACGCATTTGTCACCGTTTCAATTGCTTCCCTTATCTTTCTTGCGGCATATCCCAAGGGCTTTGACATGAGCTCACCGGCGTGACTAACCGCGATCACATTAAGAGTAGCATTGCCAAGGTAACCATCAGGCAAAGGTGACTGCATCCGTTTACGTGAATCAACACAAACACCTAGAGCAGTTGGCTGCTCTGGGTTGTGTCCACGAGCCTTACAAACAGACCTCCAAACATGTCCAGACAAGGTCTCATATCTAGTATAACCACGACCACTATCTGTACTGATTCTTTCCTCATTTGCCACATTCTTTAAATTTTCAACCTGAACTTTGGTTAGCCTCAACATGGCTACAGTTGCCTTCTTTTTTCTCTCTTCAGCGTTATTCAACTGCCCCAATAGTAATGGTGGAAGATCAAACTCCGCATGGTGAAACTGTGAAGCTATTGGAGGATCCCTAGCTCGCAAGACCTTTCGGTCAAGAAAAGGAACCACGCCTAATGGCTCGCCACGGGCGATTCTTGCCCACTCTGACATAAAGTGAAGAGCACTTTGCCCATCAACAACAGCATGAGATATTGTTAAACTTAGGCTAATACCACCACATTGGAACTTGGTGAGTTGCACTAATAATAGAGGCAAGTCATGTATTGGAACGGTATAGTCAACATTTGGGATTAGGTATTTGTACTCTAAAGACGGTAGGAAGTCGCCAAGATCTTCAAGCTTGGATTCAGATTCAGCCTCAGTGAACATAACACCCATGGCATTGCACTCAAGCTCGAGGCGGCCACGACCTATCCAGTGTAAACGGCCAGCTAGTAGATAAAATGGCACCAAAACATCTCTCAATGAATCTTTAAGGTCATTGACGACATCATTGGATGGTGTTAGCCAGTTTGGCGATGGTTTGTAGAAGTAGATAGTGGGAACATACGTTATTGTTCCAATTTGATCCAACTCAGAAAGGGAAACGCGGCCGGTCCATGTTGGTTTGGCAGGTTTCACTATATAAGAGCCTTTGATTGTCACCACCACCACCATTATTATTATTATTATTATTATTATTATTATTATTATTATAAGAGTGAGAGTTACGAATGCTACAATAAGTTGTATTTAAAAGCCATGGTCAAGAGTAAAAAAAATGAAGATACTTTGTTGAAATGATTTTTTCGTGAGTCTAGTAGTTCCCTCGAAACGTCCGATCCTAAGGAGAGTCCATCAACACCTTCAAGAAATTAAAAAAATAAATGTTGTTCTCATGCAGTTCCCAGGGAATGGATGATTTGTTTTCCAAATTCTTCAACTTTTCAAGCAAATGAGAGGAAAGGCATGCATGTGAGGTTTGGATTGTGCACGGATAAGCCCTGAAAAAAGGGTCAGTTGGTGAAGGAAGAGTAGTGACGACTTAACAAGAGCGAGCAGTGCATGAGAAAAATATAGCGACTTGAATGAATTTTTACAATCAAGGGATAAATCGTGTAGAATTATTTAAAAATCAATAAATTTTTTTCCTTGAAACCCAGGTAGCCAAAACATTTGACCAATCGAAAATTGAGTTATTAATTAATTAGTACATGAACTTTGTGTTGTTATTTGTCAATTATACAAACTTTATTTTTTACCGAATAAATTTGTTTAACCTTTTTGAACCGGATCAAGTAAGTATAAAATGTATGCTAAGTTGTTCACTAAATGACAAATGGAATCATAATTATATGTAACAAAAATATTTGACGGGTTGAAAATTGGTTCATTTTTCAGCTAAATAAACCAACCCACAACATAGAATCTTAATTTAAATCAAACCCAATTTAACTACAATCTAAAATATCATTTCACATAATCCATCTTTAATTTAACATCAAAATATTTTTCAACACTTTGTATATAAAAAAGTATGCAAAGTAAGAAAATATCTTTGACATATAAAATCATGCTAATATAACTTGAAAAGATCATACTGCAAAAACAAAATCAAAAATAAAAAAAAATATATTATAGAAATGAACAATGAAATTCATTGTGAAAGGAGTCTTTATAAATAGTGAATTGAATAGTTAATTTCACCCAATTCTTTTAGTTTATTCTACACACACACAAAGTGACAAGTAAATTTTCATCTATATTTACCGCTCGAGTTAATGATAGAATTTGTGTTGTCAATAATTACCAAAGTAATAAAATAAAAAAAATCAATAAATATTTTGTTGAGAATTTTGTTGATGATATGACATGTCATTATATTCTGACGGAAATACCAATGTAAATACTTTATCACCAGACATTGACAACTCTTGACTCTTTAAGGAAAAACTAGATTTGGAGGACCTATATTTTAACCTATGAACATGCATGTTAAATGTATGAGCAAGTATTTATATGATGAACTTGTCCTTCAAAGGATGATACATGGTTGTTACTCTTGTATGATGAACAAAAATTTTGATTCTTACCTCAACTCTACATCGACAATTTCCTAAACGACGGCTATTGTGTCACTTGCAAGTCCTGAATTCAAGATGCTATATGTAGGGCTTGCCTTAATGCAAAACATGTGTAGGGATTATACACCCTAAAGATAGGTTATAATTCTTTTATGTGAGACAAAGGGTAAGTTTACTACTTGATCTCTAAAAAAGGTTTTTTATTATCCTAGTGATCACTCTCGTGAAGGCAATATGAGGGGGCTTAGTAGGTAATAGGATAACATGTGTACCAATCATTACTAGTCTAAGCACTCAATGAAGAGTTGGAGTTTACACAAGCTTAAACATTGACTAAAAGTCATAAGGTAAACTGTCAGTCCTCCACTTAACTTAAAGTTTTTCAATGTGTGCCCTCACAAATAATATAAGTGATGCATGAATACCTTTGCATGACAAGATATAAAAAGGATACATGTTAAAGCTCTTAAACAAAGTAAATCATTCATTGTAAAAAAAAAATTAACATACATCAATCTTATCATAGCATTAACAAACAAAACAAAGCTTAGTTCAAAGCTCCCTAGTGGAGTCGCTATCTTATCGTACCCTCTTCGTGGGGGCGTGGCGTCGCGGCGACATTTCCTGGGTGGTGTTCTGGAATGGTTTTGGGTTTGATAAAGGATTCATCACCTAATATTATGGTTACTGGCACCCCTAACTGGTCTTTTAGAGATTCTAGGAAATTGACTAGTTGCGTAAAATAATGGTATTAGCACCATTAGTACGTTTTACCTAATATAGGTTGCTAGAACCCCTAAATTTTTTCTTTTTATCTGTTATAATCTGATGATGCTTCTATCATCCTATTATGGCGGGTTTGTTATAATGAACAAACCCTGGTTTTCTCAATCAAGAATTCGGTCTAGAATGGTGAAATGTTTAGAGTTAAATATTCTTTATCACTCATTTGATTTTTGTTGCTTTGTAGGAACAATTTGGAGGCAAAGCAAAGAAATATGGACCATTAGATTAACTATATTGATTGTGGACCATTTGATTAAAATTTAGGTTACTTTGTGAGAGGGTATCTAATTTTAAAATTGATATTTTCCCTTTCACAATTACAAGTAGACCACTACAATCATAAATGCATTTTTTTTCTTTTTTTTCTTTTTTTTTTATGTTTTGAGTTTTTTTAAAAAAACCCAACATCAAAGTAGACTATATGAGCGCATTTAAAACGCTTCGAAATTATATTTTTTAATGTTAAATTCTTTCGAAAAGATGTTGAAAATGCTAAAAATGATACAAAGACAGCAAGAACATATTGTTTGGGTTTTTTTATTTATTTTGTTTTGCTATTTTTTAGTTTTAAAAAAATTAAAAATAGGGTCAAAAAATTAGGTAACAACACCACATATGCTTTCCTTGTAGAAAAGGAATTCTTGCTAAATAAGAAGTTCATAAATTAAAACGAAACAATTAGCAAAACTTGTATAACAATTTCTAGCCTGACTTCAAACATTTTGTTCTCTCTTATTTAGATGAATTATTAGGCCTACTATATATGTATGGAAAGATTGAGATGTCTAGTTTTCAAACCAATTATAATCACATTGAAATTCAACATATAGATCTAGATATGTCCCAAATAGTACACAAATATCTAGTTTGGTAGATTAGCAATTTATTAACCCAAATATCCATAATCAGTACAACCAATTCCTCTTGGATCCTTTTAGTTTTAGATCTTGTAATGGGCCTAATTAGCACCTCTAATGAATCCTTCGGTGATGCTTGTTGACTCGTATTATTTTCCCTCTCCTCAAAAGGATTCTTCCTTAAATCAATAATATGAACACCATTTATGGGCAATACATCCTCATAATCTTACAACCAAGAAAACAAAAGGAAAAAACATGACCAAAAACAAGTATCAAGTTCATTAGTGTTAAAATATGCTTATTTATTTTCCTTTTTTTTTTATAAAATCTAATTTGTTTCTTTATTTTCTCCACACTCTTCTTTTCTCACCTTTTTTTCTTTTTCTCTTTTCTTCTTTCTTTTCTCAACTAAAACCCTATTTGTCTATACCTTGGCCAAATATGTTATCTTAATACTCTCATTTGTTTTACTCTTCCTCACATCTTTACATGGTTGTACTGAACTTTTAGCTTCACCTTTCTTATTTACCTTTATAAATTTATCTAGGTAATAATGATACAAGTGTGAATGTCTTCCCATCTTTTTCAATAGAATATTTGTTCTTAAACTCATCATGTTTGGCTTTTCTATTAAATTGTCAATAACACACTAATAATAAGTGAGTAGCATTCATAGGAACCGCATCACACAAAAATGACACACTAATAATAAATTTGTAATATTCATAGGAACCACAACACATAAAATTTCATCCTTATACTTCTCAATTGAAAAAGAAATCAAAACTTGTTTAGTAACTCTTACTTCAACACATGCATTCAACCATTAAAGTCTATAAGGTCTTTCATGCTTAATAATATTTAGACTCAATTTTTTAACAATTGTAGCACTAGAAATATTAGCACAACTCTCATTATTAATAATCATATTACATACTTTGTTATTTAAATGACATCTAGTATGAAAGATGTTATCCATATATTGTTTCACATCATCATCCTTAATCTGAATATTATGTGACCTCATAATCACCAAAGCCTCTCCATCAACTAGATACTCAACATCATTACAATCCTCAAGTAGTGGCATCTCACCCTCCTCAGATTTGTCACCTTTGGATTTAATCTCCCAATGTTATCTCATAATCATAACCCTTTTGTTTAGACATTGTAAAGTTATATATCAATTCTCCAAACACCTAAAATACTTAATATCATGATTATAATTAGTTTGAGTTTTAGTTTTACCTTGGACAGTAGTGGTTGAATCCTTCTTTGTAGGCTTAGGTGGTTCAACTGTGCTTCCTAAAGTATTGGGATTTAAAGGGACAACCCCCTCTCTTCTATAATTTGTCCTCAAAATTGAAAAAGAACTTGAATTACCCATTTGGCTTGTAGTGTCCTTTCTTTTCAACTACCTCTCTACCCTGGTAGTCATGTTAACAATATCCTCTAACTCAATATAATGTTGTAATTGAACCACATTAGTTATCTCTCTATTCAAATCATTCAGAAACTTGCTATTATAGTCTCTTTATACTTCACAACAATAGCTCTAATCATGGCAATCTTCATTTATTTATGGTAATCTCCACACTTTTAGACCTTTGAGTCAAACTTTGCAGTCTCTGATATAATTCTCTATAATAATGTCCAAGAACAAACTTTTTTTCTCATAACTTCTTTCATTCATCCTAAGTCTCTACAGGTCTTCCTCTATTTCTTATCATATCTAAAATAATCTGATCTCACCAAATAATAGCATAGTCAATAAACTCAATAACAACAAGTTTTACCTTTTTTTTTCTCAAAGTAATGGTGACAATAAAAAAATTAACTCTACTTTCCTCTCCCATTCCAAATATGCTTTAAAATAGTTTCTTTCAAGTCAGAATCTTGATCTTAATACTCCTCAAATTTCTATCCAAACCATCATAAAAACCATCCTTCCTATTTGCTTTTCTATGGATGAAATAATCATGTGGCTAAACTCCTCATGTTTGTATATTCTAAGCTGTTGAATCCTCACACCATAATCATGATCAAAATCCTTAGCCTTCTTATTTGTAGTTTCAGCTATAAACTTCTCTAGAGGTGAAATATCTCATCTCGTAGGCATTCTGCCCTTGAGGCCCCTACAGACTAGCTCATTTTGAAGGCTAGCTACTTTAGTTCTCAATCTAGTCATCTTATTCATAACCTCTAAAAATATTGAGTTCATCATCTCTAATTGTTTTTGCATAACCAAATAACCTCATTCTGGATTATTCTTATCCTTTGGTGATGATGATCCATTTTTTGTTGACATAATCAAAATCTAAAAATCATGTAAAGAGTTTTAAGGGTGAAATTTTCTCAAATTAGTTACCAAAAATATCTTGCTTTTTACTTTCTCCTTCCGTGGCTTCTTAAATATTTTTGGCTTTTTGTTCTTATATGTGAGTATTGTTATCTCTTCAATTAGATTAACCAACTCTTTATTTTGATTTTATGTTTTCTTAAGGATTATAATCTCACCAAAGGTCCCAAATGTAATGATCTTTTGTTGTTTTCCTTGTGATATAATTTGATTCCTAAGTTATACATTCTCACAATTGTCTCTTTATCCACCTTTCAATTCAAATATTGTAAAAATATATTGTGCTCACCCACACTATGTATTGCTCCAGGATCTTCATGTTGCATCTTGTTAATATAAGTTGGTTAATGTATTTGCAATTCCTCTTCTTACAATTTTTGGTTTATTCCTAAATATATTTTTATCTAGGAATTGATAATGAAAGTAACCTGTAAGAGTAAACCACATTGGCATTATGGATAAGGATGGAGATTTTGAGTCAAAAGATGTTTGGGTGGCCTCTAACACTAGTCAAGATTGGTGGAAATCAAATCCCTTTTTAAAAAAAAAGCACCAACTAAAAGATAACTTTAGATGATGTTGCTCTTGATGTAATTGCTTATTGTTATTATTAATTACCATCATCAATAAGATTGATTGGCAACTTATACCTTTTGCATGGATAGATTTATTTAAAAAATAATAGTTTAGTTGTTATTTGACATAATTTCTGTAACCCCTTTGTGAATCTAAAAAACTATAAACATTATGTATACTTAGAAAAGAGTGTTGTGTATATTCAAACATTAATATGGTTATCTATACATTTACTTATAGTATATGGTTAATCATTAGAGCAACATGAAGGCTTTTTTTTTTGCCTGTGTGCATTAAATTAAACACAATCTGTCAGTCCTTGCTGATTTATCTTTATTCATCTAGCCTCTTTTTTTTTTATGTAATTTCAATGGGAACTTACATAAAACAATAGAACTACATTGTTACAATACTTTTTAAACCCTAAAATGAGATTCACTAATGATAGGTTATGTATTTTATTGCATTCATGTTTTTTTTAATCCAATTTCTTGTCCCTTTTAACCTCAACGACATGTATTTTAGATAGTTTTATCATATATTTCATGTTCATTTCTAGAATTTGATCTATGTGTCAAAGAAGTTAAAGAAACTTTAGAGACACTTGGTGTGTGTTAAATTTAGTGGTGATGAGTGAAGTATCACCTAGTCAAGTTGGAAAATATATTTTTGCTATAAAAAAAAGGATTGAAGTGTCATTAATTTGAAAATATTTAATTGATCTCAATTGAAATAATGGCTATGAAGGTGTATCATAAAGAATGGCAAAGGAGACAAAATAGGGATTGAATTACATTGATAGCGAGGTAACTTAATAAGTTGGTTGTGGATATGAATATTTTAAATGGTTGGAATGCTTTCAGTTGGCACATTACTTTTAAGGTTATTGACCTTGAAAATATGGTTGAAGGATAAAGGTGCTTTCTTTGTATCTATAAATAAACAAGTACAAGTTCAATTTCATATTTTTAGCAAATCATAGGCAAATGACATTTTAAGGAAATGTGTACTTTTAACTTTAATCACTTTGGCTTAAGACTATATGTAAGAAGAATCATTAGACAAAGTTTAAGAATAGACATATTATTTGTTGGCAAACATTTATAAAATATTGACCAAGGTTTAGCCATTTGTCATTGTTTTGTTGCAAAATGATTTTATTTCTTAATATATATTAATATAGGGAGGGAAAATCTTGGAAGCAAGTCTAGTGGATAATAACATTATGGACGACACCGAGAGGAGAGGGAGTAAATGAATTGTTTTAAAGTTAAATTAGATAATTCCCTATGCTATGTTATGGCGGGACTAAATCTTTTTTCATGTAAAAAAAATGCCCAGATAGTGTCATTAAACCTAACATAGTGGGTTGAACCTGAAACCTCCCGACTATACTATTTACCTAGCTCGAGCTTCAAATTAAATTGTATAGGAGTTGTTTAGTCGTGACCCGGTCCATGGCAAGTTAAAGAAAACTTTGAAGACTGCTAAAAGTGTGGTTTAACTTCAAAGATATTTTCAAGATGGTATCTTTTTTTAAAAAAAAATATTGAAACAGCGACACATTGGATCAACCCGAGTCAATCTAGGTTAACTCATCAAACTCATGATCTGAGTCATGAACTCCATTGAATTTAATAACTTTTTTATTTAATTATATGATAAAAAATAGATGCTTGAAAAATCGAGCACCAACTCAATAACAGTATGTTTTTCAGAGACCACGATAACCCCATAAAAAGTAAATCAAAATAAATTATAAAATTTAATTCTCAATAATTATGTTTTTTCTAAAATTATTTTTTATTTAATAATATGATAAAAAATAGATGCTCAAAAAACCGAGCACCAACCCAATACCGGTACGTATTTCTAAAATCGTGATAACCCTATAGAAAAAAATCATAATAAATCAGGAAGCTCAATTCATAATAATTACATTTTTTAGAATCATTTTTTATTTAACAATATGATAGACCATAGACCATTTTTTATTTAATAAAATGATAGAAATAAGTAAATGGTTGTAAACTGAGCATCAACCTAATACTATGATGTTTTTCTGAGACCATGATGATCTCGTATAAAGGTAAACAAAATAAATAACAAAGTCTAGTTTTCAATAAACTCAATATTGAAATATAAAATTAAAAAAAAAGTCATGTTACCAATCCAATGAAGTAAAATGTGAGGAGGAGAATGGTGATTTCCCCTCCTTAATTAATTCTTGTTAATTTTAAAAAGACTTGAGACGGTTCATAGTACGTGATGTGCTAGAGACCGAAGCAAAATGATCAACATGGGGTAGAGAACTTAGTGTGGATAATAGTTTTGTTCTTTGTTAATGATTAAATAAAGTTTTGATTTTTTTATCATATTCATTTGGACAATTTCAGTGTTAAATATGGTAAGCCTTTTTTGTACCTTTCTTAAATTGGAATGAATAAATACCTTGACTTCTCAATGAAACTTTTATGTTTCTTGACCTCTTTTGAGCTATTAAAAAGTTCCAGTGTTATTTTTTAATGCAGCTATTTTCATTCACACTTGGATTATAAGTTACTAGAAATAGAAGTATAGGATCTGTTGAAGAAAAAATAAGAATATTAGTGGGATATATGTGTCGGATTGTCATGCCAAATTGCAAGTGAGTTGGAACTTGAAGGTGTTTTTTATAGGTAATTTTCATATTATCCATATTCTATAAATTATTTAATGTCTACATATTTTTATTATTATACATGAACAACATAAAAAACAAATAAAATAAAAGGAAACAATGATGATGGAATGGAGGATAGGTGAGTTGGAACTATGCAAACCAAAATTAAGAGACAATGGCATGTGACTCTTGTTGTATAAATGCTAAAGAAAAACTTTTAAATTTATTAAAATAATGAATGATAAAGACATCATAAATTATATTGTCTCATATCAACTATATGGAGTAATTTTGTAAGATTATAGAAATCAGCTTCATAGAAATATTCCAAATTAAACAAATTATGGTACATCCTTTATAGATTAAAGTAAATTCTAAGGTCTTTTCACTTTTTAAAAAATTCCTTGCAATTCTTATACTTTGTGATGGAAAGAAGATAATTCAAGAACATGATGTAGTAGCAAACAATAGGGGTGTTTCAAGTTTATTTATACGATGTAACATCCCATATATTTACATGTTATTTAGAACATATATTCAAGTTATCTTTATGAAGAGTAGGACCATTTTTTTCAACTCATCATGATACAATCTTTTAAATAACATTATAAACAACTTTTACCTTTTTTTAATCTAAATAAATCTCCTTCTTACATGATACTTAAAATATTTCTCTTTTGCATTTTGATCATACTCATTGCATCTTTAATACAACTTTCCTTTTTATTTATGAATCCACGTGATAATGACAAAACATTATCTTTTTCTTTACAAGCTTACAATACAAAGCCTTCTACAAGACTTTGTGCCTTAAGTATTGTAAAGATAAGGGACAACTATTATAACCCAATTTTATACTTCTTCTCAAAATATTTTTTTTTTTAAAAAACAAAATATTTTTTCTATGCATTTTGACCATTCGCACTACGTTTTCTAATTTTCAAATTAATTTTCTCTAGTAGACATCTATTAAAAAAAATCAAATTCAAAAAATATGTTTTTAACTCATTTGTATACAATTTGTATTTCTTAAATACTTTTCTTATCAAATCAATGTTAATGTTGTTTCTTGAAAAAAAACCAAAATACAAAAAAAAAATCAAAATAGAGAGTAAAATACACAAGTTGGTTAATAATGCAAAGTAAAACAACAAGAGGCCAAAATAAAATGATGTTACTCGGAAACCAAGCAATTGAAATGAAAATGACAACTTTTAGCCTAAAAATAGTTGGAAAGGCCACCATGGAAAAACCCAGGCCACCATTGCTAGGAAGATGGAGACATAAACAAAAAAACCTCCATGTCTGCTCTTATGATCATAATAATCATATGGTTGAACTCCCTCATATATGTGGGTTCAATGCTGCCAAAACCTATCACCATGTTTGTTGCGATGTCGCGGTCGCACAAATTAATTATCCTATCTTAAAACACAACACACAAGATAGTATAGAGCAAGTAAGGGGTCAATCCCATGAGGAAGGTCTAGTTCAGATTTTTATGTTGTATGATATGCAATTTGGGGGGGTTTGGAAGTTATCTACGCTAAAGCAAAAGAAAACAAAAAATTATCAAGCGAAAGTAAATAAAATCAAAAAATTATCAAGAGAGCAAACCTTGGTTTCAAGTAAACATCCATCTACGGAAATCAGAACTGATCATGGAAATGAAACGTCAATTTATACTCTGAATATTTATCTTTTCTTATATTGATTAGTTAATAGATCTGTTGTATAACTAATCCTAACCATCAAACAACCACAGTGTCGGCACTAGTAATTTAATTCAATGGCAGCCTTAAGAACTAAATGAGTTGATTAATTTAGACAACATAACTATCCGCAATCCATGCTTGATTTGATCAATCGAATGTTCTCCCTAAGATTATTAATCTAGATCCGCCACAATTATTAATCTCGGTTGCTTCACAAGTTAATATACCACAATTCCGGTTTTGATAGCAAATTTAGCAATAGATTGTTCACAATAATACTTAAAGTCTGCTCTAGCAATTACAATAAACAATCATAGAAAATAAGTATAGGAGAACAAACATATTCATTCATCATATAAACTAAAAATAAAAGGTAAAAGAAATCTTACAGTTCTTGAAATCCGAAGGTTTCTGTGTCCTTGTAACCAAGAAAAAGAGTTTAGCCTTGCATGTCTACTGGACAATTAATCAAAAAGAAGGAAGAAAACATGATTTTAGGTTCTATTAAAGGAATGTGTGTTTTTCTTCTCTTTGATGGTCGTCCCCCTCTTTTCCTTTCTCTCTTTCTTTTTATATCCTAGGAAACCTTAATCCTTTTTCTACAAAATAGTCCTTTTCTAAGTAGACAATTTACATTTAAGTAGTTCAATAACTATTTTCCTAAAAAACAAGAAATAACCTTGCATAAAATCTTCAAGCTTTGACTTTTGACTTAGAGGAGCTAAATTGCTGAAATAAAGACTTGGATGTTGGTTTGGATGCTTCGGGAAGTAATTTGAACTTGTTTCTTTACAAAACCTGTTTGTTGGCAAAATTCATGTGTTATCTTAGAAAACTCATATCTCTCTCATATGAGCTCTTTTTCTGCTTAAATTTGGTAGGCAAATAGGTCTTTGAGTCAGGAGTCCAACAAAATTGAGTTTGCATCAAATGGAGTTCTGTAGCTCAAGATATTCAAGTCGGAATGGTTGAAGGTCAACATTGGCAAAATGCAAGATTTGATTTTGAAGGATACGATTTACATGCTCTTTCTTTTTTTATTTTTCTTGCCATATATGTGTAGAAAAGTATGGATGTTAGCTTTCAAATTCCACTGGAATCACTTCGTTTCGACCTCTAGAGCTCAAGTTCTGCATAAAACATCGACTGGAGGTCAAATCTGTCAATTATCTTCAATTTACTTCTTTTTGAATCTTTCATCCAAAAGTGCCTTCAAAACATAAAACAAAGAATATCAATGCATTTTATGTATAAAACACTAGGTAAATGCGGGTAATCTATCAAATAATATGGTTGCATCAATATCCATAATCAAAATCCTCGGTCTCCTCATTTGTATTTTTTGTTATAGACTCCTTTAAATGTGAAACAACTTGTCTCGTGGACCTTCTACCCTTAAGATTTTTATTGGCTAGCACTCTTTGAAGGCTAGTTGCTTTAGTTCTCAATCCAGCCATCACATTCTCAAACCTCTCCAAACCTCAAGTTCATCATTTTCAATTGTTGTTGCATAGTCAAATAACCTCATTCCGGATTGTTCTTATCATTTGGCGATAATAATCCACTTTTGGATGACATCGTCAAGATCTACAAATCATGTTAGTAGTAAAAAAAAAATATCATCACACTCTCTAATGTGTTTACGCTCAATAAATGTCACTTCTCTCATGTTTCACTCAAAACTTTAGCTTTTTATAATAATAATATATGCTCATATTTTTTCCTTTTATCTCTCAATCTCAAAATTTCAATTTTTTAATAAACTAACTCATAAAATTCAAAGAACAAATTAGCGCAATCCAAAATAATACAAACTCAAGAAATAAAAAACCAAAATCTATCCATATCAAACTACAAATATTAAAACATAAATAGCAAAACAAATTCATAACAAGTATGAATGATACGAAGACACAAAGAATTATGAAAAAAAAAAAAAAAAAAAAACTAAAGTATATATGCTACCTTTTCCTTTGCATATGGTGTGAGAGAAGTAACATTATTAGCACGCACTTCGAAAGGTTTAACTTCTTAACTTTTCGAAGTGACAGAATGCATCTGTGTCTGCTTGGGGACCAGGGAAACTTCTCCTTTTATTTGTTTAGAGATTCTCTCCCCCACCCTTATATTTAAAATGTTTTTTACCAGTCAGAAAATAGCCACTCCCATTCATAAAGTTAAACTAGAAGAACTGAAATTTAAACCTATTCAGATTCTTGCAACCCAAGTAAAATACAGTACTATAACAGTACCTACAACAGAAATATCGCAAGTCACCCTTGTAAGAGCAAATTTACAAAAATAGGTGAGCTAAAGAATTCAAGTTCCTCCCAGCTTGTAATGAACGCATTTGAGATCATCTTAATTTTCTGGGAAAACTTTTAGGAGTAAGATTTTTCCTACATGTGGAATTCATCACGAAGTTATTGCTTTGTCCCCAGTAGAAAAGAAAGAGACATGATATTGCTATATTTTCCAACTTTTATAAAGGAAAGCCAGTCACCAAACAAAAACAAACCCAACAGATGATTTTACAGCGTTTGCCATCAGGAAGCTTTTCCTTCCAAATAATTCATTCCCTTCGAATCTGTTGCAATCTAAACTGTTGTCCTACTGATGCTCCTTTTCCTTTGGGTCCAAATTGTTGAACTACAGAACATAAATACAAACCGTTTGATGGCACACGTTTACTGACTTTACAATTCCAACCCTGTTCCTAATGGTGGAAGCTTCCTGAGGCATTCATGTATTCTTAACATGATCAAGTCAAAGATTGCTTGCATGATATGGTTGTTGCATGTCCCATGCTACTTCTGCAAATGTTGGAAGAATGGGATCAGCTGTGAGGTTGTCACATGTTGCAGCTGCGCTAGTACTAGACAATCCACGACAGTGCATCTGCGTCATATCATGATGTTTGTCCCTCTGCATAAACGATAAGTTTAATGGGCAAAGTGAGAGCAACAACAAAGCCTCAATCCCAAACTAGTTGTGGTCGGCTACACAAGCAAATTTTCAAATAATCAAAGGACACTGCTAATTTCGTGTTCCATTTACCAATGAATCAGCCAGAATCAATAGCCAGTAGTACATTATTCACAAAAAAAGTAGAAACCCAACATGAAAATTATCATAGAGATTTTTTAAAACCAATAGTATCCTATACAATCCAGTCATAAAATATCTAACCATCTCTCTCAACCAGGACAATATCCAAACTGAAAGGGTTCGTATTAAACGGTGCACCCATACAAGTTGAAATCATGTGTTCGTCCAAGCTTGATATTGTAACTCATAAAGCAAATATGAAGATATTATGGGAAGTTCAAGTTGAGATTCTCCCAGTTAGTCATTCCAGGGAAATAAATTCCCAGAGGAGACTTTCGAGTAGTTTTTGACATGGAAAGATGACTACGTCGTAATAGCTTTGCACCATACTTCATTTTGGGAATGATGGGATCTTCTGGCACAGGGACATAAGATTTCCAATCACATTTATTGCTTTTTCATGGAATTAAAAATTCCTGAGTTTCCTACAAAAGTTACCACTTTATTGTCCCCAGACTGTTGTATTTTCTAACCTGCTATTCAAGTGACATCTCTTCCAAATTATGAACTCAATATCTCTTCAAATAAATCTTCAAGGTAGAATTCATTCGTCCATTTTTTATTTCCCAACAAATAATACTTAACTAGACATTGGGAGCTGGAAGAAGCTGTGATCAAATGAAACCTGCAGTCAAGCTACTCTAAAGGGGTCTCCTGATGTCCAACTTGCAATAGATAGTGAAGCAATACAAAATTTCAAATACATGTAGAATTAGTGAAACTAAAAAGCTTATACCTTCACCAAATTGCTGTTCAAACCTAGCAACAATGTGCTTCCCATAAGTATATTTCTTCAGAGCATGCACATGTGTTCTTATACGATTAAGCAACATTGCCCGCTGAATATCAGTACAAGTGTCAAGAATCTTCTGGACCACATAATTTGCATATTGGTCCTTCATCATTATCTAAACATAGCAACAGGGAAAAAATGACACATTTAGAACTCTTTCAAAAACTAATTAGATAATACAATTCCATAAGGAAATGCAGAATTTCAAACTTCAAAGTGAAATTGAACTAGAGATTGAAGGTATTGGCAAGCGTGCAAGGGAAACATTATAACAAGAAACAGACCCATTTGTGCCTACAATTAAGATTGTGAAAGAGATTCTCAATATATGAGCAAGAACCACTCTGAGAGTGAGAAAATTTGAGAAAATCTGGAAAATTATCGTGTAAACTGCTAAAGGAGTAAAGAAAACATGTGTGATTGCAAATAACTATCAGTGATGATTAGAGTAAATCTTGGACTCTGGCACACTAATGAAATGACAATTTGGAGCTCGTTGTTGATTTTGATTCTCATATGAGATAAAAAGATTTAAGATGCAAGTTCATATTTCTTTTGCAGTTATTAATAGAACACTGTTGTATATCAAACAAAAAATGAACAATAGAGAAATCCTAAACATGCTAAGATTCATCCTTCAAAGCCTTGAAAATTTATGAAAGAAAATGGAATACATAATAGTCTAACTATAACAAATTCAATCAAATGCTTCAAAGTTTGATATCATGATCATTGCATAACAAAGGAGTTGTGCAACTCATACTGATACCTAAGCATAAAAAATAGCTTCTTGACATTATAAAGCATGATTTAAATGCAGTTCGAAAAATGAGAAATGCATGTTAGTTTATTAACTTTAAGTCTAGTAAGTGCATTGCTTTCCCTTCACCTTTGATGCCAATCACACACGGAGTTCAATTTGTTTACAATATAAGAAAAAAATTATTTAAAATGGTACACACACGAACATACACCATATATAGTATTTAGAAGCTGAAGGCAGTGAGAATGTTGGCAACATGTGTTGGTGATAAAAAGTAGCAGCTAATATGCTTTCTGTCAATGAGTTTAGAGAAATTCCATAAATTCTGATTTTAATTATTCACGGTGACCTCAGCAGAGCAACTAAGTTAGCTACCTGTTAGAAAGGTTGATATGCTGAAGGATTTTAAAACTAAATAAAAATAGTTTCACTAGACTCACCAATAGATTATCGTTTCCTTCATTTTGTCCAAGAATCTCCTGAATTATTATTTCCCGCTCAGTGGCACCACCATACTCCAAACATTTCTCAACAACATTGGACGCAAACTTATGCTGGCTGAGTGTAACAATATGCCCCGACAATTTGCTAATAATTTGGCATCTTTCTTGAGGTTTTCCCCTCTCCAATACATGCTGTTACAAATACACGCATCATTATTAATACAGCAATTGAAACATGGAATTAAAGTCCCTTTGGATAACTTGGCAACTTTCATGGAATTCACCATTAACACAGCAACTAAAACATGAATTCACATTGAATACAGAATAGGAGGAAGGTTTAAGCTGAATTCCGTGTTTCAATTGGATAATAGATCTGCATCCAAGTCATAGTGCTACACTGTAACACTCTCACTTGACGCGGATCTATCTTTCAGGGAACAAGATCTATCTTTCAGGAATTGTACACTGGGAGTTCAAGTATCTAATGATTTCTTATTCTTCCTCCCCCAAACATAAATATTAATCCCCTTTCCCCAATAACAATTCCCGTCCCCCAAAATTTACCAAACAACATTAATTGTCACTATATCAACTATCAAACCATTTCACCCTATACCAAACCCACCCCAAATATAAAGAAGATTTTTAGAAAGAATGAATTGCTTGCTATAAATTCCAAGGTGATACAGCACAAAAGATGCACTGACCTGAGTAACATAATTTCCATACTGGTCTTGCGCAAGAATGCATACAGACTCCAAGATCTCATCCACTATGAACTGACATTGCAGCTCATCCGCACAACGCTCTAGAACTCTCTACAATAAACCAAATGTATCAATGTTCAATAATGTTCTGACAGACAACCATAGGCGGGAGAGGAAAAGAGAGCAGGTGAGCTTCCAACACACCAGTCAAGTCTAACATACCTGTATGACACGGCAACCATAAGGATGCATGGAAAGTGTTGCAACTTCACCACGGAAGGCAGAGATTATAAATCCAATTTTTTCTGCCGGAACACTCTCAATGCACTTCTGTATGACATGATTACCATTCTGATCACGTACACACTTCATAACATGTCCATCCAATTCACGAACAAGCTGTGCTTTTTGATCAAGTTCAATCACATCAAGTGCCTAAGAACATCATAGGATCAAAATCAATGCGATTCCAACATAACAAAGAGGAGAAGGTTTATATTCTGAATAGGAAGCAATTAATTAAATATCTAACATCAAATTTCATCCAGACATCTGTTAAAGAAACCAAAAAAAAAAAGCATCATTCAATCAAGGCTTCCACGACAGACATTGGACGTGTTAAAAATATTTACTTTTCTGCATGATGACTGCACATCAAAAAGAAAAAGAAAAAGAAAACCCTAAATTGCTGAAAACTTGCCCCTTTCCCAATTGGGTCAGGCAAAATTGGGTTTCTTTAGCTTGGTTGCTGGTTCAGGTAAGATATCCATTTAGTCAGATACTCAGATTGATCCACAACTCTTTAAGATTTTCACCAACACTTGGAATTTTGTGGCAAGGACCAGAACCACAGGAGGCTCATTTTTGTGCCGCGGCTGCATCATGGACCAGTGGTGAGATAAGACCTAATGGTCCGTAAATTCACACAATGTACATAAAATGAATTGAAAAACTATGTCTTGAATTAAACGATTCCTTTTAATTTCCTAAAGCCCATCCATTTTCTCTATCTTTCAGAAATGTAAAGGCTAGCATCTTGTGATTAGCCTCAGAGAGCATGCATAAAGAACCCTCTTGATTCCTGCACCAGACAATAAAAATGGCTTAATGCCAGAGTTGATGTGGGATCAGTATTGATGGAGCACCTAACACCAATAAGAAGCTTGGCATTCCTATTCTTACTCAGTACTGACAGCCTGTATGCTAGTGTCTACACATTTCCATGGTGCTGAACTCAACGAGGGTAGGCACCCCCATCTGAGGAAACTGCCGGAGGCCCATGACAGACTTCAATAGGCTGCCTATTGTAGGGGTGAAGAGAAATGGAAGACAGGATGCTCTCCTTTAACTCAAGATCAACACATAAAAATAATCTGATTATAAGAAAAAATGGCCAAACTAATAGTTGTTATTTTGAATAGGCAGAAATTCAATATTGGGGCTAATGCAAATCTGACAATCATTCTAATCTTGCAACCAATTGAATACAAAATTATCTACCTAAAACACAAAACAGTTTAAAACCCAGCTCAACCAAAGTGTTGTGGAATTTTAGGAACACGATAAAAACAAGCAATCATACTTGTCACACAAGTTAACTCATATAACTATATTGAGTATACAAAGAAATGGCTAAAGCTTCATTGAAGCTGTATCCATCTTTATGATTTAACCAAATTCCTGAACATCTCAATTTCTGGTAGGTTTCTCTCTCAGGCCCGCTCAGATAACAAATAGAACCATTAGAATATCCACAAGGACCACAACCTAACTTTATGAAATTGGTCACATCAGCAAGTATCCATTCAGGATTCAAATTTCCCTTCTTTTACCTTTCTTTTTATACTTTCATACATTCAATAGCACACATAAGGGGAACATCAAGTAGGCAACCAGTATGAAAAACAACATGATCAAATGCACCTTAATCTAAATGAATGAAAATACAAGACTACATAAATATCATGGACAGAGGTTTAGACCCAAAAACTTTCCAAAAGTTGCTCTATATATGCCATTATTACACTTAGGAGAGATATGGGAAAAAGTTCCAGCAAAAAAAAGCCTAGTGACAACATTTGCAATCAGAAATCCCAGGTATCTTTCATTGACTGGTACATTTCCATGCCATTGAAATAACCAGCAAAGTACTGGAATTTGAAAGCAATCTACATCAGATGGCAATAGAAATAACCATAAATTTGCTGGAAGAAACATTCTACCACAGCTCCACAAGTATATGAATCTCAACCATGCCTAACTTTATGATGTTACACAAACTCCTAAGAAGCTCACATGATTAACAAAATTTACAAAAGGTATATACTCCAGTGATATCCCAAAGCAATTCTTACTTGTAACCAGAGAATTTGCCCAAAAGAAACGTGAGTAAATGGTATTTCCATTGTGTAAAGCAGTGCTAAGGCACATTAAAGCGCTAAAGGCTATTAGAGAATAGAGCCTAGATGCAAGGTGCTAAGTGAGGAGTGCACCAAAGCAAAATAAGGCACCGCCTTTATTGTAAATATATGATTTTTTATAGTAAGTGGATTGAAAAAAAAAATGATAGTATAAGTAAAAACAAAATGCAAAAATGAATGATAAATGATCTATGTAGCCTATCTATCACCTCAAATGGTTGAACATTGTGCCACTGCAGAAAGGTTGTGAATCAAAATTCTACATCAACAATGTAAGTTTTTTAATCCTATCCAATAATTTCCAAAACATTATGAATCATACTGATATGGTTAAATATGCCTGTGTGACCACCTTAAAAAAAATAATAGATAAACTAGTAAGAAATACATCCTCAGAAAAACAAATAATTAGTTAAGTAGAGAGGCATCTTCATCTAGACGCAAAAAAGAGTGCCTCTAGAGACACACCTAGGTGAAGGGCTTTGGCTAGAGCACAAAAATTGTTTTCATCATGGGGGCAAGTTTCTTGTCCCTAAGGCACACTTGGAGCATTCTTTTAGCCACATTGGAGTAAACAAAAGTCAGTGCAAGACACAATGAAACATCCTATAGCTATTCCCACACCTTGTATACAGAATCATTATGCATTTGTTATACCGAATCATTATGCATTTGTTTTCTTTGCATGCAAGCAGTCAATCACGGACAGAAAATCAGAAGCTACTAAATGGTTGTGTGGAATGCATGATAACAATGTGCCACAAGAATCACACATACCTTTTGGATTACCCGACAGCCATACATCTGCAAACTTAGATGTAAAATCTGACCAGTAAGCTGAATAGCAAGTTCCTTCCTCTGCTCAGTGCTTCCATACTCAAAAAACTGCAAGTAAACAAAAGGAAAAGGACACCAAGACAATCAACATTGTCAGCAAATGGTGAACATAGCACCAAAAAATTGCATATTTTAAGCACTCACTTTCTGAATAACATAGTTGCCAAAAACATCAGTCATTAATTTGGAAGCATAAGGAAGAACTTCTTTAAATACAGATGCCTTCTCTTCAGCATTGCAATTCTCTAACTTCTGCTGAATAAATCGGCTACCATGTTGATCAGCACTGAAGTTTAAAAAGTCTTCATCATTCAACTTTTCAATATAAAAGAAACAAAAACAAAGAAAGCAAACTCAGTAAGGACTTGCCTAAATTCAATAATGTTCCCTACAATATCAGACAACTCAAATCTGCGGCCTTTGCCAGATTTCAACTCCTCAAGAAAATTATATATTTTAGGGTCATTAAAACTCTCTGATCCTCTTTGACCTCGCCAACCAGAATGTACAGCCGCATATCTTCCACTGCCTGGCGAGAACCTCAATTCATTTCTCCCTCCAGAAATACCAGTGCCCCCCACTGGGGATCCTGGAAAAACAGGGCTAGCAAGTGGTGATGTGGGGTACTGCAATATACCCATGTTTGGAGAATTTCCAAAATAGGGAAGATTCATCATCTGCCCTCTACCTTGATTCAGATTACCTGCTCCACCTCTCTGGTGAAGCAATTTCTGATCCTCCAAGCCAGCAGCAACCTCAGATCCTTTCTTTGAGTCAGGAGCATTGTTTTGTCTCCCAATAACACCACCTCCAGATGCCAATGGATCAAATTGACTAGACGTATTATATGCCAGTCCATAAGGCTGTTGATAGTATTGCATATATACAGGATCAGTAAATGAAGGTTGAACTGCATACCCAAGCTGCCCAAAGAACTTGTTATAGTGTTGCACATCAGCTCCGTGGGCAATGCCTCCCCCGCTTGAAGCCCCAGACATTCCGGCATTAAAGTTTTGACTAACGGAGCCATCAAAAACCATTGGAACTGTACCATGAGGGGGGTATCCAGCAACATACGGAGGAATAACATTTGAATTCAGAGCATACCCCCCTGTGCCATATTGTGGAGCACATAATCCTGGAGCCTGTAGATTTGGGTAAAATGGATTTGGTGAAGTCATGTAGCCAGCTGTTGCATAAAGAGGAGGTGTGAACCCAGATGACTGCAATACCGGCTGCACCTCCGCTGAGAACTTTGATGGCCCATGGAGAGCTTGGTCCACATCAATGTATGCAGAATTTTGATGACCCATTTGAGACTTGGCACTTTGAACTTGAAATGAATTGTTCGGCTGTTGGTGGACTTGGTGTTGCTGCACTTGGCTTTGGTAGCTGTGTTGCCACTGCTCTTGATTTGTTTGCACCTTGGGATTCTGAAGGTTAGATATATTAAGATCCTTCATTCCAGGTTCAATAACGTTGACGTCTGCAGTATTTAAAAATCCTTTGCTACGAGGTGGTTTGGGTTGTATGGTTCCTGTACGATTACGAGACAATGAGCTTGAAACAGGAGCAACTAGGGGATCAGCATTCAAAGGTAGCCCCACAGTTTTTGTACCTAGAATTGATGGAACAGCATTGGATGTGCTAACAGTGGGGTCAGGCAAGGAACTAGAAACAATATCATGATCAGCAGGTTCATCTGTCATTCCAGAGCTTAAGGAGCGAGACTGGTTATATACAGGAGATGGAGTGCGGGGGAAATCCTCCTGTAAATGTGAATCAATAAATAACACGTGCATAATAATGTAATTCAAAAGGAACAAAAATAAAAGAATCAATCTCCTTTTTTCATGCTAATGTTAAGCCAATAAGCAGCATACCGAGCATATAAATTACGTTAAATGATGGGTCGATTTTTATTTTAGTTCAACCTTATAGAATTAGGATTGCTATGTTTACTGTTGTTTTGTTGGAACAAATGAAAATTTACAGTTAAATTTACAAACCAAAACATGTCTGAACTATAGTGTGGTACATCCATGATTAACTTAATCAACAAAAATACAAAAGAAAGAAACATGAAACCAAAATTTGAAGTTAACAATGAAGTCACTATTACATATGAAATATATCCAAGCATGAGTGGTGCATAACTAATGAAGAACATGTTGTTGTTGCAGGCAAACTCCAACACAGACGAAATTCAAATGGAACACGACTAGAAGCTAGTAATGACAAACTTCTGTCAGTTATGGAATTTACATGCTAAAACTAACAACTCTTCCATTTGCATCAGAGTAATGTAGCTAACAATTATCAAGGGAAGCTATCTGAAAGGCAGGGAAATTAAGTGTCAACCCAACAGGAAAGTAAATTATATAAAGAGGTATCCAAGCACAGTAATTAACTGTCAAATCAATGAGCATTTCCTAGAAATGAAAATAGCTACCTGAATTAAATCAACCAAGCTTTTGGATTGGCCTGCCAATGAAGCAGCAGCCTCACCAGACCAAAACCCATTTGTTGTGTTGACTAAACTTTCCACGGGCTGCTTGGGTGAGTGATCATCCTCCAACTCTTCCTTGTGTGTAGAAAGTACTCCTTGCGACAAATGCAAGAAACTGTTACTGCTGTCATCTATTGGAGTCAATCCCCAATTAGTACCAAACTTAACAGCATGGTGTTCTGCAAGCTGATTCTCCCTTGGGATGGGTGAGGTGTTTGGGTTGGCACCAGTACCATAATAAGATACATATGACTGCTTCTCTGAGTCAAACTCTTGAAGAGCATCATTTGAACGCCCCAACCTAGGATTAAGGTTGGAATTTTGGTGGAAAATGAGGTTGTTTATGGCCAAAATGGAGCCTTCCATATTTGGGGGTGCACTTCCACTTCGATTAGGGACTGTGTCTCTCCCACTTCCATGGAATCTTTGACCCTTTCTAGGAAATCCCAACTCCTCCACTGCCATATTAGGAGTTGGTGGTGCAAAGGTTGCTGGCTCCTTGTGCGAGGGCATTCTAAGTGGACTTTCCGTTGCCATATTGCTAAACTATTATTATTATGGTGCTCTTTCCTAATTAAGGAGTGACAGGATATCTCACATAGTCCCCTGAAAAAGATGCATCAATTTACCATGGTCATGAGTAATAAGGAAATATCAAGCTAAAGATGTGACTCGGCTATTTGGAGACACATAAACGCTAGATTGTAAAGAAAATTGTAGAATTGCATAAACCACAAGTGCATTGAGAGAAATTGTCATGTTGGTTCGTTAGGAATTCTTAATTCAACATCCCAAAGAGTTTCCCTTCTGCCATTGTGAGGGGTTTAGGTTCAATTAGAAGTCGTTCACCATGCATATGGCTATGAAAACACAGAGAAAGAATCAGCAAAAGAATTCACAACATTAAGACTCTCTAGTTGGTTGCTAAAACAAAAGCTAAATAAATAAGATAAAAGAAGACTTCCAAACGGCAGAACCAAGCACTTTACTCTAACCCGGTTGAATCGAGTTCCTAACTATTTGGAATTCAGGAGAAAAAAAAAGTTCCGGACTTTTCTATTCTCTTGCTTTCCTCATCAACAAAACAAAAAGATATTAGGACAGTACCTTCTCTCTAAACTGGCACTAGAACAATCCCTTGTTGTCCAAAAAAGCAGCCATTTTGCATAAACACAGGCCAAAAACAGAGTCGCTTACACCCCACAAATTCAAAGAAAATAAACAAATAAAATGACTAGAACACAATTCAAGAAAACAGAAATGATAGAAAATAAACAACGAAACACGAGTATCCAAGAAAGTTATTCCTCTAAAAAAAATGGTCAAACAATAAAAGGAATAATAGTAACTACCCCATATAGTAAAGACAATAACTTTACTCGTCAAGAACCCTAAATGAAACAGTATAGATACTCTTACCTATCAAATTAAGAAGGAAAGATTCACTGTTTAAAACCCTAGAATAGATTGTTTCTTTTTCTTTCTAGAGCAAAGGAAAGAGTTGTGAACTTGGAGAGAGTAGCTAAAAAATGATAAATTTGGATTTAGCTGAGGGGATATTTTTACAAAAAAATAATAATAATAAAGAGGGAAGGAACTAATGCCGGTTGAGGTTTTTGCTAAAATTCGGTCTGGGTTTTTTTATTGCAAAGACAAAGACAAAGTAAGGACAAAACAAGAAGTGGCCAAAGAATAGCGGACGAACATCATAAAGAGTGGGACATTTGACACGTGTACGACCTCGCAATGACTATTTTACCCCGTTCATCCACACTAGCAAAAATAACGTGGAAAGCACATAGAAAATATTTATTGTTAAAGTTAAATTTTGCTTTTGTCATTAGAAGAAAAATTGAGGTGCTTTGTTTTATACGGTAATTTGATTTTTTTTAATAGTTAATTGGTCATTAAAACACAACATTGTCAGGAGGTATTTTCACCTTTTTAATTTTTTTCAGATTCACTTTAAAGTCAGAAATATTAGAGTTGAACCTGAGTGTTTCTATCTTTTCCTTTTTTACAAAACAGTAAAAGGATTTTTTTTCTCTTAGAATAAAAAAAAAAAATTTAAGGCATGTGTTTAAGGTTGTTTTTATCTTTTTACATGGGCTTTTTTTAGTTAATTCCATAATCATGAAGGGTATTTTGGATTTTTTTTTAATCAAAAAATTATTAGCTTGTTTACATCACGTATCAACATGTAAGAGGCACCCACACCTTTTGAGTAGTGCGTACAACGCCTCTGCAAAAAATATGAGTACTTCTTGGTGGCTAAATCTGCTTTTTTTACCATGTCGTTGGAAGTGTTATCTCGTCCTCTTCCACCCAGTGCAGCTTATGATGGAGGCTGATGGATGGTTAATGCTAGTAATTGTTTCTTTTCTCTCTCGCTCTTATCGTAAAAGGGGAACACCTTCACCTTTTTTGTTTTTGGTATTTTAATTTTAATCCTTATTCTTTTGATTTTTTTTTTCTTGACCCTTTTATAAAAGTTTTGTTTATTTTCAATTTAGTCTTTCAATTACAATTTGTAATATATTATGTTTTTCAATTTGGTCCTTGTTCTTTTTATTTTTATTTTTATTTTTTTTCCTTGGTCTTTTTATTAAAATTTTAATAGTTTTCAATTTCATCATTCGATCAAAGTTTATGGTGTATTATTTTATGTGAACCTCGTGATCACGTGGTCACACAACCCACAACAAAGATGATAACTTTCCCAAGAAAATCGAATAATCAAGTTCGGTTGAACATTGACCCATAGTTAATCTGTAACTAAAAACTAGAGGTATTGGATAATAACGAATGATGCCACAAGATTAGATATACCTTTATAAGTCGGATTTACTCTTTGTCCCAACAAAGAAGAGGAAGTTTGCTAAAGCAAAACTAAATTTCATTGATATTTAAAAGCTGCCAAATTTGCAGCAAAACAAAACAAAATATAATCCTAAGATAATAACTCTAATAGTCCTATATTAGACTACAAACCAATGGGCCTTAACTAAAACTCAGCTAAGCACAAGCTTAAAGCCTAAAATAAACATAAGTATTGATTTTGGCCAAAACAAACCTACCATAAATAAAAACCCTAAAACTAAAATATAATTATCCTAAATATTAATTACAACAATAAATAAACCTTAAGAAATATTCAGATTAATACAAGTTATCGAAACAACCTCAAAATTGTATCTCCTTGCATTGGATCCCTTAAAGACGAATCCAAAACTTAGAAGAAAAGGTATCTTTTTGTGTCGTCCATTAATTCTTTTTCCTTACTTTAAATATGTTGTCTTGAATGCTGAAGTTTCTTTCCTTGTTTAGCCAAAAGTATGCCCTCAAAAATAGAAAGGAAAGTGATTGAAATATCTCATTTAAATAGGCTTCCATAATCTCTCTTTTGAATAAGAAAATCATATAAAATAAGGAAAAGAACAACAAAACAATCATAAGCTCCTTGTCACTACATACATTCCATAATGGATGTGGAATTCTTGCATACCATAAATAATAGTTGCTACCATAAATGTCTTCTTATTTGATATGGAATCCTTATAGAATAGGTAAGCCAATTGTTACCACACATGCTTCCAAAAACATTAAGAAATCCTTGTATTAATTGGAATCCATAATTCACAAGGAAACAATGTTTCTCCTATTTTCACACATTCCTCGTGGATTTTAGTCCTGACTTCAAACACGTGGTTCTCTCTTGTCTAAATGAATTAACAATCCTATCTTATATAGATGAAAAGGTATGAATGTCTACTTTCTAACCCAATCTTAGCATAATTCCTTCTATAGCTATAAATATAGTCCGAACAACAAACAAAGGTCCAGATATATAAATTTGACAAGATTTGCCCAGTAACTTTGACCATTTGAAATAATCACTTACCATACTTTAATTGACATGATATTTTAACTTAATTTAGAACATGTCTAGAAACGTTTTTCAAAATATCAGCCTGATCCAACAGTTGAGTTGAAAGTTATGTCTGATAATAATAGAGCTGAAATTAATTTTTTTCTCTTTAATAAATTAAAAGCATACTCTTGTTCTTTGTCCCATTTAAAAACCCACAGATTTCTTATTTATCTTAGTTAAAGGTGTAAATAGAGTACTAAAATCTTTAACAAATCTCCTATAAAAACTAGTCAAATCATGAAAACTTCTTACCTTAGTAATTGACTTAAGTGTAGGTCATTCTTAGATAGTCCTAACTTTTTTCTAATCTATCTCAATACCTTTTGCACTAACAACATATCCAAGAATACAAACTTTTACATGTAAAAGTCATACTTTTTATATTAGCATATAAACATTCTTTTCACAAAACAAACCAGCATATTTCTTAAATGTTCTACATGCTCCTCTAAATTCTTGCTATAAATCAAAATATAATCAAAATAAACCACAACAAACTTCCCTATATAATTGCGCAAAACATGGTTTATTAATTTCATGAAAGTACTAGGTTTATTAGTAATTTCAAATGTATAATTAACTACTCATACAAACCATATTTAGTTTTAAATACATTTTTCCATTCATTTCACTGTTTCATTCTTATTTGATGATATTCACTTTTCAAATCAATTTTAGAAAACACACAAGACCCATGAAATTCATTTAACATATCATCAAGTCTTAGAATTAGGTATATATTCTTTATTGTAATATTTTTAATGGCATAATAATTAACACACATCCTCCAAGTCATATCCTCTTTTGGTACTATTAACACTAGAACTACACAAGGACTCATGTCTTCTTTTATGTACTTTGTTATCATCAATTTTTCCATTTACCTTTGAAGTTACTTTGTCTCCTTGAGATTACTTCTATAGGCTGACTAATTAGATATAGATGTTTTAGGTACAAAATCAATTTGGTGCTCAATTTTTCTAATAGGTGGTAACTCAATAGGATTTTTATTAGGAAAGATGTTATTATAATAACGTAATAAAAAAACACAAAACTAGGAATACAATGATCAAGGTCATTGGTGTTAAAATATGTCTTATTATATACACGTAAAATCATGGGCATGTTAGACAAAATAAGCATTCTTAAACTCACTCCTCTTAGTATAAAAATTAACATGTTTTTATTTATATTTTTTCTCACTCTTCCTTTCTCTTCTCCTCTTTTCTTCTCTCTTATCTCAGTTGAATCCCTAAGAATTCCTATGTTGGCCCAGTCTAACCTTTTTCTCTCTTGACTTACTATAGTTTCACTCTTCCACACAACCTCGCATGTTTGATCTTTTTCTTCAGCATCACTTTTTTCTTCCAATTTCAATTAGTCTTCATACACTTATGTAGGGAACAATTATACAATTATGAATGTCTTCTCATCCTTCTCAAGAAAATACATGTTCTTAAACCTATATTGCTTAGTTTTTTTTTTTATTATTAAATTACTAAGATTTCTCCAATAATAAATAAGTAGCATGCATAGGCACAATATCATATAAAACTTCATACTTATATTTTCCAACCAAAAAATAAACCAAAACTTGCATAGTAACTTTTACTTCTCCACAATCATTCAACCATTAAAATCTACAAGGCCTTTCATATTTAATAGTTTTCGTATTAAATTTTCTAACAAGTGTTGTACTAGCAATATTAAAACAACTCTCACTATCAATAATTATACTATATCTTATTATTTATGTGGTATTTAGCATGGAATATTTTCTCCCTTTGTTGCTTTATATCATCCTTTTTAATTTGAACATTAAGTGTTCTACTAATCACCAAAGCCTCTTTATCAACTAGATACTCAACATTATTATAGTCTTCTAGTGGTGGCATTTCATCCTTCTTGGATTTGTCACTTTTTGATTCAATATCCCTATGCTCTTTTATAGTCATAATCCTTCAATTTGGAATTGTGGAGCTATATGTCCACTCCTCAACACTTGAAACACTTAATATCATAATTACTATTACATGGGATCTCAATTTTACCTTTTGTTTTAGTGGATGAATCTTTCCTTCAAGCCTTAGATGGTTTTGATTTGTTACCTACAGAATTTGACTTTGATGTTGTAGCCTTTTCTCTCATATAATTCAACCTCTAAGTAAAAAAAAAAAAACTTGAATTACCTCATTGACATATACTTCTCTTTATTTTCAACTATCTCTCTATTTTGAAAGTTATATTAACCATATCTTGAAGATCAATATAATATTGTAACATAACCACATTAGTTATCTCTCTAATCAATCCATTCATAAGCCTTGTAGCTTTTTTATTCTTCAGAACATTATCTCTAATAATGACAATCTCCATTTTCTTATGGTAATTATGACAATATTAACATAGTGTTGCAATTCAACCATATTGCTTACTCCTCTCATATTTCATACAAATTTTTGGCTTTACATTCTAATATGCTCACCTTCACCTTTTACCATTCAATTTTCAAGATTTTAGCTCTTTAAGGAACTAGTTCATAATAAATCAAAGATTAATATCTTAATGGAACAATAAAATAATGTAAAAACTCAAGAAACAATAAAAAATAAAAACTATCAATACAAAACTATGAATACAAAATCATGAATATCAATATGAATTCTTGCAAAATATGAACGATACGAAAACATGATAAACACTATGAAAATTAAGAAACTAATAGAATAAGATTTAAATGACTTCAAATAACAAAAGCACTTTCAATTTTTTATATATATGGTGGCCGAAACTTAAAAAAATGATGCAAAAACTAGATGTTTTTATTGTTGTAATTTTTAAGAAAACTCATTCAAATAAACCTAAAATATCCTAAATCAAGATTTATCTCCAAGAAACACTCAAGAATTAAGATAGTTTTTATATTTAAATCAAGAGACCTAACTATATATTTCTTTGAATCAAGATTTGCAGCAAACCCTAAAAGTTTCTTTTTTTGCAAATTTCTTTGTTCTTTTTTTTTATAAGACTTTATTTAATCAAGATTGCAAATAATTTCTTTTTTTTTTACTTGATGTTGCAACTTGCAACTAGTTTGTAGAGAAGATAAAGAATTTGACAACAATGACGTATACGAAAACTTGAAGATAAAAGGGATATAACCTGATGCAGAGTCTTCATTTGATACCAGCTGATGTGAATCCCATAGATATATAAATTTAAAAACCTATAGTCAATCAACTCTTCCCAAGAAAGCTAAGATTATGTTTGGAATTGAGTTTGACACAATGATAACTTGTACCAAAACACCAAGACTATAAATAATTGAATCCTCACTCAACACCTATAAAAAAAACATGAACAAGAACTATAGAAAATATCATGAATCTTGATTAATTATTTAATAAGTTAAAGAGTTCAATAAATAACCAAAAAGTAAAAACAAAACCTCACACATACAATAATAATTGTTGAAATCAATGTTTGTCCTAAAACATTCTGAATAAAAGCTAAATAACCTTATTTATAATATGTAAAAACATCCTAAAAAATGCTGGAAAAATAATAAAATAGTTCAAAATAAAATAGAAAAAAAATCCTAAATAAACTAGAAATTAATATAATTCTCGCACAACATATTATAATCCTTATTGCAAGGTCTTCTCGATGTTCGATCACCCTAAAATTTTGGATTTTTTTTATTGAACAATTAACAATCTAAAAAATAAAAGGAACGGTCATAATCAAAATTTAAATAAAAAAAAGACATGCAATTGTTGTCAACAAATAGTACCAAGAAAAATTCTAATTTGTGAATTTAAATTTGAAATGTACATTTAATAAAATTATAAAATTGGTTGAGGCTTCAATGCATCTATAAATGTCAATATTATCATAATATTATTTTTTAAAACCAAATACCAAGTCACAAATATGAGAGTTCGGTATAGATCAAAACACATGATCTTGATATGCAAAAAGCCAAGATTTGTTTATTTATTTAAATGTCTATATATATATAATTTAAATTTTATTGAAATAAAATAATTTTCTAACCGAGTTAACCCCTCAACCTATAACCAATGTCATAACTCTTACTTGATTTAATAACCTTATCTTTTTTTTAACTTTTTTTTTTGTAGTTGAATGATTTAACAATCTAAAAAATAAAAAGAAAGGTCTTAATTAAAATTTAATGCAAACCAAAAAATCCATTAAAAATAGGAGGGCTTGAATATAAATAAGAGAGAGAGAGATCAGATGTTTTCGGGTCTGGTTTGCCACGCACTTGGAAAGAAGCCCAAGCCTAGGCACACTTAAGCCTGAAAACTTATGCCTATGTTTTTATTTTTTTATTTTAAAAGGATATATGGACATATCATCTGCTCCTTTTGTTTATTGTTTTTTAATTGATGTGTCGCATGCTACAACAAGTGACACGTCATTTAATTCAAAGAACCTAGATTCCGACCATCAATTGTTATATTTGAAAATTTAAGGTTTAACCTTTTGGATCTTAAAAATCCTTTTATCAACCAATTTATTTATTTTTACCTAAAAACACTATCTAGACCTTAAAAACCCATTTGTGATACTAAACTTGGAAAAAATAGATCCCGCAAAATCACATAATTAAAAAAAAAAAAAACCTTACAAGACAAAGGCTAAAGACCATCTTAATGAAACTCATACCAAAAATAATTTTTTTCATGGCCGTAATCATGGTCAACTTATAACTTCCTCTCTTCTTCATTGTTCTTTGTTTTTTTTATTGACTTTATTTGTCATCTCTTAAACTATGGACCAAAATGGAAAGAAAATAAAATCTTGAACTAAAACATTTGATCCTCAAACTAAAAGCACCAAAAACTAACTTTAATAAAACTTTGAGGAAAAAATTATCAAAAAGCAAAGGGACCAAAAGTTTTTTTTTAAAAGATAGCTGCATTTTTTTCTTATCATTCAATTTTGGTCTCCTAGCTTTCAAACTTGTGCAAATAATAAAATAATATAGATTCACATAAAATTAAAAACCAACTGAATGGTGGGATGATTTGCCAAGATGATGGTAGTCCTCCAATGGAGAGTGATGAGAAACAAATTATAAAGTTCCAAAAAACAATGCTTTGTGAAGGGACATTGATTTCAACACATATTCTAGTGTTTTTTACAACTGTAATTCCTAGTGTACTAGATTGAAATACCTTCATAGGATACTATATTGGAAATCACAGAAGGCATGATCCCTGCAAGAGTTTTAGCAAGTGGAAATGTAATGTGTTAGATATTAAAAATAATTTATAAAGTAGGGATAGCGGGACACAATATAGAAAAATGTAGATATAGATCCGATTGAGTTAACTTGATCTAAGGTCGTGGGCCTTATTCTTGTTCCCACTTGATTGCTTGCTAGATAATTCATGTATTTTTCGCACTCAAGAATAAAGTGAATCGAGGATGTTTCTTGTAGTTTTAGGGTATTTTTGCTTATTAGTATACTTTTTTAAAAAAACTATTGCTGCAATAACATAGTTTAGTAGATTTGAAATTCTACCACTCCAAATTAAATTCAAAAATTAAAATATTTGAATCTCACCTGACCAAGCTAAAACAATTTAAAAATAATTAAATGAATATACTAAAACACATGTAAAAGACAGAAGGGGCAGAGTCGATGAACAAGGTAAGAGGTAGTGTCTAATCTGTAAAGGAGCTGTCCAATTATCAACTGCGGTGGTCAATAAACCAGCACAGCTAGCTAGCTAAAGCTACGCCCATCATTCTTCAGCATATTTATATCTCTAGGTATATATTCTGTGGCTGAATCCCTAACGCCTGCAAGAAGCACAGAACAAATAAACACGTCCATTAACTGCTGACAGTAAATCGCTAGGTTTTTATGACTGAAGAGGAAGAAACTAAAATGTCCAGCAACATTAACAGTTTACAGCCAGATCAAGAGAACACCCCCTCACCAAAAAGTAGTGCCATCAACAATATCTCATCAATATAGAAAATCTCCAACGGTAGGGAGAAGGAGAATTTGTTTTCTAACCCCATGCCTATTTAAATACTCAATATTTCATCATCATATGCAATAACTATTTCTCAGACATTGATAAGAAATCCAGCCACAGAGTACTAAAAGTAGAACATATAAGGATAGATTAAGCCCCAAACCAGAAAAGATACTAAAATCCAATCAAAGCATTCCTACCAATTAGCAAAAAAGGCAGATCCTTAACATGCATTGCAAAGGCACAAAATGAAGTTACAAAAGTAAACATAAAAACATCAAATTCAAACACACAAGCTGACACAAAATATAGAGAGATGGAGGCACAGCCACAAACACTGTATTTGCAAACCGAGTTTCAACAAGCCAGACCTTGGTCTCCATGATATTGAGATACCATTTCCCATTCAATAACATTGAGAATTAGTCACCCAAGCAAAAATCCATTAACCTCAGCAAAAAAAAAAAAAAAATTCAAAATTGGCAGTGAATTATTATACATTGCTGCCACTCTGTTTCATAATTCAAGCAGAGAAATAAAATTTCAAAGAGGACAAGGATCGAATTCAACAAGTTTGTACCTTCACAAGCTCCAAAATCATTACCTCCTAATAACAAGTTAATAAAACCCTAAACAAGCTCATCTTTTTCGATTTTTTCACTTGTACTCAAAATTTGGCACTGGTGGTGCATCAAAG
>Ga0307515_10002970_pt1 | contig 35985 bp, 46 predicted proteins | sample 17_EM_MG_FD_194513 | JGI IMG/M metagenome (GOLD analysis project Ga0307515, IMG submission 194513) | Populus trichocarpa ectomycorrhiza microbial communities from riparian zone in the Pacific Northwest, United States - 17_EM | ecosystem: Host-associated > Plants > Roots > Unclassified | place... | reverse complement strand
CAGTAACATTATCCATCCCGACCAATTTAAATGCATGCAGTAACGGCCTGAATATCCTATGAGCCGTGGCCGCGAGAGCCCTCGATTTTGGTGGGGACAAACAAGTGTAAACACGGACACTTTTTTTAGTGAGGCTGCCCATCCCCAAGTTGACACCAAATTCTGGCTCTTCTCAAAACGCGCATCCAAGCCTGGACGCGTTGGAGATCCGAAGCCGCTTTTCGTCAACGCACGCGTCGCGAAGCGCGTACCGCGCCTTGCTTCTCGTGCGGTTGTCTTCAGTTGTCCAGGGTGCTTGAACTGACTCACTGGCAGTGCTCGACGAGAGGGGAACCAAGGAGAATTTGAGGGCTGGGTTTCCAACAGATAGAAAGCTTTATACGAACTGCTACGACTATGAGGACGACAGCGACCTCGAAGACAATGACGACAACAACATTGTAGACGAAGAATCCCCTCAAGTCATGACGAAGAAGCCCAGAGACAACTCCGATATCGCCGTTCTCGAAAACTCTGACGCGAAGATCAACGACTCTTCTGACATCGTCTCCATCTCAGACCTCGACTCGCTGTTCTCCGAGTCATCCCACACGAAGGGTGAACCAGAAACCACCTCTTCCGCTCACGTCGGCAGGGTCATCGTTATTGAGGATGTGGCCTTCGTCACGTAGGTCGGTCTCCCTTCTCCTCGATGCGTGCACTGAGGTTACTTGTGCCAGATTCCGGGCGATGCTTCGGTACTTGTACACAGACGAGATTGAGTTCGCCCCGTGGGGCTCCGTGGAAAGGCGCAGAGCCCGTGCTCTCGAGAAGATATCTGAATCGTACGGAATTCCTAAACCTTCACCCAAATCTGTCTACAGGCTTGCCGACAAGGTGACGAGTTCCCACGTCCATCCTGCCAACTCGGACTGACGTCATCTCCAGTACGGCATACCTGAGCTAAAAGAGCTTGCGTTGTGGCAGATAAAACAAGACATATCCAAGTGTGACATTACCGAGGAAGTGTTTAGCAAGTACACCTCCTGGTATGCTATCCTCTTTCACTCAAGCCGGTCAGGTTCCCACGGATCGACAGGTACCCCGAGTTGAAAGAACTGGAACTCAGACAGTTGGCACGGATGCTGTTATCTTCCGACCCTGACCCTACACTAGGGTTGTTGAAGACAAAGATCAAGAGCTACGTTCACGGGGAACTGCCGCATGCAGAGGACACCCTTCCAGCCCTTTATGAGCTCATGGAGAATGACGAATCGATCAAAGAGATGCCGTTCCCCACACCTGCGCCGCCCGACCAGCAGGCCACGGGGGGAGACTGGGAGGGGCTCAAGAAGGCAGAGCTCCCTGACCAGTGGGACGTTCCTCGACTCCCAGTTTTATGCCATCAAGTCGCGGTCATCAATCGATTTGTCGGGGGTTCAACCCGTATATTTCTGTAGCGCAGTGGGCAACGGTTTCGCATCCAAGCTGGTGGCATGCAAGTCCCTCACTAGGATTAAGCGTGGGCTTGTTGCTGATCCATCGTTCCAGATTCGTCGAAACTCAGAGCGCGGAGAACACCACCTCGACGTGTAGATGGGTACGACAGCGATATTGATGACGAAAGTCCTGACCCAGAGGGTTCCCTGGAGTGTTATCCTTGTTCAAGGGTGTTCGTTGATCCATTCCTAATTCACCACCACAAACTTACTTCGCCCCCTTCAGCGTCCGAGAAAATCATACTGCGGCGGACTTACCGATGGAGCCCGCACTTTTGTTGGAATCAGGGGCGGCGAAGACGTAAGCTATGGTCTGAGATTACAATACGATTGGCTGATCTCTCGGTGCAGTTGGAGTGCCATATTCCTTTACGCGTATACTGGTCAGATCACATTCGCAAACATCAGTTCGCAGGATGTTACCACCTCCGAGAAGGAGGAGACTCAGGATGGCTGCTCTCAAGGCGAGGGAGAGTCTCCGCAAGATCCGGAAGGGCTCAGTGCCTCACCTCCTGGTGCTATTGCGGTTGACCTGTGCTCTCCTAAGTCTGTCTACCGCCTAGCAAATAAGGTTCGTCTCGCATCCCTTCGAAGTGATACGATTACCCATAGCTCTTTCGCCTAGGTCGGCTTGACCGAACTCTGCGATATTGCCCTCGAGGACATTCAATCCAAGCTAAATAAGAACAATATCGCACATGAGTTGTTCTCTCCCTTCACTGCGAAGTACCTTATTCCAGGACTCATGACAACCCATCACACTAACATGACTTCCACACAGCCACAAGCGTATCAGAGAAATGGAGCACGAGCTCTTCCAGTCCAAGCTGAAGTTTTCTGTCGATGGAGCTCTGGTCTCCAGCATCATTCGGAGCTCTTCTTCAGGTTTAAATCCGCACCGTACGGCAGCTATGGAGTTGATCCTCGAAAGGTCCATTCGGGAACGTCGCGAAAGGATGCTCGCAAAAGCGAAAAACAGCGTTCGGCCAGATCCTAAAGCCCAACCCAAGAGGGCCAGTGGGGCACCGAATATTCCCATTCCAGAAGTGCAACCCCCTGCCCCTGCTCCTGTGCCGCAGCCGCCATCCCAACTCTTTGTTAGTGACCTCTTCCCAAGCTTCATGATGAGACTGCATAAGCTCGAAGAATCGCAAGGCTCATCAGAGGACTCTGTGGAATTGGCATGTCGGAGATGTAATGTCAAACAACTACGAAGAGGCCTCCGCGGCCAATCCCGCATCTACTGTGGTCTGTGTTCCAGCGGATCGAAGAAGGGTACAGAGATGAGGTGCGTTGGTTGTGGGACTATGGGGGTCGGCAACGTCGATGCCTGTACCGGCTGTCATAGAAAGTTCAAGTAAAGATATGTGTATCACATCAGGAAAACCGCAAATTTGCTTTTTCTGCTTTTTTCTGCCTTTCCAAGCAGAATAAGCGAACAAAGCAGAGAAATTACGGGATCATCAAGCAGGATCCATGCCGATCAAGTGCGAAAAGCATGAAAAGCAGCGTGCAGTTTTCCTGATGCACGGTAGAATTGAGGAGTGTCAACCCGGGACGATGTCAGCCGGCCTAGCGATCAGATATAATAAGGTAAGTTACCAAAGGATCAAGAATTTTGGCTGGGCAACGGGGGACTCTGGGAAAGGATGATTAATCTCCAGCTCGTGTGAGTTCCCCCTGGACCTTCCGCCACTCGCAAGGGGATATAGAGGTTGAAATTGAATGCCCGTACCGAAGAGGTCGCTTAAGAATTGCAATCATCATACGTGGAGAACTGACCACCGTGGCCAGAGGGACTCGGATGGGCGAGATGTAGTTCAGCGCCGACCGCGGTTTCTCTGCACTTGAGGGCATCTGGAGTGTCGCCCCAAGACAGAGTCTGAGTCAGGACGCGATCGAGATGAACTGAGAGCCTGTTGGACGGCAACCACCATCATGTCTGGATTACCACAGGAACTTATCGACCGCATTATCGACCTCGTCAACGACAGGGAGACCCTCAAAGCATGTTCTTTGATCTGCAGCCAATGGTCTCCTCGTAGCCGAAAATATCTATTCGCACAAGTAGAGTTCACCTCCCAAACGGACCTGGAACGTTGGTGCGCTCGCACCCGCCCAGGACGGTCGGGGCTATCCCCTCTCGTCGAGGTTCTGACCCTATCAGGGTACCATCCCTCGTTTACGTCGCCCTCGTCACTCTGGCTTCGCTCATCAGTATCAATCCTCACCGATGCTACTTCCCATTTTCAGTCCTTTTCTGCGCTTCGGGCGCTGGAGGTCCAGAGATGGTACATGTCTACCGACCGCATGCCGTCGATACTTCATTCCTTTAGCTCTTCCCTTGAAAATGTTACACGTTTGACACTGGGGGATGTCACTATTCGTTCTCCGACCCTCGGAATGTTCGTCAGCCACTTCCCGCGTCTCGATAATCTTTCCATCTCCGCCATCAGGACGCTCGATGATACCGGTGATTTGTATCCCGGGTTTCGCGGCGAGATTGTCCCAACCCATCCATGAGGAAAGTTCAGTGTATCAAGTCTTTCGACGTACCAAGTGCCAAAAGGGGTTTTCGAAGCCATTACCCTCCTCGAACCACGGTTCCACCAAGTCTCTCTCGCACATGTTGGCTACTATGCGTGGCGTGATTATTGGCCCCTTGTGGAGGCTTGTGGTGAATCGCTGGAGGAACTACACATCCTCGCAAATGTGATCAGTGAGTGGATTCGTCTAGACCTCTGATTATATGTCTGATTGTATGTGGCTCATGTAAGCCCAAGATGCCGACTTCGATGGACTTTCGCTCGCATGTTGTCCTAGACTCCGCAAAATCGTCCTTTCATTGGGTCGTAAACCTTGCAAATTTGTCGAGAAATGTCCCTCCACCACCACGAGCACCCAGCTTTTCGAAGTGTCTTTACGTTTGCCGAGGAATATAGCCCCTTTCAGGCTCCCTGGCTTGAACTTAGCACCGTGGGATCCCTTAGACATTATCCTGTACAACCTCGCCGGGAAATACCGACCGCAATACGAAGGGGACAAGATGCTGGTCGAGCTGGTGGATATTAAGCTGGATGCTTTTGGTACCGGGAGTTTCTTGTGGAGATATAGGGAGAGGGGGACTTTACGAGTGAGCTCGACAACTTGATTCGGATCCTCTGAAGGACGAGAACACAGGAAGTTTCGCTTAATCCTTTGCTTAGTTCTCGCGAGATATTAACTTTATGACAATTCTGGGACTGTATAGAGTGCCGTAATCGCGCCTCTCTTCGTGATGTGCTTCAGCTGCTGCTCAAGGAGTGCGGATTCGCCGGAATCTCTGTCTCCGACGATACTGAAGTTAGATATTGCATGGATGTTAAAGATAACCAGCCCCGCCCGAATCACGTGTATCACTCTCAAAATCCGTCTGAAAGCTCGCCCATTGCGAACGTTGCCACCCTGACCATGACTATCCCATTCCCGCTGCAAGAGGCTTTGAGAGATTCGATCACTTCCGGAACCTTCGTTGACACCAAGTTCTGGCTCTTCTCAAAACGTACATCTAAGTCTGGACGCGTTGGGGAACCAAAGCCACTTTTCGTCAACGGACACGTCGCGAAACGCGTGCCACGCCTTGCTTCTCGTGCGTTGACCTCAGTTGTCCGAGATACCTGAGCTAACTTGCTGACAGTGCTCAGCGAGAGAGGGAACAAGGAGAACTTGAGGTCTAGGTTTCCCGCAGATAGAAAGCCTTATTCGACCCGCTACGACTATGAGGATGACAGCGACCTCGAAGACGATGACGACGACAACGACGGCGGCGACATTCTAGATGACGAACCCGCGGGTGACCCTCAAGTCATGTCGAAGAAGCCGAGAGACAACTCCGATATCGCCGTTCTCGAAAGCTCGGACGCGAGGAACAACGAACCTTCCGACATCGTCTCCGTCTCAGACCTCAACTCGCTGTTCTCCAGGTCATCCGACACGAAGGGCGAAACAGGAACCGCCACTTCCGCTCACGTCGGCAAGGTCGTTGTAATTGAGGATGTGGCCTTCGTCACGTAAGTTAGTCCCCCGTCTTCTCATGCGTGCACTGAGATTACTTGTAACAGATTCCAGGCGATGCTTCGGTACTTGTACACGGGCGAGATTGAGTTTGCCCCATGGGGCTCCACGGAAAGACGCGAAGCCCGTGCACTTGAGAAGATATCGGAATCGTACGGGATTCCCAAGCCCTCACCCAAGTCCGTCTACAGACTTGCCGACAAGGTGACGGGTTCCCGTGTCCGCGCTGCCAACTCGGGCTGACGCCATCTCTAGTACGACATACCTGAGCTGAAAGAGCTCGCATTGCGACAGATCAGACAAGACATATCCGGGTGCAACATCACCGAGGAAGTGTTCAGCAAGTACACCTCCTGGTACGTTGTCCTCCCTCACTCAGGCCGGTCAGGTTCCCATGGATCGACAGGTTCCCCGAGTTGAGAGAACTGGAACTCAGACAGCTGGCACGGGTGCTGCTATCTTCCGACCCCGACCCTACACTGGGATTATTGAAAACGAAAATCAAGAGCTACGGTCACGGGGAATTGCCGCATGCAGAGGACATCCTTCCGGCCCTTTACGAGCTCATGGAGAATGACGAGTCGGTCAAGGAAGAGCCGTTTCCCGCACCTGCGCCACCCAACCAGCAGGCCATCGGCGGGGACTGGGAGGGGCTCAAGAAGGCACTCACGAGCTCCCTGACCGGCGGGACGTTCCTCGACTCCCAATTTTATGCAGTCGAGTCACAGTCATCAGCTGGTTTGCCAAAGGTTCGACCGGTATATTTCTGTAGCACAGTGGGTGGCAGTTTCGCATCCAAGCTAGCAGCATGCAAGCCCCTCACTTTGATCATGTGTGGATGGGTTGCTGATAAACCGTTCCAGATTCGTCGAAACTCAGAGCACGGAGAGCACCACCTCCTCGGTTTGCAGATGGGTATGATAGCGATATTGATGACGAAAATCCGAACCCAGAGGACTTCCCGGAGTGCTATCCTTGCTCAAAGCTGTTCGTTGATCCGTCCCCAATCCATGACCTCAAACTTAGTTTGCTCCCTTCAGCGTTCGAGAAAATCCTACTGCCGCAGACTTACCGATAGAGCCTGCACTTCTGCTGAAATCAGGGGCGGCGAAGACGTAAGCCATCTTATGAAGTGACAGTACGATTGGCTGATCTCTTGGTGCAGTTGGGGCGCTGTATTCCTTTACGTGTACACCGGTCAGATCACATTCGCAAACCTCGCTTCGCAAGATGTCGCCACCTCCGAGAAGGATGAGGTCCAGGATGGCTGCTCTCAAGGCGAAAGGAAGTCTCCACAGGATCCGGAATGGCTCAGTGCCCCACCACCCACTGCCGTTGTGGTTGGACGGTGCTCTCCCAAGTCTGTCTATTGCCTAGCAAACGAGGTTCGTCTCGCACCCCTTCGGAGTGACGCGGTCACTGATAGCCCCCCTCACGTAGGTCGGCCTGACTGGACTTTGCGATGTTGCCCTGAAGGATATTCAATCCAAGTTGGATAAGGACAATATCGTGCATGAGCTGTTCTCTCCTTTCACTGCAAAGTAACTCATCCCAGGACTCTTGACAACTCACCACGCTAACGTCACTCCCATGTCGGAAAAACTGCACGTGAGTTATAATTGACTATGATCGTACGTTTTGATTACAATCCGTTATAATTCCTTCATAATCATCAAAATTGGCTTATAATTCCGTTTTAATCCGTTATAATTCCATTATAATTCGTTATAATGTGTTATAATCCCACGCGTGTCTAATAATTTCCCAGGGATTTTTCCGACACACATAGCCACAAGTCTGTCAGGGAAATGGAATACGAACTGTTCCGGTCTAAGCTGAAACCTTCTGTTGACAATGCTTCTATCTCCAGCATTATTCGAGGCTCTTCGTCGGGTCTAAATTCGCACCGTACGACAGTTATGGAGTTGATGATCGAAGGGTCCATTCGAGAACGTCGCGAGAGGATGTTCGAGAAGGCGAAGAACAACCCACGGTCATATCCCACACCTCAGGCCAAGAGGACCAGTGTTGCGCCGAATATTTCCATTCCAGAAGCACGACCCCTTGCTCCTGCTCCTGCGCTGCGGCCACCGTCACAATCTTTCGCTAATGACACCACTGGGACAGTCACAAGCCTCGCGTCGGCCTCTGCTGAGTACGAAGCATCACAAGACTCATCGGGACCCTTGAAACCCGCAAAGAAGATCGAAGGGGTGACACGATGCGAGGAATCGCCAGCAGATGTAAAGACGGACCCGTCTCCACCAGAGGACTCTGTGGAACTGAAATGTGAGAGTTGTCATGTCAAAAGATTGCGAAACAGTCTCTGGTTTGGCGCTTGTTCGCAGTGTCTCTTTGCGGGGAATGGTGGAAAGATGAGATGTGTTGGTTGTGGGACTACCAAGATCTACAACGTTGATGCATGTACCGGCTGTCACCGCAAGTTCAAGTAAACATATGTGTATTATGGATTACCCAACTGTACTCAGTTACTCGTTAGTTCTAATTGACACTTGTGCCCGGTGATAAGCAAGCCGTCTCTGCGTTGATGCAGTTCAGGTAAAGAGCCTCGAATTGGAGCGAACGTGAGCTAAGCGATCGCCCGTCGTTGTTGGAGGACAATCAGTGGTTGTGGTGGGGTGTACAATCAGGCCTGTGCCCACCACGAGGCAGTTGGTTGGTATACTGTTGACACAGGTCATGCATTCCTTCTGAGCCAGTGGATGGCCAATTGGATGTGGGCCGGGATTACTATCCAGTCCACGCAGGGAACTCGGCGAAATCGAGTCGGACTGGAAGCTTGACGTACAACTTAAGATACCAGCTGAAACGCTGAGACCTTGAAAAACTCGTTCTGCTCGCAGAACTCCTCCAAGATTAACCCTGCAGTGGGCGTGCCGGGGTGATTACCCCAATTGAAACTAGGAACAGGAGGCGTGTGGAAACTGCCTCGTGGCAGCAACACTTAGACGGGAGACAGACAGGACGGATAGGACAACAGTATGGGATTCCGGAAGTGCATGTTTTCAAGGTGCATTGAGTTAGCTGCTGTTGTAATCCTCACTTGGGGGCTGGGTTTCCAACGGATGGAAGGTCTTATACGAACCGCTACGACTATGAGGACGACAGTAACCTCGAAGTAGATAACGAAGACGACATTCTAGACAACGAGCCCGCGAGTGACTCAGAGGGAACGTTTCCAAGTGAGTTCTCGATCATCGACATACAGGCCCACTACTAATGTTCCACTTTGATTTCACCAGACTCCCTGAATTCGGGCAGGAATTCTTCCCAGATAGGCTCGCCTTCCGGCCATCGTCTCAGCGTCAACGTCAAACCTCCCGTAACCTCAGCGTGTCTAGCAATCCGCGATAGCCACCTATCCAAATCAAACCACGGATCCTCAAAAAAGCCTTCGAGGAGTTCCCACTTGTAGTGGTCGATAACGATGGATGTCAATGCTGGAGCTGAGCCGATGGAACATAGGACGTTTGTGAGGTGAGGTAAGTGGCCAGTCGGATAAAGATCGATAACCAGAGTGGTGAGGGTAGTTAACGGTGGTAGGTGAATGGTAGAGGGAATCTTGCCAACAAAATCATCTGGAAGATCAATCACTATCGTCTCTGCTCGGTCTGGGGACCCGCAAAAACCACGCACTACGGAGCTTTAGTTCCACGAGCGTCTCCGAAGATAGCAAAAGAAGCTGCATTATGCCTGTGATGCCTACATCCGAGGAGAGGCGGCTGAATGTGAGTCGAGATTCAGCGAGGGCCTCTCCGACTCCGCCCCACCATCCGTATAGTTCCAAAGAGTTTAACAGTCGCCTTTGGGGTGTGACGGGGTGAGTTGGAAGTGGTTCTTCCGGCACGACATCGCAGTATTCGACACGCAGATCCTTCAGGTTGGGGAGCGAGAGGATCATCGATGTCATCGTCGCAAACGTGTAGGATGAAAGAATAAGGTAGAGAGCGGTGATCCCATTCCCGAACTCTCCACGTGAGATGCAGCCCGGCAGCTCGTCAGGGATCTCGGTTGCGTGCATCAATAATGTGGTTAACGAACTGAGGGACCCCAACATGCGGCTGAAGAGTGCGGGCGTAGCCCAGGAGGAAATTCCTTCGATGTTGACGTGGCGAACGTAGGATGAGATCCCATCCGAGCTGTGTGGGATGTCTGTGCACCAACGATTCACTTTGCCCTCGGAGGAGAATGAGATGGCATCGAAGGCACGTCGTTGGCTCTTTCGACGCCATCGCTTCGCAACGAGAGAACAGGAGAGGAGGCTAGATTCCGGGACATTGTCGATGATTGTGTCGATGAGTTCCTGAGGAATCAAATCCATGACGAGGTGATGGTTATTGGAAAGAATCCGAGCACGGACACGTGGGGGAACGTGATAGACGTAAAATGTATATTCCAATCCACTTGCCAAAAATCCCTCGACGAGCTATCGGAGATGTTGACCTCAAATTTAACGTTAGGGTGTGACTAGGATATTTTGGAAGGCTGAACTGCAGGAAGCTACTATAATCAATAATGTAGACGTTGGATCCACGTTGTGCTGGAGAGTCTAAGAGGAAGCCAAGGAACAGCTCTGATACTGTCGTTCTCGAATGCTCATCCGACACGAAGGGCAACGGACCTGGGCGTTTTGAATGTGATACAAATGGATCAAGAATTTTGGCTGGGCAATGGGACTGATCAAGGAACGGGCATAATTTGCAATTTCCTGGTCCAGCTCACGACCATCTGCCACTGTGACTTCCAAGGGGAGATACTCCATCCTGAGGTCTCTCGGGAATCGCAATCATTATGCGGGGAGAGCTGACCACCACAATCGCTTTGAGAGATTTGGACAGGCGAGATGTAATTCGCCACGCCGCCTACCACGGCTTCTATACCATATAATATAAGAACGTCGGAGGTGACGGTCGCTCAAAGGCATCTTCAAGCCACGATCGAGACGAGCAAAGTCTGGCTGAGTTAGATGTTGTAATACTACTAGACGCTAAAGATGACCAGCTTCGCCTGAATCTCGTGTATCACTCTAACTCGTCTAAAAACTCGCGCGTTCTGGAGGTTGCGACCTTGAGCATGACTACTATCCCATTACCACTGCAAGAGGCTCTGAGAGATTCGATCACTTCCGGAACTTTCGTCGACACCAAGTTCTGGCTCTTCTCAAGACGTGCATCTAAGCCTGGACGCGTTGGAGATCCGAAGCCACTTTTCGTCAACGGACATGTCGCGAAGCGCGTACCACGCCTTGCTTCTCGTGCGGCTGTCTTCAGTTGTTCGAGCACTTGAACTAACTCGTTAACAGCGCTCAATGAGAGAGGAACCAAGGGGAACTTGAGGGCTAGGTTTCCAACGGATAGGAAACCCTATACGACCCGCTATGACTATGAGGACGACAGCGACCTTGAAGACGATGACGATGATGACGACGACGAAATTCCAGACGACGAGCCCGCGGGTGACCCTCAGGTCGTGACGAAGAAGCCGAGAAACAGCTCCGATATCGTCGTTCTCAAAAGTTCGGACGCGAAGATCAACGATCCTTCTGACATTGTCTCCGTCTCAGACTCATGAGACCTCGACTCACTGTTCTCCGAGTCATCCGACACAAAAGGCGAAACAAGAACCGCCACCTCCGCTCACATCGGCAAGGTCGTAGTTATCGAGAATGTGGCCTTTGTCACGTACGTCGGTCTCCCATGTCCTCGATGCGTGCGCTGAGATTACTTGTACCAGATTCCAGGCAATGCTTCGATACTTGTACACAGATGAAATTGAGTTCGCCCCATGGGGCTCTGCGGAAAGACGCGAAGCCCGTGCTCTCGAGAAGATATCGGAATCGTACGGAATTCCAAAACCCTCGCCCAAATCCGTCTACAGACTTGCCGACAAGGTGACGAATTCCCAAGTGCTCCCTGCTAACTCGGACTGACGCTGCCTCTAGTACGACATACCCGAGTTGAAAGAGCTTGCGCTGCGACAAATCAGACAAGACCTATCCAAGTGCAACATCACCGAGGAAGTATTCAGCAAGTACACCTCCTGGTATGCTATCCTCCTTCACTCGGGCCGGTCAGGCTCTCACGGATTGATAGGTATCCCGAATTGAGGGAGCTGCAACTCAGACAATTAGCACGGGTACTGTCTTCGGACTCTGGTCCTACACTGGAGTTGTTGAAGGCGAAGATCAAGAGCTACGGTTACGGGGAATTGCCGCATGCAGAGGACATCCTTCCAGCTCTTTACGAGTTCATGGAAAATGACGAGCCTGTCAGAAAAAAGTCATTTCCCACGGCCGCACCACCCAACCAGCAGGCCACCGGCGGAGAGTACTGGGAGGGGCTCAAGAAGGCGCTCACGAGCTCCCTGACCAGCGGGACGTTCCTCGACTCCCAGTTTTATGCAGTCGAGTCACGGTCGTCGGCTGGTTTGCTAAAGATCCGTCCGGTGTATTTCTGTAGCACAGTGGGTGGTAGTTTCGCGTCCAAGCTAGCAGCATGCAAGTCCCTCACTTGGATCACGTGTGGATTGGTTGCTGATCCATCGTTCCAGATTCGTCGAAACTCAGAGCACGGAGAATACCACCTCCCCGATGTGCAGATGGGTATGACAGTGATATTGACGACGAAAATTCTGATCCACAGGGTTCCCCGGAACGTTACCCTTGTTCAAAGCTGTTCGTTAATCCGTTTCCAATTCATCACCACAAACTTAGTTTGCTCTCTCCAGTGTCCGAGAAAACCCGACAGCCGTGAACTTACCGATGGAGCCCGCACTTCTGTTGAAGTCAGGGGCGGCAAGGACGTGAGCCATTGTCTGGGGCGACAATACGATTGGCTGATCTCTCGTTGCAGTTGGAGCGCTGTATTCCTTTACGTATACACCGGCCAGATCACATTTGCAAACCTCAGTTCGCAAGACGTCACCCCCTCTGAGAAGGAAGAGGCTCAGGATGGCTCTCAAGGAGAGGGGAATTCTCCACAGGATTCGGAAGGGCTTAGTGCTCCACCTCCCAGTACTGTTGTGGTTGGACCGTGTTCTCCCAAGTCTGTCTATTGCCTAGCAAACAAGGTTCGTCTCGCACCCCTTTGGAGCGATATGGTCACCGATAATTCCTTCGCGTAGGTCGGCTTGACCGGACTTTGCGACGTTGCCCTGAAAGACATTCAGTCCAAGCTAGACAAGGACAATATCGTGCATGAGCTGTTCTCTCCTTTCACTGCAAGGTAACTCATTCCAGGACTCTTGAAAACTCATCACGCTAATGCAACTCCCATATAGCCACAAGTGTGTCAGGGAAATGGAATACGAGCTCTTCCGGTATAAGCTGAAACCTTATGTCGACGGTGCCCTGGTCCCTGGCATCATTCGAAGCGCTTCGTCGGGTCTAAATTCGCACCGTACTGCAGTCATGGAGTTGATGATCGAAGGGTCCATTCAAGAACGTCGCGAGAGGATGTTCGAGAAGGCGAAGAACAACCCACGGTCAGATCCCACATCTCAGGCCAAGAGGACCGGCGTTGCGCCGAATATTTCCATTCCAGAAGCACAACCCCTTGCTCCTGCTCCTGCTCCTCCGCCGCAGCCACGGTCACAATCTTTGCCTAATGACACCACTGGGACAGTCACAAATCTCGCGTCGACCTCTGCTGGGTACGAAGCATCACAAGACTCATCGGGTCATTTGAAACCCGCAAAGAAGATCGAGGGGGTGGCACGACGCGAGGAACCGTCAGCAGATGTCAAGACGAACCCGTCTCCATCGGAGGACTGTGTGGAATTGGAATGCGAGAGTTGTCATCTCAAAAGATTGCGAAGCAGTCTCCTTTTGGGCGCTTGTACAGAGTGTTTCTGGGCGGGGAAAAGTGGAAAGATGAAATGCGTCGGTTGTGGGACTATTGGAAGGCTCCACAGTGCCTGTACCGGCTGTCACCGCAAGTTCAAGTAAACATATGTGTATCCTGGACTACCCAGCTGTCCTCAGTTACTCGTTGGTTCTAATTGATACTTGTGCCCGATAATAAACACGTCATCTGTGCAAGGTCGACTCAGTTCAGGTAAAGAGCCTCGAATTGGGGCGAACGTGGGCTATGCCATCGCCCGTCGTCGTTGGAGGTCGATCAGTAGGTGCGGTAAGGTGGATAATCCCTGTGCCCACCACGAGGCAATTGGTTGGTATAATGTTTACACAGGTCATGCATTTCTTCTGAGTCAGTGGGCGGCCAATTAGATGCGGGCTGAGATTACCTTCGACTTTTGCTCCACTCAGGGAACTCGGCGAAATCGAGTCGGACAGAAAGCTTGATGTACAACTTAAGATGCCGGCTGAGACTTTGAAGGTCTCGTTCCGCCCGCAGGGGTCCTCCAAGGTCAACCCTGCAGTGGGCGAGTCGGATGGGGTTATCCCAGTTGCAGTTAGGAACGAGACGCGGTCTGGTGCATATTTTCAAGGTGCATCGAGTTAGCTGCTGTTGTGATCTCCACCTGAGGGCTAGATTTCCAACAGATGGAAGATCTCATACGAACCGCTACGACTATGAGGACGACAGTAACCTCGGAGTGGATGACGACATTCAAGACAACGAGCCCGTGAGTGACTCAAAGGGAACGTTTCTAAGTTCTCGATCATCGACAAACAGGCCCACTACTAATGTTCCACTTTGATTTGACCAGACTCCCTGAATTCGGGCAGGAGTCCTTCCCAGATAGGCTCGCCTTCCGGCCATCCTCTCAGCGTCAACGGCAAACCTCCCGTAACCTCAGCGTGCCTAGCAATCTGCGATAGCCACCTATCTAAATCAACCCACGGATCCTCCGAAAAGTCGTCGTCGATGTGTTCCCAGTTGGGGTGGTCGATAACGACGAATGTCAATGCTGGAGCTGAGCCGATGGAACATAGGACGCTTGCAAAGTGAGGCAAGAGTTCAGACGAATAAAGCTGGATAACCAGAGTGGTAAGGGCAGGTAATGATGGTAGGTGAATGATAGAGGGAATCTCATCGGCAAAAGCATCTGGAAAATCAGTCACTATCGTCTCTGCTCGGTCTGGGGACCCGCAAAAATAACGCACCACAGAGCTTTAGTTCCACGAGTGTCTCCGAAGATACCGAAAGAAGCTGCATTATGCCTGTGATGCCTACATCCAAGGAGAGGCGGCTGAATGTGAGTCGAGATTCAGCGAGGGCTTCTCCGACTCCGTCCCACCATCCCCGTAGTTCCAAAAAGTTCAATGGTCGCCTTTGGGGTGTGACGGGGTGGGCTGGAAGTTGTCCTTCCGGCGTGACCTCCCAGTCTTCGATATACAATTCCTTCAGGTTGGGGAGCGAGAGGATCATTGATGTCATCGTCGCGGGCGTGTAGGATGAAAGACTAAGGTAGAGAGCGGTGATCCCATTCCCGAACTCTCCACGCGAGATGCGGCCCGGTAACTCGTCAGGTATCTCGGTTGCATCCATCGACAATGTGGTTAACGAACTGAGGGACTCCAGCATGCGGCTGAGGAGTGCAGGCTCAGCCCAGGAGGAAATCCCCCCGATTTTGAGGTGGCGAACGTAGGATGAGATCCCATCCGAGCTGTGTGGGACGTCCGTGCACCAACGATTAACTTCGCCTTCGGAGAGGAATGAGATGGTATCGAAGGCGCGCCGTTGACTCTTTCGTCGCCATCGCTTCGCAACGAGAGAACAGGAGAGGAGGCTAGATTCTGGGACATTGCCGATGATTGTGTCGATGAGTTCCTGAGGAATCGAACCCATGGCGAGGTGATGGTTATCGGAAAGAATCCGAGCACGAACACGTGGGGGAACGTGATAATAAGAGGGAAAAAGATATTGCAGTCCATTTGGCAAGGAATAGCAAACATCCCTCGGAACGAGCCACCGCCCGACGGAACTGCAGGAAGCGGCTGTATGTGGGTGTTTGTCTCTAAAAAGTCTACACGACGTTGGAGCCGCGTTGTGCTGGAGAAATCGCAGCTGCCAGAAAGTAGCCTAAGAGGAAGCCGAGAAACAGCTCTGATAGTGTCGTTCTCGAAAGTTCCTCATCCGTCACGAAGGGGGCGGACCCGGGCGTTTTGGATGTGATACCAAAGGATCAAGAATTTTGGCTGGGCTCGGGGAATGGGTAATCATAGGCTGGAATCCAGCCCCAAGTTCAGAGGCGGGGAGGGCACGCCGCTGGTTCTGAGGGGAGGTACGGTACAGGGGGGAGGATGCCTCTGAATTAGCCGTCGCCGGATACAACCCCCCCACCAAAACACTATACATCGGTACTTCCGTCTCAGCCTAGGTAATCAATCTCCAGCTCACGGCCTTTTGCCACTCCCAAGGGGAGATACTCCATCCTTAGTTACTGAAGAGGTCTCTCGGGGATCGCGATCGTTATGCGGGGAGAGCTGACCACCACAATCGCTTTGAGGGACTTGGATAGGCGAGATGTAATTCAGCACGCCGCCGACCACGGCTTCTCTATCATATGCCAAGAACGTCAGAGGTGTCGCTCAATGACATCTTCAAGACATGATCGAGACGAGAAAAGTCTGTTGAACGACGACGTCCATCATGTCCAGATTACCGCAGGAGCTTATTGACTACATCATCGACTTCGTGAACTACAGGGATAGCCTCAAAGCCTGCTCTTTGGTCCGCAGCCAGTGGTCTCCTCGTAGTAGGAAACATCTATTCGCCCGAGTAGAATTCACCTCCATAAGGGACCTGCAACGCCGGTGCGCCCGCATCCATCGCGGCCGGGACCGTCAGGGCTATTCTCCCTCATCGAATTTCTAATCCTATCAGATTATTATCCCTCGTCCACGTCCCCCTCGCCAACCTGGCTTCACTCATCGATACTCACCGGTGCCGCTTCCCACTTCCAGTCATTTTCTGCGCTTCGGGCGCTGGAGGTTTGGAGATGGCACGGCATGAATGCCGACTGCGCATTGTCAATACTTCATTCCTTTGGCCCTTAATCCTTCGAACATGTGACACGTGTGACACTGAGGAAAGTCGCTATTCATCCTTCACCTCTCGCGATGTTCGTTGGCCACTTCCCACGTCTTGATAATCTTTCCATCTCCGTCATCAACGTTCTCAGGACGCTCGAGGGTACCGACGATTTGCATGCCGGGTTTCGTGGCGAGATTTTCCCAACCCATCCACGAGGAAAGTTCAGTACGTCATGTCTTCCGGAGTACCAAGTGCCAAAAGGGGTTTTCCCTCTTCGAATCACGGTTCCACCAGGTTTCTCTCGCATATGTCAACTACGACACATGGCGTGATTACTGGCCTCTTGTGGAGGCGTGTGCTGAATCGTCGGAGGAACTTTACATCCTCGCAGGTGTGACCGGTGAGTGAACTCGTCTCGGTTTCTGATCGTGTGCTGCCCACGTAAGCTCAAGGTGCTGACTGTAACAGACTTTCAATCGTGTGCTATCCCAACCTCTGCAAAATTGACCTTTCATTAGATTACGAACAACCCGGTCGACCTTGCAAATTCGTCGAGAAATGTCTCTCCACCATCACGAATACTGAGCTTTCCGAAGTTTCTTTATTTTTGTTGAGACGTATGCGCGGTTTCAGGACCCCTGGACCGAACTAAGCACTATGGGATGATCCCTTGGACATTATCTTGCACAACCTCGCCAGGAAATACCGACCGCGATACGAGGGGGACAAAGTGTCAGTCGAGCTGGTGCATGTCAACCCAGACTCTTCTGAAGCTGGGAATTTGTTGTGGAGATATAGGGAGAGAGTGACTTTGCGAGTGAATCTACAGCCCGATTCGACCTCTGAAGGGTAATACAGTTATTTTTATTTTAAGTTGCGACTATGGGACCATGTAGAGTGCCACGTCGGATCGCCTCCTTTCATGGTGTACTTTAACCGCTGTACATTCAAGGAGTTTGGGTTTGTCGACATATTTATGTCTCAGGCGCTACTGGAGTTAGATGTTACATAGACGCTGAAGATAACCAGCCTCGCCTGAACCTCGTGTATCACTTGAACTCATCTGAAAACTCGCTCAGTGTGGACGTTGCAACCATTGATCATGACTATTCCATTCCCGCTGCAAGAGGCTCTGAGAGATTCGATCACTTCCGGAACTTTCGTTGACACCAAGTTCTGGCTCTTTTCGAAACGTGCATCCAAGCCCGGACGCATTGGAGAACCGAAGGCACTTTTCGTCAACGGACACGTCGCGAAGCGCGTGCCGCGCTTTGCCTCTCGTACGCCGACCCCAGTTGTCCAAGATACTTGAGCTAACTTGCTGACAGTGCTCGACGAGAGAGGAAACAAGGAAAACTTGAGGTCTAGGTTTCCCGCAGATAGAAAGCCTTATTCGACCCGCTACGACTATGACGACGACAGCGACCTCGAAGATGATGACGACGACGACGACGGTGACGACATTCCAGACGACGAACCCGCGGGTGACCCTCAAGTCATGTCGAAGAAGCCGAGAAACAGCTCCGATATCGTGGTTCTCGAAAGCTCGGACGCGAAGAGCAACGATCCTTCCGACATTGTCTCCGTCTCAGACCTCGACTCGCTGTTCTCCGAGTCATCCGACACTAAGGGCGAAACAAGAACTGCCTCTTCCGCTCACGTCGGCAAGGTCGTTGTAATTGAGGATGTGGCCTTCGTCACGCAAGTCGGTCCCCCGTCTTTTCATGCATGCACTAAGATTACTTGTACCAGATTCCAGGCGATGCTTCGGTACTTGTACACGGATGAAATTGAGTTCGCGCCATGGGGCTCTGCGAAAAGACGCGAAGCCCGTGCACTTGAGAAGATATCGGCATCGTATGGAATTCCCAAACCCTCACCCAAATCTGTCTACAGACTTGCCGACAAGGTGACGAGTTCCTATGTGCCCTACCAACTCGGACTGACGCTGCCTCTAGTACGACATACCCGAGTTGAAAGAGCTCGCGTTGCGGCAAATCCAACGAGATCTATCCAAGTGCAACATCACCGAGGAAGTGTTCAGCAAGTACACCTCCTGGTATGTTATCCTCCTTCATTCTGGCCGGTCAGGTTCTCATGGATCGACAGGTACCCCGAGTTGAGAGAACTCGAGCTTAAACAGCTGGCACGGGTGCTGTTATCGTCCGACTCCGACCCTACACTGGAGCTGTTGAAGGCAAAAGTCAAAAGCTACGCTCACGGGGAATCGTCGCATGCAGAGGACATCCTTCCAGACCTTTACGAGCTCATGGAGAGTGATGGGTCGGTCAAGGAAACGCAGTTCCCCGCGGCTGTACAGCCCAACCAGCGGGTCACCGATGGAGACTGGGAGGGGCTCAAGAAGGCGCTCACGAGCTCCCTGACCAGTGGGACGTTCCTGGACTCCCAGTTTTATGCAGTCGAGTCACGGCCGTCGGCTGGTTTGCCGAAGGTTCGACCGGTATATTTCTGTAGCACAGTGGGTGGCAGTCTCGCATCCAAGCTAGCAGCACGCAAGTCCCTCACTTGGATCATGCGTGAACGGGTTGCTGATTAACGATTCCAGATTCGTCGAAACTCAGAGCACGGAGAGCACCACCTCCTCGGTGTGCAGATGGGTATGATAGTGATATCGACGACGAAAATCCTGACCCGGAGGGTTCCCCAGAGTGCTACCCTTGGTTAAAGCTGTTCGTTGATCCGTTTCCAATCCATGACCCCAAACTTAGTTTTCTCCCTTCAGCGTTCGAGAAAATCCTGCTGCTACAGACTTACCGATAGAGTCTGCACTTTTGTTGAAATCGGGGGCAGCAAAGACGTGAGCCATTGTCTGAGGTGACAGTACGATTGGCTGATCTCTTGGTACAGTTGGAGCGCTGTATTCCTTTACGTGTACACCGGTCAGATCACATTCGCAAACCTCAGTTCACAAGATGTTACCACCACCGAGAAGGAGGCCCAGGATGGCTGCTCTCAAAACGAGAAGTCTCCACAGGATCTGGAAGGACTCAGTACCCCACCACCAGCTACTGTTGTGGTTGAACCGTGCTCTCCCAAGTCTGTCTATCGCCTAGCAAACGAGGTTCGTCTTGCACCCCTTCGGAGTGACGCGATCACCGATAGCCCCCTCGCGTAGGTCGGCTTGGCCGGACTTTGCGACGTTGCCCTGAAGGATATTCAGTCCAAGCTAGATAAGGACAATATCGTGCATGAGCTGTTTTCTCCTTTCACTGCAAAGTACCTCATTCCAGGATTCTTGAAAGCGCATCACGCTGACGTAACTCCCACATAGCCACGAGGGTGTCAGAGAGATGGAATACGAACTGTTCCGGTCTAAGCTGAAACCTTCTGTCGACAATGCTTCTATCTCCGGCATTATTCGAGGCTCTTCGTCGGGACTAAATTCGCACCGTACTGCAGTCATGGAGTTGATTATCGAAGGGTCCATTCAAGAACGTCGCGAGAGGATGTTCGAAAAGGCGAAGAACAACCCACGGTCACAATCTTCGCCTAATGACACCACTGGGACAGTCACAAATCTCGCGTCGGCCTCTGCTGAGTACGAAACATCACAGGACTCGTCAGGTCTTTTGAAACCCGCAGAGAAGATCGAGGGGGTGGCACGATGCGAGGAACCGCCAGCAGAAGTAAAGACAAACCCGTCTCCATCAGAGGACTCTGTGGAACAGGAATGTGGGACTTGTCATCTCAAAATGTTGGAAAGCTGTCTCTATTATGGCGCTTGTCCGCACTGTTACCCGGCGGGGAATGGTGCAGGGATGATGAAATGCATTGGTTGTGGGACTATCAGGCTCTACAGCGCCGGTGTCTGTACCGGCTGTCACCGCAAGTTCAAGTAAACACGTGTATCATGGATTACCCAGCTGTCCATAGTTACTCTGTAGTTCTAACTGTCACTTATGCCCAATGATAAACAAGTCATCTGTGCAAGGCTGACACAATTCAGGTAACTGAGCCTCTAATTGGGGCGAACGTGGGCTAAGCCATCGCCCGTCGTCGTTGGAGGTCGATCAGTAGGTGCGGTAAGGCGGACAATCCCTGTGCCCACCACGGCGCAGTTGGTTGGTACGCTGTTGACGCGGACCATGCATTCCTTCTGAGTCAGTGGGTGGTCCATTGGATGCGGACAGAGATTACCTTCAACTTTTGCATCCAGTTCACTCAGGGAACTCGGCGAAATCGAGTCTGACCGGAAGCTTGATGTACAACTTAAGATGCCGGCTGAAACCTTGAAGGTCTCGTTCCGCCCACAGAACTCCTCTAAGATCAACCCTCCAGTGGGCGTGCCGGAGGGGATCATCCCAGTTGCGGTTAGGAACGGGAGGCCTGGTGCATATTTTCAAGGTGCATCGAGCTATCTGCTGTTGTGATCTCCACTTGAGGGCTAGGTTCCCAACAGATGGGGGGCCTTATACGAACCGCTACGAGTATGAGGGCGGTAGTAACCTCGAAGTGGATGGCGACGACCACATTCTAGACAACGAGCCCGTGGGTGACCCTCCGGTCGTGACTCGAAGGAAATGTTTCCGAGTTCTCGATCATCGACATAAAATCCACTACTAATGTTCCACTTTGATTTGACCAGACTCCCTGAATTCGGGCAGGAGTCCTTCCCAGATAGGCTCGCCTTCCGGCCATCGTCTCAACGTCAACGGCAAACCTCCCGTAACCTCAGCGTGCCTAGCAATCCGCGATAGCCACCTATCCAAACCAACCCACGGATCCTCAAAAAAGACGTCTTCATTGTATTCCCAGTCGGGGTGGTTGATAATGATGGATGCCAATGCTGGAGCTGAACCGATGGAACATAGGACGTTTGTAAGTTGAGGCGAGAGGTTAGGCGATTGGAGCTCGATAACCAGAGCGGTAAGGGCAGGTAATGATGGTAGGTGAATTGTAGAGGGAATCTTGCCAAGAAAATCATCTGGAAGATCAGTCACTATCGTCTCTACTCGGTCTGGGGACCCGTAGAAACCACGCACCACAGAGCTTTAGTTCCACGAGCGTCTCCGAAGATACCAAAAGAAGCTCTGCTATGTCTGTGATGCCTATATCCGAGGAGATGCGGCTGAATGTGAGTCGAGATTTAGCGAGGGCTTTTCCGACTCCACCCCACCATCCGCGTAGTTCCAAAGAGTCCAACGGTGGCCTTTGGGGTGTGACGGGGTGAGTTGGAAGTGGTCCTCCCGGCATGATCTCCCAGTCTCCGATATACAGTTCCTTCAGGTTGGGGAGCGAGAGGATCATTGATGTCATCGTCGCGGGCGTGCAGGATGGAATATCGAGGTAGAGAGCGGTGATCCCATTCCCGAACTCTCCACATGAGATGCGGCCCGGCAGCTCGTCAGGGATCTCGGTTGTGTCCATCGACAATGTGGTTAACGAACTGAGGGACTCCAACATGCGGCTGAGGAGTGCAGGCTCGGCCCAGGAGGAAATTTCTTCGATTTTGACGTGACGAACGTAGGATGAGATCCCATCCGAGCTGTGTGGGATGTCTGTGCACCAACGATTCACTTCGTCTTCGGATGAGAACGAGATGGTATCGAAGGCACGTTGTTGACTCTTTCGTCGCCATCGCTTTGCAACGAGAGAACAGGAGAGGAGACTAGATTCCGGGACATTGTCGATGATTGTGTCGATGAGTTCCTGAGGAATCAAATCCATGGCGAGGTGATGGTTATCGGAAAGAATCCGAGCACGAACACGTGGGGGAGCGTCATAATAAGAGGGAAAAATATATTGCGGTCCATTTGGCAAGGAATATCAAATATCCTTCGGAACGAGCCATCGCTTGAGTATTTGGGAAGACGGAGCTGCAGGAAGTGGCTGCACGTGGATGTTTTTCTCCAAAGTCTAGGAGCCGCGTTGCACTGGAGGAATCGCGATTGTCAGAAAGTAGCCTAAGGGGAAAGCCGAGAAACAGCTCTGATATTGTCGTTCTCGAACGCTCCTCGTTCAACACGAAGGGCGACGGACCCGGGCGTTTTGACTCTGATACCAAAAGATCAAGAATTTTGGCCGGACAACGGGTAATATTCAATCTCTATCTCACGACCTTCTGCCACTCCCAAGGGGAGCTGGGGGATGGGTACTCCATCCTTACTGAAGAGGTCTCTCAGGAATCGCAATAATTATGCGGGGAGAGCTTCTCTACCATATGGGAACGTCGGAGGTGTCGTTCAAAGACACCCTCAAGACACGATCGAGACGTTGAACAAAGTCTGGAGTTAGATATTGGATAGACGCTAAGATAACCAGCCTTGCCCGAACCTCGTGTATCACTTGAACTCGTCTGAAAACTCGCACATTGTGGACATTGCGGCCTTGACCATGACTATTATCCCATTCCCGTTGCAAGAAGCTCTGAGAGATTTGATCACTTCCGGAACTTTCGTTGACACCAAGTTCTGGCTCTTTTCGAAACGTGCATACAAGCCTGGACGCATTGGAGACCCGAAGCCACTTTTCGTCAACGGACACGTCGCGAAGCGCGTACCTCACCTCGCCTCTCGTACGCCGACCCCAGTTGTCCGAGATACCTGAGCTAACTTGCTGACAGTGCTCGACGAGAGTGGAAACAAGGAGAACTTGAGGTCTAGGTTTCCCGCAGATAGAAAGCCTTATACCAATCGCTACGACTATGAGGACGACAGTGATCTCGAAGACGATGATGACGACGACATTCTAGACGACGAACCCGTGGGTGACCCTCAGGCCGTGACGAAGAAGCCGGGAAACAGTTCCGATATCGTCGTTCTCGAAAACTCGGACGCGAAGATCAACTATCCTTCCGACATTGTCTCCGTCTCAGACCTCGACTCGCTGTTCTCCGAGTCATCCGACACGAAGGGCGAAACAAGAACCACCTCTTCCGCTCACGTCGGCAAGGTCGTTGTAATTGAGGATGTGGCCTTCGTCACGTACGTCGGTCCCCCGTCTTCTCACGCGTGCACTGAGATTACTTGTACCAGATTCCAGGCGATGCTTCGGTACTTATACACAGACGAGATTGAGTTCGCCCCATGGGGCTCTGCGAAAAGACGCGAAGCCCGTGCACTTGAGAAGATATCGGCATCGTATGGAATTCCCAAACCCTCACCCAAATCTGTCTACAGACTTGCCGACAAGGCGACGAGTTCCTATGTGCCCTACCAACTCGGACTGACGCTGCCTCTAGTACGACATACCCGAGTTGAAAGAGCTCGCGTTGCGGCAAATCCAACGAGATCTATCCAAGTGCAACATCACCGAGGAAGTGTTCAGCAAGTACACCTCCTGGTGCGTTATCCTCCTTCATTCTGGCCGGTCAGGTTCTCATGGATCGACAGGTACCCCGAGTTGAGAGAACTCGAGCTCAAACAGCTGGCACGGGTGCTGTTATCGTCCGACCCCGACCCTACACTGGAGCTGTTGAAGGCGAAAGTCAAAAGCTACGCTCACGGGGAATCCTCGCATGCAGAGGACATCCTTCCAGACCTTTACGAGCTCATGGAGAGTGATGGGTCGGTCAAGGAAACGCAGTTCCCCGCGGCTGTACAGCCCAACCAGCAGGTCACCGGCGGAGAGTACTGGGAGGGGCTCAAGAAGGCGCTCACGGGCTCCCTGACCAGTGGGACGTTCCTCGACTCCCAGTTTTATGCAGTCGAGTCACGGCCGTCGGCTGGTTTGTCGAAGGTTCGACCGGTATATTTCTGTAGCACAGTGGGTGGCAGTCTCGCATCCAAGCTAGCAGCATGCAAGTCCCTCACTTGGATCATGCGTGAACGGGTTGCTGATTGACCATTCCAGATTCGTCGAAACTCAGAGCACAGAGAGCACCACCTCCTCGGTGTGCAGATGGGTATGATAGTGATATCGACGACGAAAATCCTGACCCGGAGGGTTCCCCGGAGTGCTATCCTTGCTCAAAGCTGTTCATTGATCCGTTTCCAATCCATGACCCCAAACTTAGTTTTCTCCCTTCAGCGTTCGAGAAAATCCTGCTGCTACAGACTTACCGATAGAGTCCGCACTTCTGTTGAAATCGGGGGCAGCAAAGACGTGAGCCATTGTCTGAGGTGACAGTATGATTGGCTGATCTCTTGGTGCAGTTGGGGCGCTGTATTCCTTTACGCGTACACCGGTCAGATCACATTCGCAAACCTCAGTTCACAAGATGTTACCACCTCCGAGAAGGAGGCCCAGGATGGCTACTCTCAAGGCGAAAGGAAGTCTCCACAGGATCCGGAAGGGCTCAGTACCCCACCACCCACTACCGTTGTGGTTGAACCGTGCTCTCCCAAGTCTGTTTATCACCTAGCAAACGAGGTTCGTCTCGCACCCCTTCGGAGTGACGCGATCACCGATAGCCCCTCGCGTAGGTCGGCTTGACCGGACTTTGCGACGTTGCCCTGAAGGATATTCAGTCCAAGCTAGATAAGGACAATATCGTGCATGAGCTGTTCTCTCCTTTCACTGCAAAGTACCTCATTCCAGGACTCTTGAAAATTCACCACACTAACGTAACTCCCACATAGCCACGGGGGTGTCAGAGAAATGGAATACGAATTGTTCCGGTCTAAGCTGAAGCCTTCTGTCGACGGTGCTCTGATATCCGGCGTCATTCGACGTTCTTCGTCGGGTTTAAATTCGCACCGTACGGCAGTCATGGAGCTGGTCATCGAAGGGTCCATTCAAGAACGTCGCGAGAGGATGTTCGAAAAGGCGAAGAACAACCCACGGCCACAACCTTTGCCCAATGACACCACTGGGACAGTCACAAGTCTCGTGTCGGCCTCTGCTGAGTATGAAACATCGCAAGACTCGTCGGGTCTTTTGAAACCCGCAAAGAAGATCGAGGGGGTGGCACGATGCGAGGAACCGCCAACAGATGTCAAGACGAACCCGTCTCCATCGAAGGACCCTGTGGAACAGGAATGTGGGACTTGTCATCTCAAAACGTTGGAAAGCTGTCTCTATTATGGTGCTTGTCCGCACTGTTACCCGGCGGGGAATGGTGCAGGGATGATGAAATGCATTGGTTGTGGGACTATCAGGCTCTACAACGTCGATGCCTGTTCCGGCTGTTACCGCAAGTTCAACTAAACACGTGTATCATGGATTACCCAGCTGTCCTCAGTTACTCTGTAGTTCTAATTGACACTTATGCCCGATGATGAACAAGTCATCTGTCCAAAGCTGACACAGTTCAGGTAGCTGAGCCTCGAATTGGGGCGAACGTGGGCTAAGCCATCGCCCGTCGTCGTTGGAGGACGATCAGTAGGTGCGGTAAGGTGGACAATCCCTGTGCCCACCACGGCGCAGTTGGTTGGTATACTGTTGTGAGCTCCACTTGAGGGCTAGTTTTCCAACGGATGAGGGACCTTATACGAACCGCTACGAGTATGAGGGCAGTATTAACCTCGAAGTGGATGGCGACGACGACATTCTAGACAACGAGCCCGCGAGTGACTCAAAGGGAACGTTTCCAAGTTCTCGATCATCGACATACAAACCCACTACTAATGTTCCACTTTGATTTCACAAGACTCCCTGAATTCGGGCAGGAATCCTTCCCAGATAGACTCGCCTTCCGGCCATCCTCTCAGCGTCAACGTCAAACCTCCCGTAACCTCAGCGTGCCTAGCAATCTGCGATAGCCACCTATCCAAATCAACCCACGGATCCTCCGAAAAGATGTCGTCGATATATTCCCGGTTGAGGTGGTCGATAAAGATGGATGTCAATGCTGGAGCTGAGCCGATAGAACATAGGACGTTTGTAAAGTGAGGCGAGAGGTCAGACAAATAAAGCTGGATAACCAGAGTGGTAAGGGCGGGTAACAATGGTAGGTGAATGATAGAGGGAATCTCATCGGAAAAAGAATCTGGAAGATCAATCACTACCGTCTCTGCTCGGTCTGGGGACCCGCAAAAACCACGCACTATGAAGGTTTAGTTCCACAAGCGTCTCCGAAGATACCAAAAGAAGCTCTGCTATGTCTGTGATGCCTATATCCGAGGAGATGCGGCTGAATGTGAGTCGAGATTTAGCGAGGGCTTTTCCGACTCCGCTCGACCATCCACGTAGTTCCAAAAAGTCCAACGGTCGCCTTTGGGGTGTGACGGGGTGGGTTGGAAGTGGCCCTTCCGGCATGACCTCCCAGTCTTGGATATACACTTCCTTCAGGTTGGGGAGCGAGAGGATCATTGATGTCATTGTCGTGGGCGTGTAGGATGAAAGACTTAGGCAGAGAGCGGTGATCCCATTCCCAAACTCTCCGCGTGAGATGCGGCCCGGCAGCTCGTCAGGGATCTCGGTTGCGTCAATCGACAATGTGGTTAACGAACTGAGGGACTCCAGCATGCGGCTGAAGAGTGCAGGCTCAGCCCAGGAGGAAATCCACCCGATTTGGACGTGGCGAACGTAGGATGAGATCCCATCCGAGCTGTGTGGGATGTCCGTGCACCAACGATTCACTTCGCCTTCGGAGAGGAATGAGATGGTGTCGAAGGCACGTCGTTGGCTCTTTCGTCGCCATCGCTTCGCAACGAGAGAACAGGAGAGGAGGCTAGATTCCGGGACATTGTCGATGATTGTGTCGATGAGTTCCTGAGGAATCGAACCCATGGCGAGGTGATGGTTATCGGAAAGAATCCGAGCACGAACACGTGAGGGAACGTGATAATAAGAGGGAAAAGAACATTGCAGTTCATTTGGCGAAGAATATCGAACATCCCTCGGAACGAGCCATCGCCCGAGTATTTGGGAAGACGGAACTGCAGGAAACGGCTGTATGTGGATTTTTGTCTCTAAAAAGTCTAATGATGTTGGAGCCGCGTTGTGCTGGAGAAATCGCGACTGTCAGAAAGTAGCCTAAGGGGAAGCTGATCAGAGAAACAGCTCTGATATTGTCGTTCTCGAAAGCTCCTCGTCCAACACGAAGGGCGACGGACCCAGGCATTTTGAATGTGATACCAAAGGATCAAGAATTTCGGCCGGGCAACGGGACTCGGGGAACGGGTAATATTCAATCTCTGTTTCGCCGCTTTCTGCCACTCCCAAGGGGAGATGGGGGATGGGTACTCCATCCTTACTGAAGAGGTCCCTCGGGAATCGCAATCATTATGCGGGGAAAGCTTCTCTACCAAAGACACTTTCAAGACACGATCGAGACGAGCAAAGTCTAGAGTTACTTAGTCTGAGATGTTGCAAAGACGCTAAAGATAACCAGCCTTGCCCGAACCTCGTGTATCACTTGAATTCGTCCGAAAACTCACCCATTGCGGACATTGCGACCTTGACCATGACTACTATCCCGTTCCCGTTGCAAGAGGCCCTGAGAGATTTGATCACTTCCGGAACTTTCGTTGACACCAAGTCCTGGCTCTTCTCAAAACGCATCTAAGCCCGGATGCATTAGAGAACCGAAGGCACTTTTCGTCAACGGACACGTCGCAAAACGCGTACCGCGCCTTGCTTCTCGTACGGCCGTCTTCAGTTGTTCAGGGCACACGAACTAACTCGCTGACAGTGCTCGACAAGAAGGGAGCCAAGGATAACTTGAGGTCTAGGTTTCCCGCAGATAGAAAGCCTTATACCAATCGCTACGACTATGAGGGCGACAGTGATCTCGAAGAGGATGATGACGACGACATTCTAGACGAGGAACCCGAGGGTGACCCTCAAGTCGTGACGAAGAAACCGAGAAACAGTTCCGATATCGTCGTTCTCGAAAGCTCGGACACGAAGATCAACGAACCTTCCGGCATTGTCTCCGTCTCAGACCTCGACTCGCTGTTCTCCGAGTCATCCGACATGAAGGGCGAAACAAGAACCACCTCTTCCGCTCACGTCGGCAAGGTCATTGTAATTGAGGATGTGGCCTTCGTCACGTACGTCGGTCCCCCGTCTTTTTACGCGTGCACTGAGATTACTTGTAACAGATTCCAGGCGATGCTTCGATACTTGTACAGACGAGATTGAGTTCGCCCCATGGGGCTCTGCGGAAAGACGCGAAGCCCGTGCACTCGAGAAGATCTCAGAATCGTACGGAATTCCCAAGCCCTCACCCAAATCCGTCTACAGACTTGCCGACAAGGTGACGAGTTCCCGTGTCCGCGCTGCCAATTCGGGCTGACGATGTTTCCAGTACGACATACCTGAGCTGAAAGAGCTCGCATTGCGACAGATCAAACGAGAAATATCCAAGTGTAACATCACCGAGGAAATTTTCAGCAAGTACACCTTTTGGTACGTTATCCTCTTTCACTCGGGCCGGTCAGGTTCCCACAGATCGATAGGTACCCCGAGTTGAGAGGACTGGAACTCAGACAGCTGGCACGGGTGCTGTTATCTTCCGACTCCGACCCTACACTAGGGTTGTTGAAAGCGAAAATCAGGAGCTACGGTCACGGGGAATTACCGCATGCAGAGGACATCCTTCCGGCCCTTTACGAGCTCATGGAGAATGACGAGTCGGTCGAGGAGACGCCGTTCCCTGCGCCTGCGCCACCCAACCAGCAAGCCATCGGCGGAGAGTGGGAGGGGCTCAAGAAGGCACTCACGAGCTCCCTGACCAGTGGGACGTTCCTGGACTCCCAGTTTTATGCGATCGAGTTACGGTCATCGACTGGTTTGCCAAAGGTTCGACCGGTGCACTTCTGTAGCATAGTGGGTGGTAGTTTCGTGTCAAAGCTAGTAGCATGCAAGTCCCTCACTCTGGTCGTGTGTGAATGGGTTGTTGACTCATCGTTCCAGATTCGTCGAAGCTCAGAGCACGGAGAGCACCACCTCCCCGAGGTGCAGATGGGTATGATAGCGATATTGATGACGAAAATCCTGATCCAGAGGGTTCCCCGGAATGTTACCCTTGCTCGAAGCTGTTCGTTAATCCGTTCCCGGTTCATCGCCATAAACTTAGTTTTCTCTCTCCAGCGTCCGAGAAAACCCTACAGCCGCGAACTCACTGATGGAGCCCGCGCTCCTACTGAAGTCAGGGGCGGCAAAGACGTGAGCCACTGCTGAGGATGACAATACGCCTGGCTGATCTCGGTGCAGTTGGAGTGCTGTATTCCTTTACGTGTACACCGATCAGATCAAATTCGCAAACCTTAGTTCGCAAGATGTTATCCCCTCCGAGGAGGAGGAGACCCAGGATGGCTGCTCTCAAGGCGAGGGAGAGTCTCCGCAAGATCCGGAAGGGCTTAGTGTCTCATCTCCCGGTGCTATTGCGGTTGAACCGTGCTCTCCTAAATCTGTCTACTGCTTAGCAAATAAGGTTCGTCTCGTACCCTTTCGGAGTTATGCGATTACCTATAGCTTTTTCGCTCAGGTCGATTTGACCGAACTTTGCGATATTGCCTTCGAGGATATTCGGTCCAAGCTAGATAAGAACAACATCATACATGAGTTGTTCTCTCCCTTCACTGCGAAGTAACTCGTTCCAGGATTCTTGACAACCCATCGCGCTAACATGACCTCCACACAGCCACAAGCGTGTCAGAGAAATGGAGCACGAACTCTTCCAGTCCAAGCTGAAGTCTTCTGTCGATGGAATTTTAATCTCCAGTATCATTCGGAGCTCTTCGTCGGGTTTAAATTCGCACCGTACGGCAGCTATGGAGTTGATCCTCGAAAGGTCCATCCGGGAACGTCGCGAGAGGATTTTTGGAAAAGCGAAGAACAGTGTACGGCCAGATCCTACACCTCGACCAAAGAGGGCCAGCAAGGTACCGAGTATCCCCACTCCAGAGGTGCAACCTACCCCCCCTGCTCCTGCACCACAGTCTCCATCCCAGCCTTCGCTTAATGACAGTAGTGCTGGAAATTTCACAAGCCTCGCGTCCGCCTCCGTCAAGTACGAAGCATCGCCAGACTCGTCGGTTCCTTCGAAACCCGCAAAAAAGATCGAGGGGGAACCACCGGTATATGCCAACCCGAACCCGTCTCCATCAGAGGACTTTTTGGAACTGATATGTCCGAGATGTAACGTCAAACAACCTCGACGCGATCTCTGGCTTAACACCTACTGTAGTTTGTGTCCCCGGTTGGAGGAGGGGTGGGCAAGGGTGAAGTGCGTTGGTTGCGGGACTAGTGCTGACAACGTCAATGCCTGTACCGGCTGTCACGGAAAGTTCAAATAAAGATATGTGTATCATGGATTACCCTGCTGTACTCCATTATCCGGCAGTTCTAATTGACACTTGACGTGTCCAACGATGGGCAAGCCGTTTTACAAGGTTAACATGGTCCGGGTAGAGAGCTTCGAACTGGAGCGGGCCGAATGTGGGCGAAGCCGTCGCCCGTCGCCATTTAGGGAGGGTTGTTACCGAGTGTGGTCTGGTGCACAATCATTTCTGTGCTCACGACGAGGCGGTCGGCGTCTGGATCTATAACGGTCGTGCGGGACACGGAACAGGAACCAGTCAACCAACCAATGTTAATGATATATTGATCACCTAGGCTGAGACTGATGTCTGGTGTTTTGGTGGGGGGGTTGTATCCGGCAACGGCCAATTCAGAGGCATCCTCCCCCCAGTATCCTCCCCCCAGAACTAGTGTGCCCTCCAGGCTACTTTCTGACAATCGCGATTTCTCCAGCACAACACGGCTCCAACGTCATGTAGACTTTGGAGAAAAACATTACTGCAGTTCCGTCTTCCCAAGTACTCGAGCGATGGCTCGTTCCGAAGGATGTTTTATATTCCTTGCCAAATGGACCGCAATATATTTCTCCCTCTTATTATGACGCTCCCCCACGTGTTCGTGCTCGGATTCTTTCCGATAACCATCACCTCGCCATGGGTTCGATTCCTCAGGAACTCATCGACACAATCATCGACAACGTCACAGAGTCTAGTCTCCTCTCTTGTTCTCTCGTTGCAAAGCGATGGCGACAAAGGAGCCAACGACGTGCCTTCGATACCATCTCGTTCTCATCCGAAGGCGAAGTGAATCGTTGGTGCACAGACATCCCACACAACTCGGATGGGATCTCATCCTACGTTCGTCACGTCAAAATCGAAGAAATTTCCTCCTGGACTGAGCCTGCACTCCTCAGCCGCATGCTGGAGTCCCTCAGTTCGTTAACCACATTGACGATGCTCACAACTCGGATCCCTGACGAGTTGCCGGGCCGCATCTCACGTGGAGAATTCGGGAATGGGATTACCGCTCTCTACCTTCATTTTCCATGCGACACGCTTGCGACGATAACATCACTGATCCTCTCACTCCCCAACCTGAAGGAACTGTGTGTCGTATACTGCCAGGTCACACCGGAAGTACCACTTCCAGCCCACCCCATCACACCCCAAAGGTGGCCGTTAAACTCTTTGGAACTACGCGGATGGTCGAGGGGGTACGGAGTCGGAGAAGCCCTCGCTAAATCTCGACTCACATTCAGCCGCCTCTCCTCGGATGTAGGCATCACAGGCATAACACAGCTTCTTTTGGTATCTTCGGAGACGCTCGTGGAACTAAACCTCCTTAGTGCGTTGTTTTTGTGGGTCCCCAGACCGAGCAGAGACGATAGTGACTGATCTTCCAGATGCTTTTGCCGATGAGATTCCCTCTATCATTCACCTACCACCGTTACCTGCCCTTACCACTCTGGTTATCGAACTCCGTTCGTCTGAACTCTCGCCTCACCTTACGAACGTCCTATGTTCCATCGGCTCAGCTCCAGCATTGACATCCATCGTTATCGACCACCCCAACTGGGAACACATCAAAGACATCTTTTCGGAGGATCCGTGGGTTGATTTGGATAGGTGGCTATCGCGGATTGCTAGGCATGCTGAGGTTACGGGAGGTTTGACGTTGACGCTGAGAGGATGGCCGGAAGGCAAGTCTATCTGGGAAGGATTCCTGCCCGAATTCAGGGAGTCTTGTGAAATCAAAGTGGAACATTAGTAGTGGGCCTGTACTATGTCGATGATCGAGAACTTGGAAACGTTCCCTTTGAGAGTCACTCGCGGGCTCGTTGTCTAGAATGTCGTCTTCGTCATCTACTTTGGGGTTACTGTCGTCCTCATGGTCGTAGCGGTTTGTATAAAACCTTCCATCCGTTGGAACAAGTGGAGATTACAACAGCAGTTAACTCGATGCGCCTTGAAAATATGTACCAGGCCTCCCGTTCCTAACCGCAACTGGGATAATCCCCTCTAACACGCCTACTGCAGGGTTGATCTTGGAGGAGCTCTGCGGGCGGAACGAGACCTTCAAAGTCTCAGCAGACATCTTAGGTTGTACATCGGGCTTCCGGTCCGACTCGATTCCACCGAGTTCCCTGAGTGGACTGGATACAAAATTCAAAGATAATCTCGGTCCCCATCCAATTGACTGCCCACTAACCCAGAAGGAATGCACGGTTTGCGTCAACAGTATACCAACACACTGCCCCGTGATGAGCAAAGGGGTTGTATACCCCACCACACCCACCGATCGACCTCCACTGACGACGGGCGATGGCTTAGCCCACGTTCGCCCTAATTCGAGGTTCTTTACCTGAATTGCGTCAACCTTGCACAGATGACTTATGTATCATCGGGCACAAGTGTCAATTAGAACTAACGAGTAACCGAGTACAGTCGGGTAATCCATGATACACATATGTTTACTTGAACGTGCGGTGACAGCCGGTACAGGCATCGACGTTGTAGACCTTGGTAGTCCCACAACCAACGCATCTCATCTTTCCACCATTCCCCGCAAAGATACACTGCCTACAAGTGCCTAAAAAGAGACAGCCTCGCAATATTTTGAGATGACAACTTTCACATTCCAATTCCACACAGTCCTCCGGTGGAGATGGGTTCGTCTTGACATCTGCTGGCGGTTCCTCGCGTCGAGCCACCCCCTCAATCTTCTTTGCGGGTTTCAAATGACCCGATGAGTCTTGTGATGCTTCGTACTCAGCAGAGGCCGACGCGAGGCTTGTAACCGTCCCGGTGGTGTCATTAGAGAAAGATTGTGACGGTGGCTGCAGCGCAGGAACAGGAGCAAGGGGTTGTGCTTCTGGAATGGAAATACTCGGCGCAACGCTAGTCCTCTTGGCCTGGGGTGTGAGATCTGACCGTGGGTTGTTCTTCGCCTTTTCGAACATCCTCTCGCGGCGTTCTTGAACGGACCCTTCGATCATCAACTCCATGACTGCAGTACGGTGCGAATTTAGACCCGACGAAGAGCTTCGAATGATGCCGGAGATCAGAGCACCGTCGACAGAAGGTTTCAGCTTAGACCGGAAGAGCTCGTATTCCATTTCTCTAACACACTTGTGGCTATGTGGGAGTTGCGTTAGCGTGATGAGTCTTCAAGAGTCCTAGAATGGGTTACTTCGCAGTGAAAGGAGAGAACAGCTCATGCACAATATTGTCCTTATCTAGCTTGGACTGGATATCCTTGAGGGCAACGTCGCAAAGTCCGGTCAGGCCGACCTACGTGAGGGGGTTATCGGTGACCACGTCACTCCGGAGGGGTGCGAGACGAACCTTGTTTGCTAGGCAATAGACAGACTTGGGAGAGCACGGTTCAACCACAACGCCAGCGGGTGGTGGGGCACCGAGCCCTTCCGGATCCTGTGGAGACTTCCTTTCGCCTTGAGAGCAGCCATCCTGGGCCTCTCCCTTCTCGGAGGAGGCAACATCTTGCGAACTGAGGGTTGCGAATGTGATCTGACCGGTGTACACGTAAAGGAATACAGCATCCCAGCTGCACCGAGAGATCAGCCAATCGTATTGTCACCTCGGACAATGGCTCACGTCTTTGCCGCCCCTGATTTCAACAGAAGTGCAGACTCTATCGGTAAATTTGCGGCAGTAGGATTTTCTCGAACGCTGAAAGGGGCAAACTAAGTTTGTGGTGATGGATTGGGGACGGATCAACGAACAGCTTTAAGCAAGGATAGCGCTCCGGATCAGTGATTTCGTCATCAAAATCGCTATCATACCCATCTGCACCTCGGGGAGGTGGTGCTCTCCGTACTCTGAGTTTCGACGAATCTGGAACGATGGATCAGCAGCCCATCCACACATGATCCAAGTGAGGGACTTGCATGCTGCTAGCTTGGATGCGAGACTGCCACCCACTGTGCTACAGAAATACACCGGGCGAACCTTTGGAAAACCAGCCGATGACCGTGACTCGACTGCATAAAACTGGGAGTTGAGGAATGTCCCGCTGGTCAGGGAACTCGTGAGCGCCTTCTTGAGCCCCTCCAAGTCTCCGCAAGTGGTCCGCTGGTTGGGTGGCGCAGGTGCGGGGAACGGCGTCTCCTTGACCGACTCGTCATTCTCCATGAGCTCGTAAAGAGCTGGAAGGATGTCCTCTGCATGCGGCAATTCCCCGTGACCGTAGCTCTTGATTTTCGCTTTCAACAACCCCACTGTAGGGTCGGGGTGGGAAGATAACAGCACCCGTGCCAGCTGTCTGAGTCCCAGTTCTCTCAACTCGGGGTACCTGTCGATCTGTGGGAACTTGACCGGCCTGAGTGAAAGAGGACAACGTACCAGGAGGTGTACTTGCTGAACACTTCCTCGGTGACGTTGCACTTGGATAGGTCCTGTTTGATCTATCGAAACGCGAGCTCTTTTAGCTCAGGTATGTCGTACTGAAGATGGCGTCAGTCTGAGTTAGCAGCGCGGACACGGGAACTCGTCACCTTGTCGGCAAGTCTGTAGACGGACTTGGGTGAGGGTCTGGGAATCCCGTACGATTCTGAGATCTTCTCAAGTGCACGGGCTTCGCGTCTTTCCGCAGAGCCCCATGGGGCGAACTCAATCTCGTCTGTGTACAAGTATCGAAGCATCGCTTGGAATCTGTTACAAGTAACCTTAGCGCATGCATGAGAAGACGGGGGACCGGCGTACGTGATGAAGGCCACATCCTCAATTACAACGACCTTGCCGACGTGAGCGGAAGAGGCGGTTCTTGTTTCGCCCTTCGTGTCAGATGACTCGGAGAACAGGGAATCGAGATCTGAGACGGAGACAATGTCGGAAGGATCGTTGATCTTCGTGTCCGAGCTTTCGAGAACCACGATATCGGAGCTGTTTCTCGGCTTCCCCGACATGACTTGAGGGTCACCCGCGGGTTTGTCGTCTAGAATGTCGTCACCGCCGTCGTCGTCTTCGTCTTCGAGGTCGCTGTCGTCGTCATAGTCGTAGCGGGTCCAATAAGGCTTTCTATCTGCGGGAAACCTAGACCTCAAGTTCTCCTTGTTTCCACTCTCGCCGAGCACTGTCAGCAAGTTAGCTCAAATATCTTGGACAACTGAGGTCAACGCACGAGAAGCAAGGCGCGGTACGCGGTTCACGACGTGTCCGTTGACGAAAAGTGGCTTCGGATCTCCAACGCGTCCACATCTGGGGATGGGCAACCCCCCGCCAAAAAAAAATAGCGCGCGTCATTTTCCCACCCGCCAAAAATAAGGGTCGCTCGCGGCCACGACTCCTGCAGAGAGTCGGGTTGGATTATAACATCGCTACATC